>Ga0315285_10006326_pt1 | contig 12204 bp, 6 predicted proteins | sample YL17G09_36_MG_FD_203698 | JGI IMG/M metagenome (GOLD analysis project Ga0315285, IMG submission 203698) | Sediment microbial communities from Yellowstone Lake, YNP, Wyoming, USA - YL17G09_36 | ecosystem: Environmental > Aquatic > Freshwater > Lake > Sediment | place: USA: Wyoming | collected... | reverse complement strand
CCGTACGTGACCTTGCGGGTGACGAACTCCAATCCTCGCCGAGGGCTCTCGTGGTTGAACAGGATACCCGAAACGGCAAAGAGATCAAAAGACTCCCGATAGTTGACCGTGATCCAATGGCCATACACCTTGGCCACCCCGTAGGGAGAACGCGGGTAGAACGGCGTGTTTTCGTTCTGAGGCACCTCCCGCACCTTGCCGAACATCTCGCTCGAGGAAGCCTGATAGAAGCGAATGCCGGGGTTCACCGTGCGGATCGCCTCCAGCACGCGGGTCACGCCCAGCGCGGTCACCTCTCCAGTGAAGACCGGCTGCTGCCAGGAGATGGGGACGAAGGACTGGGCCGCCAGATTGTACACCTCACTGGGCCGGTGCTCCCGGAGAACACCGATCAGAGAACCCTGGTCCAGCAGATCGCCGGAGACCAGGGTGATCCGATCCTGGATGTGGTGGATACGAGTAAAGGTCACCGTAGTGGTGCGCCGCACCATGCCGATGACTTCGTACCCCTTTTCCAGCAGGAACTCGGCCAGGTAGGAACCATCCTGCCCCGTGATGCCGGTGATCAATGCGACTTTGTTGCCTGTGTGAATGGGTACATTCATGTTGTTCTGCTCATCCTTTCTTGATCCCTCCAATACTCCAACACGTCCCACAACGTTTTCTCGAAGGGGATCTCGGGTTTCCAAGCGGTGAGGCGGTAAAACTTCTCTGCACTGCCGTAGACCACGGGCGCATCTACCGGCCTGTAGAGGGCTGGATCCTGCTCGATGCGGATTTCCACCTTGGAGTGGCTCAACAGCGTTTCCAGCAACGCCCGCACCGACTGGGGCCGCCCCGAGGCCAGGTTGTACACCTCTCCCGGCTCACCCTGAGTCACCGCCAGGTAGTACGCGCGCACGATGTCCCGCACGTCGGTAAAGTCGCGGGCCACGTCCAGATTACCCACCTTCAGCAATGGCTCCTGCAGGCCGCCCTCGATGCGGGCAATCTGGCTGGCAAAGGCCGGGACCACGAAGCGCGGGGTCTGCCCCGGCCCGGTATGGTTGAACGGGCGCACCCGGATGACCGGGGTCCCGTAAGCCAGGAAATACTGAAGCCCCAGGAAATCCTGGGCCACCTTGCTCACCGCGTAGGGATTGCTAGGCCTGAGCGGGCTTTCCTCCGTCTGAGGCAACTCGCCCGGCTGCGGTGTACCATACTCTTCGTTCGAGCCGACCACCAGCACCCGCACCTGGCGCTCCGACCGCCGCACCGCCTCCAACAGGTTCAACTGCCCGCGGATGTTATTCTCCAGTGTGTCCCACGGGTCTGCAAACGAGGTGGGCACGAACGACTGTGCGGCCAGGTGGAAGATGGTGTCGGGCTGCATTTCGCCCAGGAGGGTCTGCACGCTGCCCGGATCGCGCAGGTCAATGTGCCTGAGCACCAGGCGAGGGTCACGCGGCCGGGCCTCGACCGGCTGGGGATACACTGTACCGGCCAACTCCCAGTCCGCATGCGCCAGAAGATAGGCGCACAGATGCTCTCCGACGAACCCGCTCGCGCCGGTGATGAGGGCTCGCTTATGTGCTCGTGCCTGCAATGGCCGCCTCCCCAATGGGCGGATTATACCGCACTTTCCCATCCATGCCAGTTGGTGCTTGCCAGCATACGCCGGTAACTGCGGTGCCTCTTGTACCACTGCACGCCGACGTCTTCCATGGCCGAGCGGCTCGCAAGATTCTCCTCGTTGACCTGCGCGACGTCCAGGTGCTCAAAATCGCTGGCGATCATGGTCTGGGCAATTTCAGCGTACAGCAGGATACTGGCGCCCACGCCCTGGTACTTGGGCAACACCCCCACCCCGTTGCCGTTGGCCCACCGGGTGCGTTTTCGCTCTCGCAGGATATAGTACCAGCCGAGCGGCCACAATCGCCCCCGGGCCTTCTGCAGCCCCGCCGAGATGTCGTGATAGGTCAACAGGAAGCCGACCACCTCCTCACCCTTCATCACCAACTTGATCAGCCGGGGGTCGGCCACGCTGATGATCGTCTCCGCCATGACCTCCATCTCCGCATCGCTCAGCGGGTAGTACGTATGCGCCTCGACGAACGCCTCCCGGTAGATCTTGCCAACGCGCGGTATCCACTGGCGCATCTCCCGCTTCGAGCGAAAGGTCTTGATCCAGAACCCGCCCCGGGCCTTGACCTTTTCGGCGACCCTCCACAAGCGCTCGGGCACCTGGTGACCGCGCTGGAAGTGACCGGAGAGGAAATCGGCGGCCTTTTCAAACCCTGCCGCCTCGATGAAACCACCATAGTACGGGAAGTTGTAGGGAATGCCCAGCGCCGCCCGGTGCTCGAAACCCTCCACCAACACGCCCCCCACCTCGGAACTGACCAGCCCGCGGGGGCCGAGCATCACATTCAGCCCGCGCCCGCGCGCCCATTCAAAGGCGGCCGTGAACAGCGCCCGAGACACCTCGACGTCCTCCACCACGTCAAAGTAGCCAAAGAGAGCGGCCTGGACCTGGCGATACTCGTTGTAGCGGCGGTTGTGCATGGCCGCGATGCGGCCCAACGTCTGCCCCTCGCTTTCGGCGACGAAGAAATCGGCCGTCGAATGCTGGTAGTATGGATGCTTACGGCGGTTCAGCACGCTCTGCGCGGCGGAGACCAGCGGCGGCACCCACTGGGCGCAATCCTGGTAGAGTTGAAAAGGAAAATTGACGAACTGCTGAACGTCTCTTCGCTTTCCAGCGTCGAGCATGCGGACCTGCATGGGCCCTCCCGAAGGCTCTTTCGACGTCAGATCCAGTTCAGGATCGCGCCGAACACCACCAGGCAGATCAAGTCAAAGCCGAGGATTGAGCCGACCGTGATCGCCTTTTTCCTGATACTGTCCATGTCGAACACCCAAAAGGCCACCAGGAAAAAGGGCAGATAGCCGACCAGGAAGATCAGCCAGGGCACGCCGGCCCTCCACCACGTGTAATCCCACGTGAGCGCACCCACCGCGTTGAGCAAGACCTCCACGAACACGCAAAAGATGGAGCCGGCGATGGCAAAGAACAGCCGGTTAGGAAGGCCCAAGACCTTCGCCTTCCTGTCCCGGGGCAGCATCTTGGAGAAGGCCACGCCCGCGATGGCGAACATGAAGCAGATCTCGATGTTTAGCCCAATCAGGATCAGGTAGGCCGTCTTGCCGGGCGCGCCCCACACGGGAGCGTACTGGGTGAAATGGAACACGAGGCCGTTCCAGATCTCGTTGAACCAATCCATGCCCCAATAGGCCAGGCCGGCGAACACCAGGCTCCAGTTCCTCCGCTCGATCTCCACGGTGTAGACGTACACCACCACGGCAAACAGCGGAATCACGTACCACTGAAACTGGCTTCCATCACGCAGAATGCGCAACGCTTGCGAGGCTGATTCGGTAGGCATTGAGTTCTCCTTTCGGTGAAGCATTCCAGAGATTCCAGGCCGTCGTCAACAGGGGATCGCTCGCAGCCCTTTATAGCATGGATTCAGCCTGCGTCAAGTCCCCAGGCTTGCCTCAAGCCCGTGCACTCCGCCTTCACGTGCAGCGAATGTTCGCACACAATGCTCGCAGCCCCGTCTCGGGGCGCCCCATGTAGAATCCTGCTTGACCCTGGCTGCACTTGCCCTATCCGCTTTTCGCTCTATAATTCGATAGCGGAGGTGCTACTATGATTGCAGTCTACATTCCGCTTGCCCTGGCTGGCATCGTGCTCCTCGTGGTACTCGGGAGAAACGTCAATGGGCGGCTCACAACCCAGCGGAATCTGTCTACGCTGGGGCCGGAAGCGCCCATCCTCACCGAAGATGGCTTCACCTTCCGTGACCTGAACAAGAACGGCCGCTTGGACCCCTACGAAGACAGCCGCCGCCCGCTCGACGAACGAGTCGAGGACCTGCTCTCCCAGATGACACTGGAGGAGAAAGCAGGCATGATGTTCCACACCATGATCGGGATGAACAAAGATGGCAGCCTGCTGGAGAAAGCCGGCGCCTTCAGCCCCGTTCAGACCTCCAACCTGGTTGCCAACCGTTTGATCAACCACTACAACGTGTACGAGATCGCGGACCCCAGGCACATGGCGGAATGGCATAACAGGCTCCAGAAGTTGGCCGAGCGGACCCGCTTGGGCATCCCGGTCACCATTTCGTCTGACCCGCGCCACGCCTTCACCAAGAATCCGGCCACGAGTATGCTGGCAGGAGGGTTTTCCCAATGGCCTGAGCCGATTGGGTTGGCCGCCACGCGAGATCCCGCGCTCGTGGAAGAGTTCGGCGACATCGCCAGGCAAGAGTACCTGGCGGTAGGCATCCGCACCGCCCTGCATCCGATGGCCGACCTGGCCACGGAACCCCGTTGGGCACGCATCAACGGCACCTTTGGCGAGGACGCAGCACTTGCTTCTCTCATGGTCCGCGCCTACGTCAAGGGCTTTCAGGGCTACACGCTCGGCCCCCAGAGCGTCGCCTGTATGACCAAGCACTTCCCTGGGGGCGGCCCCCAGAAGGGAGGGGAGGATGCGCACTTCTCCTATGGGAAAGAGCAGGTCTATCCTGGCGGTAATTTCGACTATCACCTGCTTCCATTCGAGGCCGCTTTCGAGGCCGGCACGGCCCAGATCATGCCCTATTACGGCATGCCGGTCGGGCTCCCCATCGAAGAGGTCGGGTTCGGCTTTAATAGGGACGTCGTCACCGGGCTTCTGCGCCAGAAATACGGGTTCGATGGCGTCGTCTGTACAGACTGGCTGCTCCTGACGCCGGTCAAGGTGATGGGACGTGAGTTGATGGAGGCGAAATGCTGGGGGGTAGAAGACCTGAGCGTTGAACAGCGCATCAAGAAAGCCCTCGACGCGGGCGTAGACCAGTTCGGTGGAGAAGCCTGCCCTGACGGTATCGTTGGCCTGGTCAAGAGCGGCCAGATTGACGAGGCCAGGATTGACCAATCTGTCCGCCGCTTGCTCAGGGACAAGTTCAGGTTAGGACTGTTCGACAATCCGTACGTGGACCCAGCGGCGGCAGAGAAGATCGTCGGCAACGCCGCATTCCGTGAGGCCGGAGAGCGCGCCCAGCGCAAGTCCATCGTGCTGCTAAAGAACGCCGAAACGCCCGCCGGTATGGCACTGCCCATACACGGCAAGCCCAGGATCTACGTCGAAAACGTAGACCCTCAGGTGGCCGGCCAATATGGGCAGGTGGTCGAAAAGGCCGAAGAGGCCGACGTGGCCATCCTGCGGCTCGACGCCCCCTATGAACCCCGGGAAGGATTCCTGGAGCGCCACTTTCACGCCGGGGACCTGGATTTCAAGGGGCAGGAAAAGGCGCGCATCCTGGACATCCTGGAGCGGGTGCCCGCCATCGTGGACATCTACCTGGATCGTCCGGCGGTGGTCCCCGAGATCGCGGAAAAGAGCGCCGGGCTACTGGCCGATTTCGGGGCCAGCGACGCGGCCGTGCTCGACGTCATCTTTGGCCGCTTCACCCCCTCGGGGAAACTGCCGTTTGAGATGCCCTCATCCATGGAGGCGGTCAGGAAGCAAAAGGAGGACCTGCCCTACGATTCGGAGAACCCGCTCTTCCCCTTCGGGCATGGTCTCACGTATCTGGAGTAAGCCATCTGTCGAATGAACAACCAAGGGGCTTGCGTGCCTCTGAAGCAATTCCTGGCCACTACCGCCTGCCCTCCCGAATGGCGTCGGTATGACCTACGCGAAGATCAAACACCTGAAGAGCCTCAAGCGCTTGCTCAGGGAAGCCGGCTACGCCGCCCGGTTCGAACGCAACTCCAAGTCAATGGCACTGTAGACCTGGGCCGCCAGCGTGCACAAGCACTTGCTTATTGTTGCCACCTGGGGTATAATCTATGGCAGCCACCTGGCGTGGCGACCAGTATAGTGGCGGGCCGTGTGTAAGGCTCGCTGAACACCGGCCAAGGGGGTGCTATGGACGTTCTTGCGCCCGGAAATGTCGTTCACAACCGATCTCACCTTTGGCGCGTGGACAGCCAGGAGGTGGGCTCGTGACCCCATCGAAACCTCCTGTCGTCCGGCCGACCCGCGCACTGCCCTTTGACCAACTCCCATGGAATGATTTCGAACGGCTACGCCTGATGCTCCTGCCCCGCGAAGGCTTGGAGGATCCCCAGCACCACATCGTCGCCAGATTCTTATCAGGGCAGGCCTTAATCGAGGCCACAACGAACCATGCACAGCATTTGAAGCGTCCGCCCGTGTGAAGGAGGCTCCGATGCCCCGTATCTTCGACAACATCGAGCAATCACTTCTACCCGCACTGACCGAGACACTGCAAGTCGCTCACCGCGCCGACTTTTGCGTGGGATACTTCAACCTGCGCGGATGGCAGGAACTTGCAGACATCGTCGAGACGTGGCCCGGCGGCGAAGGCCACTGCTGCCGGCTGCTGGTGGGGATGCAGCGCCTGCCCGACGAAGAGATGCGCCAGGCGCTCAACGTCTTCAGGCGCGAGGGGATGCTGGACCACCAGACGGCGCTGCGGCTCAAGAAGCAAGCCGCCGAAGAATTCCGCCGGCAGTTGGCCTACGGTATACCCACCAACGCCGACGAGACGGCCCTACGCCAACTGGCCGCGCAGATCAAGGCTCGTAAGGTAATCGTCAAGTTGTTCCTGGGCCATCCACTGCACGCCAAGTTATACCTGCTCTTCCGCCATGATCCCATCAACCCCATCGTGGGTTACCTGGGCAGCAGCAACCTGACGCTCTCTGGACTCTCCAAACAAGGCGAACTGAACGTGGACGTGCTCGACCACGACGCTGCCCGCAAACTGGCCGCGTGGTTCGAAGACCGCTGGAACGATCGCTGGTGCGTGGACATCTCTGACGAACTGGTGCAGATCGTCGAGGAGAGCTGGGCGCGTGAGGAGTTGATCTCACCGTACTATATCTACGTGAAGATGGCATACCACCTCGCACGTGAGGCTCGGGCGGGGCTGACCGAGTTCCGCGTACCGGCGGACTTTGGGAACAAAATACTGCCATTCCAGATGGCGGCGGTGAGGATTGCCGCGCACCACCTCAATAGACGCGGTGGCGTGCTGATCGGCGACGTGGTTGGCCTGGGCAAGACGCTGATGGCCACCGCAGTCGCCCGTATCTTCGAGGACGATTACGGCCTGGAGACGCTCATCATCTGCCCCAAGAACCTGGTGGGCATGTGGGAGGGCTATGCCCACGACTACCACCTGCGGGCGAAGGTGCTTTCACTTACCCGTGCGATCCAGGACCTGCCCAACCTGCGTCGTTACCGCCTGGTCCTCATTGACGAGAGCCACAACCTGCGCAATCCCGAGGGCAAACGCTACGGCGCGATCCGCGATTACATCCGGCAGAACGAAAGCCGCTGTATTCTACTTTCGGCCACGCCCTACAACAAGACCTATCTCGACCTCTCCAGCCAGCTTCGCCTCTTCGTGTACGACGAACAGGACCTGGGCATCCGGCCGGAGCAGTTGCTGCGCGAGATCGGCGAGATCGAGTTCAACCGGCAATACCAGTGCCCGCTGCGCTCTCTGCAGGCTTTCGATAAGAGCCCCTATGCCGACGACTGGCGCGAGCTGATGCGCCTCTATATGGTCCGGCGGACACGCGGTTTCATCAAGGACAACTACGCCGGGAGCGATCCTGAGACCGGTCGCAAGTACCTCGCCTTTGAGGATGGGAGACGTTTTCCTTTCCCAGACCGCGTGCCAAAGACGTTGGGGTTCGCCATTGGCGAAACCAACCCTGACGACCAGTATGCGCGACTCTATGCCCAAGACGTGGCGGAAGTCATCAACCACCTTCACCTGCCCCGCTATGGACTGGCAAACTATATCGCCGAAAAGCCGAAAGAACCGCCCAGCGCCGCGGAGAAGAAGCAATTGGCTGATCTGTCCCGTGCCGGCAGGCGGCTGATGGGGTTCTGCCGCACGAACCTCTTCAAACGCCTGGAGAGCAGCGGACAGGTCTTCGTTCAATCCATCGCCCGTCACATTCTGCGCAACTATGTCTACCTCCATGCGATTGACAATGGCAAGCCTCTGCCGCTGGGAACGCAAGAGGCCAGTCTGTTGGATACCCGCTTCTACGACGAGGACGCCGATGCCGTCAACGCCACGCTGGGGCTGGAGACCGAGGACGAGGGGGAGGTGTCCACTGAGGCAAACGCGCTGCGCACCGAGGCGGATTTCGAACGACGCGCGGCCGAGGTCTACGCGCAGTACGAGACGCAATACAAGCGCCGCTTCAGTTGGCTGCGCTCCACCCTCTGCACACGCAGGCTCAAGGACCACCTGCGCCAGGACGCCCGCGCCCTGTTGGAGGTCTTGCAGAAATGCGGCGATTGGGACCCGGCACGCGATACCAAGCTCAACGCGCTCCACGATCTGCTGACGAAGGATCATCCCGACGACAAGGTGATCGTTTTCTCGCAGTTTGCCGATACCGTGCGCTACCTGGCCGTACACCTCAAGCAGCGGGGCGTTGTCCATCTGGCCGGTGTCACGGGGGATTCTCCCGACCCAACGCAGTTGGCGCACCGCTTCAGCCCGGTCAGCAACGAGAAACGTCAGCAAATCGCACCCGAGGATGAACTGCGTGTGCTGGTGGCCACCGACGTACTGAGCGAAGGGCAGAACCTGCAGGATGGCGCCATCGTGGTGAACTATGACCTGCCGTGGGCCATCATCCGCCTGATCCAGCGGGCCGGCCGCGTAGACCGCATCGGACAGCAGGCTGAGGAGATCCTGTGTTACTCCTTCCTGCCGGCCGATGGAGTAGAACGCATCCTGCGTCTGCGGGCGCGCGTGCGCCAGCGGCTGCGCGAGAATGCCGAGGTGGTGGGCACCGACGAGGCGTTCTTCGAGGATGACGCCGACGACCAGGTGGTACTCGATCTCTACAACGAGAAAGCCGGCATCCTGGACGATGATCCTGACGGCGAGGTGGACCTGGCCTCCTATGCCTACCAAATCTGGAAGAATGCCATCGAGGCCGCCCCCCAGTTGGAACGCCTCATTCCTGCGCTGCCACCCGTATCGTATGCGACCAAGACCTTCGACGCGATAGCCGGTCAGCCGCCAGGGGTTCTGGTCTACATGCAGACGGCCGATGGCAACGATGCGCTGGCCTGGGTGGATGAGGATGGCCATAGCGTTACCGAATCCCAGTTCGCCATCCTGCGGGCAGCGGCCTGCGCGCCGGGGACACCGGCGCTGCCCCGCGGCGACCAGCATCACGAGTTGGTGCAGCGGGGTGTGGAGCGGATGATAGATGAAGTGTGCTCCACCGGTGGCCAGTTGGGGCGGCCCTCCGGCGCCCGTTTCCGTACCTACGCGCGGCTCAAGGCGTTCGCCGAAGGGATTCGAGGCACTCTGTTTGAGTTCGAGTATGCCGACCTGGGCAAGGTGCTCGACGAGATCTACCATTACCCGTTGCGCCAATCGGCCACGGACAAACTCAACCGCCAACTGCGCAGCGGCATCAGCGACGAGGACCTGGCCCGGCTGGCAATTTCGCTGTGGGAGAACGACAACCTGTGCCTGGTCACGGAGAGCGAGCCTGTGCAAGAGCCGAGGATCATCTGCTCGATGGGGCTCAGAGCAAGGGAAGAGGAATAAGACCGTATGCAACTCAACCGCAAGCAAATCCGCCGCCATCTCCAGGCCTTCGACTTCACACCCCTGTTCATCGAAGAACTTGGGTGGGACCATCATCGAGGAACCCTGCAGGTTCACGTCGAGGGTGAGACATACCCGTTGGAAGCAATCGCGCAGAAACGGGGGATGGTCGCGTACGTCTGCCGCTGCGAACCTCTCCCCGAGTACCGCCTGCGGCGCAGGATCGAGCACCAGGTTGCCCGCTCGGTCCACGAGCACGTCGTCGTCTACACAAACGCAGCACAGACGACGCAGGTCTGGCAGTGGGTAAAGCGCGAACCGGGCCGGCCCATCGCCAGCCGCGAGCATCGCCACGACGCAGGCCAACCCGGCGACTCACTGATCCAGAGGCTAGAGGCAGTCGCCTTTAGTCTGCAGGAAGAAGAGGGCTTGACCATCGTGGACGTCACCAGCCGGGTGCGTGCTGCCTTCGACGTAGAGCAGGTGACCCGGCGGTTCTACGACCGCTTCCAGGCGGAACACGACGCTTTCCTCAAGTTTCTCAAGGGTATGCCAGGTCAGGAGATGGCACGCTGGTACGTCTCCGTGATGCTAAACCGGCTGATGTTCATCTACTTTATCCAGAAAAAGGGCTTCCTGGACGGCGACCCAGATTACCTGCGGCACAGACTGGCGCAGAGCCAGCAGCGTGGCCTGGACCGCTTTTACCGCGAGTTCCTATGCCCGCTGTTCTTCGAAGGCTTTGCGCGCAGAGCCTCAGCACGCTCGCCCCAAACCTGCCAGTTGTTGGGCCAGGTCCCTTACCTCAACGGCGGGTTGTTCCTGCGCCACGAGATCGAGCGCCTGTATGGCGAGCATATCCAGGTTCCAGACGCTGCCTTCGAAGGGCTGTTCGCCTTCTTCGAGCGGTACCAGTGGCATCTGGACAACCGCCCCCTGCGGGCCGACAATGAGATCAACCCCGACGTGTTGGGCTACATCTTTGAAAAGTACGTCAACCAGAAAGAGATGGGGGCCTACTATACCAGGGAGGACATCACCGACTATATCAGCAAGAACACCATCGTCCCGTTCCTTCTCGACCGGGTGAACCAGGCTTGCCCTGCTGCCTTTGAGGGTGAGCACGCCATCTGGGGCCTGCTCCAGGAAGAACCTGATCGCTATATCTACCCGGCCGTGCGCCACGGCGCACACCTGGACCTGCCGCCGGAGATCGCCGCCGGTCTGGACGACGTCTCCCGGCGTGGCGGGTGGAACACGCCCGCGCCGCAAGAGTACGCCCTGCCCACCGAGATCTGGCGCGAAGTGGTGGCCCGCCGCCGCCACTACCAGGAAGCACGCGGCAAGATGGCGGCAGGCCAGGTGTGCCAGGTCAACGACCTCGTCACGCTCAACCTGGACGTCCGCCAGTTCGCCCAGGACGTGGTCGGCAACTGCGACGACCCGGCCTTCCTGCGAGCCTTCTGGCGGGCGGTCAACGAGGTGACAATCCTGGACCCGACGGTCGGGTCGGGCGCGTTTCTCTTCGCTGCGCTCAACGCCCTGGAACCGCTCTACGAGGGCTGCCTGGAACGGATGGCGCGCTTCCTGGAGGAAGCGCCGCCTGGGTCGCGCAAGTACGCGGACTTCAGACAGATACTGGAGCGGGTGGCCCAACACCCCAAGGAGCGCTACTTTATCTTCAAGTCCATCATCGTCAACAACCTCTACGGCGTGGACATCATGGACGAGGCGGTGGAGATTGCCAAACTGCGCCTGTTTCTGAAACTCGTGGCCGAGGTGGATAGCGTCGAGAAGATCGAACCGCTGCCCGACATTGACTTCAACGTCCGCGCCGGCAACACGCTGGTGGGCTTTGCCACCTATGCGGAGGTGGAACGAGCTGTGCGCCAGGCAGGTGCGCAACTCAAGATGGTGCAGTTGCTTGGTGACCCGATGCAGGCCATTGAGGAGAAGGCGCAGGACGTGGACCGCCTCTACCAGCACTTCCGCCAGCAACAGACCGAGTTAGGCGGCGAGGTGACGCCGGAGGACAAGCAGGCCCTGCGCGAGCGGCTGGAAGCCCTGAACGACGAGTTGGATCGCTACCTGGCGAAGGAGTACGGCGTGGATGCCGAACTGCCGATGGATCTGCAACTATGGCGGGAGTCGCACAAGCCTTTCCATTGGTTTGTCGAGTTCTACAGCATCCTCAAACGAGGCGGCTTCGATGTGATTATTGGTAACCCGCCATACGTTGAATTTCGAGCGGTGAAAGAATACCGCCCACTCGGTTATACTTGCGAGAAAGCTGGTAATCTGTATGCGCTAGTGATCGAGAGGTGCTTGGATCTCTGCTCTCAGATTGGACGACAGGGCTTCATTGTCCCGGTTTCCTCAGTCTCGACAAGTCGCTATGAAAGCCTTCAACACTTGCTCGCCCGGCGCCAGCTTTATTACAGCTCTTACGATGACCGTCCCTCACGGCTATTCGATGGGCTCGAGCACGCACGCTTAACCATCCATTTAATTGGTCAGCCTGCCAAAATGCCACCACGACTTGCAACCC
>Ga0315285_10006324_pt1 | contig 12205 bp, 18 predicted proteins | sample YL17G09_36_MG_FD_203698 | JGI IMG/M metagenome (GOLD analysis project Ga0315285, IMG submission 203698) | Sediment microbial communities from Yellowstone Lake, YNP, Wyoming, USA - YL17G09_36 | ecosystem: Environmental > Aquatic > Freshwater > Lake > Sediment | place: USA: Wyoming | collected... | reverse complement strand
GTACCAGCTGCCACATGTAGCTCCCTTGCGAGAGACTACCAAGAGCATAAATCAAGGGAGCACTAACTGACGGCCCTGTGAGAATGAATACTAAACACGCAATCACATTGGTGAGCCCAGATGATTGGGATAAGAAGAGAAGACTTTTGTGTCGATGAGATAATCAAGAAGATGAAGGCCCCCAAGATAGGGGCATTATCAATTTATCTGGGCACTGTACGCGAGTTCCCTGAAGGGGTGGGACTGGAATTTGAAGGCAATGATCAAGCTGCTCAGAGACTAGAGCAGATAAGGGAGAGAGCAATCAATAGATTTGACGTTGAGGATGTAGCCATAATGCATCGCGTGGGTTTCTTGGGCATATCAGAGAATATCGTACTGGTAGCAGTTTCCGCGCCCCATAGAGAGTCAGCTTTCAGTGCTTGCAGAAGCATAATAGACGATATAAAGGATTTGCATAAATCATGGGGGAAAGTGGTATCGAAATAGAAATTTATGTGAAGCCGATGGTACCACTGCGGCCGGTGCACTTCTGATATCTGAACCAAAACCTTTTGCTGAATTTGAATTAAGAGGTAGAGTAATCTAAAATACACCGGTCACTTCGGTTCGTCAAATGCATGAACTTGGAGTCACTGAGAACATAGTTAGTATTGCTTTAACCAAAGCTGGTGAGGCGCAAGCTAACAAGGTCGTCAAAATCAACTTAGTAGTTGGCGAGTTATCCGGATTTGTCCCCGATTGTATTCAATTTTATTTTGATTCTTTTAGCAAAGACACCATCGCTCAAGGAGCAGTACTTCACTTTGAATCGGTGCCAGCTGAATTGCGTTGTCGGGATTGTTCCACGATTTTCCAGCCTCAGGATACCCTATGGGCTTGCCCTAAATGTAGGGGGCGGAGCGTAGAAATATTCAAGGGACGGGAGCTCTACATCGAAAGCCTGGAAGTAGAATGAAAAAGATAGAAGTCATCCAGAATGTTCTGGAGGCTAATGACACCATAGCTAGCCGAAATCGGCAGCTGCTGGATAAGCACAAGGTTTTCGTTATTAACATTATGTCAGCCCCAGGTGCTGGCAAGACGAGTCTTATTCTGCAAACTCTGACGAGGCTGAAAGACAGGTTAAACATAGCTGTTATCGAAGGCGATGTTGCTTCCACGGTAGATGCAGAGAAAGTGCAGGGCAAGGCAAAGGCAGTAGTTCAAATAAATACCGGAAATATGCCAGAAAGTTGCTCTTTAATGGCTGCCATGATTGAGTCAGCTCTAAAGGATATGCCCTTAAATGACATAGACTTAATCTTAATTGAGAATGTGGGCAATCTCATTTGCCCCGCTGAATTTACCCTGGGAGAACACAAGCGAGTGGTGATTTCCAGCCTGCCTGAAGGGGATGATAAGCCCATTAAATATCCCCTCATCTTTATCGATGCGAATGCTGTGATAATAAATAAGATGGATCTTCTTCCCCATGTTGATTTCGATATTGCTGCCTTTCGACGTTCCATCACAGGACTAAATCCTAAAGTCGAGGTTTTCCAGCTTTCCTGCAAGACCGGTGAGGGTTTAGAAAGATGGTGCTCCTGGATATTGGAACAAGTGGAAACCAATGTCGTAAAGCAATAGAGGTTTCACATACCTAGTAAATCTCATCGGCTTGAGAACGTTAAGCGGGACCAAGACAACTAGCTGATATTCTACCTACGTGTAAAGGTGAGAAATAGGGGGCTTGATAATTTTCGGCGTATAATCTATAACTGTGTGTCGACGTAAAGATTTTGGGAAAGCTAAGCTATTATAGCAAGGTAGCCAGCTCTAAAATGGAATCTCTAGCAGAGAAGCTGTTTGTGCGATAAGGCATGAAATTTCTAGTTACGGCGGCGGTCGCTTATCTGGTTTATCTCCTTCTAACCGTCGGTAGCGGCACCGTTGCTTTGTGGAGCAGAGAAGAGCTCGTCGTTGGGGCAGTGTTTGCAGTGTTGGCTGGTGCCCTGCTCAGGAATCGGTTCATCGGCAAAGATCTGCGCATGCTGAACCCGAGGCGGTGGTTTACCTTCCTCGTTTACCTGTTCCCCTTTTTCTTTGCCATGGCCAAGGCCAACGTTGACGTGGCCTACCGCGTCATCACCGGGCGGATTAATCCGGCCATCGTGAAGATAAATCCCAACCTGAAGAACGATATGTCACTTACGTTTCTGGCCAATTCCATCACCCTGACGCCGGGAACACTGAGCGTGGACGTTGACCAAAAAACCAACGAACTCTATGTGCACTGGATAAATGTTGACCCTGAGGTGCTCAAGGATATGCCAAGAGACTACCATCCGATATGCGGCAGTTTTCCTGACTGGGCGAGGAGAATCACGGGATGAACTGGCTTCCGACAGTCATAGCCATGGTGGTGTGTATTTTCATCATCTTGGTACGCGTCTTTATAGGGCCGGGGGCACCGACGAGGCTGGTGGCTTTTGACACCGCCAGCACTCTGGTGGTGACTACTCTGGTCATTGTGGCAATGATGTTCAATCATGCGATTTTCGTTGATGTGGCCATCGTGTATGCTTTGTTGTCATTTGTCATGACACTGTATGTGGCTAAATACATACAGGGGGACAAGTTTTAGTGGCTGCGCTGAAAACAGTAAGCTATGTATTCATAGGGATTGGCCTTTTCTTCAATTTTGTCGGAGCCTTTGGTCTCCTCCGCTTTCCTGACGTGTACACCAGACTGCATGCCGCTACCAAATGCACCACCTTTGGCTCCATTTTCCTCATCCTGGCGGTAATCGTGCAGTCCGCCGGAATCTGGGCACTGGAAGGAACTCATTCCCCTCAGTCTGTAATGTGCATACACTCGGTGCTGGCACTGGTGGCGCTGCTGGTCACCAATGCCACCGGCGCTCATGCCATGGCCCGGGCGGCACATCGCAGCGGAGAAAAGCCCGCCAGAGCAGTGGTGGATGACCTGGAAAGGAAAGAGAATGATTGAAGTTCTGCATATCATTATACCGCTGGCACTGGTTGTCTGTGCCATATTTGTCGCCGTATTTCGGGATCTCCTATATGCAGTCGTGGCGCTGGCTGTGCTGAGTGTGTTGTTAGCCTTTGAGTTTTATCTTCTGAAGGCTCCTGACGTGGCCATTGCCGAAGCAGGAATCGGGGCAGCTGTGACCGCAGCCATCTTTGTGATCACCATCAGGGCGACCAAGCGCATGGAGTAAATGATGAGACGAGCTATAGGGCTGATTCTGCTGCTTGTTCTGGTAGCCTTCCTGGTGAGCGGGATGCTGCTCGTCCACCCCTTCGGCAACCCTTCTCCGACTGACATGGACGATTACATAATTGAGAACGCCCAAAACCAGACCGGGAGCAACAGCGTAGTAGCGTCGGTGGTCTTTGACTACCGCGGGCTGGACACTCTGGGGGAGGCCACGATACTGTTCACAGCTGTGACCGGGGTGTTGCTCCTGTTACGAACACAGAAACGCAAGGAGGATGGTTCCTGATGCTGTCCAAGATTGTGCGCACCGTGGCCAACCAGCTTATCCTGTTTATACTCATCTTCGGCCTGTATGTTATTGCCCATGGACATCTGACCCCGGGTGGAGGCTTTCAGGGTGGTGCTGTCGTGGTTTCCGGTGTGGTCATGTTGATGGTAGCCTTCAGCTCTCAGGACTTTAAAAAATCGCTGAATGAGCGTCTTTTAACAATAATGGAAAGCACCGGAGCCTTAATCTTTGCCGCCCTAGGTTTTGGCGGGCTAGGCACTGTCTTCTTTTATAACTTTCTAGTGGGCTCGCCCATCTTCGGCCGGATTCCTCCCACGGGTCCTGGCCCGGGAGATTTCTGGACGGCAGGGTTCATTCCCCTGATGAACTTCGCTGTAGGCCTTAAGGTGATAGCCGGCCTTTCAGCAGTGATCCTGGCTATAGCGCTGTTTGCCCGTGGTGAGGAGATGGAAGAGTAGTGGAGAACATTGCTCACAATTTCCCCTTTGTAGCGTCAGCACTGCTGATGGGGGTAGCTTTTTATATAATCCTATTCAAAAAGAATTTGATTAAGCTCATTATGGGCATTGGCATGCTGTCGTCGGGGGTTAATCTGTTTATCGTGGCGCTGGGCTACCGGACAGGAGGGAACGTCCCTATCTATACCGACGTGCCTGAAGGACTCATGGTCCTGTCCGTACCTCAGGCACTCACCTTGACCAGTATTGTCATCAACGTTGCAGTGCTGGCCTTGATGCTAACCATGGTGATACACACTTATCGCCATACCGGGGACATTGACTCCGAGAAATCCCGGAAACTGAAAGGATAGAAGGTTTGGATTTTCTGGTCACTCACGCGCCGATCTTGATTGTGGCCCTGCCGCTGGTGGCGGCCTTTGTTATCCCGCTCATCGGCATCGGCCGGGCTGGAGACAGAGGCAGGAACATATTTAGCCTGGTCATTCTTGGTCTAATTGTTTTCCTGGTAGCCATCCTGGCCGAGAATGTTCATGCCGTTGGAATCCGTGTCTACACGTTCGGTGCCACAGCGCCTGAGTTGGCCCTCCCGCACGGTTACATGGTGCCGGTGCGGATTATATTTGAAGTGGATAGCATGTCCATCTTTATGGGCATTATCGTCACTACGGTTGCTTTGGCTGCATTGATATATTCATTGCATTTCATGAAGGGGCAGACCGGACAGGCCCGGTTCTATTCCCTCATGTTTCTCCTCTATGCGGCGATGATGGGCCTGGCGTTCACCGGAGACATGTTCAATTTATTCGTGTTCCTGGAGATAGCGTCCATTGCCGGTGCGGGACTGGCGGCATACCGCACGAATATGGCTGATGCTGTAGAGGGTGGTTTCAAGTACATCGTTATTTCGGCAATAAGCGCCTTGCTGGTGCTCTTTGCCATCGGCATACTCTATGCCCAGTACAACGTCCTGAATATCGCGGCCCTGGCCTATTACATGCAGTACACCCCACTGGACATGCTGGCACTGGGGCTGCTGGCCGGCGCGTTCGTGATAAAGCTAGCGGGTGCCCCACTCCACATGTGGGCACCGGACACATATACGGTGGCACCGGCGGGCTCCACGCCCATGATTCTTGCCGCCAGCTACATGTCCATGTATGCCCTTTATAGAGTGACATTCACCATGTATGGAGGGCAAATTGATACCACAGCTATTGGCTGGATAGTCATCATTGTGGGTGTGCTCAGCATGTTCATCGGCGTGATGATGGCTGTCCACCAGACCGATATCAAGCGCATGATGGCCTACCACGCTATCTCACAGGGGGGTTATATGCTCCTTGGCGTGGGAGTGGGACTGGCTGTGCTTGCTGACCCGGTGGCACTGGCCAATTATGGCCGCGACGCTATGAACGGGGGCATTTTCCACATCATCAACCACGTCTTTTACAAGTCATTGCTCTTTATGACAGCGGAGGCGATATTCTTCCGCATCGGGACCAGGGACACAAACAAGATGGGCGGGCTGGCTCGCAATATGAAGTGGACGACGGCCTTCTACGTTATTGGAGCACTGGCCATTTCGGGCATTCCACCTTTCAATGGGTTTGCCTCCAAGCTGCTAATCTATGAAACAGTATTGAAGTTCAGTCCTGTACTGTCAGTCATTGCCATGTTCGTTTCGCTGGTGACGCTGGCTTCCTTTGCCAAGGTATTTTATGCTGCTTTCACCGGGCCGGAATTGCCGGCTTTTAGAGAAGTGAGAGAAGTACCTAAATCCATGATTATCGGCATGAGTATCCTGGCAGCGTGCATCATATTCCTCGGCCTCTTCCCCGGGCTGGTGGTAGATAACATTGTTGCCCCAGCGACGGATGCGCTGATTAACCATACAGCGTATGTTAACGCTGTGATGGGGGCGGTGCCATGAGAATAGGTAAGAAGGAGATGGTAATTTGTCGGTTGTAGGTTACGGGTATGCTGTCTGGGCTCCCTTAATCTGGATTGTCACCCTCGTCGTGATCGGGGTTATGGTTCTCATCTGGCGCAGCCGCGGCCAGAAAAGCTATAAAAAGGGGACGGCTCAGACCGATATCTTCCTTTCCGGCGCCAGGGTTCCTCCTGAGGAACAACGGCACGTGAAGTCGGAGAACATATACTGGGGCTTTTTTGAGTCACTCAAAGAGCTTTACGGCGCCATGATGAAGCCCCACACCGGAATAGTTAATGACTATCTTCTCTGGCTTGTCGCCATATTGGCGATAACTATTTTGATACTGGTGTTGGCAGGCTGATAGCAGAGGATGGATTGAGAGTAGAGCGATGAATTTGAAAGTGTTCAATCGGGCGTTGTGGGTATATCATCTGAATACCGGCTCCTGCAATGGCTGCGATATTGAGATCCTGGCTGTGCTCACTCCCCGCTATGATGTTGAGCGCTTTGGCATCAAGCTGGTGGGGTCGCCACGCCATGCCGATGTGTTGCTGGTCACAGGGCCAGTCGGACGCAGCATGGAGGATAGCGTAAGACGCGTCTACGCTCAGGTCCCCGACCCCAAGATGGTCATAGTGGTAGGGAACTGCGGCGCAGAGGGAGGCGTCTTCCATGAGGCTTATAGCCTGGTGGGACCTATTGACCAGATTATTCCCGTGGATGTGTATGTCCCGGGGTGCCCGCCGCGGCCAGAGGCCATTATTCACGGCGTGGTCATGGCCTGGGCGAAGCTGGAGAAGTCGGCGGGCCAGGAGGTGGCTTAGTGGAGAAGCTTACCGCGCAGGCCATCATCGATAGCTTCAGAAAGAAGCTCGGTGATGGCTTTGTCACTGGCTCAATCTACGAGCGTGAGATCGCCATCAAGAAGAATAAGTTCCGCAGCCTGTGGGTCGAGGTGAGGAAGAGCGCCTTTCGCAACGCTGTTGAGCATGTCTGTCAGCTCCAGAAATACCCCCACCTGGCCATCATCTCCTCGAGCGACCTGGGCGGTGAGGTAGAGCTCATCTACCACTTCACGATTTACTATGGTCATCACCTGGAGGAGCTGAGCCTGGGACTGCGGGTGAAGCTACCCAAGAGTGATCTGAGGATACCAACGGTGACTGACCTTATCCCCGGGGCCATATTCACCGAGCGTGAGACCCAGGAAATGATGGGAGTAGAGGTAGTCGGCATACCGGATGGGAGGAGACTATTTATCTCTGAAGATGTGCCGGCGGGCGTCTATCCCTGGCGCAAGGACGAGACCGGGCCCGAGAGACTCTTGAGGGTGTTGCCGGGGAGAAAACCGAAGGGACAGGATAAGGAAGGATAGAAACAATGGCAGTTGGTGAGACAGAGAAAACGACCTATACCATACCAATTGGTCCTATTCACCCCGCCCTCAAGGAGCCCATACAGCTAATGCTGGAGATTGAAGGAGAGAAGGTAGTCAATACCGATGTACGGGTGGGACAGGTCCACCGCAGCATCGAATGGCTGGGAATGAACCGCAACAATCCTGTCCAGACGTTGTACCTCGCCGAAAGGATATGTGGCATCTGCAATATCTGTCACCCATTCTGCCTGGCTATGGCGGTGGAGCAGGCGGCGAATATCATGGTGCCCGACAGGGCGGAATACATCAGAGCTATCGCTGCCGAGATGGAGAGAATCCACTCCCATATACTGTGGGCTGGGGTGGCTGCCCATGAAATTGGCTTCGATACCGTCTTCTATCTCACCTGGCGGGTGCGGGAAGAGATAATGGACCTCATTGAATATGTCTTCGGCAACCGGGTGACCAAAGGGGTGCTTCAGTTCGGTGGGGTAAGAAGGGATATAACTGCTGAGCAGCTACCACGCATAAGAAAATCGCTGGACTATTACAAGAGCATTTTCGAGCACCTGAGACGGATCTTCCTGGAAGATAAGACAGTGCAGATGAGGACACGGAATGTGGGCGTACTAAGCACGGAGGATGCGTTGAAATTGCTTGCGGTGGGGCCCACCGGCAGAGCCAGCGGCGTCCCTAAGGATGTGAGACAGGATCAACCCTACAGCGCCTATGCCGACCTGAATGTCAAGGCCATTACTCCCGATATTGTCACCGGCACGGTAGTCGGGGATGTCTATGACCGCATAATAGTCCGCCTGCTTGAGGTCAAGCAGTCGATTGAAATCATTGAGGAATGTATTGCTAGAATGCCTGAGGGCCCGATTATGTCCGAGACCAAGATGCCCAGACTACTGAAACTGCTCACGGATGCTGCTGGCGAGGGCGTTGGCCGGGTCGAGGCACCACGGGGCGAAGATATCCATTATGTCCGCCTGGAAGCGGGGCAGAGCACCCTGGCTACCTGGAAGGTGAGGGCGCCCACCTATGTTAACCTGATGGCCATCCCCGCCATACTCGAAGGTATGCAAATTGCCGATGTACCCATCGTCTTTGCATCAATTGACCCCTGCCAGTCCTGCACTAATAGGATTGTGGTAACGGACAGAGCCACCGGCAGAAAGTCGGTTGTGGGCTATGAAGAACTACACCGCCTTTCTGTAGAAAAGACGAGAGAGATGCAGCGATGAACTTGTTGGGAGAAAACGTCTGGCTAAACGGCGTGGTTATCATTTTTGGCTCCGCCGTATTGGTGTTTATCGGCGGCTTTTTCGGCATGCTTTATCGTGGCATTGACCGCAAGTTGGTGGCGCATATGCAGGCGAGAGTGGGACCGCCCATAGTGCAGCCCTTCCGGGACGTGCGAAAACTATTGATGAAAGAGAACATCATTCCTGATGGGGCTATTTCCTGGCTCTTCAACGCTGCCCCTATCCTGGCACTCATCTCCGCCGGCTCCCTGTTGCTCTTTGTTCCCTTGTTCGGACAGCCGGCGCTGCTCGAAAGATACGGAGATGTGATTCTGGTGCTGTACTTGCTCATTATCCCCTCGCTGGCTTTTGTGGTGGGCGGATTTGCCTCTAGCTCTCCTTATGCCACGGTGGGCGCGCAGAGGGAGATGATAATCATGATGAGCTATGAAGCGCCTCTGGCCGTAGTGGCACTGGGCATCGCCTGGCGAATCAGTCAGATCCCCGATGCCACTAACCCATTCTTGATGTCCACCATAGCTCAGTATCCCATCTGGAACCTGCTGGGTCCGGTGGGGGTTGTCGGGGCACTGCTCATGCTGTTCACCCTGGTAGTGGTCACTGTAGGGGAGGCAGCCAAGGTGCCCTTTGATATTGCGGAGGCAGAGACCGAGATTGCCGGTGGGCTACTGGTGGAGTACTCGGGAAGAAACCTGTCTTTGTTCTACCTAGCGGATGTCATCAAAGCTTTCGCTATGACCTCACTGGTTGTGGCGCTGTTCATACCCTATAATCTTTCTCCTGTGCTCGGCATCACAGCCACGATTGCTGCGGGCGTCATCGATGGGCTCTTCTTCTTGGTCAAAGTTTTCGTGGTCATGTTCGTTAGCATCAGCTTGATACGGGCAGGCATGGCCAGATTCAAAATCAGCCAGGCCAGCACCGTATACGTGCTGGCGATGACTGTGGTAGCGCTGGTCGGCATGTTGCTGGTCTGGGCTGATTTCATGATCAGGGTGTAATATGTGGGAAGTAGCTAAAACCATACTCAAGCAACTGTTTCAGAAGCCGGCTACCAATATCTTCCCGGCCAAATATGCTCCTGGGTCTACGCTGTCCTTTCTGGAGAGGGTTGCCAGGCAGGAAGTGAAGCTGCATCCGCCTGTGGCCGTACCGCCGAAGTTTCGCGGCAAGATTGCCTATGACCGGCAGAACTGTTCCGGTTGCCAGCAGTGCTATAAGATATGCCCTACCCATGCCATTGAGTGGTTGCCTGAGGAAAAGAAGATCAAGATATTTGTCTCACGCTGCTGCTTTTGTGCCCAGTGTGTTGACGTTTGTCCGGTGAATACGCTGGCCATGACGGAAGAGTTTCTGCTGGCCAGCTACGACAAGTATGCCGACGAGTTGGTAATCATTGACAGCGGTGAGCTGCCGGGCTCGAAAAAGAGGAAGAAACCGGGCGCCGGGGCCGCCGAAGAGCCGACCGAGCAGAGCTAACCCCTTCACGCCTCGAAATTGAAGAAACCCAAATCCCGAGCATAAGCATTCAGCCATCAGCGGTCAGCTTTTAGCTTCCTTGTCAGCCGAGGGGTAGGCAACTGACGGCTGATTACTGACTACTGAACGCCTATGTTTGGAATCTAGCCATTATTCCAGCCGCGGGATTTCAGCTACCCTTCCTTCCAGAATAGCCTCAGCCAGTCTTTTCAAGCTCGTGCGCACCGCCTTGGAAATTCCCCTACCAGTCTCTGTCTGCGCAGGCTGCACTCCGACGAGCAGGATCTTTCCGCAGAATTCCTTTACATAGGATATAAACATGGAAAGAGGCATGCTGTGTGTGGAGAAGGGCAACATGGTGATTTTCTCGGGCGGGACTGTGCGCAGGGCACCGGGGGATAAACCCATATCGGCAGCATCTACCAGTATTAACAATTCAGGCCGGTGCCGGCGGATAACTGAGGTATAGCTTTCCGGAGCAGTGCCAGTGTCTATGGTTGTGATCTCTCCGGAGTAGAGAGTCTTGGCTTTGTGCTGCCGTCGATTGAGCATGTCTACCAGAGAGGTGCCGGCGGCGTCATCGCCGCCCAGTCGATTGCCGATGCCCAGAACTATCGTACGGCTCATCTGGTGTCCATAGCTGACTAGTTTTGATTATGTGGGCTTTCACGAGCATTCTATTCCTATTTCACTCCTTTTGGCAATAAGAGCTTTCCTCCAAGCTAATTTACATGAGGCGTCTATCGACGGCTCGGCCGTGAGGTAGGGTTGGGCCGTAAGCCGGGATTTTTGGAAAGCTGAACTGTACTTTCGGTCGTTGACAAGTTGCTGCTGCGAGTGTTAACATCTCACTGTTTCTAATGGCGCGGCGCTTCGTGAGCTGCCCAACTGAAAGGAGGTGGTATAGCGATACGAAAGGGATCATGGCGCCGTCAAAAAATCTCAAAACAAGGAGGGTTTCATGGCTTATGAGAATTTGATCGTAGAGCAGGAGGAAAACATTGCCATAATCACCTTGAACCGACCTCCCGCAAATCCCATAAATTTCGCTGTGCTGAGCGAACTGGATGAGGTTTTGACCAAGTGGGAAAAGGACAAAGCGGTGAGAGCCATAATCATCACCGGAGCCGGAGAAAGAGGATTTTCAGCCGGCTTTGACTTGAAGACCGCTGGCACGCCCGATGGCGAGAAGGCTATGTCGCGGGGGCAGCAGGTGTTCGGCCACATAGAGAAGTATCCCAAGCCTGTAATCGCTGCCATAAATGGGTTCGCCCTCGGTGGTGGTTGCGAGCTGGCAATGGCCTGCCACTTCAGGATAATGCTCAACTCTCAGCAGGTGGTGATGGGGCAGCCCGAAATTGACCGGGGTATTATACCCGGCTGGGGTGGCACCCAGCGGTTGCCCAGGCTGGTGGGTAAGACCAAGGCGCTTGAAATGCTTCTGCTCGGCACCAGGGTCAACGCCCCCGAGGCTTTAAGCATTGGGCTGATAACGAGGATATCTCAGCCAGGGCAGTTGATGAATGATGCCAGGGAACTTGCCAGGACACTGGCAAAGAAGGCCCCGATTGCTGTGCAGATAATCCTCGACGCAGTGACCCGGGGACTCGAGACCAGCACTGACCAGGGCGTGAAAATAGAACTGGAAGGCTCACAGCGAGTGAGCAAAACGAAGGACGCCATGGAGGGGGCGATAGCGTTCATCCAGAAACGAGAGGCGGTGTTCACCGGAGAATAGATTTCTGGGCGAAAGTAAGAAAATAAAAGGAGGTTTTCTGATATGAAAGTTGAAGATGTGAAGAAGATTGCGGTCATGGGGGCGGGGGACATGGGACATGGCATTGCCGAGGTAGCCCTGCTTGCTGGCTACAAGGTGGCCATGCGGGATATCGAGCAGAGATTCGTTGACAAGGGACTATCCAGGATCAAGGAGAGCCTGGATAAGCTTGTGGAAAAACAGAAAATCACTGCAGACAACCAAAAAGCGATGCTGGGCAATATCAAGACCTTTGTTGATATTGCCGAGTCTGTTAAGGACGCTGATTTTGTTATTGAGGCAGTCCCCGAGATTATGGACCTCAAGAAACAGGTTTTCCAGGCGCTGGATAAAGCTGCTCCGAAACATGCCATACTGGCTTCTAATACCTCCAATATGAGCATCACGGAGGTCGCCGC
>Ga0315285_10006319_pt1 | contig 12209 bp, 10 predicted proteins | sample YL17G09_36_MG_FD_203698 | JGI IMG/M metagenome (GOLD analysis project Ga0315285, IMG submission 203698) | Sediment microbial communities from Yellowstone Lake, YNP, Wyoming, USA - YL17G09_36 | ecosystem: Environmental > Aquatic > Freshwater > Lake > Sediment | place: USA: Wyoming | collected... | reverse complement strand
CCTCGGCTGATTAGTTTTAAGATTACTGTCTCAGTCCTGGTCAGGGGCTTGCGGATAATATAAGGGTCGGTGAGGGGGCTTCTGTGAAGTATTGATTTAACCTTGTTCAGAAAACTTTCTTTGTCCAGCGGTTTTTCGATGAAATCCACGGCGCCCCCCTTGACAGCCCTGACAGCCATAGGTATATCGCCGTAGCCGGTTATAAGCAGGACGGGCAGCCACGGTGCAATACGCTTGATTTTCGTCAGCAGTTCAATGCCGTCCATTCCGGGCATTTTCACATCAGCGATAAGTAAATCGCACATTATAGGGTTCAATTGCTGCAGGCAATCGGCTGCGCTTGCAAAACTGCTCACTTTTACGCCCAGCTCTTCAAGCGTTGCGCTGACTACCTTTCGTATCCTGGGCTCATCATCAACAAAAAAATGTGCTGTTTCATCATTTCTGGCATTGATAAGATGTAATGGCCTCCTGCTAATGTCGCAATTGTGGAAACTACGTATTTTTTAAGGAGACGTTTTCTCTCTGCCGTCGGCCCGTGCTAATCAGTTACAGCTTTTCGTCTGCATTGATGGGCAATGTCACAAAAAAAGTTGCACCTTTTCCCGCCTTGCTTTCGACTCTAATTTTACCGCCGGCTCTGGAAATGAGGTAATCTACAATATAAAGCCCCAGGCCCGTCCCTTTATCTGCAGATTTGGTGGTAAAAAATGGCTCAAAAATCTTACCAAGATTTTCTGGTGCGATGCCCCTGCAGTTGTCAGAAAATCGCAGCTCTACATATTCACCTTTTACAGCGCCGTCAATAATAACATGGCGGTCTTTTCTGCCATCTGCTGCCTGTATGGCGTTCTCAACCAGAGCAAAGAATACCTGCTCGATGTCTTTCTCACTTAAATATACAGGTGGCAATCTATCCAAACCTTTGAGGTGCAGGGTAACTCTCGCTCGCCGGGCACTTTCGCTCAACAATCCAGTAGTTCTTTCAGCAACCACTTTCAAATTTACTTCCTCACAGATTCCTTCTGATGGCTTCCTCGCGTAGTTGCGAAATCTTTCGACTGTTGAAGTGATATTTGAAATCTCATTTAGACTGTCTTTAAGCTTCTCTATGACAGTCCCCACAGAAGACATCGTTTTCAGCTCTGTCAACGCATTCTCGAGTGATAAAGTCGTGACCGTTAGGGGCTGGGCCAGCTCATGAGCCAGAGAAGCGCCCAAAGCTCCAAGTGAGGCAAGCTGTTCGGCCCGCATCATTTTCTCTCGATAGCTGTTTAACATCTCTTGTGCTTGCTTGCGTCCGGTGATGTCTTCCTGCACCGTTAAACGCACATTCTGACCTTTGAATGTAAACGGAGTTATTGTCAAACTGGCATAATACAATGTGCCGTCTTTTCGCTTCAGTTGCACCTCAAAACCCCGTACGAAACCGTCTCTTTCCAATCGTTTCAATAGTTCCTGCCGCTGTTGAGGGTCCGGATAGATGTCTCTTAAGTTGATTTGCTTAATCTCGGCTTCAGAGTAGCCCATCACCTTTAGCATTGCGTCGTTGCACTCCAAAACCTGGCCCTCCGGGGTGGATACTCCAATACCGATTGGCGTGCTTTCGAAAAGGGTCTGGTAGCGGTGTTTTAGTTCCCGCAGCGTCTCCTCGTTTTTTTTCTGCTCGGTGATATCACGAGCGAATATGGCCAGGCGCGTTACCTGTCCTTTTTCATCGAATATGGGGAACATACTGCTATCGAAAATTATTCCCCCGCGCCGGTCTTCAAAACGGACAGGTTCACCCGAGCAAACGACCTTGTCGATATGCTCAGTCCTGGATTTTATCACAGCCGGTGAGGCCAAATCCGGGGTGAAGTCCCGCAGGTTGAATCCCACAAGTTCTTCAACCTTTTTGCCAAATCGTTGGGCGCCCGTTTTGTTAATAGCAAGGATGGTCCCCTGCTTATCTAACAGCAGCACAGATTCAGTTGTGGCATCCAGTATAGCTCGCACCATTTCTTCACTCTCGCGTAAGGACTTCTCCGCCCGGTTGCGCTCGGTGACGTCCTGCACTATACCTTCATAGTATAGTGTCCTTCCGTGCTCATCACGAACTGCCCATGCGGTTTCAACAATAGTTGCGATAGTGCCGTCACGTCTTACCCAGCCAGACTCAAGGCCGATGACCTGACCGTCTTTTTCGATCCGCTCTTTGAACACTGAGCGAGGATGCTGCGGTGCAAACCCCTCTTTCTCCAGATTCCGCTGGGCAAGTTCCTCAAAGGACAGGTATCCGAGCATTCGGACGAGGGCTGGATTTGCCATAAGGATACGGCCATCAGGAGTGGTTCGATAAACTCCGACCGGCGTATTATCGAGAATGTCCTTTAGCTGTTTTTTTAAGCCGCGAGATGAATCAACTGCTCCCCTGAGCTCGCGATTCGTCTGTTCAAGTTCCGCCAATGCGGCTCCGCAGCACCCTCAGCTCCCCCAGTAATTCCCCTTCGGCCTTCCCCTTATCTCGCATAACCTTTTTTGCTCCCCTAATTAACCTGTTATCCCCCGCTCAGATGGCGTCTGGAGCGATAAATCGGCTTATACTGGCAGCCGTTACTTGCAAGGGCTTGTGCCTATGGGCGGTAGAGGACTTGAACCTCTGACCTCCTGCGTGTCGAGCAGGCGCTCTGGCCACCTGAGCTAACCGCCCTATCAAACCTTCAGCTATAATACGGTTAAAAAATGCAAAAAGCAAGGAATTTTTAGGGGAATATTTCCCCCAAAGCGGGGCCGTGAAGTGTCGTGCGTCGTTCGTAATACGAGCATCAAGTATCGCGATACAAGAGACGAGATACGAGGGATGAGGGACGAGCGACGAGTCAGTTCAGGTTTCTTCTGATAACCGCTGCAGCGGAAAGCGTTCGCTGAACGTCACCAGCGGCAACAGTTATGGAAATCTGAACACTCTTGGCGAAGGAATTATTCGTAGCCTTTGTCTTCTCGAATCTCATATCAGCAACATTTTTGCAAAGTACATAACTATTGCCATTGGTCTCCAAGTACAACGTTTTATCACCGCTGTTATATTGGTATCTTATAAACTGACAAGGTACTTGAGGTGTTTCCATGCTGCATTGTGCCACAGTCTCACCATCCACAAATACCTTATTAGCAGTTCGAACCTGGGTTGTTATCCGGAGCAGTGCCTGCCGGGCGCTGTTGACTGCTTTGAAAATATTATCATTTTCCCGGTAATTTATAGCCGAGGCATTAAAGGCCACAGCCACAGCGGCAAGCAGTATGCCTACCACTGCCAGAGCTATCAGTGCTTCTGCAATGGTAAAACCGTCTGCAAATTTTTTCGTCTTCTCTGACATAAATTACCCCGAAGAAATTCAAAACTTAAAACTCAAAATTAAAAACCGTGGAGTTCAACAGTTTTTTGCTTTGAATTTTGAGTTTTACACTTCTTTCGGCTATCAGTACCTCGCCCGTATCCAACTGGCTGAACTGATTTCCTTAGAGTTCAAAAAAATCTTTACTGTTACTCGAACAAAAGGGCTGCTGTGGTCGGCTACAACCTGCTCGAAATTTGACGGGCTGACATTTTCTACTGTAATCCGCTGTCTGAATCCGGCAAAGGCATTTAGAGCAACTCTGTCAGAGCTAATCGGCGGGGAAAAATTCGCGCCATCAAAATCATCCAGGTCGTCATAGCCGGCAAGCCCTGCCTCTTCCGGGCCAAATGTGGCAGTGGTGCTTTGCGGGTCAACTACCGAAAGCTGGGCGGTAAGCTCTCTTATCTGCTCGATGAGAAACTCAGCGGTTGACAAATCAACTCCAGCACCATTAGCTTTTGTGAATGCGCTGTTGGCGGCAACAAGAGACACAATTGCAAGACCCACCAGCAGTATTGCAATTAACACCTCAATAAGGGAAAAACCGCCTCTCGTTATTTTCGATTTACGATTTCCGATTTTTGATTTAAGATTTGCGAATGACAACATTTTATTTACCCATAACAATACTGGACATTTTGAATATCGGCAGAATGATGCTCATTGCGATAAAGCCCACCAAAACACCCATAATCACTATCATAATCGGCTCTATCATTGATGTAACTGTTTTAATAACAGTTTTAAGCTCCCTGGCGTAATAACTTGAGACATCCCTGAGCACATCGCCCATATTGCCCGAATCTTCGCCGCTTCTTATCATTTGCACCACGCTGGATGGCATCAGAGTGTACTGGCTCAGGCTCGATGCAATTTTCTTACCCTGCCGGACCTCTTCATAGACACCGAGCCACATTACCTTATAAAGAACATTTCCGGATATTTGAGCTGTTATGGAAATGGTACTCAAAATTGGCACTCCTGCCCTTATCAATACGCCCATTGTGTGGAGACTGCGGGTAATATACAGACTTCTGCACAGAGTTCTAATAAGAGGCACGGTTAATTTTGTCTTATCCCACCACAATCGTCCTGTGGGAGTGCCGATAAAATACCAAAAGCCCCAGAATAGAGCGCCGATAGCCGGAACGATAAAAAACCAGTAAGACCGCAGGAATGCGCTGCTGGCCAGCAAGGCCTTGGTAGGTTTCGGCAGCAGGTGCTCCTTGCCAGCAAATATCGCCGTGAACCTCGGCAAAACAAAACACAGCAGGAATGTGGTTACCACCACCGCCATAACCGCTATGATGCACGGATAGACCATAGCACTTTTGACCTGAGAGCGGGTTTCGGCCTCGGAGTCCAGATACTCTGCTAATTTTTGCAGCATACTGCTTAAACTTCCGGAAGCTTCTGCCGCTGCCACCATATTAATATAAAGATTGGTGAACACCTGCGGATGCTCAGCGAGCGCCTGCGAAAAACTCTGGCCGGATTCGATTCGATTCTTTATATCAGTAATAATGAGCTTAAATTTCCGTTTATTGCCTTGCTCGGCTATTGCCTCAAGGGCATCCTGAAGACTTATCCCTGCCCGAATCATAACGGCAAGCTGGTTGGTAAAGTTCAGGATATCCTTTCTGTTTGGTCCGCTTTCGACTTTGAAATTTCGTATCCGTTCCCAGGTACTTATCTGCGGACGGCTGGAAGACTGGCTATTGCCGGACTCTACTCGCTGTCTTCGCCGCCGGCGGCTCTGGGGACGTTGCCGAGTTTCCGCAACTGCGGTTGCACCAATAGAATTTTGTGAAGATTCTTCAAACATATATACCCTATCTATTTGCCTGAACCATTCCAGGTTGCTGGACAACGTCAAACTCACTTATAGGCACAAGTACCTTCCCCATCTTTGCAGGATTGCTTGAGCGCATAACTGCTTCTTCTCTGTCTATATAGCCCTGGAAATACATATCGGCGATGCAGCTATCGAGAGTCTGCATACCCAGCCTGCGCGAGGTCTCAATAATATTGGGTATTTCGTAGATTCTGTTCTCACGGATGCAGTTTCTGACCGCCGAGGTGCACAGCAATATTTCTGTGCAGGGAACCATGCCCGGCTCATCTATCCGTTTGAATAGTGTCTGTGAGACAACGGCCTGCAGCGTATTAGCCAGCATCGTTCGAATCTGATTCTGCTGAGCCGCAGGATAAATATCTACAACACGCTCGATGGTTTGAGCAGCATTAATCGTGTGCAGCGTGCTGAATACCAGGTGCCCGGTTTCAGCGGCTGTAATAGTGAAACTTGTAGTTTCCAGGTCTCTCATTTCGCCGACCATAATGATGTCGGGGTCCTGTCGCAATACGTGCCTGAGCCCTGACGCAAATCGTGGACAGTCTGAACCAATTTCGCGTTGTTCTATCATGCTGTTTTTGTTCTCTATCAAATATTCAATAGGGTCTTCCAGAGTAACTATTCGCTTTCTGGAATTTGTGTTTATCACCCCTATCATCGCAGCAAGCGTGGTGCTTTTTCCTGAGCCGGTATGGCCGGTTACGAGCACCAGGCCTCTCGGCAGGTCCGTCAGCTCCTTGACTATCGGCGGCAGATGCAAATCATCTAACGATAAAATCTGGTTTGGAATCACTCTAAACGAAATTGCAATCGTGTCGCGCTGATAATGGGCGTTAACGCGGAACCGATGGCCATCGTCGATGCTTGTGGAGAAATCAAGGTCTTTGGTTTCCTGAAACTTTTTGAATCTGTCCGGCCCAATCATAGCAAGGACCATTTCTTTTGCGTGCTCGCTGCTGACCGGAGGAAAAGGCATCTCGCTCAATTCCGTATTTTTTCGCAGCACCGGCGGCATACCAACATTGATATGCACGTCGCTTGCGCCTTCCTCAATCGCCTTTGCTAATATTGTTTTTATATCCACCATATCAGAGTTTCCTCAAAAATTTGTATCCGGCTTTTCGAATTTCACCCGACGTTTTCGACAAAGTCTTCACCTTCGCTTTTGCCATATACCTCGGTCACGCGGAGCACTTCTTCTATTGTCGTCAGGCCTTGTTTTACTTTTATAATTCCGTCCTCAAACAGAGTTCGCTGACCGCTCTCATGAAAGACCTGGCGCATACTGTTAACCGAAGGGTCTTTGTTAATCATGTCCCTGAACCGGTCGTCAACGAGCAGCAATTCGTATATGCCTATCCTGCCTGCATAGCCCGAGTTCCTGCAGTGCTCGCAACCGGTGCCGTGAAAAAGCTGTTCAGGACTAATTTTGGCCTTCTCGAGGTATTTACGCACGGCGTCCGGCACACTGTAAACTTGTTTGCACTTCGGACAAATCTTGCGGACAAGCCGCTGGGCAAGAATGGCATTCAATGAGGCCGCTATCAGGTATGCGTCAATACCAATATTAACTAATCTGGTAACGCTGCTGGCGGCATCATTTGTGTGCAGTGTGGAAAGAACCAGGTGACCGGTCAAGGCCGCCTGCACCGCTATGCGAGCCGTCTCGTTATCCCGAATCTCGCCAATCATTATGATGTCGGGGTCCTGGCGCAGCAAACTTCGCAGGGCTAAACCAAAATCGAGCCCAATCTTTTCATTGGCCTGCACCTGGTTGCAAAAACCAAGCTCATATTCCACCGGGTCCTCGACCGTAGAGATATTTAACCTGTCACCATCCATCTGGGACAGGGCTGAGTACAACGTAGTGCTCTTGCCGGAACCGGTAGGGCCTGTAACCAGTAAAATCCCATGAGGAAGCGATATCTGGTGGCGAAAAGTTTCCATCACATCCGGTTCCATCCCAAGCTGCTCAAGACCTCGCAGGATAGAGAGGCTGTCCAGGATTCGGATAACGACCTTTTCTCCGTGGTTGGTCGGAAGGGTCGAGACACGCAAATCTATCGCTCTGCCGCCCACGATAACCGAGATTTTGCCGTCCTGTGGCAGACGTCTTTCTGAAATATCGAGATTGGCCATAATCTTAATACGCGAAACAATCGCAGGGTGCATCTTCAATGGCGACTGCATCGTCTCAAAAAGCACCCCATCTATGCGGTACCTGGTTCGCATAAACTTCTCTTTGGGCTCGATATGAATGTCACTGGCACCTTCATGTATCGCGTTACTAATCAGATAATTAACGAACTTAATAACAGGCGACTGGCCTGCCATCTTTTCCAAGTCTTCCGATACCTCCTGCTGGTCCTGCACAATTTCGACGTCACTCATATCACTGATAAGGTCATCAACGTTATAATCCATTTTTAGCTCTTCTTTGAACGAGTTACACACCGCGTCGATATCTTCCTGGCTGCAAACCACAGCCCGCACATCCATCTGGGTTCGTCTTTTCACCTCTTCTATCGCAAAGAGGTTTGCAGGGTCATTTGTTGCGACAATTAAAGTTTCTTCTTCTACTGCAATCGGGCAAACAGAATTGCTCCTGATAAACTCAATGTCGAGCTTCTCAAAAGCCTGCTTTTGCACACCCTGCAGTTCTATATGTCTGAACTCCAGACCGTACAGCCGGGCTTTCGCCTTGAGGATGTCATCAGCGTTGGTCAGCCCTGCTTTCAACAGCAGTGCTGCCGCATCACTTCCGGGATTCAACTGCTGCTGCTGCCGGATGCGTGCGTGCTGCTGGGGCGTAATTTTCTCCATATCCAGCAGGACATCAGCGATGTCGTACACATGGGATTCGCCGGGCTGCTGGGGGGAATAAAGGTCGCTTAACCCGCGAACCGACTGCTCTTCAGAACGGGGGACGCACCCCGCAGCTTCCTGCGAGGCAAGAGCGGGGACGCCCGGATGTCCCTGCAAATCCTCTCGCGGCTTTAACGAGTCCCGCTTTCTATCAAATACAAAGGGTAGTTTCATTCCGACAACTTCAAAACTATTTCCACATTTTCTGACGGGGCTGCCAAAGTCTGGCTGCCATCTTTTGGGACCCACTGGAGCTTAACAAAATTCTCACCAATCTGGCTAATCTTGAAACCTCTTATTGAATCTCCCTCGTAAAGGATTTTATTATCAATCATACAGCACTTACTCTGCTGCGAGCGCATAATGCTCAAGAGCTGCATATTCTTTGCCGCCTCTTTTATCTGCTGTTGCATTACTATTCCGGAGTCAATCTCCAGGTTTTTCCCCTCGGCGGCAACTTTTCCTTTCAAGCCAGCCAGGAACAACTCAAGTTCGAAAGGATTTTTAACCAGCTCACCGACCTGCACCTGCAGCACATCCGAGAACTCATAAAATTTTCTTAGTATCTGGTCCATACGGCTGAACATTTCTGACTTTACGCCGGTCAGCCGAACGATGGCCTCCTCAACCTGCGTCTCTTCTATGCCAGCAGAAGCTGCTGATGCCTGCCTGGGTGTGCTCTTTTTTATCATAAACCAAAGGCACAATAGACCTATCCCAAACAAGACAACCAGCAACACCGTACTCTTGCGGGTGTTCTTATTTCGGGTCGCCACCGTCAGATACTCCTGCTCCTGTCCCGACACGTCGGGGCCATTACCCGGTGACTTATCCCCCGCAGCCCCATCTGTCGGGGCAAGAGCGGGGGCAGCCGGCTTTCGTGCCAGCAAATCGCCAATACCTTGTTCTCGCAAAAAAGACAACATAGATAAGCTCCACAAAGAGTTTCAAGTTTTTAGTGTTGAGTTTTGAGTTAAAAACTAAAACCCGAGACTAAAATCAACTGGTTTTATTCTGGAAGAATATACTCACTATAAAATCGGCTGCGATTTGACCTTCACCGTTTGGCTGCTTATCCAGCTTAAGCTCACGAATCTTCATTATCCGCGGGAGCTTCTCAAGCTCCAGAAGGAATGAGTAAAACGAGTTAAAATTCCCCTGCAGCTCCATTTTCAAGGGCTGTTCGACATAGCCGTTGTTATCCTTCTGGGCCAGTGTGCGAATTGTTTTGGGTTTCAGGCCCTCTTTTTGCGCAATTATAGTCACCTGCTCGAGCACCTGGTGAATCTGACTTGTTGGAGGCAGCTTGCTTTCAAAAAATTCGATGGCCTGCTGTAATTGTGTGAGTTGCTTTGTAAGGTCTTCTGCCGCAGCAGTCGCTTTTTCAAAGTCGGCTAACTTGGCCAATTTTGCGTCAAGGCGGCTCTTTGCTTCGGCCAGATTCCTGTTAGCAGGCTTAATCATACACTGGTAGCCAACCACAGCTACTCCCAGCAGTAAAACGAAAAACACAGCCTTTCTTAAACCGCTTGTCATAATTTCGCCCTCACTCTATGATGGTTTTTTTGAATCAGCTATCCGCTCGCTGGCGGACTCATCCTCAATATCATTAAAAATTATATACCGACTTCTCGGCATGCGTTTTAATCCTGCTTATGTCCTCTTTAGTAAGCTGGACGTCCGGCTTAAGCTTCGCCGTCAGCTTGAACTGTCTGAACGTCGTGTCTTCGACTTTGTATTCCTTCGATTCCACCAGCTCAACATCATCCAGCAAACTTGAACTGCTGAGCCGCCCAATATAGTCCGCCACCTGAAGGTCGCTGGGAGCCATACCTGAAATATCTATATGTGTCTCCAGCGATTTCTCCCGCGAAAGTTTCGGCGGTGCTGCCGCTGCCTTCTCGGCCTGTGCCGCCTGATATTTATTTGTTGGTCCGCCGCCGGCGGACTGGCTGGACTGCACAGGTTCCTTCTGAATCAAGGTCAGTTTCAGCAGCGACACACCGGGCGGCAGGTTATTCGTGAACGACGCCAGCAAAACGCTTCTCGGCACCGGCTCAAGCAGCTCTGCGGTGGTAAGAGCCGCCTTCATCATTGCTTTGCGCTTCGTCTGGAGTTCTTCGAACTGTTTTATAGATTCCTGTATCTGGGTCATTCTCGCATTTACAAGTTTTTCCCTATCGCTGCAGGCACGCTGGCGTATCTTGATGGTCACAAACGACCCGCCCAACCCTGCCATCACTATCGCAAACAAGATAATACACATCCAGTTTGTTCTGCGTGATTCATTGCCTTGAACGTAATCGTCAGGCACAAAATTTATATTGAGCATTTCTAACTTACCTCCTCTTGGTTCGCAAGAATCCTCTATTGCACTATAGCCCCGCCGCTACGACAGACTAAGTCCAAAGACGGTAGCCCAGTTAATACGGCAATCTCTTCTATCCATTGGCGTTCCCAAATGCTTGCCCTCGTGTTCGCCGTCCCTTGCAGAACAATAGAGACCATTCATTTCTACTGCCGTTAAACAATCTCCAACTTGTGCGGGCATTTCCAGTTGCTTTGCTATCGATGCGCATACGTCCCTATCTACGGCACGGCCTGAAAGAAAAATCAGACGCTCTATTTGAGCGCTGGGAATCATCGAGCTAAACTGCCTTCTGCAGGCAGTCAGCTCCAGCATCAATCTTGTTACCATTTTTTCGTCATCGAGGTGCTTTGCTCCGATTGATATAGAGCGGGCAAAAAGCAAATTTCTATGACGACTAATTACAACATTCGCGCAGTTCGGCTCAATATCAAGCAGCATCACAACCGTTTTAATATCGGATTGGCGCCTGCCGAAAAAGGTAGCATAACAGTTTGCCATCGCTATTGGCCAGACACCGATAGATTTAATCTGCAGGTTCGCCTGCTCATATATGGCCAGGTGCCTATCAATAATCCTTCGCTCGGTCGCCACCACCAGGACGTTGTCCTCCTCCGTCGGAATACACTTTATCATTGTGTTTTCTTTGACCGGCTCGAACGGCAGCTTCTGTTTAATCCTCGAGAAGATAGCGTCCTCCAGTTTGCCGTCATTTATCTTCGGCATTTTTATGTGGTCAATAAACATTTCGCTTGCGGGTATCGCTGCTATCACTTCTCTGCCTCGAAAATGGCCGTTAGCTGTCAACTGGCGTATAGTTTCGATGGCCCATCTTTGCCAGCCGGCAGTGGCGGGCTTAATATCCTGGGGCCGGTTTTCGCTGGTGCCGGCAACTAAACTTATGCCTTTTCCGTTATTTGCAAGCTGGACCAGCTTGAGGATGTCGTCCCCAATATCGACACCAATTGCATACGGGTGGTTTTTCAAAAACCCAAACATATCGATTATTTCACCTACAAAAACACACCTGGCAACAGGTGCTACGAGTCCAATAATTGTGCTGGTTCCCTTCTGCCGGTTACTACCCGCCCCCGCTGCCTCGCCCCCGATTTGTCGGGACGGCGGGGGGCACATAATCACATCATCGTCCTAAGTTAATACCTGTATAAGATTACTTTGAGGCCGAAGGGGGCCGGACGACGATTTAATCGACATAGTGCCAAATAAAATATATGAAATAGAACCCCTGCCGGCCAAACGCCGGACAAAATATCAGGACCCCATTTTGCAGAAATCTACAAAGGCTGATTTTACTTCCGATAAAACGCGCAACCCGCCCCATCGTCCACCTGCAGCAGATGTGGTTTATTGGACGATAAAAAACAGGGAAAAGAGAAAATGCTATGTAGAAAAGAGCATAAGCCATTTCGACCGAAGTCCCGACTCATCGGGACGAAGCAGAGAAATCTATTAAAAAACAGACTTCTCGACTCGCCCCCGCGTCTTCCTGTCGGAAGACAAGAGCAGGGACTCGCTCGAAATGACCCCGACAAATCGGGGTTTTCTACGAAGCAAAGTGAAAGTGAAAAACTCTTCGCTGTTTGCTATCCTGCTATTCGGCTTTTAGTTGCCGCCCCATCAGTTCGGCAACGGCTGCTTGTACCGGCTTATTTTCAAATAACACTTCATAGACGGCCTGCGTAATCGGCATCTCAACATCGTATCGAGCAGCGAGAGCAAC
>Ga0315285_10006318_pt1 | contig 12209 bp, 5 predicted proteins | sample YL17G09_36_MG_FD_203698 | JGI IMG/M metagenome (GOLD analysis project Ga0315285, IMG submission 203698) | Sediment microbial communities from Yellowstone Lake, YNP, Wyoming, USA - YL17G09_36 | ecosystem: Environmental > Aquatic > Freshwater > Lake > Sediment | place: USA: Wyoming | collected... | reverse complement strand
ACGACCAGATCTTCCACGACGTCTGCCTGATGCACCTCCCGGTCGTGTTCGTGCTCGACCGTGGCGGCCTGGTGGGCGCCGACGGGCCGACCCACCATGGCGTCTTCGATCTCTCCTACCTGCGGGTGTTCCCGGAGATGCTCGTGATGGCGCCCAAGGACGAGGACGAGCTGCGGCACATGCTTGCCACCGCGCTCGCCCACAACCACCCCGCAGCCCTCCGCTTTCCCCGCGGCAGCGGCTACGGCGTTGCCATGAGCGGGGTGCCTCGGCCGCTCCCGGTCGGCAAGGCCGAGGGGCTTCGGCGCGGCAAGGACGGCCTCATCTGGGCGGTCGGCACGATGGCCTCCGAGGCGTTTCTGGCCGCCGAGAGGCTGACCGCCGAGGGGGGGCCGGACCTGACGGTCGTCAACGCCCGTTTCGTCAAACCGCTCGACGTCGAGCTGCTCGCCGCCCAGTTGCACCCCGGTTCGCGGCTGATGACCGTGGAGGAGAACGCGCTCGCAGGCGGCTTCGGCTCAGCGGTGATGGAGGCCGTGGCCTCTCTCAAGGTTCCGGACGTGGCGGTCGAGCGCCTGGGGATCCCGGACGAGTTCCAGCCTCACGGGTCCCAGGAGATCCTGCGCGCCCGGCTCGACCTCGACGTCGAGGGGATCATGCGCCGCGCCCGGGCGTTCTTCGCGATCGCGGAAGGTGCTCCGGCGAAGCTCCGCCGCCAGCGCCCGGCGTGATTCGCCTGCACGTGTGGATCCCCGGCGGGAGAGGTTATCTTGAGCCCGAGTCTGCCACGCCCAGGATGAAGGAGGGCATGCCCCAGGCGGCATCGTCGCATTCGGTGCCGTCGCCCGCATCGTCAACAACGAGGGTCAGACGCTCGACGCCCCTCAAGCTCACACGGATCTGCTCGGGGTCGGACCCGGTGCGTATCGTCCCGCTCCTGTAGAGCACGCGGTCGTCCTGGTCGCGAAGCTCGAACACGACCGAGCCGTTGGGGCACCGGATCGTGGTGTCGGGCAGACCGACGAGCGCCCAGAACGCCGTGGCTCCGGAAGGCACGGCGAACGTCGCGCGCCCGGTAGCGTGCATTCCGAGGCCGCTGCGGTAGTACGTGCCCTTGAAAACGATCGGAAGCTCATCCCAGGTGGTGTTCTTCCGCATTGGGGCAAGAGAGTCCTGTTGGGCGAGAGGCTCCAGGTGAGCGAGCTGGACGACGGTCGCGTGATCGTACGGCACTGTGCCTTCGCGGTAGAGCAGTTGGGCGAGGCGAACCGAGTATTCCCTTGGGGCTTCCGCATTCACCGCCTGGTTCCACTGCAGGGTGCTTCCGACGGTCACGACTGCTGAAAGCAAGGCCAAGACCACGAGCGGAACCAAGAACCCGCGCTTTGGAGGGCGCTTCTCGGCCGACGCTCCGAGATACACCGCGAAGAGGAACATGAGGAGGGGCATGTACTCGGCGGTGAAGCGCTCTGTGACGAAGTAGAAGCTGGAGATCAGGAGCGCCTGGGTTGCGAAGAGCAGGGCAATCAGGACCGTCAACGTGGAGCGCGGACGACGCACGAGCGCAAGGGCGCCGAGAGCCGCGCCGAGGATCAGCCAGCTCGAGCTCAAAGACAGGGAAAGCGTCTCTTCCTTCCAATCGAAGAACAGCGCGTCGTTATCGTAACGCACACGAGCAAACCGGAAGAAGGGCGGCCGGGCTGAAAACGAGCTGGCCGGCAGGCCGAAGTAGCTGCGGAGCGCAGAAGGCAGACGACGCAGGTTGAAGACGCCCCCGATCTCCTCGGGGTGAACGTACGTGTTGATGCGCGTGGTGCCCCACACCGAGCCGTAACGGTCATACTCGTACCACAGCTGGAAGGCACCGCCGAGGACCGCGGGGCTGACGGCGAGGGCGAGCAGCCAGGCCGCTCTCGCCCGGCTGGCCCTCGGCTGCGGTGCCTTGAGCTCCCCGGCGATCGCTCGCAAGGTGAGAACGCCCAGCGCCAGCGCCGTGGGGATGGCGAAGGTGACCCGCGAGAGCAGCGTCACGGCAAACGAAACGGCCAGACCAAGCAGACCGCGCCGCACGGGGGTTTGCCCGTTCAAAAGGCGGACGATCAAGTACACGCTCCACAGCGAGCCGCACAAGCCCCACAGGATCGACTCGTGGTAGATGCGGCCGCAGGAGACGAGGTACACGAGTGGAGTGCCCAGACCGAAACCCAGTGTCACAACGAGGATGTACAGAAAGCTCCGACGGTTCAACGAACGTCCACCAGCGGTGAGAGCTGCGAAGCTGATGGCGACGGCGGCGGCCAGCGAGAGCAGCGCCGCGAGCAGGCAGGAGGATCGTGACCAGAGCCCGTACATGCCCGGGAAGACAAGGTTGGGCACGATACGCAGGAGCGCCGGGAAAGGGCCAAAGTACATCACGGTGCGCGAGCCGACTGTGAGCCCCTCCCAGTCGATCGTCTGCTGGTCCACGCCCGCGTCGAGGGACAGCAGGTGCTTGGCGAGGGAGTCAAAGGCCTCACCCCTGACTTCGCTGCCGACGAGGGACCAGGTCCCATAGGTCACTAGCCAGAAGTAAACGGCTGCTATGGCTAGGAGGAACCCTGCGAAGAGGAAGCGGACCGGGGCCGGTACAGCTCGTACTCCCACTATTGAAATTGTAGGCCAATCGGTAGCGTTGCCTTCGACCTTGGTTCTGCCAGCAACCGAAACGACTCCGGTATACCGTCACCGTAGGAGGCTCATGGAACTTGAGCGTTTCGAGTGTATTAAGGAGGGACGGAAGACATGTTCGGCGACCAACTCTGGTGGAACGCGGACAGCCAAAAGGACGGGAGCTTGTCGGAGCGAAAGAACCGGCACCGGCTGCCCAGGGGCGCTCCTCCAAACTAGCGGAGCCGGATCTCCCGGATGTGGACGTGGGTGGGATCGGTCTCGAAGTCGTTCCTGATCTCGATGCGCAGGTGGTCCACCGGCTTGAGTATCGAGGGGAGCAACAGCTCGACGTGCGGGATCGGAGGCACGTTGCGATAGGTCTTTGTGAGCGTGCGCGGGACGGTCTCTCCGTGCTCGAGGGCCGACACTGTGATCGTGAAGTCCTTGGTCCAAAGGTCCAGGCTTACAAGGTGAACGGGGCGGGGCTGCGGAAAGTCGAGCTCAAGAACGAACGGGTTGGCCTCCTCGCCCCGTGCTAGTGTGTCGATGTTCCCGTCGAAGATGTTGGCGATATCGCCCAAATCCAGCCGTGAGTGCCGAACCACCGCGGGCTGGCCCTCGATTGTGACCTGCTCCTGGACGAGGACCTGCCGCGCATGCCGCTCCTCCTCCATGATTGCCTCGACACCCTCGACGTACCGGAGGTGGTCGAAGTAAAACCCCGGCCGTCCGTCGGGGTAGGGGAGGATCTCGTGCACGTTGACCCAGAGCTTGCCGCTCGAGACGGCCTGCTCTTGCTCCGCCCCGGTCAGGACGTACAGGACGTTGCTCCCGAGGTCGCACTTGACGCGGAGGATTTGGTCCAAGGCGAAGAACTCAACCCGGTCGCGCAGGGCAACGGGGACAAAAAAAAGTACGAACGCGTTGGGATAGTTGGCCCAGCTGCTGGAAACGCGGAAGGACGGGTTCTTGGATGCCGATAGCCGCTGGTCGACGCGGGAGAAGACCTGCTTGGCACCCCATTGCATCCCGTAGAGCGTGTAGTCGGAGAACCACGTCGCCCCATCCCGCAGCGAGGTGGCGGTGAGGCGGTAGAGCTGAAGGGAGAGCAGTACCCCGGCAATGACCCCCAGCACCCGTAGGGGCACGACGCGCGCCAGTGCCTGGGCGATGATCTCCAGGCCCAAGGAGGCAAGGATCACGGCCGGCACCACGAGGGCGAGTATTCGGAGCACGTGGATCTCAACGAGCGCCGAGGAGAACGGCGCCGCCAGGACGCTGGCCAGGACGACTCGGTACGCCGGCGAGGAGCGCCCTTTCCAGAGGGCTGCAGTGAGGCCCACGGCTATTAGGGGCGCCATCAGCCACGGCAGGTAGCCCATACCTTTCATGACGTGCCGTATCGGCTCAGAGGCGTGCCAGACGAACCAGTACGCTGGACTGAGCGCGTGCGCGTAATAACCAAGGTAAACGGTGAGCTTCTCCTTGAGCGGGATGCGTGTAAGCCAGTACGAGTTGAGGGTGGCGAGCTCGACCTTTACGGCGTTGGGATGCAGCAAGCGAAAGCGGAGGTACGGCACCGCAACCAGCGTAAAAAGGGCGACCGCCGCGGTCGCCAGCCGAGGCGAGGCGCGGAGCTGCCGGAGGTGGTACGGAAGGTCCAGAAGGAGCAGGAGGGCGCCGGTTGCCGCCATCACCCCTTGGCCGTTGGTGTAGGCGTAGAACGTCGCACCTCCGAAGACGATGGCCGCGAGGAGGTACCTTGGCGAGATGGTCCGGTAGGCCAGGTACGCAGCCAGGAAACACCCGTAAAATGAGACCATCATGACCGGCTCGAATGCCGTGCGGGTGTGGAGGAACCAGACCGGCGTGACCCCGCACAGGAGAACGCTCGCCCACCACAGTCGTGCTCGGAACACTGACTTCAGCAGCACGGCCACAGCGGCTACTCCAAGGGAACTGAAGAACAGGGAGGTGGCTCGGGTGACGAAGATGCTCTTGCCGAACAGGGCCACTGGGAGCACGTGAAGGTAGACCGAAAGACTCAGGTTCCAACGCTGGTCGTTGCGGAGGAATGGCGGAAGGAACGTGCCATCGATCGAAAAGTGGTTCCGCAGGAGCTGCTCGGCGAGGTTGGCGTTGGTAGCCTCGTCGCAAGAGAAGTAGATGGGGAAGCGCGTGAGCCCTACCAGGCGGCTCACCAGGTAGACAAGGAATGCGAGCGCAAAAACCACCAGCTCACCGTGCGTGAACCACGAAAGCCAGCGCGGCCGTAACACCGGTCGACCCCACCACCTACCTATGGTCGGCGCCAACTGCACGGGGGTCGGCCGGTCAACGGTCACCGACCCTTGATAGCGCCCCAGCGACGCCGCCGTCAAGGGGCGGAAGCCCCCACGTGCAAAGGGCCAGAGGATCAGCTTAGGGGTTTCGGCCCGGGTGTGGTACGGAGCTTGGGACGCGGAGGGCCCGACCTGGGGGGCGTTCGTGGGGGCTGGCCGGCGCCCACAACCGCGACCTGACCTTCGATGTCCGAAACGAGGAGAGCACCGGCCGTGCCCGCGGGCGTCCGTTACCTTTGCCGCAGGAGACGGATTCGGTTGGCCGAGCGCTCGCTGACGAGGACCTGGTCGCCGCATGTCGCGATGCCTGTAGGACCCTTGAGGTCGGTGTCAAACGTCGCCAGGAGCCTGCCATCCGCGGAGTACTTCACGACCATCCCGCCCTCCGGGACCGCGACCAATACGGAGCCATGGCCGTCGCACGCAAGGTAGGCCTCGTGCAGATGCCGATTCCGCCAACCCTCGACCGGCCACGCTTCGATTGGGCGCCCGTCGCGGTCGAGTTTCTGGATGCGGCCGTTGGCGGTATCGGCGACGAAAACGTGACCACGGCCATCGGCCGCGATGCCGACCGGCTCACGGAACTGACCGGGGCCATCGCCGGCTGCGCCCCACGTGGCGAGGTGACGACCGCCGAGGTCGAAGATCTCCACCGCGCCGTTCCCCGTGTCGGTCACCAGCAACCGGTCGCCGTCGACGGCGACACCCTTCGGTCCGAAGAGCCCCCTCGAGGTCGTCAGTGACGCGATGGGGCGTCCCGCGCTGTCGAACTTCTGGACCCGTGCATTCCAGGTGTCCACGACGTAGAGGCTGCCGGCACCATCTACGGCGACTCCGCGAGGCTCGTTGAACTCGCCGGCGCCGCCGATCGTCCCGACGAAGTCGCCGTTGTGATCGAACTTCTGGACCCGGTTGTTGTGCATGTCGGCGACGTAGATGGAGCCGTCCGGGCCGATCGCGACTCCCATTGCGTCGTTGAAATGCCCCGGTTCGCTCCCGCTCCCGCCCACGAAGACGTTCGCCGCCGGCAGGCCCGCGGCGGCGCGAAGGGACGTGGGCGGGGGCCTGTGCTCGGCGGTCAGCGCTTCTGGCTCGATCAGCACCACGGTTGCCGCGAGTTTCTCCGGGTGCTGGGGGTTGATCGTTTCGCGCAGTTGCTCGACCCGCGCCCCTGGGAACCTTGCCACCAGGCCTCGGAAGATCGGCTCATTCTCGGGCTCCGGCTTCGCGATGAACGCCACGCCTTTCCCGCTGGGTGCCGCCAGCGGCAGCGTGAGGATCTTTGCTCCGTCGTTCCAGAGATGGTGGAACGAGGGTGTGAACTCCCCACCGCGGTACGTGAGGAAGATCAAAGAATCGATCGGATAGTTGTTGGCCACGTAGACGTCGTAGCGGTCCAGGATGCCCCGCATGTATTCGCCGACGACCCGAGTCTCCGGATAGAACCCCCAGAGTTCGCGGCGTGTGTGAGGGTCGATATACCAGCGTACGTTGGCGTAGACCATCAAGGATGCAGCCGCGAGTCCGACGATTGCCACGACCTGTCTGGCGGCGCGGCCGAGCCGAGCCGTGTACCGACGCGAGGCATCGATCCCGAAATTCGCTGCAACGCCCGCGATGATGAGCGCCGGGAACAGCGCCGCCATGTTGTGGTTCGGGTTTGGAGCCGAGAGGATGCCGGGAACCATCGAGCTGACGAACCACAGCAGCACGATGCCGTAACGCGGGCGGTCGGCCAGGATGCAGCAGATCACGAAACCAATTGCGAACAGCCAAGAGATCGGGAAATCGAACAGCGGCGCGTCGATGAAGAAGTCGTCGCCGTTGGCGCGGTAGTTGATGTTCAAGACGGTCTTCTTGAGGTTCTCGATAAGCGGGGACGCCCCCGACTCGCCAACTTGCCGTGAGACCAGAAGGACCCGGGTGCGGCCCTGAAAGGCGTCCCAGTGCGTGGCGGCATACCGTATGACCGGCACGCTGCAGACGAGGAAGAAGACCGCCGCAAGCAGGAATCCCTTTCCATGTGTCTTGGGCCGGATAAGCCCATTGGTCCAAAGGTACCCGGCCAGGACTGCCTCCTTGGCGGCGAGCAGGCGGCTGATGGAGTACGTGGTCAGGTTGACGGCGGTGGCGACCCCCGCCAGAGCGAAGAGAGTCTTTTTCCGGGTTTGGATCGCGGCGAGGAGCAGAAAAACGGCGGCCGTCTCCCACAGCGGCATGGAGATGCAGTGCCACCCAACTCGCGCAAAGATGAAGTGCCAGGCGCAGACCGCGCCGAGAAAGGATATGGTGAGCGCCATTCGCGGACCGAACAGGAAGCGCACCAGGAAGTACAGAACGGCCAGAGCAGCCAGGCTGGACGTCGCGGAGGAGAGCTTGCCTGCCAGGGGGACGATCCCCACGGACGACATGAAGATCGCTGTGACTAACGGCTGGAAAGTCTCATAGCCGATCGGGTAGTGGTGGGGCGGAACGAAGTAGGGTGCGAGGGGTTCCTTGCCGCGCAGGAAGTCGATCGCATACTGGCAGTGCATCGCTGCATCGTGGTTGAAGCCGGGGGGGATCGCGTCGAGCTGGTAGAAACGGAAAAACGCCGCGACCGCAAACACTACGAAGAATGCGACAACCTCCGTGCGGCGCGAGAGAGTAGGTGGGGGCTCGCCACCGTCGGCCAACGGTGAGTCATTTGACTGGGCCTTCGGCACCAACCGGCGCAGGGGGCGCGCGACCAGCACCGCGACCACCAGGAGGCCGCCGAGGTAGAGGGCAGCAGCAACGCCGAAATTGCGTTTCGCGTCGAAGAGCATTTGGGCGGCGATCGTGACGGCCAGGGCGGAAGCCACGCCGATGAAAGGCGCCCAGCGGCGGGGGCGGCCGTTTTCCACGGGTCAGGCCCCGCCCTGGTTGTTGGCCTGTGCGAGCACCAAGGTGGCTGCCGCGATTCCGAGGGCCGTGCTGTTGGAGATCGTGCGGTCGTGGGGGTGAAGCTGGTAGGAGTCGGTCAGGAAGAGATTCGGGATCGGGGTGCTGATGGAAGGGATCCGGCGGGAGAACCCGGTCTCGCAGATTGGCTGAGCGAACCGACTCCGGAACACCCATCTCTGGCGCACCCAGGCGCTGGAGAAGTCGGGACGGATCATCGCCAGGTAGTTGCAGAAGAGATCCACGATCTCGTCCTCGGGCATGCTCCAGAACGGGTGGTTTTCGGTCAGGTATTGCGGCATGTAGAGGATCGCGTCACCGCCGAGCGCGGGGCACGGGTTGAGGTTGGTGTACTCGATGAAGCCGGGAAGGTCGATGCGCGGGTCGCTGACGTTGGTCCAGAAGTAACGGGAGAAACGCAGGGATAGCCGCAGCACCACCGTGACAACGTTGATGTAGTCGAGCGAACGCAAGTTGGCAAAATAGGCGTGGTCGAGCCCGGCGAACAGCGGGGTGGCCCGGGGGATCGGGACGGTTGAGAGCACGAAGTCGGCCGGCAACAGTTCGCCGTCCTGGCGCACTGCCCTGACGCATTGTCCGTCGAGGACCAGTTCCCGGACCGGCGCGCCGAGGCGGATTTCAGCGCCTCCAGCGCGAAGAGCCTTCTCCAACGCGGCGATGTAGGCCTGACTGCCGCCCTCCAGGTACCCGATCCTCTCGCGCTGGGTAAGAGTGCGGGAGTTGCCCAGGCGGTGGAGGCGGGACCACATCCACGCGGCGGAGAGCTTTGGCGCGAACTCGCGGAACTTCTTCTCTATCAGCGACCGATAGAGCAGCTCGTACACCGGCTCTCCGAAGCTGGCGACCAACCAGTCGATGGCAGTGCGGTTCTCGAGCGCAGACCAGTCGTCGGTGGGCCGCAGCTTGGCGTGGACCGACGCGAGCGCGAAGCGCAGCTTGTCCCCGATGGAGAGATCTGGATGGGTGAGCAGACTCAGGGGGTCTCCGAAGGTACGTAGAGTGCCGTTGTGAAACAGTCCCATGTCAGTTGTGACCCAGCGCAGGCGCCCTGAGATCCCCAGCTTTTCCAGCATCGCGACGTAGCATTGATCGGGTCGGCAGATGAAGTGGTAGTACCGCTCGATTTCGATCCCTGGTTCGATGGCGAAAGACCCGGCCAGCCCGCCTAGGCGCGTGTCGGCCTCGACGAGCGTAGTCCTGGCCCCCGCCCTGACGAATTCGTGCGCGGCTACCAGACCGGCGATGCCTCCACCGATGATCACGACGTGCATTGTGCGGATTCTAACGCCGCCATTGGGCGCCGTACAGGGAGTGGCGCAGCACCCGGTCCCGCAAGTGGCGGCCCACGGCCAGCTCCCAGAGATCATAGTAGCGCCGTGCCCCCCAGCAGAAGAGCCCGAACGCAGGCGTGTGAAACACGAGGTCTCGCAAGAGCGAGCGGCGTAGCGCCATCTCGAACCACGAGACGGCGTTGTGATGCGCCGGCCGGAACGGGCGCGCCACCGAGGCGACGCTTTCACCGAGAACCTCGATGTCCTCTGTGGTGACGGTTCCCAGGCCGTTTGCGGCGGCGAGCAGGAGGTGCTCGATTCCGTCCACGTCGAGCCCCATGACTCGAGCCGCTACCGCGTCCAGTGCGACCGGGTCGCCGGAAGCCAGCACCAGTCCCATCTCTTTCGGTGTCCCGGACTTGGGGCCGTCGCCCTCGAGGCCCACGGTGGCGTCCATTACCGCGAAGCGCGGTCTGACGAGCGTGTTGACGTCCACCAGCGCCTGGGCGAGGAACGGGTGGAAGTTGTGGCGGAGCGTTTGCAGGCACCCCCACTGGTTCTTGACCGCACCGGTCATCACGGTCTTGTTGTGTGTCTTCATCACTGGCAACGTGATCAACTCGGTCCTGGTGAGAATTTCCGGCAGCTCGACCGAGCGCAACACGAGGCGCGACGGGTCCTCGATCCGAACGAAACGTCCCTGCGACATGTTCACCCATGTGACGCCGTGATTCCGGCATACTTCGTCGAGGCCGGTTTGACGCAGGGCCCGGTCGGCTTTGGCGACCACCTGGTCGGACTCGACGAGGAAGATCTTGGACACGTAGTCGCGGACAGTCGTGATGACCCCTTCCACGACCCAGGGGGCGCTCACGGCCCCGGGGAGGAACACGTCCCATCCAAGGTTGACCTTGAGCGCTACCTCGGCACCTGGAGAGATGAAGCTCCGCCAGGAGGCTGCTTCCATGGCGTCCCGCACCGCGGCCTGCACGGCGCCGGCCGGCGCGCGATGCACGGCGACCCGGGATCGATCCGGTCTCACTGGTTCCCTTTCTGCGGTGGAGGAGCGGGGGGGCGAGACGGTGCCGAAGTGGCGTGGCCTGCGCCCGGCGCAGCGACAAGGCGCAGGACCTGACCGCCGATGGTGGACACAAGCAGCCCGCCGTCTGGCGCGACCGCTACTCCGGTGGGTCTATCCATCACCGGTGCACCGTTCTTGCCGCTGGCGATCGTGCGGAGCGCCCCGCCCTCGCGGTTGAGTTGCCACACCTCGTTGCGGAGCGGAAGCGTGAGCCAGTAGGTTCCGTCCGCCGCGACTGCCGCGTACGGCTCGGAGAACACCTCGTTGCGCCAGTCGCGCACCGGGATGAACCCAAGAAACGACCCGTCGCGGTCGAAGACGCAGAGACGCGAGTTGCCGTTGTTGCAGACCAGGACCGTGTTGCCCGGTCCAATGCAGATTCCGACTGGCCCGTCGAGATTGCCCGGTTCTTTGCGTCGTCCTCCCCACTCCGCCTCGAGGTCGCCCTCGGCCGAGAAACGGCAGATTCGCGCATTCCCCGTGTCGGCGACGAAAACCGCACCGGTGCTGTCCACTGCGATCCCCCGCGGGCCATACAGGCCGGAGCCGAACTGGCGTACGAAGTTGCCTGCCGTATCGAGCACTTGGACACGGCCGTTCCACGTGTCGGCGACGTAGAGAAGGCCGTCCGGCCCGACCGCGACCGCACACGGATCCTGGAACTCTCCCGCGGCCGTTCCCCGCCGCCCCCACGCCGCGACCGGTTTGAGGTCACGGTCGAACTTCTGGATGCGGCAGTTCCCGAAGTCGGCGACATAAACGTTGCCGTCGCGGTCGCAAGCGATCCCTCGGGGCTGCCTCAGCACCCCTGCCGGATCCTGCGCGGTAGCGGACTCGGGCTCGGCCTCCTCGGGCGTCTCCGCCACCTGTTCCACGGTGGTCACCGGGATGGTCCCCGAGAACGTGCCGTTGACGGCGAAAATCGTCACGGCCGGGTTCTCGTACAGCGGAGTGAGCAGGGCACCCCACTTTCTGAAGTTGGCCATGTTCCCGCCGGTGTACGTCCTGCGCTCGAGCGGACCCACGTACACCAGCGCGGTGTGGTACCTCGCGAGCGCGGCAGCCACGACCTTCTCGTCGTTGGAGGTGTAGATCGTCTCCACGTCGGCCTTGCGGCGGTTGATCTCGCTCCAGCCGTGGCCGCGCTGGTAGACGTGGTAGTCCCAGCCGAGGACGATAGGGAGCCCGGTGTTCATGCTGACCCGGCTGAACTCGCCGTATGACGGCCCGTACGCCTCGACCAGCACCGGGATCCCCGGAATGTTGCGGTTGAGCCACTCGAAGGCTGCTCCCTCGTGAGGGGACCTGCTCTGCAAGTACGCGGTGCCGTCGAGTGTGAGGCGGGGACCCTGCGCGTGCCGATGGGTGACCGCGCCGTAGGCCCCGGAGAGGGCCGTGAAACAACCCACCGCGATTGCGGCGGACGCCAGAAACTGCCGCACGCGCGTCCACCATCCGGGCTCTCGTGTGGGGTGCAGCAGTTCCCACAGCACCACGGTGGCCGAGAGCCCCAGCAGGAACCACGCCTCGAGGTAGAACTTGAACAGCGTGTTCATCCGGTCCCACACGAACACGAACTCGCAGCCGGCCGTAAGCGCGAGCCCGAATGCGGAGAGCATGAGCGGCAACCGGTGGCGCTCGGGCGTGCGGCGGTGGAGGGCCAGGTAGAGCGCGAGCACGAGCAACGCGAGCGCGAGGGTCCGGACCGACTCGGCCTGCCGGATCGACAGCGAGGCGAGCGCCCGAAGGTCGAACAGCGAGAGCCCAAGGCCAAGCGCCAGGGCCGCCATCCTCAGGCGCTGGCCGCCGGTTAACGGCTGGCCCTCGGGCGCCATCAGACGGCGCCAGACCGAGAAGAAGAACGGCACGAGCAATACCAGGAAGACGCCAAAGATCGTGAGAAAGTCGGTTGGGTGGGCATAA
>Ga0315285_10006313_pt1 | contig 12212 bp, 10 predicted proteins | sample YL17G09_36_MG_FD_203698 | JGI IMG/M metagenome (GOLD analysis project Ga0315285, IMG submission 203698) | Sediment microbial communities from Yellowstone Lake, YNP, Wyoming, USA - YL17G09_36 | ecosystem: Environmental > Aquatic > Freshwater > Lake > Sediment | place: USA: Wyoming | collected... | reverse complement strand
GGGTTTTGAGATCACCTGGGTCGTTGTTGTGCTGATGCTGCCAGTAATCGTCTTCATAATGCTGATAATGCTATCAGTACGGCTAGTGATGCGAATGCGATGTATGCGTTCCGTTAGGATGCGATTGGGACCTCTTCCCTCTGTCAAGATCGGCTGTGTCGTTTGCTTGCTGATACCCATTAGCTTTACCGTTTTGAGGGTTCTGCCCACGGGTCTTATCGAGCGCGAAGGAGAAGGATTTACTGTCTCCCTTCAGACATGGTTTGGGAAAAACGAATTCATCCAGGTCTCTCGTGGTCCCGGGTTGACAATTGGAGACATGGTGGACCTGAAGCTCTTTGAAGACTTCCGTCCGGGAATGTCTCCGGAGGACGCCGCCGAAAAGTTCGGTCCCCCCACAGAAACCAGGGATATCAGATACAAGGGCCTCAAAGGGACAGCCTATCTCTACTCCAGACCTTCCGGTCTTGTTGGTCCCATCGAGGACAAATCCCGCAGCCGGCCCGTTATTCTCTATCCCTCAAAGAGCCGCTCGAATGATGTGATTCTGAATCCCTCTCTTGTGACAGAACTCTCTGCCCTCTTGCCAAGTGAGGAGAATCTGCACGTCCTTTTCGAATTCGGCTGGGACCGTCGCTCGATCGATCTTTATATGAATAGAGAGAAAATCGAGTACATGCTATTGTGGGAGTTGGATCCCCGTGATTTAGAAAAGGCAGGGGAGACTGCGAAGTCCGGCTCCTGACAAAGGTTTTCAAGCAACAGGGCGCATCGCGTTCGATGCGTCCTGATATGCAACAGGATCAGGAAGGGACCACACCAAAGTCCTCTTGCCCCGGGTTACTCGCCTTGACCGACAGGGAACCCCCTACTCTTTTTCCTCAACCCATCTCCAAACCAGAGTTACCAGCGAGTTCTCCTGCAAAGACGGTGGGCGGTCCGGAGGGCAGGGAGGATCGCCGGCTGCGATAGAGGCGACTCCCTCGCCAGTCCTCTGTTGAGGAAGAAGCCCCAATCCATCTTCGCACGGAACGCCCATGCCGACCAATGACTTGCTGATGCAATCATGGCAAGGGGCCGGCGACCCAGTATCCGCGGTCGCCTAACAATCCAAGGGTTCTCTGCGGCGCGCAACGACCGCAAAGGCCCGGGTTGAACGAAACCGCTTCGCGCGCGCGGAGATTGGGGATGTGGTTTGCCGCCAGACGCGCCCTACGAATCGATTATGGCCACGTGGCCGCGTGGAGGCGGGTGTCAAGGGCGAAGACGGCTATTCCGGAGCGGCTTTCCCAGGAGACTGCTTCATGACCTTCCCAATGGGCTGTCGCGATTCCTGCGGGGCAGGAATCCGCGCCAGATATGAGGAGGAGGCCCGCCCAAACCCAGGGCTCCGCTCGCTGTGCTCGCATCGCACTGGGCTTTAGGCCGTCGCGCCTGGCGGCGCTCTCTCTCGTGGCAGCCGCCGGCGGTCATGCGCCGTGGGACGCCCGCTGCCAGCTCGGCGTCTCGGGGAGAAGCGCTTCGAAGGTCCCGATGAGTTGTTTCTGGTAGTCGCCCGCAAAAGACCCCTCAAAGAACTTCGGAAGGCCTTCATTCAGCAGGCGATCCCACGAGGCGTCTTCGTCTCCCGGGTTGACGGGAAAGAAAAGGGCGCCGTTGCTGTCGGCGGCCTTGCGGTCGCCGGGGGCGTCGCCGATCATCAGAACGCGTCCCGCCTCGTACTTTCCTCCGGAGGCCAGCCGGATATGGTCGGTCTTCGTGCCCAACTCCTGCCCGCAGATCAGGCTCACGAGGCGGTCGAGATCGTGCTCCTGCCATTCCCGGGCGAGGGCCTCGCCCGGGGTTTGCGACACGACCGCGAGATCCGCCTTCCGGCCCGCCTGGACAAGGAATTCGCGAACGCCGGGAAAGGGCGCCACGCCGTGGACCATGTCGGCGATGGCCGCGTTCACGGCCAGACTCCACTCCAAGACCATTCCCAGCGTGGGGTCGCCGGTCTGCTCGACCTTGGAGCGGAGGGCGGGATTCCCCAGTTTCGACTCGTCTTCAATCCATCGCTCGAGCGGCGCAAGATCGGGAATCTCAACGCCGCGCTTCCTGACCTCGGGCCGCTCGCGCAGCAGGTCGAAGCAGCGGACCAAGGCGGGGAACCGGTTGATCCCGCGCCACTTCGAGTAGAGATTCACGAACTCGGTGACCTCGCGCGCGTACTTCGAGATCGATTGCAGCCCGAAATGCTTCACGACGTTCGGGATGAAGCACTCTTTCCATTTGAGCTCCATCGTGTCGAAAACGCACCCGTCCGAATCGATGCCGATGAAAAACGGTTTCGAGGGTTGGAATCTCTTCAGTGTGTCGGGAGAAAGATCCGCCGCTGCCATGGATTGTCTCCTGATGCGTCCGGTTGCCGCAGCCGGCGGGGGCGACGGTGCCACAGGGATGCTTCCCGTTGCCACAGCCGGGGGCGACTGTGCCGCAAGGATGTTTCCCGTTGCCACAGCCAGGGGCGACTGTGCCGCAACGATGAGGTGGCGCGCCTCGCGCCTTTGTCTGCCGCGTCTCAGACGCCGGCAAAGGCGGAGAACCCGCCGTCGACCGGGATCACGGTTCCCGTGACGAAGGCGCTGGCGTCGCTTGCGAGCCAGAGGGCCGCGCCAACGAAGTCCTCGGGCTCTCCGAATCGCCCCATGGGGGTGTGGTCGATGATGGTCTGGCCCCGGGGCGTGAGCTTGTCGCCATCCACGAGAAGGGCGCGATTCTGGTCGGCGAGAACAAAACCGGGGGCGATGGCGTTGACCCGAACCTGGCTTCTCAGGTCTTTGGCGAAATGCACCGCGAGCCACTGCGTGAAGTTCGAGACGGCGGCCTTGGCCGCGCTGTAGCCCACGATGCGCGTGAGGGGCCGGTAGGCGTTCATTGAAGAGACGTTGATGATGCTGCCCTTGGCGAACCGCGAGACCATGCGTTCGCCCACGACCTGGCACGGGAATATAGCGCCTGCGAAAAGATTCAGCCCCACGACCTTCTCCAAGGCCTCCGCGGGAAGGCCGAAGAAGCTCCCGTCGGGCCCTACTGTGGCCTCCTTCACGTTGCCGCCCGTCGCGTTCACCAGAACGTTCACGTCGCCGAAGGCTTCCTCGACGCGGTTCAGGGCCGCTCGAATTGCGTCTTTGTCGAAGGCGTCCGTTCGAAGGCCCATGACGTTCAGGCCTCCTTTGGCCATCTCCGCCGCCACTCGCTCGGCCTTTCCTTCGGTGACTCCGGCGATGGCGACCTTCGCCCCGGCCGCGGCCAGTCCCCGGGCGATGGCGCTCCCGAGCACGCCGCTGCCGCCGGCGACGAAGGCCACTTTGCCCGTGAGGTTAAACAGACTTGGAACGCGTTCTTTGCGACTCGAGGTCATATCCTCTCCCCTGACGCCGCTTCCGTTTGCACGAATCTGGCAGCGTCATCTTAAGAACGGGACTTTCCGACGTCAAGCCATTTCTCGGGGAACCCTTTGAGAGCGCCTACCACCGCAAGTCCCTCCATCGGTAGAGCGTCCCTCGACAGAGCTGCCGATCTCTTCGTTTAGCCCGCTCTCAGCGGGCCCTTCCTTGCCCCCGGCGCCGGAAGCGCAACGGCTTTCACCCGGTGGGTCGGGGTGCGGGCGGGACAGAAGCATAGCCGGCGCGCTTCTAGTTGCGTGATTGCTCGCCTTTGCCGCGCGCTCTCGACCGGCTGATTCCCGCTCCATTGGCTCTTCCCAATCTGTGCACTCGATTCACGCGGCCGGCGCGGCCGTAACGGCGCCGCCCAACCTGGCTATTTCGCCGCGTGAAACGTGATGGTGGGCTTGAAGTTCTGCTGCCGCTTGAGCTTCGTCTCCCAGACGATCAGTCCCTCGAACTGATGGCTCGGCGCCGGGGTGGCGGCCTGGATCTTCCATTCGCACGGGTGTTTCACGATCACGCGAATCCCGCCGTCTTGATCGAGGGTGTAAGCGATCCGGAACGTCGTCGCTCCGCTTTCGTCCACGCTCAGGAGGTCCTTCTGCCTCGTCGTAACAGAGATCTTCTTGATTCCCGCTCGGAGATCGTCGAAGCGGATCGTCACTTTGGTGAGCGACCCGATGGGGTCGCTTTGGAACGGAACGGGCGCGCCGCCCGGATCGTGGATCCCGTCGACGGCGCCCGAAACGAGGAGGTTGAAAGCGAGGGTCTCGGCCTCCCGCTCCGGAACGTCGCGTTGCAGCGTCGAGATCACGTCGGAAACCGCGTCGATGAGGATATAGGACTCCGTGAGAAAGGGAAAGGATTCCTCTTTCGGCACGAGATAGAGAGCCTCTGGCGTACCGACGGCGACTTCGCCGTAGTGTTGACTGTAGACGAGGTAGTTGCCCTGGCCGTCCTCCAGAACGTAGCCTTTGAGGACCGAGCCGTCTCGCAGGAAAAGCGTGTCGACCTCGCGAGCGAGGGCGACGGCCGCCGCGAGGGAACCGAGCAAAACCGCGGCGCCCAGCAGAATGGCCCGGCGTTTCTTTGCGTTCGGATTCACGGATTGCATGATCTTGGCTGACCTCTGTCTGCGGATTGCGCGGTCCGGGAAGGCGAGCGCCTCCCCGGACCGCGGTTCTTCCCAAACCCTACTGAATGAAACCGAAACTCTGGATGATCTTGTCGAAATGCGGCTCCAAGGCTTCGTACTGATCCGGCTCGATGCACTGGCAAAGAACGAGATAGTAGATCCCGTTCCGCACAACGGTCACTTCCTTCACACGGAGTTTGCCGATGCCTTCCAGGGTGAAGGTCTGCACAGACTCGATAGCCGGTTCGCCCTGGACGGTCACGTCGCGACGCGAGGTCTCATTGAAGTCCTGGACGATCGCCTTGACCTGACCCAGCCGGCCCTCGAACGCCTTCTTGGTGATGCCCAACTCCGATGGGATCCCCTTTGCAGCGATCAACCGCGCGAGCGAATTCCCCTTGGCGTAGCGCATCTCCACGAGGTGCGCCGGATTCGGGCTCGTGCGAACCTCCCACCCTTCCGGCGCGGCGATGAAGCAGTTGAACTCCTTGCTCGTGTACGTTTGCCCCGATACCGTTCCACGGGCCAGCTCGCCCGCCGCCGCTTCCTGGACGGAGCGTCCGTCCTCGGAAGGGAGAAGCGCGAAACTCTGGACCATGGCGTCGAAATCCGGCTTGAGCGCGCCGAACCGATCGGGAGGGATCGCGTCGCAGACGAAGAAGTACAGCATCGGGTCGTGGGTGAGATAGACCCGCATGCGCTTGCGCGGCCCCTTGCCGTCGGTGGCGACAGCTTTCAGCTCTTCGCTGACATCGCTCTTTTCGTCAAACTGACTGATCATCCGGTACCCGGCCAGATCGCCGACCGCGAGGTCTCCCTGCTCCAGAGTCGTATGCGCCGACGTGAACCTCTTCTCCATGGCCGTGTCGGCCTCGATCGCCTGCTTGGGCGTGAGTTTCAAGGGCAGTTGAACGAACCCCAGAATCACGGTGGATTCGAGATCGGGGCCTAGGAGGGCCAGAGAATCGGCCGTGATGGACTTCAGCCACCCTCCCCCTTGCAGGGGAATCCATTTCTCCGGAACTCGCAGGGAATACCGGCCCTTCTCGCTCCGGTAGGTCCGGGCGCCCGGGTCGAAATCCCCTTGCGTGATCTCTTCGCCGAGCCCCTTGATCCAGAGCCGACCGTCGCTCCGGCCCAGAAAAACAACGTAAGAGCGATCGGACGCGGTTTCCTTCTGTTCTTTGCGGGAGAAGAACTTCAGCGCGCGCGTGAGCCTCACGGCGATACGGTCGCGGACCGGTTGAATGCCGGTAACCGCGCTCTTCACCTCGATGGAGTCCATGTCTTCGAACCTCTTCTCAAAGTCCCCCTTGACCATGGCGAGATTCGCCTCGCCGAGCTTCGGGTCGAAGAGCCCCATCAGGCCCTGCACGTCTTTGGCCTGGTAGAGCCGGTCGTGGGACTCGACGAGGCCCTTGACCTCCTGCTCCAGCTCCGCCGAGACCGGCTGATCGACTCCAAGACATATTCCGGCCGCGAGCACAAACCAGAGCGCACTGACCAGAACCGCAAACCAGAACGCAGTGACCAAAACGGGCAACAAACCTCGGGTCCTCATATCTCGTTCTCCTCTTTGGTGGAATCCTGTGCGGGCAAGACCTTTGGCGAGACCGCACTCGACCGATCATGAAGCACGGGCGGCGAACCCAGAATCACGATCGTCACGGACGGCATCGCTCCCGCGCCCAAGCCGGGAATGCCGTATCCCGCAAGAACATCCGGCGCGCGGTACAACACGTGGCGCGTTGCGGCGGCGGGGGAGTGGGGAGTACTGGCGAGCGGCGGGCCGACGACTCCTGAAATCGGTTGCGTCCCCACTCCCTCTGTTTGGCCGTTGCTGCTGACTCGGATCTCGCCGGGTCCCGCCGTTCCCCGGAACTGGGCGACGTTGAAGGCGAGAGACGCGGCCAGGCAGGCCATGAGTAGAAGCGCCCCGAAGGCCGGGACCTGGAATCGATGACGAAGAAGGGCGACGAATCGCTCCCCGAAACTCCCGGCCTCGTTCTTCTCCCGCTCCGTTCTTTCCATTTGAGCGATCCGGGCCATGACGCGGGCCTGCATGTTGGTGCGCGGCTCCGGCGCCTGCCAGCCCGCCAGGACTCGATCGAGAGCCAGGTTCCTCTCAAGGAATTCGCGGCAGGCGGCGCACTCCTGAAGATGCCGGTGCAACGCGCCCTTCCGCGATTCCCTTTCGGGCTCTTCCGAGGGAGTGCCGCAAATCGTCTCCCGTACAGCCTCACACGTCATCGGTCTCTCGTTCATCTTCCTTCAACCTTCGCCTTCCCTCTTGCCTCAGCCGGCGGAGGCGGTTCCAGAAGGTCTTTGAGATCTTCGCACAACCTCTCCCTGGCGCGAGCGACCCGGGATTTCACGGTCCCGACGTTGCAGCCCATGACGGCGGCCACGTCCTCGTAAGACATCTCTTCGTAGTGCTTCAGCACGAAGGCGCTTCTCATGTCCTCGGGGAGGCGCGAAACCGCCGCGGCCGCCTTTCCGGCCATTTCCCTTCGCGAGGCGGCATCGCGGGGATTGGGCGATCCCGGGTCGGCGACGCTGCCGGCTGCGTCGTCTTCCAGGTCCACCCGCTCCCCTTCGATGCGCTTCCTGCGGAGGAGACTCAAGCAGTGATTGCGGGCGATCGCGAAGAGCCAGGTCGAGAATCTATTGCCGCGCTTCGGGTCGTAGGTCCGAATCCGCCCATAGGCTTTCAGGAATATCTCCTGAACTGCGTCCTCGGAATCCTCGACCGTCGCGGCGGCGCACGGAGCGGCGCCGCGCAGAAGCCGGTGAACGTACGAATGGAGCGGCCTTTCGTACACGCCCACGACTTCGGCAAACGCCTCGACGTGGCCGTTCTGACACCCGCGGATCGCTTCGCCTGAGATCTCTTCCACCGCAACCTCGTTGCGCCGCCGCAGTCTCGTTGCGCCGCCGCCTCGTGAGGTCCAGCCGCCACTCACTGTATGTATACGCACGGACAGCCGGAAAGTTCCCGACTTTCTCGTGAAATGGCGCCAGCGGCCCGGACTTGCCGAGTTCCCGAAAGAGGACTTGGGACCGACGCATCGGCGCGCGGGCCCGCCCTGTCGCCGCCTGAAGGCCGCTTCGCTTGCCGAGGCTGCCGCCGGAAGGGATGCGTTGCGGGCGGGGCGGGAAAGGAGGCGGGGGGGTCCGTCAAGACGCGCCGGCGCCGCTCTGAGGCGACCCAAGCAGCATGCGATTCGTCTTTGAACGCGTTTCGCCCACGCTCGAGACGCGGATGGCCCGCCGGTCTTGGACGGGACACTCCTTCTCGCAGATTCCGCAGCCCGTGCAGAGCTCCGGGTCCACGTGCGGAAGCGAAAGAACGGCCGCCGAACCGTCGCGTCGCGTCACCTCCACCGGCTTGGTGTAGACGGCCTTGGGCGAGAGCGGGCACACCTCCTGGCACACGACGCACGGCCTGTCCATCGCCCACGGCAGACAACGCCCGCGGTCGATGAAGGCCGTCCCGATCCGGATGGGGCGTCCCTCCCATTGTCCCCTCCCCAGCTTCTCGTCGCGCGTTATAGTGCGAATCGCACCTGTGGGACACACGTGGCCGCACAGGGTGCAGTCCAGTTCGCAGGCGCCGACCCGAAACACGAGAATGGGACTCCACAGCCCCTCGAAGCCGCCTTCGCCCAGAGCGGGTTGAATGGCATTGGTCGGGCACACGCGTATGCAGGCGCCGCACTTGAGGCACCGCTCCAGGAATTCCGGTTCGGCCACGCTCCCGGGAGGGCGAACCAGGTCCCGTTGGCCCGTGCGCCGGTTCTCGCCGCCGACGCGCACGCCCAGAACCCACAGTGCGCCCAGCGCGGCGGCCCCGACCATGCGACGACGCCCGAGATCGGGCGACGGACGCCGCTCCCCCGCCCCCGGCGCCAGAAACCGGTAGGAAATGCTGCGCTCGGGACAAACGTCTCGGCAGTTCATGCACATCGTGCACTCGCTCTTGCGGAGGAGCCCATCCGGCTCCGACGCGCCCGGACAGTGGGCGGCGCATTGCTTGCAGTCGGTGCACGTCTGCGGATCGCGATGGATCTGCCAGAAACCGAACTTCGCCATCAGGCCAAGGAGCGCCCCAAGGGGACAGAGAGCGCGACACCAGAAGTGCGGGATCACACGATTGAGCGCCAAGGCCGCGACGAACAGGACCGCGATCCAGAAGCCCCAGTGGAACAGGCGCGGCTCAACGGGGCTGAATCGCGACAACAGCAGAAGACTTCCGGCCAGCGCCGCGCCAAAGAGCGCGTCGCGCAACGGGCGGCTGAGCCCGTCCTTGCCGCCGCGCCGCGGAGCTGTTCCGCTCAAGGCTCGCGAGGCGCCCCACCCCGCCGCCGCGGCCAGCAGAATCGCAAGCCCCGCCGTAAGACCAAACTCGGCCGAGCGGAACCGAAGCCCTTCGCCGAGCCACTGACTCATCGGCTGGACGAAAACGGCCGTCGCCCGCGTTAGGAAAGGAATGGGATCCAGCCAGCCGATCTGCAGGCTGCGCCCCGCGGCCATGACCAAGAGAACGAGCAGGAGGTAGTACTTCAGGTTGTAGAGCGCCCGCGGGCGATTCGCGAGGACCCGCTCGGCGGCCGGGCGCGCGTCGAACCACGAGCTGAAGACATGGTGCAAGGCGCCCAGCGGGCAGACCCATCCGCAAAAGACCCGCCCAAACAGGACGGTCGCAACCACGACGACCAGACTCCAAACCAGGCCGCGATGCAGCGTATGGGCCGAGAGGCTCGTCCCGAGCGCCGCCAGCGGATCGATCTCCAGGAACCACCGCACGGGATAGCCCTTCATGTGCGACAGATCCGTCACGGCCACAAGAAAGAGAAAGAGCCCGAGGAAAAACGCCTGGTAGAAAACGCGAATCTGTTTCATCTCAGCCTTGTGGGCGGGCCGCCCGCCTCAGTGGGAAGAAAAGGCGGACCCGGTTGACGGTCCCGTTTGTCCCGATGTGACGTCCGCGATGGCGACTCCTCAAGAGCCGCGGGCCGTTTCACCGATGACCGGAGTCCGGCCCTTCCTTCACCCAACCTGGACGTCTCGCGGTGAAAGGCTCCGCCAATCTCCCGTGCCGAGCCCGCGCTCTTCGGCCTGTCGGAGCCAAGGCGCGTCCGCGGGAGCCTTGCCCAGCAACTCCAGCCCGAACGCGTCGAGCGCCACTTGGTCGGCGCTGACGGCGATCGTGTGGCCCGGTTTCACGTCCGCCGGGCTTCCGCCCGTCGGGCCGTTGCGCACGAGCAGGCGCGTCGCGTCGAGCACGACGAGCGTGGGCGTCACCAGGCTCCCCAAATCGGCGATCGCCGTGTCGATGGCTTGGTGAAAACGGTTACGGCCCCGACCCAGAAGCCCGTACCAGTTCTTCATCGCCAGCGAAGCGACGCTCAGGTTGTGGCTCTTCGCGGTGGGCAGACCGATCACTTTCGTCGCCCGCCTGAAAGGTTCGTAGAAGAACTCCCAGCGCTCCAGCGCCTCGCCGCCGATCTCGATCTCACGGAAGTGCCGGGCGGCGGGCAGAAGGACTTCTCCGCCGTTCTCCTCGACGGACGGCCCAACGCCGGATCTCAGGAAACTCCCCTCGGGGTTGTTGATCGGGTTGTCCACGACGATGACGCGCGCGGCTCCCGCCTCGCGGCACAACGCCACCACGGCTCCCACCACTTCAGGCGAGGTCGTGGCGCCCAGCCGAGGCGAGCGATCGAACCCGACGTTGGGCTTCACGACAACCACGTCGCCTTTCTGAATGAAGCGCCCAACTCCCCCCATCCCTTCCATCGCGGCGCGCACCATGGCCGGCGCGTCGCTGCCGCGCGCGATGGACATGCGAGGCGCTCCGGGCGGCAACTCGACCGCGTAGCGCGCCAGCCGCGGCGCCGCATCGGCCTCTCCCGCCCGTCCGCCGTCGGATCCGGTCTCACGATCGCGGAGCAGGACCGCCGCAACGCCGCTTCCCGCGACGATCGCTCCTGCGCCGGCCAATCTTCTCAGGAAATCGCGGCGGTCCGCGTTTCGCGCGTTGGGCCCTTCCTCAGTCATCGAACCCTGCCTCGCCACGCCGCTCTCCATTCCCTTTCGGAGGTCTCTCACTCCGCGCGCCCTCCCGCGGCGGACCCGCTCTCTCGGGTCGAGACGGCCTCGATCCGCTCAGCCACTCCGCGCGCGAGGGCTTCGGAAAAGCGCTCGGCGCCTTCGCCCTCGTCCGAGTTGAGGACCGTCACGTAGTAGGGACCGTCGTGGAAAAACCACGTGGCTCCGAAACGGCAGCCCGCCCCCGCTTCGGCCGAGTCGCCGACCGCCGCGTCTTCAACGCCTTCGCCGCGCTGCTTTCGGTAGATCCGACCGGCATTCTCGCTTGATCCCATGTCATAGACGAAAAGCTCGCAGCCCAAAGAGTCCGGCGCGCGGGACGCATAGGCCTGCGTCATGAGCTCGCGGAAGCCCAACTCCAGGTATCCCGGCGCCGCCCCGTCGATCTTCTCATAAACGGCGCCGCGGTCATAATGCGCGGGCGCGCCCGACGCTTGGTAGAGGTCATTCTCCCCGATCGGCGGCAGAAGCGATTCCGGGATCAGGCGCTTCGCTTCCGAGAAGCTCGCTTGCGGGCCTTCCGAGGCCGAAGGAACTTGCCGGTTCTCCGCCCCTGGGGCCGCTGCGCCGGCTGCTCCCCTCTCCGGAGGGGTGAACCCGTACAGACCGGGGTCATACCTCCGCCCCTGGATCGCCACCCACGTCGCGACGGTCGGCAACAGCGCCAGCAACGCAATTCCTGCAACGCGGGACTGCACGTCAGTGGTTCCCTTTTTCCTTACCCGCAGACCGCCGCCGTCTATACTTCGGCCACGAGAACGGTGTAGTTCTTGCCGTAGAACTTGGCGCACCTTGGACACGTCGTATAGAACGAATACACTTTCTTCGCTTCCAGTCCCCTCGATGCCACAAAGGACCGCATCTCTTTGCGCCATTTCCCCGCGTCCTTGTACGGGCCCTCAAAGACCTTCGTGAGGAACGCGCCCGACACCTTCGCCATCTGAGCCCCCGCCACGTCCTTCGCGACCGCGATGTAGACGTCCGCTCCCCATAGAGAGTTCTCATCGCAGAGCATCAGCGGCTCGGGTGTGACGGCGCCGGACGCCGCGATCTTCTCCATGTTCCTCACCATGACCTTTCCGAAATTCAGCGGGACGTGCAGGAAACTCCTCACGCGGTCCTTGAGAAACAGCCTGTCCCGCCACGTCACTTCCTTCTCATCCCATGGTTCCGGGTCGAACCGGGGACAGCAACCGGTTTCCGGTTCCGCATGAACCCTGTCCATGACGAACGTCTCCTTTCCTCTCGCGGAGAGAGCCGAAGCGCCCATCGCAGCTCAGATGATCCGCCCGCAACGCATCCAGACAAGACCACACAACATTCACGTTTCCGCCCCCTGCCTTTCAATGGGCTCCCTTATCCCCGTTCGTCTCAGAAAAAGCAACAGCGTTCCGATCGCGCTTCCTGGACCATACATTCAACTCGTAAGTGCAACTCAGGGCCTTGGCGGGTTGGGCAAGATGGGTTAGGCTCACTTGTCCGCCAGAACAAGGCTCACGAGGAGCACGAATGAGACCTTACACCCATCTTGCCCA
>Ga0315285_10006312_pt1 | contig 12212 bp, 7 predicted proteins | sample YL17G09_36_MG_FD_203698 | JGI IMG/M metagenome (GOLD analysis project Ga0315285, IMG submission 203698) | Sediment microbial communities from Yellowstone Lake, YNP, Wyoming, USA - YL17G09_36 | ecosystem: Environmental > Aquatic > Freshwater > Lake > Sediment | place: USA: Wyoming | collected... | reverse complement strand
ACCTCTAACCTCAAGCCTCAAGTCTCAAGCCTCAAGCCTCCCCACCTGGGAAGTGCTGGTCCTGAGCCCCGGCATTCCTCCGAGCCATCCCCTGGTCCGCAAGGCCGAGGAAGAGGGATGCCTTGTGTGCTCGGAGATCGAGATCGGCAGCGCCGCCTCGCCAGCCCCGATTCTGGCCATCACCGGCACAAACGGCAAGACGACAGTGACGCATCTCACGGCCCATCTTTTTCAGTGCGCGGGTTTCACCGCGCCGGTCGCGGGCAACGTCGGAACGCCCCTCTGCTCGGTGGTGACGGACCCGGCGCTGAAAGAGGCCGGAGCGGTGATCTCCTGCGAGGTCAGCAGCTATCAGCTCGAAACCATCATCCGCTTCCGTCCCGCGGTGGCGTGCGTGCTCAACATCACGCCCGATCACCTGGACCGCTATGGCAGCGTGGAGCGCTATGCCGAAGCGAAACGCCGCATCACGCTGAACCAGGCCGCCGGCGACGTGCTGGTGCTGAACGCCGATGACCCGCGCTGTCTCTCGTTCGCCTCCCGGACCCAGGCCGAAGTGTGGCTCTTTTCTCTCGAGCGCCCTGTTGCGACCGGGACTTTTGTCCGGCAGGGCAGCGTGGTTCTCTCGCTTGGCGATCCCGATTCCGCCATCCCCGTGATTCCCCTGCGGGATATCCCGTTGCCGGGAATGCACAATGCCGCCAACGTGCTGGCGGCGGTGGCGATGGGAGCAGCGCGAGGGCTCGATCCGTCGGCGATGGCCGATGCGGTGCGGAAGTTCCGCGCCGTGCCCCATCGGATCGAATGGGTGGGGCGGATCGGCGGCGTGGATTACTACAACGATTCGAAGGCAACCAACCTGGATTCACTGGAGAAGGCGCTGCTGAGCTTTGAGCGCCCCATCGTGCTGATCGCGGGAGGCAGAGACAAAGGCGCGCCGTGGACCGTGTTGAACGATCTGGTCAAGAGCCGCGTGAAAGCGTTGGTGCTGATTGGCGAGGCGGCGCCCATCGGAAAGGCGGCCTGGGGAGACTTGGTGGCGCGGACCGAGATGGCCCAGGACATGGCGGACGCCGTCCGGAGATGCCGCGCGATGGCCGCGCCGGGCGACGTGGTTCTATTGTCTCCCGCCTGCGCGAGTTTTGACATGTACAGGAATTTCGAGGAGCGCGGAGACCACTTCCGCCGGCTAGTCCAGGAAATGGTGTAGGCTGGAGCCGGGAGATTGGGGGCTGTAAACCGCAAACTGTAAACTGCAAACTGCAAACTGCAAACTGCAAACTGCAAACTGCAAACTGCAAACTGCAAACTGCAAACTGTAAACTGCAAACTGCAAACTGCAAACTGCAAACTGCAAACTGCAAACTGCAAACTGCAAACTGCAAACCATGAACTGGAGACTTGGTGTCCTTGATGTCCTTGATGTCCTTGATGTCCTTGGTGTCCTTGAGGTCCCTGATGTCCTTGGTGTCCTTGATGTCCTTGATGTCCTTTGGGTCCTGAAGAGGAAGGGAGATTCCCACTATCATGCGTGACCGAGTGCGTGTTTTCACCATTCCCTTTCGTATCTTCCTCCTGACGATGCTGATCGCGTCGGTGGGAATCGTAATGGTCTACAGCTCGAGCGGATTCTATGCGGCACAGCAACGCCGCATCGTTGCCCAGAAAAAGTTGGGGCCGGAGTTCCTGGCCGGCGACCACCACTACCACAGCCCCCGGCTGGCCATCCGGCAGTTCTTCTGGATTGGTCTTGGCCTCGTGGGCATGTTTGTTGGCTACAAGCTGGATTACCACCGATGGAAGGACGCGGGTCTTTGGCTGCTTCTGATCTGCTTGCTCTTGCTCGCCCTCGTATATGTGCCGGGTATTGGAAAGCCGATCAACGAGCATAGGCGTTGGATCGGGATCGGCCCGTTCACCTTTCAACCTTCGGAGTTTGCGAAACTGGCCCTGATCATCTTCATGGCCCGGATGCTGACGGACCGGCACGACAAGATCACCACCAGTTTCCTGCACGGCGTGGTTCCCGCGCTCTGTGTCATTGGGGCGTTTGACCTGGTGATTATCGCCGAGCCGGACATTGGCGCCGCGTTGATCCTGTCGGCGATCGTTTTCGTTATGTGGTTCATCGGAGGCATGCGCATCCAGCACCTGGTGGGGCTTGTGGCGGCAACCACAGCCGCCTTCGTTTCTGTAATCTGGATGCTCCCCAGCCGTTTCGAGCGGATCATCGCCTACGTCCAGATCATAATCTCGGGCAACCCCACCCAGGAAATCATCATGGGGAAAGGCCACCAGATGATACAGTCCCTGACCGCGGTGGGGGCCGGCGGGACCATGGGCGTCGGCCTGGGCAACAGCATTCAGAAGTACTTCCTCACCGAACAGCACTCGGAGTTCATCTTTGCCATCGTCTGCGAAGAGCTCGGGTTCATTGGAGCGGGTCTGCTGATCCTGGCCTTCTTCATCCTGATCTGGGAGGGGTGGCGGGTGGCTTTGCGCGCGCCGGATTTCAACGCCAATCTCCTGGCCTCGGGCATCACGCTCATGCTCGTTATCAGCGTCCTGCTCAATTTCATGGTGGTGCTCGGCCTGGCCCCGACCAAGGGCCTTTCCTTGCCCCTGGTCAGCCACGGCGGCAGCAACATGCTGGTGACCCTGACCGCCCTGGGGATCCTCATGAACATTGGGAAGTACGTGGAACGGGAGGCCGAGGACGCCCTGCCCCGGGCCAACCGCCCCCGGAATCCCGACAAACCCGGCAGATCGGGCCACACCCGCACAAGCCGCAAGTGGTACGAGAGGGAATGGGCGTAGAAGGCTGGAGGCTGAGAAGAGAGTGCTGAGTGCTGAGTGCTGAGTGCTGAGGACTGGACATTTGGTGTCATATATGTCCTATAGGTCCTATATGTCCTATAGGTCCTATAGGCCCCCGAAAACTGAAAACCGAAAACTGAAAACTGAAAACTGAAAACCGAAAACCGAAAACCGAAAACTGAAAACGGTAAACTGAAAGACCAAAAGGCGGAGGAATGGCGAGAGGATCGGACAATCCGGAGGCGCTTAGGGTGGCCATTGCCGCGGGAGGCACCGGCGGCCATATCATGCCCGCGCTGGCCCTTGCCGAGGCCCTCACCAACATCGGGCGCCCCGTGCGGACGGACTTTGTCTGCGGAAACCGCCCCGTGGAACTCCAAATCTATGCCTCGGCGGGCGTGAGGCCCGTCGTGTTCCCGGTCGGCTCGATGTCCTCGGGCTCCCGGTGGCGGCGGGTCTGGCAGCGCGCCGGTCTTGCCTACAGCTTTGTCAAGTCCCTCCTCCTGGTTCACCGCTACGACGCGGTCGTGGGGATGGGGGGCTATATCAGCGTCCCTTTTCTGACGGCGGCCTGGCTGGGGAGGGTGCCGATCGTTCTGCATGACTCCAACACGGTGCTGGGGCGCGTGAACCGGTTCATGGCCCGCCGCGCCGCCGCGGTCGCCTGCGGGATGCCGCTGGTGCGGCACCCCGAGAAGGTACCCCCGGAGCGCGTGTTCCAGGTAGGGACGCCGGTCCGCCTGTTCATCACGAGAGGAAGCCGCGCGGAGGCCGCCCGAAGCATGTACCTGAGGGAGGACGCGTTCACCATCTTCATAAACGGAGGCAGCCAGGGCGCCCGGGGTCTGAACGATTTGATGGCTCGGACATTGGGGTGTCTCAGCGAACGCTGGACGTCGGACAAGCCGCTCCAGGTGGTCTGGTCCACGGGTTCCGCCAATCTCCTCCAGGTGCGCCAGGCACTCAAGGCGCAGCCGCTCAAGTGCCAGATCTGGATGGCCCCCAGCATCGAGCGTATGGACCTCGCGTACGCGATTTCGGATCTGGTGATCAGCCGCGCCGGGGGAAGCACCCTCGCCGAGGTCCTGCTCTGCGGGCTGCCCTCTATTCTGATTCCGCTTCCCTATGCGGCCGAGAACCACCAGCACTACAACGCGGGAGTTCTGGCGCGGCACGGCGCGGCCCTCCTGTGTGACGAGAGGGACACATCGCCTGAGATTCTCGCGGACAAGATAGCGGGGCTGGCCTCCCGCCCCGATGAAGTGGCCCGGATGGCCAAGGCCGCCCGCCGGCTCAGCTGTCCGGACGCCGGCCGCGACCTGGCGCGGATTGTGGTGGAAGCGGCCGGCGGAAACGCTCTATGAAAACACCGCTGGAGTCGGATCCCGAAGCATGTTCCCTTTCGGCTTTCTCAGACGCAGACGAAGATTCCCAAAGCCCGCGCCGCCCCTGCGCGCCGGAGCCCGGCTGCTGCGCCTGATGCTGCGGCTCTTTCTCCTGGCTTTCTTCATGGGAATCCTCGTTCTCCTGGCGTGGTTCGCCCTGTCCCTTTATCGTTTCATGTTTAAGTCCCCCTACTTCGAGTATGATTCGGACCGCATCTCCATCCGCTTCGATGAATCGAACGCCACGGGTGAGGAATCCGCTATCCGGCTTCAGATTCTGCCGCGGCTAAGGTGGAAGAAACAGGATCGCGGGAATCTGCTGAAACTGGATATTGAAGAGGTGCGCAAGGAGATCGAGAACCACCCGAAGGTCCGCACGGCCGGTGTGCGGAAGATTTACCCCAACACGCTCGAGGTGGAGATTACCCAGCGCCGGCCCGTGGCCCTGCTGATCCACGACGGGATTCTGGCCGTGGATATGGACGGGGTGGTGGTGGAAACCCTGGGGACGCGGGACCCGAAAAGCCTGCTGTATCCCTTTGTCACGGGTGTCGAAACGGGCAAGCTGGACCCCGGGAGCCGAATCCAAAGTGAGAGCTTGACAAAGGCCCTACAGTTGATATTATGCGTGAAGGACAAGGCGCCCGCTCTGTTCCAGAAGATTTCCGAGGTTCATTGCGACAAAGAGAGAAACCTGACGCTGGTTCTGAAAGGAGGAACGCAAATTCGTTTTGGGGGCGCCAACCCGATCACAAGAATGCCCAAGTTGGAGACCTTCTTCAAAGAGATGGGTCCACCCGAGCAGTTCGAGTACATAGACTTGCGTTTCGACGATCAGGTGCCGGCCATGCCCAAACCGCCAGCTGCGTCTCCGTGAGCGCACAAGCGTCATTTCCTGCCGAGCAAGGCAGACAACACCCGAGCTCCCGCGCCGCAGATATCCGGGGGCGGAATATTCCGGCGGCGCGCTTCTCGTTCGTCCTGTTGAGGAACGCCCTTTTATGCTTCTGAAAAAGAGCAAGCACAATCCCATCCTCACCGGCCTGGACATCGGCACCACCAAGGTGTGCGCCATCATCGGCCAAGCTGACTCCGAAGGCAAACTCACCATCCTCGGAATGGGGTCCTGTCCCTCCAAGGGTCTGAGGTGCGGCGAGATCACCGAGATCCAGCCCACGGTTGACGCCATCCACCGGGCCACCCAAAGAGCCATGGAAGTGGCCAATGTTCCCATCGGCGAGATCTACGTGGGCATCGCCGGAGAGCACATTCAAAGCATGAACCGCGACGCCGTGGTGGAAATCCGCCATCCCTCCCGCGGCATAGACGAGAAGGACCGGTCCCGGGCCATCCAGAAGGCCACGCGCGGCATCAGTCTCTCCGACGACCAGGCCCTTATCCAATACGTGGTTCAGGAGTTCCGCATCAACGAGGGGAGGCCGACACCCAACCCCATCGGGTTGTGCGGGACGAGCCTGAAGGTGCACACGCACATCGTAATGGGCTGCGTGGACTCAATGCAGAACATCATCAAGTGCGTGCGGCGCGCGGGGTTCCGCCATCCCAACATTGTCCTGCAATCGCTGGCCTCCTCCATGAGCGTCATCAGCCCCCACGAGCGCGAACTGGGCGTGGCCCTGATAGACGTCGGGGGCGGGACGACGGACATCGCCGTGTCGTTTGAGGGGGCGATCCGCGCCACGGGCGAAATCCCCATGGGCGGGGATTACATCTCGCGCGATATCGCGGAGGTTCTATCCTGCCGCATCAACGACGCCGAGAACATCAAGAAACGCATCGGCTGCGCGCTGCCGGACATGGTCGAGCGCGGACGCACTTTCCAGGTGCCCTCGGCCGGCGACTGCGGAAAGCTCGAAACACACGAGGAGTACACGCTGGCGCAGATCATCGAATCCCGCCTGGAGGATATTTTCGAACTCGTGCGAGGATTCATCGAGAAGAGCACGTTCCGGGACCGCCTCCACGCCGGTATCGTCCTGACCGGCGGCACCGCGCTCCTGCCCGGCATCACCGACGTGGCCGAGCGTATCCTGGAGATGAAATGCCGTTGTGGGTTTCCGGCGGGCCTCAAAGGCTTCGCCCACGTGGTCAACAGCCCCATCTATGCCACCGGAATCGGGTTGATTTACTATGGCATGGAGATTCGCGAGCGGGAAAGCCGCAAACGCAGCGGCGTGCGGCGCATACTCGATTATCTGGACGATACTTTTGCCTGAAACGGCGAGACGCAGGAGGAAACAAGAAATGCCGAACATCGAATTCGTCGAGGAAGAACTGCGGCCTACCCGCATCAAGGTCATCGGAGTGGGAGGCGGCGGGTGCAACGCCGTGGACAGCATGATCAACATGGGGCTGTCAGGCGTGGAGTTCTACAACATCAACACCGACCAGCAGGCCCTGTCTCTCTCGGACTGCCCTAATAAGCTCCACGTCGGCGCTGAGGTTACCTTCGGCATGGGATGCGGGGGCGATCCGGCCCTGGGCGAGAAGGCCGCGCTGGGCTGCAAGGACAAGATCGCCGAGATCCTCACCAACTGCGAAATGGTCTTTATCGCGGCGGGCCTGGGCGGAGGCACCGGCACGGGCGCCGCGCCCATCATCGCCGAGATCGCCAAGTCCCTCAACCTCCTCACGGTGGCCATTGTTACCAAGCCCTTCGCGTTCGAAGGCCCGCAGCGCCTGAAACGAGCGGAGATGGGCCTGAAGAAACTCAGCGAATTCGTGGACACGAAGATCGTCATCCTCAACGACAAACTGCTCGACACGGTCGGACCCAAGACGCCGCTCATCGAGGCGTTCAACCTGGTCAACCGCGTGCTGGCCCAGGGCGTTCAGGCCATCAGCGATCTCATCAGCATTCCCGGCGAGATCAACGTGGACTTCATGGACGTGCGCACCATCATGGGCGAAACCGGCGGGGCAGTGATGGGCGTGGGCGTGGGCAAGGGCGAGAACCGGGCCACCGAGGCGGTGAAGAAGGCCTGTTCGAGTCCGCTGCAGGAGAAGATCGTGATCGAAGGGGCGCGCGGCGTTCTGATATCCATCGCCGCCAGCCCCGACGTTTCCCTGCAGGAGGTCAACCTGGCCACTTCGATGGTCTACGAGACCGCTGACCCCGACGCCAACATCATTTTCGGCCTGGTCATTGATCCCGAGATGAAAGACGAGATGCGCGTTACCATCATCGCCACGGGATTCCCGGACGAGGAGAAGCGGTTCCCGCAGAAACACCCGCAGGAACAGCTTGCCTCCCGCAAGACCGAGCTGGACCTGGAAACCAAGCTCAAAGCCATGATGTCCGAGTCCGAACCCCGCGAGGAATCCTCGAGCCAGCCCGTGCTTCAGCGTCCCGGCATGCCGCCCGCCGGCGCCGCCAGGCCCGCCGCGCCCGCCGGCGCCAGGCCCGCTGCGGCAGCCATGCCCGCCCGGCCCGGTTCGCCGCTTCCGCAAACCCAGAGACCGTCTGTGACCCCGGCGGGCACGTCCGCTTCTGCTCAGGCGGCGCCGCGCCGCGAGATGCCGCCCAGCGATCTCTGGGACAGGTCCGCGCCTCGCCAGGCGGATCCCCGTCTGGCCGAAACGCGGCCCACGGAAGCTCCCGCGGTCGAGACTCAGGCGTTCGCGCCGCCCGAACCCGCAAAGCCCGCCACGCCTCAGCAGCAGCCCGCCGAGGACCTGGACACCCCGGCCTACCTGAGACGGCGCAAGACGTTGTTTGAATAGCATTCCGCCCAGGTCTGAAACCTTGAAGATTGAACTCCGAACCGGCTTTCCGCCCGTTCGGAGTTCGCATTTCGGCGAGGCGCCAAGATGGCGGAGTGGCAGGATCGCGGGCCGGAAAGGGAGCAGGCAGGAAAGAGTGTGCGGCAGGGAATCAGGGGAAGACGGCAGGGAATCAGGGGAAGACGGCAGGGAATCGGGGGAAGACGGCAGGGAATCGGGGGAAGACAGCAGGGAATCAGGGGAAGACGGCAGGGAATCGGGAGAAGATAGTTAATCTTGCTTTGAGGGGTAGAGACCCCCCCTGACGTTCCGGCTACTGCATAATGGTTTGTCTTCCCTGTCTCTGTATGGTCTCTTGTGCAGTAGCCGGAACGTCAGGGAGGGCGCTCATCAGGTCAGCCTTGACGCTCCTCTTAGTCCGTGAAATCCCACATCAGTTTCCGGCTCTTTTCGTCCATTTGGTCCAGATCGGGAATGTGGAAAAGGTTGCCTTCGATGCCCCGGAGGACAAAACCGCCCTGAGGCAACGGGTGGGGCCATTCATCATGCTTGGTCTGGAAGGTGCAGAAGCCTTGGCGCGTCCGCACCTTCCAGTTCCGGATCTCGAATTCGGTCTCAATCGCCTCGATCCCTTCCACTTCAAAGAGGAATCGAGTCTCTTGGAGAGCTTCTTCGAGCACGCGGCGCGAGTCGGAGTCCAGGTCGCCCTCGTTCACGATCAGCGCAACTTCGTTGTCTTTCTCGTCGCAGAGGGAAAAATACTGCCCCGGCATGCTCCACGGAAATGGCCGCCGGACCCGGACTGCAACGTCGTCCGCCCCCTCGCGCACGAGCCAGATTTGCTGGTCCGCGCGGCGTTCCAGGCGCAACGCGGCGGGATGGGACCCCGCAGTGGAATGCGGCCCTGCTGCGGCGGGATGCGGCTCCGCGGCTTTGGGTTCAGATGCTGTATCACGCTTGTTCGACTCGGTCATATTCATTCTCTCTTTCTTTTTTCACTTTTCACCATACGGCACGAGCTTGTGAGGAAGGCAACGACAGAAGAAACCACGGATAGACACCGATGCACACGGATTTGACGGCGAAGAAAGACGGATAGGTTGCGTCGAGCCTTGGCGTTGACGAACGCCGGTTCAACTCTAACATATCTGTGTCTATCCGTGTGCATCCGTGGTTGAGTGGTTTCATATTTGCACCGTTCATTGGCGTTATACCGCGTACATCTCGTGTAGTTCCTGCTGCATGTCGTGCAGCTTTTTGTAGGTGCCTTTTTCTTTGCTGAGCAGTTCCGCGTGCGTGCCGGTTTCCGTGACGCGGCCCTCCTCCAGAACAATCAGGCGGTCCGCCCGCCGCAGCGTCGAGAGCCGGTGCGCGACAGCAAACACGGTCCGCCCTGTAACCAGGCGCTCCAGGGCTTCCTGGATCTTGCGCTCCGTCTCGGTGTCCACACTGCTGGTGGCCTCGTCGAGGATCAGGATGCGCGGCTCGCAAAGAACCGCCCGCGCGATGGAAACCCGCTGCCGCTCGCCGCCGGAAAGCGTGTGTCCGCGCTCGCCCACCATCGTGTCGTACCCGTGCGGCAGTTTGCAGATGAACTCATGGGCGTTGGCCGCCTTGGACGCCGCGATGATCCGCTCGACGGTTGCGTCCTGCACTCCATAACGGATATTGTCGAAGATGGTTCCGTGAAAAAGGTGCGGGTCCTGCAGCACCATCCCGATCTGGCGGCGCAGGTGCCCCGTGTCGAGTTGGCGAAGGTCCACGCCGTCAACGCAGATCCGGCCCGCGGTCACTTCATAGAAGCGCACGAGGAGATTGGTGATGGTGGTTTTCCCGGCGCCGGAAGGCCCCACCAGGCCGATCATCTCGCCAGGCTGCACCTCAAAGGAAACGTCCTTTATCACGGGACGAATGCCGTCGTAGGCGAACGTGACGTTCTCGAAAAGCACGTGTCCCTGAACCGGATCGAGTCGAACCGGCTCGGCGACGTCTTTGACGTCGGGCTCCGTGTCCAGAATCTCGAAAATACGGAGGGCCGAGCTGGTGGCACGGTTGAGCATGCGGGTGATCATCCCGATGGTCTCGATGGGACCGAAGAACATTCCCATGTAGAGAGCAAAGGCCATGAAGGTTCCAAAGCTCATGGCGCCGGGATAGGAGTCGGGGCGCAGGACGCGGGGCAAAGCCAGCGCCCACACCAGCAGCGTCATGGCGTGCAGGCCCATCACGACTCCGGGCCAGAACTTCGTCCATACATCGTGAATATCGAGGAACTGGCTGGTAGCCGCCGAATTCCGGTCGCAGAAACGCCTGGTTTCGTAGTCCTCCTGATGGAACGCCTTGACCACGCGCATTCCGGGAATCGTGTCGGAAAGGACCTCCGTGACGCGGGACCATTTCCGCCAGGCGCGCATAAACAGGTGGCGCATGCGGTCGCCGTGCGCGAAAAACGCCCATAAAAGCAGCGGCACGGGCAGAATCATGATGAGTCCCAATTGAACGTCCAGCAAGATAAGGACGCCCCCCAGCCCCAGAAGCATGAATACCCCCAGCGTCACTTCCACAAGGCCGAAGGCAACGAAGTCCCAGAGCCGGTCGGTGTCGTGGCTGACGCGGCTGATGATGCTGCCGGTCTGTTTCTGCGAATAGAACTGCAAACTGAGAGTCTGCAGGTGCTCGTAGAGTTTGCGGCGCAAATCCCGCGCGACGAATTCCCCCAGATAGGCGAGCGACTTCAGCCGCACCCACAGACACACCGTGCGCAGGACATAGGTCGCGCCAACGGCGCCCAGAATCACCATAGCCAGTTGGATAGCCTTCTCGCGGGTCAGAGAGCCGCTCTCGAAGGGGCGGATGACATCGTCAATCAGGTGCTTGGTTAAAAGGTTCGGCACCAAACTGACCGCCGTCATCAAAACCGCCGCCGCCGTTCCCACCGCCATGCGCCCCCAGTAGGGCTTCAGGTAACCCATCAGCCGCCAGACCACGGCGAGCTTCCGGCCCGCCACGGCGGCCTGGGCCTCCAGAAAAGGTTTCGAAACCGCCTCGGCATAAACCTCATCCGGGTTTTGGGGCTTCACCGCCGCTTCATCGGGTTTGTGCTCCAACAGGAACCTCACGTTCTCGATGGCGTGGCGCTGCCGGTGCGTATAGCGCACAACGGCCAGAGGCGGATCGCCGGGCTCTCCGAGGAGATGCAGAGTGTTGCAGCTCAACGAGAGGATTACCCGGACCCCTTTCACGCGATCCCGCGTGAAGGTCTCAATCGCGAGATCGTTTGTTTCCCCGTTCTTCTCCCGGGCCACGGCCACGTGCTCCGGCCCAACGGCCAGCCAGGTCCGCCCCAGGCGCATCGAGGCGTCCAGGTCGGCCATCGCGTACAGTTGAACCGGCTGGTTGTTCCACAGGCGCTCGATTTTATCACGCACGGCGGGCGGCATTCGCTCCGGCTGGTCGGTGTAGCGCGACAGGATTTCCTGGTGAGTTCCGAGCCGATTGCGTTTCTTCGCGGGGTTTACAGGCTTTTCTTCAGACATAACGCCTATCCTTTCCTATTCATACGAATCACCACAGAGACACAGAGGCACAGAGAAGAATATCAAAGAAGATACGGAGAAAAACGTTCCCAATTCCTGGTTCTCTGTATTGTCACGTCTTTGTGATTGTTTCTCCACTTCTCCATGCCTTTGTCGTTGTTACTCCGTTTCTCTCTGCCTCTGTGTCTCTGTGGTGAGTCGTTTTCTTATTCGGGAAACCTCTTTCGCGCCGGCCGGCTTTGTCCATCCCGCGGCGCATGAAGGCGAAAAAAAGCCTTCCGGGAGAGTTCACCCCCGGAAGGCCCATTTCATCCAAACCTGTAAGGAACCTCCTACGGGGAACTCCTCCCTTGCCCGAAGCCGGCGGCGCTGCACGGCATCTTTCGCTTTCCCGCCAGCGAGGCCCATCCACAGACGGGCATCCCGATGCGGGCGATGCGCCACCCCAACGTCAGGGTGTATGTCCGGAATTTCGTCATGGTTACCTCGCTTCGGATACTGTGATCTGGAGCAAAGCTCCCTCTTGCCACAAGATTCACTTTGCCACTCCATACTCTCCAATCAGCGTGGTGTCAAGAAGAAAAACACCGGATGTCCGCGCCACGCAGGAGAATTTCAAAGTCGTGCGGCGCCCAAAACCAGCGCCACCGCCTTCCACGGACGCCGGACGAAAAACTCGATCCGCTCCGGACAAAATGCCTGGGGGTTCAAACCCTTGAAACGCGCCTTG
>Ga0315285_10006310_pt1 | contig 12213 bp, 12 predicted proteins | sample YL17G09_36_MG_FD_203698 | JGI IMG/M metagenome (GOLD analysis project Ga0315285, IMG submission 203698) | Sediment microbial communities from Yellowstone Lake, YNP, Wyoming, USA - YL17G09_36 | ecosystem: Environmental > Aquatic > Freshwater > Lake > Sediment | place: USA: Wyoming | collected... | reverse complement strand
GGGGGGGGGGGGGGGGGGGGGGGGGGGGGGGCGGGGGGGGGGGGGGGGGGGGGGGGGGGGCGGGGGGGCGGCGGCGGCGGCGGCAGCGCTGCCGGCGTTCCGCCGCCTCTGCCTCGCGCCGCCTCTCCCGCCGTTGCCGCCGCCGCCGCCGCCGTCGTCGCTGTCCGTCGTTTCCATCGGAGCGACGGAGGCGGCAGCGGTGGCAACGGCAGGAGGCGCCGGAGCGCTCAGGGGAGAGGCCGTCGCCGTGGCAGTCGCAGAGGAGTCGCGGGGCATCGGGGAGGGGGTCGCCGAGGGGCGGTGCCCACCGCCGACGACGCAGACGCCGCAGACGCCGCCGGGGGGTGCGGCGGCGCTCGTGCCCCCTGCGTTCCCTCCGTTCGCTCCTCGGGACTCGGCCCGGATCTGCATGCGGTACTTCTGGAGGTGGCTCTTGACGTGAACGAGCGTCACGGGGACGCTCCTGCCGCCGCCTCGGCTGCTCGGGGAGGGCGGGCTGCTTTCGCCGTTGCCGCCGCCGTCGTTGCCGCCGCCGTCACTGCTGCCGCCGCCGCCGCCGCTGCCGCTGCCGTCCCTGCCGCCCGCCGTACCACTCCCGTGGCCCGCCGCGGCCATCGCCCTGCAGATGGCGGCGGGAGTCGCCACCCTGGGGCCTCCCAGCGACGCGACGGCGCTCACGAAGGCGGCGTGGAGCTCCGGGGTCCAACGGAGGCGCGGGGCCTTGCAGTCGGCGGCGTCGAGGGCGGCACCGCCGCCCTTGACGCCGCTGTCGCCGCCTCCGTCGTGGTCGCAGAACCTGCTCCTCGCGGCAGAGGCGCCGCCGCCTCCTCCGACGGCGACCGCCAGCGGGCGAGCAGGAGGAGCGGGAGGAGGAGGCGCCGCTGCCGCTTGCTGCTGTTCTCGGTAGCCAGAGTCGACGTGCGGCCTCGAGGCAGAGGCGGGGGGGCCCGTGGCTGCTGCTTTCTTGTTTTTGAAGGAAGGGAGAAGAGGCAGGTGAGGGGAGCGGAAAAAAAAAAAAGTCGAGTCGAGTCGGGGAACCTCGCCTCCAATATTCCTCTCATCGAAAAGTCCGAGTCTCTCCAAAACGCACCGTCCAGCGTCACGAGCGCTTTCGCTATCCGCATGTCTTCGTCAGATACTTCGCCAGCTGATTAGAGAGGAGACGAATTGCGGGGAAGGGAGGGGTGAGGAGGAGGGGGTGAGCAGAAAATTGACTGATGTCGATCACGTTTTGTGCTCCGCATTTGGCCGACCGCGGGCGCCCCCTGCAGACTCGAATAACCGCGGGGGCCGGCAGACGAATTGGCCTCTCGTATCGATTATAAACAAACAAGGAAAAGAAGAGCTTACCCATCACAGGTGCCTCGAGCCGTTAAGGCGGCTTCTTAGCGCGGCAAAAGCTCCGAGATTGAAAAAAAGAGTGGAGCGAGCGCATGCACAGCCGAGCGAGAGCGAGCGTCTCGAGAAACGCGACCGAAGACAGGCGGAAGCCCGAGCTGGTGCTGCTTTCCTTCCCTCCAGAGAATCCTTTTCTCGAGACGAATCCTTTCGTCCGGAATTTGCGACCGGAATTCCGTCTCAACGCCCGGTTCCTGCGACTCAAAACAAAAAAGCGGCGTTCAGCTTTTCGTTTCCCACACGCTCACGGGAGACCACTTCGACGCCCTCCTCGAAGAAGAAGGATCGCCGTCGCTGCCCCTCCCGGCTCCTGCTCCTCCCCCGTCGGGGAGGGCGTCCCCCGAGGCCGCGAGCACGCTCCCTCCGCTTCCGCCGGGCGGCAGCGCCGCGACGCACAGCATGCTCCTGCGGGGGGGCACCCTCCGCGCCCGCAGGCAGGAGACGGGGAGAGCAGCAGCAGCGGCAGCGGAGGAAGCATCGGGAGGGGAAGACGCGTCGAAGAGCGCGACCCTCCCCGCGCCCGTCGCCACCGCCAGCAGTTCCCTGGAGCTGCCTGCGGGCCCTCCTCCTCCTCCTCCGCCGCCGCCGCCGCCGCCCTGGAAGAAACACGCGCCCATCGCCGACGACGACGGAGAGGGGCCGCCGGAAGCGCCGCCGCGAGCCTCGCCGTCGTCGAAAACGCAGGCCCCGCGCCAGCAAACCCGCATCGTCCTCGCGTCGACAACGGCGACGCCGCCCGACCTCGATCCCGTGACGGCTATCCGTTGCCCGTCGCGGGACCAGCAGCAGGCGGCCGCCGGCGCCGCGGCGTGCGCCCTGGCCGCGGAAAGGGGGAAGAGAGAAGACGCGGGGGGGGCAGTGGAGGCGGAAGTGGAGGAACAGGCGCTGCCTCCGGACTGCCGCAGGGACCAGAGGCGCAGGCAGCCGTCGGAGCACGCGGCGGCGACGAGCGCGCCGCCGCCGCCGCCGCCGCCGGCGGCGCCTGCTTCTCCGGGGGAGAGCGTGGCGCTGAAGACGTGGGCGGCAGCCCAGCGCGGGGGCAGAGAAGAAGATGGATTCGCTCCGTCGTCGCCGCCCGCCGTCGGCTGCGGCTGCGGCGGAGGGAGGCCTCCTCCTCCTCCTGCCGCTCCGCCGCCGGTCACTCGCCTGCCCGTCACCAGGTCCCACAGGAAGACCCCGCTCGCGGAGGCCGTGATGCAGCTCCGCGAGTCGGCCGTGATCTCGCAGGCGTAGACCTCCTCCGGGTGGTCGGGCAGGACCGCGGCCTGGCGGAAGCGGGGGAGAGTTGTTGGGGGACAAAGAGAGGACGAGGAGGAGGGGCGGCGAGGAGCAGCAGAGGCGTAGTTTCCGTCGTCGTCGTCGTCGTCGTCGTCGTCGTCGTCGTCGTCGTCGTCGTCGTCGTCGCTCGTCATCTTCCAGATCCTCGCGGCGCGGTCCCCGCCGGCGGAGGCGAGCAGACGGCTCTGTTCAGGTCCCCAGGCGACGCGGAGCACGGGCTCGCCGTGGCCCCGCAGGGCAGCGACCTGCTGGAAGTCGCCGGAGGGGGAGGAGGAGGAGGCAGAAGCAGAGGTCGGGGTCGGGGGCGACGAGGTCGAGGGGTTCGCTGCCAGGCGATCGAGATCGACGCCGTCGGATGCACAACCGACCTCCTTTTTCCTCCGCCGCCACACTCGAACGACCTCGTCCTCTCCCGCCGAGGCGAGAAAGAACGAGGAGTCGTCGCCTGAAGCGGCTCGCAGGAGCGCGACGTCGAAGACGCGGGAGTGATGGCCGTACGCGAGGGACTCGGCGGCAATCGGAGGAGGAGAGCTCGGCAGCGGCGCTGGCCGCGGGGCTGCTCGGTTGGCGAGAGCAGCAGCAGCAGCAGCAGGGTCCTCTTCGGGGACAAAGCCGCCGCCGGCGCTGCCGCCACCAGAGGCAGAGGCGGGCCTCTCCGAGCGCGGGCGAGGCATCGCTCGATCGGGCGAGTCTCTCTCTCCGCGACCAGTGCTTCTTCGGACTGGGGGTTGGAAAAGAGTGAAACCAAAAAGAGAGAGACAAAAAGTGAGAGGGCAAAACCCAAAACCCAAAAAGATACCGAAAAAAGTTGCCTTAATTTTTCTCCCCCTTCTCTCTCTTGTCTCTCACTTGCAATTTTCTTCGAGAGAAAGTCTCGCAATCAGAGCAGCGATCCGGGACCGCGTCGATCTCACCGAGGCGTCGGAAGATGGCGCCTTGAAATTGCTCTCGCTCGCGAGCCGGAATCGCCGGAGCCAGGATGAGCGATCGAGAACGGGCAGCACGTGCCGCGGCGACGATCGACGGCGATGGGGCCCGTCTTCGTCCCCCGATGACGGCGCAGCCGCCGGCTGCGTCCCTCACGCAGGCGGGCCGGTTCCTGGTGCTCGACCGCGAGAAAAGGGTCGCCGATGGTGAGCTGGGGAGGTGTTTGCAATTGCCCGAGAGGCGGCTCGAGGCACGCGCTGCACTGCGGTCGAGGGCGTAGGCAGCGACAGAGACGTGACGAGAAAGCACCGCGGCGCTCTTTTTCTCCTCTTCTTCTCGCCGGTCCTCTCGCTCGCTCTCGAGCCGCTCTCTCGGCTCGCTCTCTCGACCGACCGACTCACTCACTCGCCCTCGCGCGCGCGCGCCCCTTCCCTCTCCCGCACACACAACACACGGAAACCTTCGAAGACAAGCGCCGTCGCAGGAGGGCGTCGAAAGCGCAGAGTGAGTTTTCCAAAAGGAAGAAAGACGGAGCCTTTTCGGGTTTTTTTACTCCCCCTGGCCAAGGAACCAAGTCGATGTTCTTGCTCCTTTTGATACCTTCGTTTCTTCTATTCCCTTTCGAAACTCCTATTCTCCCCTTTCCATTCGCTTTCCATCTGCGCCTCTGTGCCCCCCTCCGATCGCTCCGACGAAGGGCCTCGCTTGATCCGGAGAGGGGCGATCGCCAGGGCTCGAGGCCGCCGAGCGACCCAGAGACCCAGAAAAAGGAGAAAGGAAAACAAGGGAGGGGGGGGGCAAGAAATCAAGCCAGAGACGAGAGAAAGGAAGTTCCCTCTTTCGCGCTTCCCTCCGTGTCTCTTCTCCGAGCGCTGGCTCCTGGAGACAGAGCCTCGCTCGCCTTTCTTCCCTCGCCTCGAGGAGCGAAGCGGAGGAGCGCGCTTTCGCCCCCTCGTTATTTCACCTCCCTTCTCTCTCTTTTTCGCTCCCTCCCCCCTCTTACCAAGACCCTCCGCCCACCTCCTCCTTCTCCTTCCTTTCTTTCTCTCCCTCCTTCTCTCCACTCTCGCTCTCGCTCGCTCGCTCCCTCTCTCCCTGGCCCTCTCCCCCGAACGAAAAACAGGCGACAAGCCACGCCTCCGCTGGACCCCCGAGCTCCACGCCCTCTTCCTCAGGGCCCTCGACGCGCTCGGCGGGCCCGCCGCAGCGACGCCTGCCTCGCTCCTGCGCTGGATGAGCATCGACGGCCTCGCCCTGCTGCACGTCAAGAGCCACCTGCAGAAGTACAGGCTGAACCTCAGCCGCGGGATCGACGGCGACGCCGGGGGGAGCGGGGGAGGGGGCGGGGGAGGGCAGGGGGGGAACACGGCGTCGAGCGACGACGAGGACGGCGAGGAGGACGACGGCGACGGCGGCGGCGGCGGCAGCGGCGGCGGCGGCGGCGGCAGGCCGGGGCCGAGCGGCTTCCGGGACCACGAGATGGCCCTGCCGCTGCTCTCCCATGACGACCCCCTCCTGACGGCGAGGAGGGGGGCCTGGGAGCAGCAGCAGCAGCAGCTGCAGCATTCTCCGCATCCGCAGCAGCAGCAGCAGCAAGCGACGCCGCCGCTCCCCCTCTCGGCGACCGCGACCCCCGGAGCGCACCTCCCCCCGCTACCGCTCCTGCAGCAGCTCCCGCATCCGCATTCTCGGCACCAGAGCGCCGCCGCCGCTGCGTGGGACGCCATATCCCCCTATCAGCAAGCTGCGGCCCGTGCGGCGGCGGCGGCAGCAGCGGCAGCAGGAGCAGGAGGGAACAACGCAGCGGCTGCCGCCACAGCCGGCGGCGACGACGAAGCGGTGGCAGCGGCCGACGCCGAGGAGCTCCGCGCCGCCCTCGCCACCCAGCTCGAGATGCAGCGCAGGCTCGCGCAGCAGCTCGAGGCGCAGCGCAGGCTGCAGGAGTCGCTCGAGGCGCACGCGGCGCACATCTCGCAGCTGCTGGCAGGCGCGACAGCGGCCGCGGCGGCTGGAGGGACGGCGGGCGGAGAGCCGGCGGGCGGAGAGGGAGGGAACCTCGGGAGCCTCGAGCAGCAGCAGCAGCAGCAGCAGCAGCAGCAGCCGGGTTCTAGCAGTCGCAAGCGCAAGAGCAGCGGAGGAGGAGGAACGGCCGAGCTCTGCAGCGGAGGAGGAGGCGACGGCGCCACGCCGCTGCCTGCGCCGACACCGGCGGCGGCGGCGGCCGTTGGCGGGGCTCAGCACCTCGACCACGAGCAGCAGCAGCAGCAGCAGCAGCAGCCCGCGCTCTTCCCTCTGATGCCCGCGCTCCTCCCGCCGCCGCTCCAGTTCTGGCCGGCGGACCTCGGCGGCGGCGGCGACGACGACGAGTTTGACAGCGGCGCTGCCGTCGTCGCCGGAGCGGGAGCTGCTGCAGCAGGGGCAGCGGTTGCTGCTGCTGCTGCTGCTGTCGTTCCGCCACCCGTCGACGACGACAACGGCGACGACGACCCTCTCCGCGACTTTGAGTTTTGAGCCGGATTCCGCAGCTCTCCCGGCTCTCCCCCCTAAATAAAAAGAAAAAACATTTTTCACTTGGTACTTTTTCAAAACACTTTTCTCACTCAACCCTCCCCTCAAAAGAACACGCGTGTAACAAAAAAGTGAGAAGAAGCAGAGCTCAAGGGGGAGAGGGCGAGAGGAGGAGGAGGAGGAGGAGGAGGAGGAGGGGGAGGAGGAGGGGGGAGGTTAAGCGAATTTCTAGACTCCTTCAAAGAATTCAATCACTTCTAAAATCTTTTTCTTCTTTCTTTGCGCTTCGGGAATACTCCCAGTGCCCTCTCTGCTCTCCTTTCTCTCTTCCCGAGGGACCGGACGCAGAGCGACCCCCTCCGAGAGCATTCGTCTCTCGCTCCCTCGTCGCTCAGAGGGGCCCCTCAACGAGGGAAGGCTTTTGAGGAAAGAGGGGTCGATCGAGCGAGGGCCCCAAACGGACGAAAAAAAACATTTCCAATGCGCCCCGTCGTCCCCGTCCTGCCCCGCCCGCCGACCCCGGTCCCGGCCTCCGTCGCCGTGGCCGCAGCGGCGACCGAGGCGGGCCACCAGGCGCTGATGGTGGCCACGACGGTGGTCTGGATGATGTACAAGACGCCGGTCATATCGGGTGAGGGAGGAAGGCGAATTTGGCGAGCTTTCTTTCTTTTTTTGCTTGAAATGCTCCTCCCTGGATCAAACGCCCTCCGTGGCGCAGGGGGCACCGCACTCGCCTCGGATTCTCCGAGAGCCCTCGGGAGCGAGTAGAGGTCTATTCCTCGGCCTCGGGCGCACGAAAAAGGGCGGGCAAGGGCGAATTGGCGAGCGGAGAGCGGGACGGGTTTTCCCTCCAGTTCACTCTTGATCGCTTCCTCTCGATTCCGCTCTCTCTCAATTCCGCTCTTCTCTCGCACCTCCCCCTCACCTCCCCCCTCTTTTCCTTCCCTCTCCCACCTCCGTCTCTCTCGTTCGCCGCAGGCCCGACCCGCGCCCTCGTCCCGGAGCACACCCGCGACGCCGTCTTCCAGGCATTCTGCGACCTCCGCACCAACGTCCCCAAGGACCGCGCCTGGGCCGCGCGCCACTGGAGGGGCCTGCGGCCGAGGACGTTGCTGGGGTGGGTCGCGCTCGCGGCGGCGGCGCTAACGTCGGCGGCGGCCTCGTCGGCGCTGCTGGCGTTCGGCGCCAGCGCGGGGGCGCTGGCGGTGTACGCGGGCCTGGTTGCGCTCGCCGGGGCGGGGCTCGTGGCCGCGAGCTCGCTGGCGCTGCTGTCGCTGCTGCTCGGGTGCGCGGCCGCGGCGGCCGGCGGCGCCGCGCTCTGCGTCGGCGGGCTCTACGCGACGGGCGCGGTCGCGAGGGCGGCCCTGGGAGCCGTCGCCGCCGGAGGAGGGACCGGGTATAACGACGGAGTCGCGCCCGCTCCTTCTTCCCGCGCCGCTCCCGCTGCTGCCGCTGCTGCTGCCTCGCTTCCTCTGGCGCCGCCGCCGCTCCGAGCTCTGCTCCAGGCCTCTGCAACGACGGCGACGACGACGGCGACGACGACGGCGAAGACGACGGCGACGACGACGGCGGCCGAGAAGAGGCTCAGGGAGGAAGAGGAAGAAGCGGAAGGAGGGCAGCCCTCTCCCTCCTCTCCGTCGTCCGCCGCCTCGGAGCCGATCCAGCTCACCGCGGACGACGAGTTCTTCAAGGCCGTGGTCGCTGACGCGCTCGCCGCGGCCGCCGCGGCAGCGGAGAGGGGCTGCTCCCCCTCGGGAGGAGGCGGGGGAGGAGGCCGAGGCGCCGGCGCCGACGGCCACGGCGAGACAGACAACGGCGGCGGCAACCGAAGCAATGGCGTCCTCCGCCTCTCGTCGCCCGCCGGGGAGACGCCCCCCGCGGGGGCCGTGGGCGTGTTCGAGGGCGGGAACGGCAGGCGCGGAGGAGGAGGGGGCGGGAGGGCCATCGGAGGAGGAGGGGGAGGAGGAGCGCGCGCCCTCCTCGCCAGGAGCATCTCGGGCGACGGAGGGGGGGCCAACGGCGATGGCGCTGCCATCGCCGCGACCGCGACCAGGGTGCTCCCCGCGGGGGAGGGCCGCGCGCCTCCGGCCGAGCTCCCGAAGACGCGGCCCGGGACGGCCTCTTCCTCCTCCTCGGCGCTGACCGCCGCGAGCGACGGCGGCGGCGGCGACGACGAGGAGGAGACGAAGGAGAACGGGAGCAGCTCGAGCGGCGGAGAAAGCGGCGGCGGGGGCGCGAAGAAGCACCGCAGGGTGAGCAGCCCCCCGGCGTCGAGGGTGGTTCTGCCCGTCGGGTGAGAGCTGAGGAGTGAAGAGAGGGAGAGAGAGGAGAGAGACGAAGGGCGGGAGAGCGATGAGAGGGGGAAACGGACGACAACGACGAGCTCGACGACAACAGCGACCGAAACCAAAAACAAAAGCAAAAACGAACATATGCCCTCCCGTAGCGTGACCGATTCAAATTAGAACCACCCGCCCGCCGGCTCCCATTCTTTCCGTCGAGGGAAGGAAGGGAGGCTGGGTTTATAAACGATAATGCGTCTCTCTTCTTGCTTTTTTAGTCCTTGTTTTTTCTTGTTTTTTCTTCGAAGTTCAAGTGTAATAAGAAAAGTGGTGGGGTCGAAGAAGCGACCGAACAAAACTCAAATTCTGTTCTGCTTCTCTCTCTCTTTCGAGAGCTCGTGTGGATGTGAGGGAGGGGACGGGGAGGACGACGACGGGTTGAAGAGCGATTTCTGCTTTTCGCTCTCTCGACGGGAAAAAAAACAAAACGAAGAAAAAGAAGAAGAAGAAGAACTCTCTCTCAATCACTTTTTGTCTCGCCTCTCCCTCGAAACGCCCGACGACAAAGAACGAGAGGGAGACTGCTCTTCGCTTTCCCTCCTTTTTCAAACCCGAAAACGCACAATGTCGGCCCCCGAAGCTCGCGGAGAGGATGTCGAAATGCTCGCCAAGTGGCGCGAGGTCCGGGAGCAGATCTCAGGTGCGCGGGAGAGAGAGAGAGAGGAGAAGAAGAGGAGAGAAGAAGAGAAGGCGGCGGCGGCGGCGGTCGAAAAAAGAGCTCACTTTTCCGCTCTGCGCGCTCCTTTTCCCCGCCTCGCTCGACCCCCGACCGCCTCACCGGACTAGATTCATACCTCGAGATTATCAAACGCGAGCAGAGAGGCGCTCAGGGCAAGCAGAAACCTCCAAAAACTCGCCCCCCCCTCTTTTTTTCCTTTTTCGCCGCGCGACAGGAAAAAACCCTAACGCTCTCTCCTTTTTTCCCTTTCGAAAATGAAAACACCAGCCGACGAAGCCGACGCCGCGGCCAAGCTCCTCGAGCTCCACTCGGAGCAGGCAGGGCACAGGGCCGACCTCGAGCGCCTGGCCAAGGTGCAGCAAGGTAAAGAGACGAGAGGAAGAAAGGAAAAGGAGTTTTGAGGTGTTCGTTCGAGAGTGTGTATCGCAGTTGGTGGCAAGGGTTGCTGGGATTTGTCTAAAGGGTTGAGCACTTCGTACTGGGAAAATCCTCGCACTTCTTTCTTTTTTCCTCCTCTCTCCATTCCGATCCCGCGCTTTTCCCCTCCTCTCAAAAAAACAATAAAGCATGAGAACACTAAAAAACCTTCCAACAAAAACTCCGAAAAAAACAAAACAGAGATCAAGGATGCCGACGAGCAGGCCTGCTCGCTCGACCAGAAGGCGGCATTGGCGCTCGAGGCGTGCGACGGGCTCGAGCGTGAGTTGAGCGTCGCGACCAAGGACGCGCTGCGGCTGCAGGCGTCGCTGCCGGGGCTCGACCAGGAGGCTCGGGAGACCGAGAGGCAGCTGGCCACGTTTCGGTAAAACAGAGGGGAAAGAGAGAGAGAGGGGGAGAGAGAGAGAAGGAGAGGCGAAATCGGGTCCTTTCGGGTTTCCTTTCCTTTTTCTCACTTCCCTCTTCCCCTCCCCCCCAAAAATAAAAATTGGAAACTCGAAAACAGCCGCAAGGCCTCTGCCGAGCTCGACAAGGTGAGGCAGCACCTCTCCGACGTCGACAAGCTCCTCCAGGACAAGGCCACGTAGGAAGGAAGGAGGAATTCAGAGAGAGAGAGAGAGGGAGAGAGAAGAGAGAGAGAGAGAGAGAGAGGGAGGGAGAGAGAGAGAGAGAGGGGGGGAGAGAGAGGGAAGGGGAGAGGAGCTCGTCGCGAGAGCGCGGGAAGGAACAAGCGAAAAGAGACCGAAAGAAGGCAAAAATAACAACTCGAAGACGAGAGGGGAACGACTACAGATCTCTTTCTGTCTTCCTGTCTCAAAAGCGCGCGGAGGGGAGAACGAAGAGACAAGGGACAACACAAAGTAAATCAAAGGAAAAATCACTCGCTTTTCTGTTTTTTGGCTTTCACTTTTCCCCCTTTTTTTTTCCTCTCTCTTTCTCTCTCTCTCTCTCCAAAAACACTCAAAAACTCGAGATATAAGAAAAACTCACTCTCTTCTTCATCTACTCCTGGTACCTCATCCCGCTCTTCTCGAACCCGATCGTCGGCCACTGCTTCGCAAACTCCTCCACCTCCGAGGCCAGCTCGGCGATCGCGGCGGGCGGGCTCGCGTCGACGTACTCGCGGAACTCCTTGAGCTTGGTGCCCGCCTTCCCCGACTTCTTGATGTCGGCGGTGATCTTGCAGCCGCGGTCGACAAACTCGGCGACCTTGTCGAAGTCGGCCTCGACGAAGCCGCGCGAAGTCAGGGCGGGGGAGCCCATGCGGAGGCCTCCCGGAACGAGGGCCGAGACGTCGCCGGGGACGGTGTTCTTGTTGGCGGCGATGTGGGCGAGCTCCTACGTTTTTTTTTTCGGTTTTCGAAATGGAAAAAAAGATGAGTTTTTTCTGGTTTGTACCCACCCCCTTCAAGGAGCTCCTCGGCAGGGGCGGCGGCGAGGAGGGGAGGAGGGAGTTGTCTTTCTTCTCCTTCGAGCTGCGGTGGGCGGCACGCGGCTGCGCATGCGCGATGTGCTTCAAGCGGACAGGGCGCTGGCCGACCTCGTCGAGCTCGCCACGCCGGCAGCCTCCGCTTCCGGCTTCCCCGCCAGCAGCCTCCGCTTCCCGCTTCCCCGCCAGCAGCCTCCGCTTCCCCGCCGGCAGCCTCCGCTTCCCCGCCTCGAGCGACGGCGACTCGCGAACTCTCTCCAATTTCCCCCCCAAAAAAGAAAACGGCAAAGGACGCACCAACACGCGCTCGACGCGCGAGCCGTCGACGCCGGCCGGGCGCAGGTCGGCGAGCACGATGTGGTTGTCGGTGCCGCCGGAGACGAGCGTGTGGCCGCGCTTCTGGAGGCCTGTCGAGTTTTTTCACCCCGTTTTTTTGTTTTTTTGGGTTTCGAGACAGTGAGTTTTCCCTTCTTCCTCTTTGTCCCTTCCCGTCCTCCACCTTCTCACTCTCCTTTCTCCCGACGCTCGCTCTCTTACCGTCGGCGAGGGCCTTGGAGTTGGCGAGCACCTGCCTCTGATACGCGATGAACTCGGCCCCCTTGGCCTGGTGCAGCGCGCACGCCAGGCCCGCGATGGTGTGGTTGTGCGGCCCGCCCTGGAGCCCGGGGAACACCGAAAAGTTGATCTTGTTCTCGATGTCGTAGGGGATCTCCTTGCCCTTCTTGTCGACGGAGCGGATGCCTGGTTTTTGCGTTTGGTTGGTCGGAGAAACAGAGAGGAGGGGAGGGGGGGGGGGAAGGGTGAGGTATTCGAGCTCCTCTGTTCCAAGCTCTTCTCTCTCCCTCTCTCTTTCTCTCTCCCACTCCGAACTCGAAAACGCACCCTTGCGGAAGAAGATCATCGCCCCGCGGGGGCCGCGCAGCGACTTGTGCGTCGTCGTCGTGACGACGTCGGCGTGCTCGAACGGCGAAGGGACGAGGCCGGCGGCGACGAGCCCGGAGATGTGCGCCATGTCGGCCAGGAGCCTTGAGTTGTTTTTTTGGTTTTTTTGAGAGGTTTTTACTCGGCGGTGAGCAGGGAGAGAGATCAGGGAGAGGGCACGGAGAGAAAAAGAGAGAAAGAGAGAGAAAGAGAGAGAAAGAGAGAGAGAGAAAAAGAGAGAAAGAGAGAGGGAGAAAGAGAGAGAGAGAAAAAGAGAGAAAGAGAGAGAGAGA
>Ga0315285_10006309_pt1 | contig 12213 bp, 10 predicted proteins | sample YL17G09_36_MG_FD_203698 | JGI IMG/M metagenome (GOLD analysis project Ga0315285, IMG submission 203698) | Sediment microbial communities from Yellowstone Lake, YNP, Wyoming, USA - YL17G09_36 | ecosystem: Environmental > Aquatic > Freshwater > Lake > Sediment | place: USA: Wyoming | collected... | reverse complement strand
ACACTTATGCCGGGGATGTTATAAATAGAAAGCATCAGCACATTGTAAAGGCGGGGTCAAAGCCCCACCTTTCTAACGGGGTTTACTTTAAGAAAAGCAGCGGATCGACGGCTTTGTTGTTTTTGCGGATTTCAAAGTGGAGATGGGGGCCTGTGGCTCTTCCTGTCTGGCCCACTTTTCCGATGAGCTGCCCTTTCTCCACCCACGTCCCCTCCTCTACCAGATTAACCTGATTGTGAGCATAGACCGTCACAAATTCTTCGGAATGGCGAAGGATGATTAAATTTCCATATCCCCTGATCGTATTGCCGGAATAGAGAACCGTCCCGGAACTTGAAGCTTTGATCGGCGTGCCGGAGGGAGAGGTGATATCAATTCCTTGGTGCCTTTTGCTCTCTGCTTCGTCAAAAACATCCACAATTTTCCCTTCAATTGGCCATATAAAATTCAATTTTTTATAAACAAATTTTCCCTTTTCGCCTGATTCAGTCACCACATCATCCATATAGATCTCAACCTTTAAAACCTTCGTCGCTCCGGGAATGAAAATCCATTGTCCTGTCTGAATTCTGCTCGGATCAACAATGTTATTCAGAGAGGCCACCTCTTTGATATCGACCTGATAGGTCTTGCAGATACGATAGAGGGTTTGGTGTTTCTCCACCACATGGTAAACCCCTTGCATCTCCACTCTTTTCTCCGAAGGAGGAGGTAACTTTTCGAGAACAATTTTATGGCGGGCGCACGAGTTGATAAGGAATGCCGTCACTATTAGGAAAAGCCACAGAAAGATTTTGAGGGAAGTCCGAAATAAGGTCACATTCTTTTACCCCGTTAGAAAGCCCCGGCATTTATGCCGGGGATATTATAAATAGAAAGCATCAGCTCCTTGTAAAGGCGGGGTCAAAGCCCCACCTTTCTAACGGGGTTTACTCACCCTCCCAACCATATCTTCCTATCAATTTGACAAATCGACAACCGCCTAAGTCCTCTCTTTTTATCCCCTCCCCTGTCTTGGTGACCCGAATCAGGTCTTGAACAAAAGCATCTCCGACAGGAATAACCAATCTTCCGCCTATCGTTAATTGATCGATCAGAGGTTGGGGAATATCTGGAGCCCCTGCCGTCACAATGATCGCATCGAACGGACCTTCTTCCACCCATCCATAGGTCCCGTCAAAAATCTTGATTTCGAAATTGAAATACCCCAGTTCATAGAGTAACTTTCTCGCTCTGATAGCCAAGGAACGAATCCTTTCAATGGAGAAGACTTTTCCGCCCAATTCGGCTAAAATCGCAGTCTGATATCCAGAACCCGCACCGATCTCTAAAACCTTTTCCTTTCCTGTCAATTGCAAGGCCTCGGTCATTAAGGCGACCATATAAGGTTGAGAAATCGTCTGTTTTTCTCCGATGGGCAGCGGGTGGTCACTGTAACCTTGGCTCTGGAGGGCTTCTTCAACGAAGAGGTGGCGTGGAACTTTTTTCATTGCTTCGATCACCTCTGAATCCCTGATCCCCCTTGAGATGATCTGTTCCTCCACCATCTTCAATCTTGCCTTTGGAAAATCCATGATTGATTAACCCACAATGCCAAATGTCAAAATCCAAATGCCAAATGAAATCTAAATTCCAAATGTAAAAAACCGTATCAATTTAGCCTTTTGAAAAATGAATTTCAAAAGCCAAAAAAAATAAAAGAATCACTATAAAATCCCCCTCTATCCCCCTTTTCCAAAGGGGGAAGCTAATATCTCCTCCCTTTGGAAAAGGGAGGCAGGGAGGGATTTTCAAAGCGCTAAAGTATTACAAAAAACCAATGGTTAAGTTTGAATTTTGGCATTTGACATTGATTTGAACTTGATTCACTTTCGGTTCATCACTTCGTGCGAGTTTTGACTTTTGACATTTCGAATTTCTATTCTTCCTTCTCCGCTTTTTTCTTCAGTTCATTCAGAACATTTAAAGCCTCAATGGGAGTCAGCTGGTCGATCTTGATCTTCTTTAACTCAGACCGGATAGGATCGGGTTGAACAAAGAGGGAGGGTTGTATCGGGGGTTTGGGCTTCAAGGCCGGTATTTTTGTCGTTGCGATTTTCGGCATTCCCATGGCATCCAATTCACCCCTTTCCAAATTGAAAAGAATCTCTTTTGCTCGGTCGATCACCTTCGTAGGAAGACCTGCCAGACGCGCTACTTGAATACCATAGCTTCGGTTGGTTCCCCCCTCCACGATTTTCCTCAAGAAGATGATCTCTCCGCTCCACTCCTTCACCGCCACATTGTAATTTTTGACCCTTTCCTTTGTAAGGGCCAGTTCTGTCAACTCATGATAGTGTGTTGCAAAGAGGGTTTTCGGTCTGAGGGAGAGATGATCATGGAGATATTCGGCCACCGCCCAGGCGATGCTCAAGCCATCGAAGGTACTGGTTCCCCTTCCGATCTCATCTAAGACAACAAAACTCCTCGAAGTGGCCTGGTTTAAAATGCGAGCCGTCTCCATCATCTCCACCATAAATGTGCTTTGTCCCCTCATAATATTGTCTAAAGCACCAATACGGGTGAAGATCCGATCCACTACCCCTATCTGGGCCTCTTTCGCCGGAACGAAAGATCCCATCTGGGCCATGAGAACGATCAGGGCCACCTGTCTTAAATAAGTCGATTTACCCGCCATATTAGGTCCGGTGATGATGAGAATCTGATGCTCTTGGGTATTCATTTGAGTGTCGTTCGGAACAAATCTCTCCGAAAGCCCCATTCTTTCAAGGACGGGGTGTCTGCCGTCACGAATCACAATCCCGTCCCCTTCATCCACCGTGGGTTTGACGTAATCATACCGGTCAGCGATCTCTGCCATGGAAGCCAGGAGATCGATGATGGCAATGGCTGAAGCAGTCTTTTGAAGCCTCGACGTTTCGTCAGAGACTCTTCTCCGAATATCCTCGAAGAGTCGATATTCTAATTGACAAATTGCCTCTTCGGCACCCAACACCTTTGCTTCAAATTCCTTGAGTTCCGGGGTGATGAACCGCTCCGCATTGACCAGGGTCTGCTTTCTTACATAATTTTCTGGAACGAGATGAAGATTGGTCTTGGTCACTTCAATATAATATCCAAAGACTTGATTGTATCGAACCTTCAAAGAGGAAATCCCTGTTCTCTTCTTCTCTTCCGCTTCCAATTGAAGGATCCATCGCTTCCCTTCCTTCCCAATCCTTCTTAACTCATCCAGCTCTATGTCATAATTGGGTTTAATGATCCCTCCCTCTTTGACGGTCAGGGGCGGATGCTCCAAGATGGAGGATTCGAGGAGTTGACAAAGGTCATCAAATCCCTCGATTTCTGATGTAAGCTCTTTGACAATGGGAGAAGTAAACGTTTGAAGAGTTGTCTTCAGATTGGGCGAATTTTGGAGCGAATTTTTTAATCCGATAAGGTCTCGAGCATTCGCATGCCCGAGGTAGATTCGCGAGGTCAACCTCTCGATATCCTGAATTCCTTTCAAACACTCCTTGAGCTGTTTTCTTTCGATCTTCTTCTCCTTCAGCTCAGAAACTCCCTCCAAACGGCGTTCGATTTCCCGGATATCCATCAGCGGATAATTTAACCACTGTTTCAATTTCCGACTTCCCATTGCGGTCATCGTCTCATCCAACACCCAGAAGAGAGAACCTTTCTTTCCCTGCTCAAAGAGCGATTGCGTCAGCTCCAAATTTCTTTTCGTCACTTCGTCGATGACCATAAAATCCTGAACCTGATAAAAAGAGATGGGCTGGAGGGGAAAAAGCGGCTTTTTCTGACTCTCCTCGGCATAGTGAAGGACCATTTCTGTTGCAAGGGCAGCCAATGGAGCCCTTTGGAAAATCGAATGATCCTGGATTTTGCTGACGGGATGGTTGGAATCATATCTGGGATCGTCTAAAAAACTGATCAGCCCATTTTCAAAACTCTTTTTAAATCTTTCGAAACAGGGATGTTCTTGAAATTTCCGAAATGTCAAAATTTCTTTGGGTTCGTTCCGAAGGGCTTCATTAAGAAATGGCTCAAATCCTGAAATTTGACAGGTCTTCAACTCGCCCGTGGAAATGTCAAAAAAAGCAAGCCCGAAAACTTCGCCCTCCGCACAGAACCCCATCAAGTAATTGTTTTCTCCAGTCCCAAGATGGATCGCATCCATCGCCAGGCCTGGAGTAAATACCCTGACCACCTCCCTCTTTACAATCCCTTTCGCGAGCTTCGGATCTTCCACCTGGTCGCAGAGGGCGACCTTATATCCCTTCTGTAACAGTTTAGAGATGTAAGTTTCAGCAGCAAAATAAGGGACCCCACACAGAGGGACGCTATCTTTTTGGCCTTTATCCCTCGATGTCAAAGCGATGTCCAGTTCTTTGGAACCGATCTGAGCATCCTCAAAGAACATCTCGTAAAAGTCCCCCATCCGAAAGAAAAGAATGGAATCCGGATATTGACTCTTGATCTGAAGATATTGTTTGATCATGGGGGTCAGGGGCTTTGTTGTCATTTCGAAAATAATCTAACAGAATCTGGTGGGGTTGTAAAATGGAAAGAGAAAAGTTCGCAATTATGCAGGGAACGGTTTGAAACCGTTCCGTACAGGAGTTCGCAAAAAGAAGAATTTCTTGCTTTGGGCTTTCAGATAGGTTTTGCTTTAGACGCTATGCGCTCTGCACTCTGCGCTTTGCGTTTTAGGGAGAAAGAGGGATAACACCGAGGCCCATGGTTTCGGGATATCCCAACATAATATTCATATTCTGGATGGCTTCGCCGGAGGCCCCTTTGACCAAATTGTCAATGGCTGTGACGATGACGGTCCGGCCATCCGATTCATTCACAATCACCCCAATATCACAATAATTGGAGCCTCTGACATCTTTTGTATTCGGGAGTTTCCCCTTCGGGTAAATTCGAATGAAAGGTTCCCCTCGATAACATTCTTGGAAAATATTCAAAACCTCTTCAGACTTCCATTTTTTAGTCAGGTTAACATAGAGGGTTGTCAAAATCCCTCGATCCATAGGAATGAGATGGGGAACAAAGGTCACCGCGACCTCTTTCTGGGCCAGTTGACTCAACTCTTGCTCGATCTCTGGGAGGTGTCGGTGAGCAAAGATCTTATAGGCCTTCACACCTTCGTTCACCTCACAGAAGAGAGATTCCAGAACCATATCCCGGCCTGCCCCACTGACACCCGATTTGGAATCGATGACGATGTTCTCGTAAGAAATGATCCGGTTCTTCATAAGGGGGATTAAACCGATTAATGCTCCTGTGGGATAGCATCCTGGGTTCCCAACGATCTTTGCATTTCGAATCTTCTCCCGATGGAGTTCGGGTAAACCATAAACCGATTCCGAGAGCAGATCAGCACAGGTATGCTTTTGATACCAGCGCTCGTAAACAGCAGGATCCTGAAGACGAAAATCGGCGCTGAGATCAACTACTCTCTTCCCTTCCTGATAAAATGAAGGGACGGTCTCCATAGCGGTCTTATGGGGGACTGCTGTAAAGATAAAATCTACCTTTTTTGAAATAGGTTCGACTGAGAGTTCTTCACACTTCAGCTGGAGATGGTTCATGAGGGATGGGAAGACCCGGTTAATCTCAACTCCAGCATATTTTTGGGAAGTCAGTGCCGTCACTTCTACTTCAGGATGATGAAGAAGAAGCCGGAGCAACTCCAGCCCTGTGTAACCCGTTGCTCCGACGATACCCACCCGTGTCTTCATCCGATTCTCCTCTGGGGTTAGGGATTTGCGGTTGGGTATTGGCTAACCCCTAAAACCTAATCCCTCATCCCATGAAATTTGAAAGCAGTTGGCCTACTTTGTAAAATAAAATAGTGCACGTGATTAAAAAAAAGGGAGGTACCATGACCTCCCTTTTCAATCCTCATGAATAGGGTCATGGAATTACCTTTTAGAGAATTGGGGCCTGCGCCGGGCTCCCCTCCTCCCGTATTTCTTCCGTTCTTTGACCCTCGAATCCCGCGTCAAAAAACCGGCCTTTTTCAAGACATCCTTAAAGTCGGCGTTGTATTGAAGAAGTGCTTTCGAAATCCCGTGGCGAATGGCAATGGATTGACCTGAAATGCCTCCTCCATAGACATTCACTTTCACATCGAACTGATTTCGAGTCCCTGTGAGATCGAGAGCCTGAAGGGCAACCATCTCACAGGTCTCCCTCCCGAAATATTCATTGATCGCTCTCTCGTTGATGACAAACTTCCCTTCTCCGGGTTCCAGCCACACCCTTGCGATGGATGTCTTTCTCTTGCCTGTTGCGTAAATTGATTCTGCCACGTTTCTTTTTCTCCTTTGGGTTTCGATTAAATTAAAATAGGCTTCTGAGCCTCATGGGGATGATTCGGCCCAGCATAGATCTTCAATTTTCGAAGCATCTGTCGGCCTAAACTGTTCTTAGGAAGCATCCCTTTTACCGCTATCCTGATCATCTCGGTTGGCTTTTGGGTCAAGAGCTTTTCAGCACTCATCTCCTTAATCCCACCGGGGTAACCTGTATGACGATAATATATTTTATCTTTCATCTTCTTTCCGGTCAAGGCAACTTTGGCTGCATTGATGACAATGACAAAATCTCCTGTATCCTGATGGGGGGTATAAGTGGGTTTATTCTTGCCTCTCAATATCTTTGCTAACCCTGCTGCCAGTCTCCCCAAGACCTTCCCCTCTGCATTCACCAGGTACCATTGATGATCGATTTCTTCTTTTTTGGCTTGATAAGTCTTCATTCTGTCCCTTCCAACATAAATAGACAGTTTAAAATATTCTAAATATTTATGTCAAGAATTCTTCCGTCTATCTCCTTCTTCGTCTTGAAATATGCCGCTCCCAAAATAGGACAACCGGACTTGCAATGTACATCGTCGAATAGGTTCCAGTGATTAATCCAACGATGAGGGCGGTCGTAAAATCATGGATGACTGGCCCCCCGAAGAAGAAGAGAATCAATACCACCATCATCACCGTCCCGGAAGTGAGAATCGTCCTTCCGAGGGTTTCGTTGATGCTGATATTGAAAATGGTTTCAAGGTTCTCCTTTCTCATCTTCTTAATATTCTCTCTGACTCGGTCAAAAATGACAATGGTATCATTGATGGAGAACCCGATGATGGTCAGAACAACAGCCAAAACATTTAAAGAATACTCTATGTTGAAAATCGAGATGGCACCATAGACCACCATGATATCGTGAAATAAAGCAACAATCCCGCCCAGTCCGTATGCAATCTCCTTAAACCTCCACGCCACATAGATCAATATGCCCAAGAAAGAAAGTCCCACAGCCCATAAGGCTTTCGTCTTCAAATCCTTTCCAACCTTCGGGCCCACGACCTCCGCCCTCCGAATCTCCAAGGCCTTATCTTTGAATTGTTCCTGGAGGGAAGTTTGGATCGTTTTCGACACCCCTTCCAAATCTTCAGAGGTTTTTTCCACACGAATCAAAAACTCATTTTCCCCTCCGAAGGCTTGAACCATTGTCTCTTTCGAACCCATCACTTCTAATGCGTTTCTTACTTCGGAAATATTCACTGCCTTTGAAAATTTGATTTGGATCAAGATACCCCCTGCAAAGTCGACCCCATATCTCAACCCACCGTGAAAAAAGATGGACCCAAGGCAAAGCAGGATGGCTATGCTTGAAACCCAAATCGTAATTTTTTTCTTCCCAATAAAGTCAAAACGGGTATCCGGTCGGATCAATTCCATACAAAGTTGTACCTCAGTCGTTAAATACTCAGTTTCTTAACCCCCACTTTAAGGGTGATAAAATCGAAAATCCACCTTGTAATGTAAACAGCCGTAAAGATGTTGGCTAAAATCCCAATGCATACCGTCACTGCAAATCCCCTCACCGGACCGGTCCCAAACTGATAAAGGAGGACCCCTGCGATGAGAGTGGTCAAATTGGAATCGATGATGGTGACAAAGGCCCGGTGATAACCCTGGTCAATCGCTGCCCGAGGTGTCTTTCCCCATCGAAGTTCTTCTTTAATCCTTTCATGGATCAAAATATTTGCATCAACAGCCATCCCAACCGAAAGGACTAAACCGGCAATGCCTGGAAGCGTAAGAGTTGCCCGAAAAAGGGCGAGGGTTGCCAAAGTCAACACGATATTTAGAATGAGGGCAACATCGGCAATCACCCCTGCAAACCGGTAATAGAAGATCATAAAAAGAACAACTATGGCTGCACTGATTAAGGTGGAGATAATCCCTTTATGGATAGAATCCTGTCCAAGAGAGGGCCCCACTGTTCTCTGCTCGAGGATCTTGACCGGCGCAGGTAATGCACCAGCTCTGAGGACAACAGCCAGGTCTTTGGCCTCCTCCGTCGAAAAACGGCCCGTAATCTGGGCTCTCCCCCCAGCAATCCTTTCCTGGATGACGGGAGCGGAATAGACATTGTTATCCAAAATGATGGCCAACCTCTTCTTCACGTTCGCACCCGTAATCTGCTCAAAAAGTTTTGCTCCAATATCGTCAAACTCCAGGGCTACATAGGGTTCGTGAAATTGTGAATCGAGGGAAACTCGAGCATCCTTCAGAACCTCACCGGTCATCAAGGTTTTTTCTTTCAATAAATAAGGAACCTTTCTAACCCCTCCTGTCTTGGGATCCACAACCCTTTGATAAAGGAGGATATCCCCTTCGGGAATACTCCCTTTCAACGCTTCATCGAGGTTCCCTTCTTCATCCAAGAGTTTAAATTCCAATAAGGCCGTCTGCCCAATGAGATTAATTGCCCTCTGAGGATCTTTGATCCCTGGAAGTTGAATCAAAATGCGATCTATTCCCTGGAGTGTGATTTCAGGTTCCGAGACACCAAATTGATCGATCCTATTTCGGATGGTCTCCAAGGCCTGATCAATGGCGTTTTTCTTAATTTGGTCCACCTGCCTGCTATCTAAGACAAACACGACTCTCCATATTCCCTTATCCAAGGTGGAAGAAGAAAGTTCTTGCATCATTGGATAGCGTTGGCTGAGAACCTTTTCCCATTTTTCTTTCTCGCCTGATGCCTCTAAGATAATTTGGTTACTCTTCTCTCTCTCCAGTCTTCCAACAGGAACCCCCTTGTCCTTCAGGTCATCTTTCATGTTGTTCTTGATTCTTTCCACATAACTTTCTACAGCCTTTTCTGCCTCCACTTCGAGGATGAGATGCATCCCTCCCTGTAAATCGAGACCCAGATGGATTTTTTCAGAGGGTACAATCTTACTCCATAATTGAGGCAACTGGGAAGTCAGCGTTGGCAAAAGGAGGAGAATGGAGAAGACGGTAATCGCCGCATAAAGTATAAATCTCCATTTCAGACTTCTCATTATCGAAAGCTCCTGTCTATTTTCCTTGTCTCCAAGGCATGCAGTCTAAGAACAAAATGATACCAAGGGCCTACCTTCACCCTTGGTATCTATTAACTATATAAGTTAGCCCATCTTGAGATATTTTGCAAGAAAAAATTGGCCCCTTCCCTTCCCCGTGCTGGTAGGGGAGGAATAAGGTGGGCGGATAAAAATTGTAGGGGCGGGTTTCAAACCCGCCCCTACATTGATCTCAAAGTACGATTATGGGCAATCCTAACAATATATCCCTATTTCACATCACTCCATTTCCCATATTTCTCCCTTAAGATACGATGGAGGATTTTGCCTTGAGGAGTCATAGGCATCTCTTCATCCTTGATGAAATCGACGGACTTTGGAATCTTATATCCCGCAACCTTCCCTCTGCAGTGGTCAATGAGTTCCTTCTCCGTAACTGTCTTTCCCGCATGGAGGGTCACGATCGCCTTCACCGACTCTCCCCATTTCTCATGGGGTATTCCAATAACTGCCACATATTTGACGGCAGGATGGGATCCCAAAAGATTCTCTACTTCTGAGGGGAAGATATTTTCGCCTCCGCTGATGATCATATTCGCCTTTCTATCCATCAATACATAGTACCCATCTGGATCTCGGTAAGCCATATCCCCTGCTGAGAACCATTCTCCCTGGAAAACCGATTTTGTCTTCTCGGGATCCTTCCAATACTCTCTAAAAACATGGGGAGTTCGTGAATAAAGCTCTCCCACCTGTCCATCCGGTACCTCTTTGCCATTCTCATCTAAAATCTTGATCCGATCTGACCCCCAGATCTCCCTTCCAATGGAGCCCAACTTCTTAAATTGCTCTTCGGGCCTGAGGAGCGTCACCAGACCGGCTTCTGTTGAGCCATAGGCTTCCCAGAGTTCTGAGTTCTTGAAATAGTCCATAATGGCCATCTTGGTATCTTTCCGTGCGGGCGCAGAAGAGATCAAGAGTTGTCGTATCGAACTGACATCGATGTTCTTCTTGATTTCGTCAGGAAGAGACAGCATCATAATGTAGTGTGTGGGAACAAGTGAGGTAAAAGTAATTTTTTCTCTTTCAATCGTCTTCAATAAGTCCACTGGATCAAAACTGATCATATTGTAGACAAAAACCCTTGCGCTTACATAGGTATAGGCAAATGAATAAAAGATCGAGTTGATATGGCACATGGGCATGACGAGCATGACACAATCACTTGGCCTAACGCCCATATTGATATCACTCAACAGATACTGGCCGAGGTTACCCTCGTGGGTTCGGATCACCCCTTTGGGCTTGCCGGTCGTTCCTGAAGTATACATGAGGTTCCAGGCATCATCTGCATCGACAATCACATCCGGTTCCGCAGGTGAAGCCTTGGCGATAATCGATTCGTAGTGCTGATAACCTTCTGGTGCTTTATCATCTCCCCAGTATACAAAATTCTCTGGCGGGATGGTGGGAAGTTTATTCCGAATTGAATTAACTGTCTGAACAAAGTCTTTTGCAACGAAAAAGGCTTTACATTCAGAATGGTTGATGACATATTCTATCTCGGGAGGAGCAAGACGGAACATGATTGGGACAGTAACTTGCCCTCTTTTTGCAGCCGCTGCATAAATTTCCAACCACTCGACGCAGTTGTAAGCCAATATGGCAAAGCGATCTCCTTTTTTAACGCCCATGGCATTTAATGCATTAGCCAATCGGCAGCTTCGCTCATTCCATTCCTTGAATGTCATCTTTCTGAACTTATCAGCAGCTCCCTGCTTATCAGGACATTGCATAGCCATCATTTTAAGAACAGTTCCTGCAGTCATCCATTTGCTAATTGTCATAGGTCCACCCCTTTCTTTATCCCCCCACCCCCCCCTTTTTAATAAAGGAAGGAAAAGGGAAGATTAATTATTTGTGATTTTATACACATTCTTTATCAATATTAAGATTTTTTGTCAAGGAGAAGTTTTTGAGAAAAAACTCCCGGCCATTGATATCCAAATAAACCTTGACTTCTTCCTCATCATTTGCTAATTATCTCACCGTTAAGACAATTTCTCAAAGGGGGTGATGACGGTGTCGAATGTATTGGGAATTATTATTGGCGTTGTGGTCATCATTGTGGGGCTCATTCTTCTTGTCATCTGGTGGGGGATGTTCATCAAAGGAGTCATGGCGGTCGTCCCGATCCTCCTGATTTTGATCGGTGTCGGTCTCCTCGTCTATTTCATCAGCGAGATCAAATCAAGATTGGAGATTGGGAAGGAGGAGGCTTCTACTCCCCCAGAGAGTAAACCCGAACAGAAATAGGATCAACTAAGCTGGAGTGGACAGCATGAGACGGGTTTGAAGATCTTCTTCAGACCTGTCTCTTATTTTTCCACCCTTCTTCCTCCATAGGCTCCATGTGAACTACTATATCGGTCACTCCCCGGAAATCCCTCTTGATCTTATTCTCTATGACAGAGGACATAAACCAGGATGCGTCGAATCTGCCTGGATCGGTCTTTCGCTTCCATCTCTTTATTCTATTCTGCCTCTTCTGGAATGCCGAGATGACCCTGGATACCCTTTCGAACCCCTTCTCCAACGAGGAGGTCCAGATCTCGCTCGCTTAATCCAATATATCGCTTCAGCAGGAATGACTTGTTGTACAGGACTTTTTTTTGGAGCGATTCAGCACATACATGGGGTCCCTCCTGCTGAAATTCCACGTATTGTCAAAAGTTATCTCCCCTCTCCCCTTGGGCCTGCCTGCGCGAAGCCGCTTCGGCGAAGGCAGGGGAGAGGGGCAGGGTGAGGGGTAAGAAGGACTTCTCGGATGGTCTCCAAAACACCTT
>Ga0315285_10006308_pt1 | contig 12214 bp, 9 predicted proteins | sample YL17G09_36_MG_FD_203698 | JGI IMG/M metagenome (GOLD analysis project Ga0315285, IMG submission 203698) | Sediment microbial communities from Yellowstone Lake, YNP, Wyoming, USA - YL17G09_36 | ecosystem: Environmental > Aquatic > Freshwater > Lake > Sediment | place: USA: Wyoming | collected... | reverse complement strand
TCCGCCGCCGCCGGCAAGCGAAGGTGGGGGCGGGGGAGGAGGGGGCAGGGGCGTCGCCGGCGCCGCCTCGGTGCTCGCCCCACCGCCGCCGCCGCTGCCGCCGCCAGCGGCGCCGGTGCTGCCCGGGCTCGCCGCCGCCCTCCCTCCGCCCGCACCGCACCACCGCGGCCCGCTGCGCCCGCGCCCGATCGCCTTCGTTGGCAACGACTGGCCCTGCGGGCCCCTGCCCCTGTTCCTGCGCGCCGCGGCCTCTGGGCGGGGCCCCGGCGCGAGGGCCCCCTGCGGCAAGGAAGGGTGGGGGGCGGCCTTGGCGGCGGCGGCCGAGGCCGCCGCTGGAGGAGGCGAAAAGAGAGACGAAAACGACGCGTCGGCCGCCGGGGAGGCCTACGCCGCGGCCCTCTCTTCCTCGCTCTCGCGTGCCCGTGTGGCCTTCTGCATCCACAACCTGGCGTACCAGGGCGTGTTTCCGGCGGGGGCGGCCCCGCGGCTGTGCCTGGAGCCCGCGGACGCGGGGCCACTCTGGTGGCGCGAGAGAGGGGGAGGCGGCGGAGCAGAGGAGGCGGAGGGGGAGGACGGGGACGAGGCCTCTCGCGGCCAGGGCTGCTCCCGCGACACGTGCCCGCAGCCGAGGAGGGAGACGAGGAGGATCCCGCCCGCCCTTCTGATGAACTGGATGCGCGCCGCCTTGGCCGCCTCGGACCTGCTCCTGACGGTCTCGCCGACCTACGCCCGCGAGATCACCGGCACGGCAGGGACCAGCGGCGGCGGCGGCGGCGGCGGCGACCCCGGCTGCGGCCTCGGGCCGCTGCTCTCCTCGAGGGGGGTCCTCGGAATCGTCAACGGCCTCGACACGCACGAGTGGGATCCTGCTTCGGACGCGCTGCTGCCCGAGAGCGCGCGCTTCCCTGCCGATGGCATTGGGGAGGCGGAGGCGGAGGGAGGAGGAGGAGGAGGGGAGGGCGGCGGGGCGAAGAAGGAGGCCGGCAGCGACGGCGCCGCGACTTCTGCCGAAGCCTCCAACGCCGCCGCCACCGCCGCCGCCGCCTCCAGCGCCGAGTCCCGCCGCCGCCGCTCTTCCGGCAAGGCCGCGGCCAAGGCCGCCTTCCAGGCCGCGCACGGGCTGCGGAGCGACCCGGAGGCGGTGCTGGTGGGCTACATCGGGAGGCTGACCGACCAGAAAGGGGTCGACGTCCTGCTGAGCGCCGCGCCGGCGCTGGTGGGCTCCGGCTCCTCTTCGCCGCCTTGCTCGCGGCCGCCGTCGGGGGCGCCCTTCAGGTTCGACGACCTCGCCGTCGCCTCCCCTCCTCCCGCTCCCGCCTCTCTTTCCGGGAAGCCGGCTCCGCGGATCCAGCTCGCCGCGCTCGGCGCGGGGGAGGCCTGGATGCAGGAGGCCCTCCGCGACCTCTCGCTCTCGCACCCGGGCCGCGCCGTCGGCCTTCCCGACTTCAGCGAGCGCGCCGCGCACCTGCTCGCCGCGGCCGCCGACGTGCTCCTGGTGCCGTCGCGCTTCGAGCCGTGCGGGCTCGTCGCGAGGGCCGCGGCGCGGTACGGCGCGCTGCCCGTCGTCGCCGACACGGGGGGGCTGGCAGACCTGGTCGCCGCCGGCGGCGGCGTCTCCATGGGCAGCGTGGGCCTCAGCGGCGACGCGAAGGCCAAAGCGAGCGCTGTGCGGGCGTTGGTGGAGACGGTGACGGCGCTGGCGGCGGAGGCGGCCGGGGGCGGGAGCCTGGGCGGGCCCTGCCCCGAGGCCGCCTCGGGCGGCGGCGGCGGCGACGGGAGCGACGGCGACGGCGACGACGCTTCTTCTTCGAAGCGCCCCGGCCTCCTCCTCGCTCCGCCCTCGCCCTCCTCCTGGGACCGGAGGCTCGACCGCGCTGCCGCGGTGGACTTTTCGTGGGACGTCCCGGCGAGGGAGTGGGAGCTGGCGCTGCGGGGCTTGCTCGCCGCCGAGCGGTGGAAGTGGTGGGAGTGAGTTTTGTTGGGTCTTCTTTTTATTTTTTTTCCATTTCGTCTCACACTTTTGTGTTTCGTCTCTCTACACTTCCCTCCCTTCCCTCCTCCATCTCCTCCCCTTACACGCGGAGAGCATACGTACAAAAAATACGGAAGAAATGAAACGCCGTACCTTGCGTTCTTCTTGCCACTTTCATTGAGAATTCTCAGACGCCCGTCCCACCATAAAGAAAAGTACTAAAAACTTTCTGTAAAATACTATCTCCCTTCTTCTCCCTCCTTTTCCTCTCATTTTTCTGTCTCCCTCGTTCTCTCTCCCCTCGAGGCTCGAATAAAACAAAGCGCTGCTCTTGATGGGGGTAAATTACAATGATGAAACAGGGGAAGACCTCGAGTGCGATTCCTCTCCCTCGAGCTTTCTCTCTCCTCCCCCTCAACCCCTCGACAGCACCCGCCTCGCCAGCGCCGCCACCTCCGCGCGCGTCAGCGCCCCGAGCCTCCGTCCGCAACCGAGCTCGTGAGCCACCAGCATCATGTCGTCGAGGAGCTGCTCGGGAGGGGGCTGCCCCAGGAGCTGCACGTGGAGGGCAGCGACCGCGGAGCGGTGGATCGTTGTTGCTGCGGCGGCCGCGGGAGGAGAGGAAGGGCCTCCTCGGGCTCCTCCGCGCGCCGCGCTTGCCAGGAGGTCGAACAGCGCTCCGAGCTCGGCCTCCGTCGGCGGCGCCGCGGCGTTGGCGCTGTTGCGGCGGCGACGAGCAGCTGCTTTTTCCTCCGTCTTACCTTCGGCAGCTGTTGCTTTGGCAGCTGTTGCCGCTGCTGCTGCTGCTGCTGCTGCTGCGGGAGAGGTTGATTTCTTCTTCGCTCGCCGTGGCGCCTCTTTTTGTTCTTCGTCTTCCTCCTCTTCTTCGGCCTCGACCTCTTCTTCTTCGTCTTCGTCTTCGATCATTTCGACCTCGTCTTCTTCGGCAGCCGCCTGCTTCTCCCCGTAGGAAACGTCGCCGCTGTCCGAAAGCGACAAAGCGGAAGAGTCGGAGCCGGAAGGAGCGAGTTGTTGTTTCTTTGCAGCTGGTGCCGCCGCTGCTGCTGCTCGACGAGAGGGGCGACTGCCAGAGCGAGGAGGCAATGGCTCCGATGTCTTCTTCTTCGTTTCCGTCGCGGGGGGCTCCTTTGCTTTCTTCTTTCTCTTGACAGGCCCCTTGAAATCGAGCGTGGCGTCAGCATAGTCACGGCCGCGGCCGCCGCGGCCCATCATGAAGAGAGAGAGAGAGAGAGAGAGAGAGAGAGAGACTGAGGGAAAGAGAGGCAACAGAAAAACAGAACGCTCGATCTTCGTCGAAAAAAACTAAAAGAATGAAAAATTGGGTTTTTCTTTCAAGTGTTGCAAGTTTTCTCTCTCCTCCTCAACTCTCTACCCCGATTCTCACGCCCCGTACTTGAGCGCCCTCCCTAACTTGTAGGCCATCTCGTCCAGCAGGTGCTCGGCGAGCACGCAGCCCAGGCCAGTCCCCCCAGGGAAAACGGTGACGCCGCCGCCGCCGTTTTCGTCGTTCCCGCTCTTCTTTTCGCTCTTCTTTTCGCTCCTCTCGTTGCTGCTCTTCCTCCTCCCGCACTCGAGCAGCCGCCGGGCGCCGTCGACCCTCAGGACGCCGTCGCACCTGCCCGCGACGAGGAGGGCTTCATCTTCTGTTTCCAATCGAACCCCCTCCGCGAACTCAAAGCTCTGCGCCGGGCGAGGGACCGGGGAGGAAAAGGAGGTCGAGCAGCTCCTCTCGAGCCCCTGCGGCGGCGGCGGCAGCAGCGGCGCCCCGCCGCGAGGAGGGAGCGAAAGCTTTGGCAGCGCAAGCCGCCCTCCCCCCCCCTCCTCCTCCTCCCCCTCCTCCTCTCCGCCGCCGCCGCTGCTGCTGCTGCTGCTGAACACGGCCACAACGACCAGCGCGTCGTCCCCTCGGTCGTCCAGGGCCCCGGGGGCAGAGCGCACGTGCCGCAGGAACGAGTCGGCGAACGAAAGAGCGCTCTGCTGCGGAGCGACGATTTCGTCGGCGGAGGAGGAGGAGGAGGAGGAAAAGGCTTCTGCCGTCAGGTGAACGAAGACGAGGTCGAAGGATCCGTCGCAGTTCTCCTCTGCTTCCTCTCTTGCGCTGTCATCTTTTGTCTGCATCGGCTTGTCGATACCGAGAAGCAGAGCGACGCGCGAGGCGAGAAGAGCCGCTGCCGATGACGACAGAGGCGACGACGACGACGACGGAGCAGCCTCCGGCGGCGGCGCAGCAACGGAAAACGTCTCGACCCTGTCGAGGAGCCCGCCGAGGGAGTCCTCGGTCGCCGCAGCCGCGGCGGCGGCAGCGTCCGTGGTCACGAGCGCCGCGGAGAGGCCCAGGAAGCGCTCGGAGAGGGGTTGGGGCTTCTTCTTCTTGTTCTTGTTGTTCTTCTTTGGAGGTGGGGACTGTTGTTTGCGGAAGCGGAGAGGGGAAAAAAGGCGGAGAAGGTGAGAAGGAACCAAGAAAGAACCGAGAACTCTTCCTCTTCGTTTTCGCTTGGCCGAGGCCATCACAAAGACTCACTGAGCGCGACCCCAGCAACTGGAACAGCGCCGCGTGTCGCCGCAGCCGCGGGTCGTACGCCGCCTCCGCCTCCGCCCCTGCCTCCGCCTCCTTCCTGAGCGCGAGCGTCCCGACGGCGCCGCCCCTCGCGACGGCGTCGAGGTGCGGAAAAACGCTCGAGCTCCTCGAGGAAGAGCTGCTCCCTGTCGCGGCCGCGGCCTCTTCGATCAGATCCGGGAGCATGCCGTCGCACAGGAGCAGCAGGGCCCGCGGCGGAGGGTCCTGCCTCGCGGCGCGGGTGCCCGTGAGCGCAGGCGAGGAGGGGGTGGTCGAGGTTTTCACCGTCGCCGACGACGACGGCATTTTCTCGTCATCGACGATTCCATCGAGAAAACCAACTCCTCGCGCGGCCGCTGCTGCGCCGTCGCCTTCCAGACAGTCTCGACAGTCGCACGGGTCCCTGCGCGGGCGCGGCCGCGGCATCGAGGGAGCGGAGGAGCCCACTAGAATGCGCGGAAGGACCAAATCGATACCGAAAAGTGGAAGAGTTCCGTGCTCTCTGGATCAATTTTCCTTTTTTTTCTCTGCTTGTCGCGGTGACAACCGAAAAAACGCCGGCTATCGGACAGACACCTCCTCGCTCGAGCGTTTCGCTTTCTTCCGCTCTCGTCCGAAACGGGGGCCGCTGTTGGACACTCTCCAATTGTCTCCTCGTCCGTTCGTCAGCCGCCTTGTGCAATCAACCAACCGAAATGCGCCCTGCCGAGCCCTCGCAGCCCGGGAGCAGCGGCGACAAGGGCGATGCCCATCATCGCGTGGCTCCGTCGGTCGCCGCCGCCGCTGCTCCATCGGTCTCCTCGCTCTCGCAGCAGCCCTTCCGCGTGGGGCGCCTCGCGTTCTCGCAGGTCAACAACAACTCGCAGCAGCAGGTCAACATGATGACTGCGAGCCAGGACCTGAACGTGGCCCTGAGCGGCTGCTCGCTCAACTCCCAGCAGCAGCAGCAGCAACAGGCTCCGGGGGTGAAGGCCGCAGCAGCAGCAGCGCCACCTCCGAAATGGGGAGAGACACCGAAGAGGCAATTCCAGCAGCAGCAGAGAATTGCGCCTGTTGCCCCGCAGCATTACGACGAGCCCGGCTTCGACCCGCCGCTATCGCAGCTCGCGCCGCAGAGCCAGATTGATGCGTACATGCTAGGGTGAGAATGAGAGAAGAGAGAGATGAGAGAGAGAGTTGAAACGACGAGAGAGAGAAAACTCGTCGCGCGAATGCAGCCTTCGCTCGCCGGCGTTCGTAATTTTCTTTTCAACCTCAACCTTCTCACGCCCCCCTCCCTCTCTCTCCCGAAAACGAGAGGGAAAACAAAAACGACTACGACAACAAACAACTGCACAGCTCGCAAGACTTTGTCACCCCGGCCGACCAGGCCATGGAAAACCACCCTGCAGCAGCAGCAACACACGGGAACGTCCTCACGGGCTCGAGGCACGCCCGCTCGCCCGCCGCGGCCGCGCCGTCGCCGCTACGGGGCTTTGCGAAGAGGGCCCGCGGGAGCAGGCTGGCTGCGGCGGCAGCTGGCGGGGCGACGCCGGGGGGAGCTGGTGGGGAGGAATCGCAGCTGCAGCACCCGGCAGCGGGACCGCCGAGGGGGGGGAGCTCGCAGCAGCTCTCCTCGTCGCAGCAGCAGGCCGCCGCCCTCCTGCCGGCGCTGCTCCGCGGCAGCCACCGAAGGGCGAGGTCGCCGCCCGTCGCCACCAACGTCTTCATGCCCGTCCCTGCTCCTCGCCCGGGCTCCCCGATGTCCAGCGGCGGTAGCGGAGGAGCGGCCGCCGCGGCGCCCCCGCCTCCCCTCCCTTCTCCGCAGTCGCTGCCCGTCGTCTCACGCTACGCGGCAGAGTTCCGCGAGCTGGGGCCGCTGGGCGCCGGCGCCTTCTCGCGCGTCGTCAGGGCCGCGCACAGGCTCGACGGGAGGGAGTACGCGGTCAAGAAGTCGACGCAGGAGCTTTTCTCGCCGGCGGACGTGGCGAGGTGGAGGCAGGAGGCGCAGGCGCTGGCGGCCGCGGGCACGCACCGAGGTTGGTTTTTTTTTTCCCTTCGCGAGGGAGGGGTTTTCCAGCGGTCTTTTCCCTGTTTCTCTCTCCCTTCGAGGGAGAGTTTTCGAGACTCCGCCATTCTCGAAGAAAACAGAATCGGACTCGCCGACGATCACGAGCAGCAGCAGAAGAAGAAGAAGAATCATTTCGCTGCCCCGATCCTCCTTTGGCGCCGCGAGCCGCGGTTTTTCAATGGAAAAAAAGAAAGAGGGGGGGAACTCACTCTTTTTAACGAATTTTCTCTTCCTCTTGTTTCTTCCGAAAATACTATTTGCAGGGATCGTGAGGTACTACGGCGCATGGGCGGAGAGAGGGCCACGAGGTGCGTGTTTTTTTTTGTTGGGGGGGAGTGGGGGGGAGATGAAGAGGAAAAGGTTTTGCTTTTTCGAACTCGGGCAATATTTTTCCCCTCAAAACTCAACTCTTTTGCTCTCTCAACACCACTGACGACAACGAAAAACAACAACACCAGGCGGGCTCCTCATGCACGTCCAGCTCGAGAGGTGCGGCGCCTCCCTGGCCGCCAGGGCGGCCGTCATCGGCGGAGGCGGAGCCGGAGGGAACAGCAGCAACAGCGGCGGTAGCCGAAAAGGAAATGGCAGCTCCTCCAGCTCGGTGCACCACGCCGCCCTGACCCCGCTCCGCGAGGAGGAGCTCGTGTCTGCCGGAGCGCAGGTCGCCTCTGCCCTCGCCCACCTCCACCGCCGGGGCATCGCGCACATGGACGTGAAACCGGACAACATGTTCTGCGCCTTGGCCGCGGACGGGTGCTCCGTCGAGATGCTGGGCGGAGCGGGGGGAGGAGGAGGCGAAAGGAGCGGAGGGGAAAGAAACGGCGGACACCTCGGCGGCGACAACGACGACGGCTTTGACGCCGGGGGGGGCTCCGCCGCCGCCGACCCGGACGGCCTCGACGAGGACTACTGCTTCGACGCCCGCGCGTCCGGTGCCACCGTCGCGGTAAAGCTCGGGGACTTTGGCCTCGCGACGCCGACGAGCTCTGGCGTCGCCGCGCTCTCCCCGGACGAGGGCGACTGCCGCTACCTCGCGCCCGAGCTGCTGGAGCCCTCCCCTTCGAGCAGCTCGAGGAAGCAGCGCGTCGACCTCGCCGCCGCGGACGCCTTCGCCCTAGGGGCCTCCCTCTACGAGCTCGCCTCGGGGGCCCCCCTGCCCTCCGGAGGCCCCCTCTGGCACAACCTGCGGAGCGGGAGGCTGGCGCTGCTCCCGGCGGCGTCGGCGCCCTTCCAGCGGCTGATCCGCGCGCTGCTGCACCCGGACCCGGGCAGGAGGCCCACGATGGAGGCGAGCCTGAGGAGCGGGCCGTTTGCCGCCGCGATGGCCAAGATCGACGGCGCTCCGACCGCTGCTTCCGATGCCTCCGCTTCTGGAAAGGCCGCTCCCGCCGCTGCCCCCGCTGCTTCCTCGAAGCCGAAAACCTCGATGCCTCCGCCGCCGCCGAGGCAGCAGCTGGCGACGGCAAAGTCAAACGTCGGCAGCGCCGGCGCGAGCAGGTTTGGCACGCTGAGCTTCAAGCCAACGGGAGCAGCAGCGCGCGGGAGCGGTGGCAGCGGCGCGGCGAGCGGTGCGCCACTGCCCAGGTAGAGCCCATTCGGTGGCTCCAGTGGACAAAAATCGAACAGGAGGTTCGATTCGGAGAGGCGAGGAGGAGGAGGAGGAGTTGAGAGGCGGCGCCTGAGAGAGGAAGCAGGAGGTCGATCAGAGAGGAAGAAAGAAAGGACGAGTTGACCCTCTCTCTCTTTTTCTCTCAGTGTAAAAACGTTTCGGAAAGTGCTGTTTGACGAGAAACATCGGCGATGGGCTCTCGCTCGCGCCGTTGCTACGTGGAGTATGCTTGCCTCTTTTTTTCCCTGTCGAGGTCGAAGGGAAAAAAAGAAAAAAAAGGTGGAGGCCGACATCGCCAAACCACTTTTTTTCCCCTTTGCTTCGTGAGACTTACTTCCCTCTCTTCCCCCCACCAACCGATGTCCGGGCACCCCACGACTTTTGCCGTCACCAAGCTCTTCCGCGACTGCCTGCGCCTGGCTGACTACGTGGCCAGCACGCAGGTAGGGGGGCCGTTGTTGGAGATTGGAGCGGGAAGAAATGAAGGAAAACTATTTCCAATGCTCGCTGGCACAGCAGCCGCCGACGTCAAAGATGCGACGCGGCTGGCTGTCGATGTTTTACTTTCTCTCGCTTCTTCGTGTGCTGATTGCGATAGAAGAGATGCCATCGTGGCTGTGGACGCGGTTTGATGGACCGGAGCAACGCGGATGGCCGATTGCGACACGCGCGAGAAAATTCGATTGGACCTCAAATGGAAAGTCGCCTGCGACGGCTTGCTTTCGGGGCGGGAAAAAAAAACTCAACCTCGAACCTCAAACAAAAACTCAACCAAAAACTCAAACCAGGGAGGCAACCGCGACCAGCTCCGCAAGACCGTCCGCCACCAGTTCAAGAAGAACGCGGGCCTCAAGGACCCGGCAGCCGTCGAGGCCGCCAAGGAGACCGCGGTGCGAGGCTTCAGCAACTTTATGTTCCAGGAGGCGCAGCGCATGGCCAAAGATCAAACCGGTGCTGCAACAAAGGACGGATAAGTTTATTCTTGTCTCTTTCGAACAACGACGACGATGAGTTCTCTCGCATTCGCCAGCAATAGAGTGGCGACGTCGACGCCTGGGAGGAGGCAGTACCGGGGCGAGGCAGCCGTCGCCGCTGCCCGAGGACGAGCCCCCCGCTGCGGCCCTCGCGCCGCGGCGGCGGCCGTGCCCGCTCGTTCCTCTTCTCCTTCGTGTCGCCAGCAGCTGACACTGCTGCCGAGGCAGCAGCAACGGCAACAACGCCAAGCAGCAACATTCTGCTCTTCTCCTTCCCCTTCTCGCCGAGTCGCGGCGCGGGCCGGAGCGGGCTCGCCCGAGGACTCCGGCGGCGACAGCGGCGGCGGCTCGTCCTCCGACTCCGGGGGAGCCTTCGAGCCCCTCTCCGACGAGGAACAGGCCGCGCTCGACTCCGAGGCAGCGGCCGTCGCCGCCGAGCTCGAGGACGCCGACCTGGCGATGTCGGACAGCGCCGTGGTGGGCGGTGATGACGACGACGAAGACGACGACGACGAGGAGGAGGTCGGTTTGCTCTCTGGCGTGCTCGCAGGGCTTTCGACGACCGCGGGCGGCGGCGACGACGACGTCAAAAGCGCCGCTTCTTCCTCCTCTCCTCAACCTCCACGCACCCGCCCGACAGCGCTTCGCCGCCTCCCGCGCCTCGTGATCCTAGGACGTCCCAACGTGGGAAAGTCAGCGCTGTTCAACCGCATCGTCGGGGACGGCCGCGCCGCGGTCGTCGCCGATTTCGCCGGCGTCACGCGCGACGCGCTCTTTTCTCGAGCGAGGTGGCGCGGGCGCGAGTTCGCCGTGGTAGATACGGGCGGTCTCATGGCCGCGGGGGCCGCCGAGGAGGCCGCCGCGGCGGCCAGTTCTGCCGCGCGGACCTTCAAAGAAAGAAAGCGCGCGTCTGCGGCGGTCAGCGAGGCCGCGGCGGCCGCGGCCGTCGCGGCGGCCTCGGGGTCCAACCACCTGCCCGAGGCCGTGGAGGCCGCCGCCGCCGCGGCCGCGCTGGAGGCCGACGCTCTCTTGGTCGTTGTCGACGGCGTGACGGGACTGACGGCCGCGGACCTGGACGTCATCCAGTGGGCGCGCAGCCGCAAGGGGAAAAAGGGAGGGGGAGGAGGGGAGAGGAAGGCGCCGCTGCTCCTCGCGGTGAACAAGGTGAGGGGACTTATTATTTCTCTTTTTTCTCTTTTTTCTTTTTTTCTCTTTTCGTCGAGTTTTTTTTCCTGCTTCGCGCGGGGGCCTCGAGGAGGTCGAATGAGAGCATCGGCGAGGGAAGAACGCCAAAAGAAAGCTCACTCGCCGTCCCCCCACCCCCCACCCGCTCCTCCCTCCACTCTCAACAACAAACAAAAAAAACAAAAACAAAGTGCGACAACTCGGCGCGTGCCGCCGCGGCCATCGCCGACGCGTGGCAGTCGGGCGTCGAGCCGATCCCGGTCAGCGCGCTGTCCGGGAGCGGTTCGGGCGACCTGCTGGACGCGGTGCTCGACGCGCTGCCGGAGACGCGGCCGAGGAAGAGGGTCGCGAGCACCGGGACCGAGGCGGAGACGGTGAGGGGAAGGAGGAGTTTTTTGAGTTTTTGAGGGGTTCTTTTTGTTTCTTTTCTTCTCTTGACGGTGGGTTTTCCTCGGGGGGCTCGCGCGCGCGCGTCCGCTCGTTCGCGGCGAGCAATAGCCTTTGGAAACAGCTCAAGCAAACAGCTCATTCTTATCCCTCCTTCTTACCCTCGTTCCCTTCAAAAAAAAACTCTCAAGATGAGCGCCGAGACCGACGCGACGATCGCCGACGACGAGGAGTTCGATGAAGAAGAAGACGAGAACTACGCCGAGATGACCGAATCAGCGAAAGACGCCCGCCGGGCCCGTCGCCCGCTCGCCGTCGCCATTGTAGGCAGGCCCAACGCGGGCAAGTCGAGCCTGCTGAACGCGATAGCCGGGGGGACCCGCGCGATCGTGAGCCCCGTTGCGGGCACGACGCGCGACGCCGTCGACGCCGTCGTGCGGGGTCCTCCCGGCTCCGCCGCCGACGGCGTCGGCTCGAGGCTGTTCCGCCTGGTCGACACCGCAGGTATCAGGCGCCGCGCGGCCGTGTCGTCGAGCCCCACGGATGGCGCCGAAGGGTTGGCCGTGGGGAGGGCGCTGCAGGCGATGCGGCGCGCCGACGTCGTCGCGCTCGTCGTCGACGCGGCGGCGTGCTCGCGCGACGGGCGGTTCGTAGCGACGGCGCAGGACTTTAGGCTGGCGGAGGCGATCGCCGCGGCCGGCAGGGCTTGCGTGATCGTGCTGAACAAGTGGGACGCGGTGCCGAACAGGGAGGTAGGTTCGAGAGGGAAGAGAGGAAGAAAGAGAGGGCACCTGAGAAGGAGAGGAGAGAGAGAAAGAGCGAGCGAGGAACGCGAGACTTCCAAGATCTTGGCTCACCAAAATAAAACACCTTCAAAAACCTCAAACCTCAAAAAAAAAAAAAAAAAAGCCTTCGACCGTCGCGACGTTCGAGGCCGAGGTCCGAGCCCAGCTCCGCCCCGTCGCGTGGGCCCCCGTCGTCCACGCCTCGGCCGCCTCGGGCCGCCGCGTCGCGAAAGTGCTCTCAGCCGCCGCCGCGGCGGGCGACCAGCACGCGAGGCGGCTCCCGACCGCGACGCTCAACATGGTCGTCCGCGATGCGGTCACGTGGCGGGGCCCGCCCGGGAACCGCTCGTCCCCGAAAAAGGGGCGCGTGTACTACGCGACGCAGCCCGCGACGAGGCCCCCGACGTTCGTGCTGTTCGTCAACGACGTGTCGCTGTTCCCGGACGACTACCGGAGGTACGTCGAGCGGTCGCTGCGCGCCGCGGCCGGGTTCGCGGGGACGGCGCTCCGCGTTGTGTGGAGGGGCAAGCCGCCGCGCGAGGAGGTCGGGCGCGACGCGACGGCGGCAGGGAACCTGAGCGTCGTGAGGAGCTCCGACGGGGCTTTCGCCGGCAAGTCGTCGGTGATGAAGGCGAAGAGGGGGAAGAGCGGGTACGGGGCGAAGAAGGGGAAGT
>Ga0315285_10006306_pt1 | contig 12218 bp, 11 predicted proteins | sample YL17G09_36_MG_FD_203698 | JGI IMG/M metagenome (GOLD analysis project Ga0315285, IMG submission 203698) | Sediment microbial communities from Yellowstone Lake, YNP, Wyoming, USA - YL17G09_36 | ecosystem: Environmental > Aquatic > Freshwater > Lake > Sediment | place: USA: Wyoming | collected... | reverse complement strand
AATAATGATAAGTATTAAGTTAAATTGTGTTTTCGTCCTTCTGTAAATACCAATGTACACAGTCAACAGAACGGCTGCAAGAGTCATGTTAATGATTGAAAGGATTGTTCCCGCAGTGAAATCCCAATCGAAAGTCCAGCATCCGGAATACAAGTCTTCGAAATGTCCTCCGCCTCGACTTACACCTGGAGAGGCAGACACACACATGACGAAACCTGAACTAGCCATAATCATAATTGACAAAACAGCCACTAACAAACTAATTCGAAATATTTTATTCATCGCAATTCCTCCCAGCTGTTCTGTTCAATCGCAATGCTATTGCGATCTGATGACCATTTGTTTTCATTCTGATTTTTATGTTTCTTAAAAAAAGAAGAGATTGTTGAGAGAAATGAAGTATTCGTTGGTTAATGTTTCTGTCTGACTGATAGTCAAAACCATAGTGATGCCATGGATTGACGCTTTCTGTAGTCTTAGCATCCGCCGTGTCTTCCTTGCCCACCGCATCCATAGTATCCGTTATTATCATGGCAATCGTTCGTTACACAATTATCATCACAATAATCGCCTATTACACAATCTTCTTCAGGGCAGTTGTCTGTTGCACAATTATCATCGCAATAATCGTCTGTTAAACAATTTTTGTCAGTACAGTCGTCTGTTAAAGCTGCGTCATCCAACGTTCCGTCGCTTCCAACAATATCGGAAGCACTTGTCAGTGATGCCGCTACTAATGCAATTGCCATTACCACGAACACTGTGAATATTGTCGCTGTTTTCAATGCTTTCATTTCTATTTCACCTGATACAACAGTCTTTAAAGCGCATAATAGTGGTTTCCCAGAAAAACACCCTACAAACACCCACAAATACCCAAATTTACCCCAAGTCTTTGCATTGCAGAAACAAAATTCTAAGGCCTTACTACTGTAAAAATAGATTAGCATACAATTACAAAAAAACAAAGTGACATGGCTAATATTTTATCCTCAAATACAACAATGCAACCAAAGCTACAAAGATGAACATGTCAGGCAGCATTAAAAAGGGTCCAAGACCCGAACCCCCATAACCAAGAGCTGTAGCTACGAGAGGATTGGCAACAATTGAATAACATAGCAACGTTAACGCCACAATAACCAGCACCAAATTGAACTCCGCCCTTGTCTTCATGTAGGTCCCTATGTAGGTGATTAACAGAATTGTTGAAAGCACCATGTTAAAGGTTGAGAAAATCGATCCGATTAAGAAATATGGTCCAAAATTCAAATTCCAATAGGGTGAAAAAGCGAATACAATGCTCGCTATAGCTGAAATTACTATCGCCGAAACAACCACTAATAACCCAACACGAAACATTTTATTCAACACACTTCCTCCATACATATTAACTCATTTTTTTGCTTTCCCAACTCTTTCCCAAATCTTCTCAAATTCTACAAAGTTCTCTTCCATTTCAGTAGACAAGAGATACGTGATGCCATATCCGCTGCCCACAGGCATTACTATTTTGTTTTTCTCCAGAACTTTTAGGTGCTGCCTTGTTGATTTATAATCCATCTTCAGAGCCTCCGAAAGTTGATTAGCGTTTCGCGGCATCTCTTTTATTGCTAAAATAATTCGCCCGCGCGTGTCTCCGCCTTTGGTACCTGCAATCAGCCACCAAAGCATGTACTGAATTGTCTTAGACGGGCGAAACATAATCAACCAATTCAATATTGACCCGTCAAACGGTTAAAGTTTTTCAAGACAAAACATGTCAAGCCTTCCCTTAACTCCTGTATAGTGAGCAGAAAATGATGTAAGACATTTAGCGTTATACAAGAAAGCTACCTCAGAACTGCCTGAGAATTACCCAAATTCACCCCGACTTTTCGTAAGACGGATGGGAAAAAGGCAAACATCCGTTTCATTTGCTAACTAAGGATTGTTGACTATTACGAACCCGCTGACCTTCGGTTTAATTTACTCCCATTTTCCGCTGCTCTGCTTAAACTGCATCTGAACCACACGGCAGTTCTCGCACCAAATCCGTCGCATCTTAGCGACTGGACTATCATGGGTATCTTTTGTGTAGTGTCGAGTTTCCTTCCTACAAACAGGACATACTAACCATCCTGCAAAGTGCGCGTCAGCTTGATTCATCTGACATAATCTCCAAGTTTCTTCTGGCCTTCAACAACCTCAACTGAGTTTGGTTCTTCCAAATCGGCTACTCTGCCCAACATCATATCGGTTAACCGCTCATTTGCAGCAGCCAAACGTTCAAACTGACCGTACAAAGCATCGAGCTTAGCTTCCAAATTCGCCAAAACCATTGGAAACTCAACAGCCGAAACCGCCAACCGCTTACCCGAATCATATGCAACAGGAAAACCTGCGGCTCGAGCAGCCAAACGCTTATCACTATACTCCAAATGAGGTCTACCTGACAGTGGATCCTTCTTGTCATGTGTGGGGCTATGATCTAAAGCGCCAACACCCTCAACCTCAACTGTTCCAGCTGAAATCCACTCATGGCACTCAGGACGATAAATGCGCCACCTGGGATTATGCAATGGTGTCCCACTCTCGGAAAGCAGCATCCCGAACTTCTGCTCCAAAACAACCCTGGTACGCTCGACAATTCGAGCAGCCTCCATCTCTAACTCATCCACATTAAAACCCTTAATTTGCCCCGGATGAATAACAACCGTAGGTTCCAAACCCAAATTCAACTCCACCCGAACCATCCCAATTAGCACTCCGAGCTTTCGCCAATTCCGCGGTTCCCCCAATTTTTCCCAATCCACACGGCAACGCTCACGACGCAAAACCACAAACTTTAAAGCATGATCCTCAAACACCACAGGCAAACGCAACTCACCGTCACTTCCAGTGAGAAGCTTTGAACCATAAGGCGTCAACTCATAGTATTTCACAATGCCGTCTTGTTTGAGCCGCAGGGCGCCTACTTTGATGAAGCGGTCTTTCCAATAAGACACGTTACTCTTCACGCAGTTAGCGATTTTGACTGCTTCGCTAGCTACGCCATCAGCGCCTAAAACAGCAAGAATCTTTTGCGCTTTTTCCGGTAAAGGCTCTAAGAGTTCAAAACTCTTATTGAACCTTTGAACCGCTCCCTTTGAACGGGGTTCAATGACACGATTACCTTCAACCAAAAAAATCATCCTACTACTGAGAAGACGGTTTTTCTACCTGAAAGAGCGCACGTTTGGTTATTTCTTCAAGTTCATGAAAGTTGGCGCCAAAGTTAGGGCTAAGCCAGCAAGAAACATCTGCATATAGACCGTTGCAAGTTCAATTTCTTTTTGCTTCATCAAGTAGCCTCCGGTTCCTGGTCGATAATTACGGGTTTGGGCAAGGCATGCAAATGTTGAAGTTGATTAAGCATTGGAATAAGATCCTTCACAGTCCGCGAATCATCACCAGTGGCGATGTAGGAAAGAAAAGCAACGGTCTTGGAGCTCTGAAGCAGATAAGCAGCTTCTAAATGGGATTTGATGAACCAGAACATGACGCGCATGCTGATATCCCAGTTTATAGCTTCTGCTTTGGAGCGGGTTTTGCGATCCCAAATCGCTGGCGCCTCAACCTTCGCTGAAAACTGCCTGGGCACATCATCAATCTTTTCAACTATTTTGAATTGGACAAAGACTTCGTTATTGTCTGGATCCCAACGCCAGTAAGTGTCTTTGACACCCCATTTCGCGAATAATCCGTCAATCTCGCTTCGTGTGTAGAGTGCTTTCAACTTTGTAGTTTTGTACGGTAAGTTAGGGTCATCACTGTAAATCTTCAAAATTGGTCCTCCTTGAAAAGTTTGAAAAATTGTTTCCTAGAAAGAAAAAAGGGAAGGAGACTGCGAAAAAACCATAACACTGATATCGCCACGATTTAGAAACGGCTAGGTTTCGCCTCGTGACTGGGGGTACAAATCCCACCCCCTGCACCATTTTTACCCATTTCTTGCTTATTCGGCAAAGGGTTTGCTTGCTGTTGCACCGTTTTTCATTTTATCCCACCTACTAGCAAGACTTTTAAATTTGAATGGGAGTTAGGTTTAAACTCAGTTTTAGATTTTCGGAGTTTTTGTAGGAAGCGACTTATTCTTCCCTATTTCTCGGTGGTTGAAAAAAAGTTAACAAACATTTTTAATTGGGCAAACAGAACTGTACTTTGGTAAAATTGGATTCCGTATGGCATGCAACTAAAGAAGAAGAGGTTATACGTAATCTAGAGTCTAATCTGAAAGGTTTGAGTGAAGAAGAAGCCAAGCTGAGACTAACCAAGTTCGGATACAACGAATTAAAAAAGCGAAAGAGGGTGTCTCTGCTCCAGATTTTCTTGGCTCAATTTAAGAACATTTTTGTGATTATGCTAATAGGCGCCATCATAATTTCTGTCATAATTGGTTTCATTGAAGCACGAGCTTCCGCTGAACCGCACGTAGTGCTCGAGACTTATGTGGATGCCATAGCAATAGGGGCGATTGTTGTCCTTAACGCAGTTGTCGGTTTTGTCCAAGAGTATCGGTCAGAAAAGGCTATGGAAGCAATGGAAAAACTGACCGCTCCAAGGGCAAGAGTGTTAAGAGGCGGCAGGGAAGCCATGATTCCAGCGAAGGAAATTGTTCCAGGAGACATCCTTCTTCTAGAAACAGGAGACCGCATAGCTACCGATGCGCGACTATTAGAAGCTGTAGACCTAAGCGTTGATGAGGCGATTCTAACAGGTGAATCCGCTCCTGTCAGCAAGAATACGCGTGCGCTAACGGTTGAGACCCTTGTAGCGGATAGAAAGAACATGGTTTTCATGGGCACTCATGTAACTTATGGAAGAGGAAAGGCTATCGTAACATCAACTGGCATGAATACACAGTTTGGAAAAATCGCTGAAATGGTACAAGTAGTGGAGAAGGAAGAGATACCGCTCAAAATTAAACTTGACCGATTTGCCAAAAAAATAGGAATCATAGTTATCATTGCCGTCGTCACGATACTTCTTCTCGATTTGGCTAGAACAGGAAGAGTCGAACTCGAGGTACTCATGACATCTGTGGCTTTGGCCGTGTCCGCGGTTCCTGAAGGATTGCCCGCCATAGTAACGGTGACCCTCGCTCTCGGCGCCCGAGAATTGGCAAAACGAAACGCAGTTATTAGAAGACTTGCCTCCGTAGAGACTTTAGGATCCACGACCGTTATCTGCTCAGACAAAACGGGCACGTTGACTAAAGGTGAGATGACTGTCCGAAAAATCTTCGTTAACAACCAAATGATCGAGGTTACGGGAAGTGGCTATGAACCTAAGGGTGAATTCTATCTGGAGGGTAGAAAGATTGACCCAGCCAAAGATCAACATCTCGGTTTGCTCTTAAGAATAGGCGTATTATGCAACAATGCCAGCTATGACATGACAGATGTTATTGGAGACCCAACCGAAGGCGCATTAATTGTAGTTGCAGCCAAAGCTGGACTGCAAGAAAATGAAGTAGAAAGGCTGTATCCACGTAGAAGTGAGATACCGTTTAGTTCAGAAAGAAAACGTATGACAACGATACATAATACGCCAGAAGGACAGCAAGTCGCCTATGTCAAGGGCTCTCCAGAGACAGTCTTGCGATTCTGTGAGCATGTCTATCAGAATGGTGAAAAAGCAAAGCTCGACGAAGTGCTAAGAAAAGAAATCCTCCAAAAAAGTGAGGAAATGGCCGGTCAAGCTTTGCGGGTTCTGGGAATCGCATACAATGTTGTATCTGATAAACATGCAGTCTTCAAGGAAGAAAGTGTAGAAAAGAACCTTGTTTTTGTTGGTTTTGTTGGGATGATTGATCCTCCTCGTCAGGAAGCTAAAGAAGCAGTTAGGTTATGCGAACGGGGAGGAATTAGGGTAGTAATGATTACGGGGGATCACAAGTTAACCGCAGTGACAGTCGCAAGAGAACTTGGAATAATGAAAAGCGGGACGGCGCTTACTGGCGAGGAACTAGACAGATTAAGTGACGAAGAATTTGAAAAAGTAGTTGAAAAGGTCTCGGTCTATGCAAGGGTTTCACCCGAACACAAGCTTCGAATCGTAAAAGCGCTAAAAAACAAAGGTAACATAGTCGCTATGACCGGCGATGGAGTGAATGATGCGCCTGCACTTAAGCAGGCAGACATCGGTGTGGCGATGGGCGTCACTGGAACCGATGTGACAAAGGAAGCTTCGGACATGATTCTTGCAGATGACAACTTTGCCACGATTGTCAATGCGGTAAGAGGTGGAAGAATCATTTACGATAACATTCGCAAGTTCATCAGATTCTTGCTCGCGCTTAACTTCACCGAGCTGGTTCTTATAGGCTCTTTCGCTTTGATTGGTTTGCCTATTCCTCTGCTCCCCGCGATGATTTTGTGGTTAAACCTAGTCACTGATGGTCCGCCTGCCGTGGCTTTAAGTATGGATCCACCGGCTGAGGATGTGATGCAGCGACCTCCTCGCAGCCCAAAGGAGGGCATAATGCATGGAATGCTAATTTTCATCCTTGCCTCTTCACTTATTCAATTGATTGCGGAAATTGGGGTCTTTTGGTGGGGATTTGGGGTTGCGGGTTCGGTGGAGAAGGCGAGAACCATGGTTTTTCTGGTCGCATGTTTCTTTGAGTTAGTCGTTGTGTGGAATTGTCGATCGGAAAGCCGCAACGCCTTTAGAGTGGGTTTTCTTACCAATAAGCCGCTACTCATAGCTGTGATGATCTCTGTTTTCTCGACTTTAGCAGTGATTTACGTGCCGCCATTACCAGCTATGTTTCAGACTGTTCCGTTGGATTTGCTTGAATGGACCGTTGTTATCTTGTTTTCCTCTTTGGGGTTCCTTGTAGTTCCAGAGGTTTTTATGAAAAGAAAGAATTCGACGAAAAAGCAAAACGCCCTCTGATAAATCTAGATGATGTCTCAAACTATCTTCGCCTTTTTCTCGAAAACCGAGCCAAGTTCCCTGTAAGTAATCGTCAAAAAGCCTACAGAAAGTGAATTCCTAACGGTGATTCTTGAGGTGGGATTTGAACCCACGTTTAAATTTAACGCGAAACCTATTTCAATAGAACCTTAGGTGCCTCACGATTCGTAAGTTCAAATCCCACCCCCTGCACTCCAATAGGACCGCTTTTCTCAGGAATGTAGGTAGCTTTAAAAGTTTTAAAAGTTTTTTCTTAGCAAAGGTGCAACATCAGGGTGGTCAACAAAAGTCCTGTAGAATTGCCGTACGATAAACTTGAGCATTGGCCTCCGATGACATACAGAAACAATTCAGTCCCTTCCTCAGAGGCCATCGCCGCTTTCACCGATTTTCTTAAAACAGAAAACACATCCAAACAACCCAAAGAATTGCAGCCCTGGATTCCATTCTGCGAAGGCAGATGCGCCTTTTGCTATTTTCCGGTTAACTGCGAAAAACAAAACGTTGCTGCATATATTACAGCGTTAAAGAAAGCACTGGCCTTCTACGCAAAAAGTAAGTATGTGCAGTCAAGCGTTTTTAACGAGCTTTATGTAGGCGGTGGAAGTCCCACAGTTCTTCCAGAAGAACAAATCGTAGATGTTTTAGATTACTGCCGAGAAACTTTCAGCTTGAGTGAAGACTGCACCACAAAATTCACGGCGTGTACCAACAATCTTTCTGAAGAAAAAATACAACTCCTATCATCAAATCAGGTTGACCAGTTAGACATAGGGATCCAAACATTTGATGAAACTTTCCGCAGAATCCTGATTCTTCGGGACAGTAGTGCAGACGCAAAACTGAAGTTGAAAGCAGCTAAGAAACAGGGCTTGCACCTGAGCATCGACTTACTATACAACCTGCCAGGACAAACACTGGAACAATGGAAAAATGACATAAAACAAGCGCTAGAGCTGGAAGTTGAAAGCGTAGACTGTTATCCCCTTGATTTATACGCAGAAACACCATTAGCAAAAAGAATCGCCACGGGTGAACTGCCTCCTGCTGGCGACTACAAAAAAGAGCTTGAGATGTACCTTGAAGCTTATGAAACATTTAAGATAAACGGTTACTTGCCCACCTGCCACAACAGGTTTTCAAGGATCAAAGAAGATTTTGACAAACCTTCTTCTGAAGTTGTAGGCACCGGTGCTGGTTTTTTCATGGGCCACATAGGACGTTTTCTCTACTCTGACATTGAAGACGTAAAAGAATACATAAACTCGATTGAGAGTGAATCTTTCCCATTGGCACGACTCGCAACGCTTTCACAGGAAGACGAAATGAGAAAAGCCATGATGCTGATCTACATTCGGGTTCCAGTGGACCGCGAGAAATTCAAAACCCAGTTCGGCAAGTTCCCTGAAGAAGCATTTCCAGATGCTATCGAGAGATTGCAGCGTAAAGGGTTGATTGGGTTAGAAGACGGCAAAATAAGACTAACGGAGAAAGGTGATCCTTGGAGATTCAACATAGCTTGGGAGTTCTTCAAATAATATCGCGCCGTTGATAATTTGCTTAATAAAAAGATAATGAGACTTGAAAACATTAAGCGACTTAATTGGGCTGTGATGTTTTTCTTTGGAGAAGTGCGTTTACAGCGTTAACCAGAGCGTTGCATGCGGTTTGTCTATCTTCCAAAGAGCTATCGGTCTCCAAGACCTCGATTTCTTTCTCTAAACTTTGTACCTGCTCGATAACGGCTTGCTTCCTTTTCTCATATTCATCATGAAGCTTTTCTTGTTCAACAGTAAAATTCTGCACGGCTAATTCAAGCTCGTTTTTTGCGGAGGTCAGCCTCTGAGATGTTTCAGCCTCTTTCTTCGCTTTAGCCTTCTTGGTGAAGCTAAAGAAACTAGTTTTCGTTTGCCCTATACGCGCAAGGTCTTCTTCAAGGTCGTGAACATTTCGGGTTATACGTTCGACGTCAGTGTTTCTTTTCAACCCGTTCGCTCTTGTTTTGGCGGCGTATTCTTCATCGATTTTTACGAGAAGATGATTAGTTTCCGAGAGAGTCTTTGCGGTCGCCTCAAGAGCTGACTCTTTGAGCCTTCTTTCTGCAAGTTCACCCTCGACATCGGTGAGTATTTGAGAACGCTCCTTAACGAACTGGTCGTCCACGCTTATGGCTGGGTTTGATTCAAACTCCGAGAGAACCTCTCGCAGATTCACCAACCAGTCATCGAAATACTGGCTAAATGGTGAAAGGGCAAATGTTTGACTGCCAAGCTTGCTTAATCTGCTGAGAGTCTTCTCCACAACCTCCGAAGAGGGCACAACGGTTTCCTCTTGCAGGTACTTGCCGCCAGAACGATGCTTCTCGGTTTTAGCCTTAGCTTTGTCATGTTGTGACTTCTGGTATTTTTGACCAGCGCTTCGACGCGAACCACTTTTCGGTTTATATCCCATAAACAAAACCTTGTTCCTCAAAGATATTTAAAATGATATGATTTCTCAACCGACAAACGTTTGAAGACAATGACTAACAATTCAATGCACAAAGCGCAAAACCGAAGCAAACAGGAGGTTCGACCTATATATAGATTCAACCTGAGTGTAGAACCAGAGCTTGACGCAGTATAGTCGAAGATTCTCTGCAAAAAATGCGGATACGCTCCTCGATCCTTTACACTTTTCTGATCTTGGGTTTCACGTGGACAATATTCGGCACCTATGTCTTAGTCGGTTCCATCGGCGAGCGATTCAGCCAATTCTTCTACGATGCCTTCAGCGTCAACGTGATCGTAGCTTCCGTCGCTTTGTTTCTACTCTTGGCTGCCGTTCCGTCTAACGGGATTGAAAACCGTTTTCCCCGAGCAAATAGGGTTATTCATCAAATCAGCCAGAATACTCTGCCGATATACCTGCTCCACGTTATGGTACTGGAATCGCTTCAAAGAGGATATTTTGGATTTCAGATAAGCATCACAACCATGAATCCAGTTATCGAAATTCCATTAATCACCGCTATTACCTTATCCGTTTGCCTCGTACTGATCTACCTTCTGAAGAAGGCACCGTTCTTGAGAAGAGCAATCGGTTAAAAACGTAATAAAAAATATTGCAAGTACTCTGCTTGGGCTAGGCTTGTTTCTGTTTTATGGCTGCCAGTTTTCCGCCTGCTCTTATCACAGCTCTGTCGAGTTCGCTGAGGTCCAGTTCAACCTGCACCGTTGCGCCTGTCGTGTTGTTCTTTATGATAAGGTTTTTCTCCAAGTTTCCAGTGTTCAACTCAAGGACGTCGCCTTGGGCAATGTGCGTGTAGTCTTGTTTGTCTGCGAATGTCACTGGGACTATGCCGAAATTGATTAAGTTTGCAAGGTGTATTCTGGCGAAGCTCTTGGCAAGGACAGCTTTGACTCCGAGGTACTTGGGCGCTAAAGCCGCATGCTCCCTGCTTGAGCCTTGACCGTAGTTCTCGCCGCCCACGATGAAGCCTCCGCTCTTCTGAAGGGCTCTTTCGGCAAACGCAGCGTCAACATGGCGGAAAGTATACTTGCTTATCTCGGGAATGTTGCTTCTAAGAGACATGACTTCTGAGCCGCCAGGGAGAATATCGTCGGTTGAAATGTTGTCGCCAAGTTTTAGCAACACCTCGCCTGTTAACTTTGCCTGCAAGGGTTGGAATGTAGGCAGAGGCTTGATGTTAGGTCCCATGACTATTTCTGTTGTGTGTGATGCTTCGGTTGGGAAGATGAACAGGTTGTCGTCAATGAGAGATTTTTTGGGCAAGCTAATCTTTGGGTATTCGCCAAGTTTTCTCGGGTCGGTGATTTCGCCGTAAAGTGCAGATGCCACAGCGGTTTCTGGGCTTACCAAGTAGACCTTGGCGTCCTGGGTTCCTGACCTGCCTTTGAAGTTGCGGTTAAACGTTCTAAGTGATACGCCACCGCTCGAAGGTGCCTGCCCGATGCCGATGCATGGACCACAAGCGTTCTCGATTATTCTGGCTCCTGCTCGGATTAGGTCAACCAGTTCGCCGCTCGTCGCTAGATTCTCCAGAACCTGCCGTGACCCAGGCGAGATTGTGAGGCTCACTTTGTCGCTGATTTTCTTGCCCTTCAAGAGCGCGGCTACCATTTTCAGGTCGCGCAGTGAAGAGTTGGTGCAGCTTCCGATGCACACTTGATCCACAGGGGTTCCCTGAACTTGGCTGACTGGCTTGACGTTGTCTGGGCTGTGGGGAAGCGCGATTAATGGCTCAACCTTCTTCAGGTCTACGTCAAGAACTTCACTATAAGCCGCGTTGTCGTCCGCGGTAAGTGGCACCCATTGTTCTCCTCTTCCCTGACCTTTGAGAAAGGCGTGTGTGACCTCGTCTGAGGGGAATACGGATGTGGTGGCACCTGTTTCTGTTCCCATGTTCGTGATTGTTCCTCGCTCAGGAACAGTAAGGGTTTTGACTCCGTCGCCGAAGTACTCTAAGATCTTGTTGACGCCGCCTTTCACGGTGAGTTGCCGCAGAACCGCGAGTATCATGTCTTTGGCGGAAACAAAAGGCGAAAGAACACCAGTCAACTTTACGCCGAGAACGTCAGGCATCTCCAGGTAGAAGGGCTCTCCAGCCATAGCCGCCGCAACGTCAAGCCCCCCAGCACCGATAGCTATCATGCCCATACCTCCAGCGGTTGGCGTGTGACTGTCACTGCCCAGAAGCGTGTATCCTGGCCTTGCGAAACGTTCCAAGTAAACCTGATGGCATATGCCGTTTCCCGGACGAGAGAAAACGATGCCGTATTTGGCGGCGACGCTCTGCAGGTACCTGTGGTCGTCGGCGTTCCTGAAGTCGTTCTGCAACATGTTATGGTCGACGAAGCTGAAACTCATTTTCGTCTTGACTTTGGAGACACTCATTGCTTGAAATTCCAGATACGCCAGAGTTCCAGTTGAGTCCTGTGTCAAAGTGTGGTCTATTTTGAGGCCGATTTGCTCGTTAGGTTTGATTTTTCCGTCGACCAGATGGCTTGTGATTATTTTCTCGGATAAGCTTTTGCCCATTTTAACATCCACTAGTTAGGTTGATCTGCTGTGTCACTTAGTTAGTTTACGAGAATGAAGAATCACAGATTTAAGGTTCTTGTAACAAAAATAGCCCTTTTCAGGTCGCTTGGTGCGGGCTTTTTCAAAATTCAAGAAAGTGAGGCAAGGTTGAATGTTCGTCACTGGTATTGTTTTATCATCGTGTGCATCAGGTCAGTCTTCGTAATCATGCCCATTATTTGCTCAGGATTAGC
>Ga0315285_10006305_pt1 | contig 12218 bp, 8 predicted proteins | sample YL17G09_36_MG_FD_203698 | JGI IMG/M metagenome (GOLD analysis project Ga0315285, IMG submission 203698) | Sediment microbial communities from Yellowstone Lake, YNP, Wyoming, USA - YL17G09_36 | ecosystem: Environmental > Aquatic > Freshwater > Lake > Sediment | place: USA: Wyoming | collected... | reverse complement strand
CGCTGAAACCAAACATCGTATTAGGAGCGGCATCGCTGGCTGTGAGTACAGCTTGCAACGCTCCGCTCTTGAAGATATACACACACCCAACCGCCGTGAAACCCGGCCCGTACGGGGCGCCCACGGCGACAACATCACCACTAATGGCAACAGATAGCCCAGCCAAGCCCATTGAGCCGGGAGTCGGCTCCAGGTGGGCTATCTCTGACCACACCCCCAAGGATCTAGCGAACAAGTAAGCTGCGCCATCAGCGGAAGCGTGAAAGTACGACCCAACGACGGCTAGATCCCCATCCACCGCCAAAGAGATGCCGAAACCTGAGTCTTCTGGTGTCCCATCAGATGCCTGCAACTTTTGTGTTTGAAGCCAACTCATGCTATCTTCCTCCGTCTGTGTTCACCATCCTAAACTTCCATTGCGATCGCAATCACTTCCACATCATAAGGAGTTAAAAAACTTAACGAGGTAGGGCCGTGAAAACTGTAATCATACTCATAATCAGTAACCCTGATACAAGCACAAGCAAATGGAGAGACCTGAGCTTCATGACCCATTAGTTTAACCTTGGTTTATTTTCAAGCACTTTAAATCTTATGAAACCACAGTAATTTCAAAACCTGCCCACCTACAGACAACCATATCCCCGATGCCTGGTGAACCAACACATTTGATTCTCACTTCATACATATTTTCGCCATCAAGCAACGACAACACAGAAGAGGATTTCTTTGTTGCTGACATCTCTGAAAAAGATAAAATATCGACAGAACTAGAGTCCGTCAAATTATAAAGTTCAATAGAACCGGTGAATCCAATATCTGTAATAAAGGCTGTTACAATAAATCGGAACTCTACTGTAACATTGGCAATGGCATAATCACTCGGATTTAGTGAGAAGTTTCCAACACTCTGGTCTACTACTTCACCAGTCCCTTCGTTTAGAACAATGGAAATATTTGATTTGGGTATCCCACCGCGACTAATTGTAGGTTGCCATTCATTTGCTCCATCATTCCACACAAGAGCGTAGCCGTCATAGGCATCGCTTGACACATCCCTGCCCTGCAATCTCACTACCGTTGGTTCCGCATAAGTTCCAGAAAGGTCGCCGTAAGGAATTGTAGGTTGCCACTCACTTGCAAACTCATTCCACACAAGAGCGTAGCCGTCATAGGCATCATCTGATACATCCCTACCCCATATCTTCACTACAGTTGGTTCCGCACAAGTTCCAAAAAGATCCCCACCAGCGGCCATAGGACGCCACTCATCTGCTCCGCCGTTCCACATGAGAGCATAGCCGTCATAGGCATCACTTGATACATTTCTTCCCTGTATCCTCGCTACTGTTGGTTCTATATAGCTCCCAGAAAGATCACCACAAGCGGGCGTGGGTTGCCACCCGCCATTCCACACAAGAACATAACCATCTGTTGGGTCTACAGGGGCTACTATATACGAATCCAGCAGAACCTTCTCCGCGTAGATGCTTAACATATCGGTCGAAACCAGATCAGCATCTGACACTTTAGAGTTTAAATTAACAAAAGTATCAGCGGTGTGCAATAAACCACCAAGAGCGTGGGCACTACCGCCACTGTGAGCTAGCAAATAATAGTATCCATCCGTCAGCCAAGATGACTTTTCCCATAGATCATTATATCCATCCGTCAACCAAGATGACTTTTCCCATAAATCACTATATCCATCCGTCAACCAAGATGACTTTTCCCATAAATCACTATATCCATCTTCGAGAAAATAAGACCTTTCTCGCAGACTACCACTCTCCAAACTATCTGACCCAACCAACTGCTGTAACTGAAAAATGGAGTCACGCACAGAATGCCAATGGCTTACACGAGACTTATCTTTGCCATTGATTAGTTGTGGCATTTGCGTTATGGTATCCAAGCTAGTCGGATATCTTGTCGTCCACTCTTTTATCGTTACCATTTTCTAGCCTCCACAGATATTCTACAAATTAAGTTTCTCGCCATATCTCTACACGGGCCCGACGGATAGTAACAGTAGCCGAATTGTCTTGAGAAGCATATTGAATCAAAAATGTTTTGGCCACCCCAGCAAATGTTACATCGCAGAAACCAGACACACTGCCAAAAATATCATTCTGTGTTGGTCCCACCTCACTATAACACAACTCCGTCGCATCGGTTGAATTGTAGAGACGACACTGATATCGCTGATTACCTGGCGAAATAGACAATTCGGCATAATAATTAATCCTATACGAACCAGTCAGTGCGGGAGTAGTCAGAGTCACCCTAGTTTTGAAACCAGAACTTGTTGTAGTATCTGTGCCTTCAGCAACAACGGTTTGATAATTTCTTCCAAAAGGAGTCAAATCGTCAACAGCAAGGTAGGAATCCAGCAGAACCTTCTCCGCATATAAACCAGTCCAAGTTCCATCTCCAGCAAGAACCGTATCGGTGGTTCCTTCTAACCTAGGTAATAAACCATGAGCAAATGTTGTAGCATCTAAATTGGTATTATCTGTTGTATCTCCTAGGATGTCAAGTGGGATGCATCTAATCTGGACTCTCTTTTTAAAATCCATATCTTCGCTATCTTCGATCATTAAATAGTCATCTGCCACCGCAGGACTCTTTTCATCTAAATCGGCAATTTCTCCCGCTATGTCTGAATGAATGGCGTGAATATCAACAAAAGTAGAAACATCAATCCAGGTTCCATCTCCAGCAAGAATCGTATCAGTAGTTCCCTCTAATATTGGCAATAAACCGTGAGCAGATGTTGTAGCATCTACCATATAGGAATCCAATAAAGCTTTTGTCGCATATGGAATCAAATTATCGGATGTGAGGTACGAATCAAGCAGAACCTTCTCCGCATAAATGCTTAGATCGGTAACAACCATATAGGAATCAAGCAAAACCTTTTGGGCATAAGCGTCTAACATAATTGTTGACACTAAATCGGCATCCGATACCTTCGCATTTAGATGTGCAAAAGTATCAGCAGTATGCGAAGCACCACCAAGAGCATGGGACCGAGCTGTCCATTGTACACCGTCCCAGGTCAATATTTCACCAAAATATGGAGTTGCGCTAGATACGGCCCTACCCTGAAGTTTCGCTACCATCGGTTTTGGATAAGTGCCAGAAAGATCTCCTCCGGCCGTTCCTCCTGGGATTGGCTTAGAACTTTCCCATTGAGATGCTCCAACATTCCAAGTAAGACCATAACCGTCTGTTGGGGCCCCAGGGGCTACTATATAAGCATCTAGCATAGACTTTTCTGCATACGCATCTAGCATAGACTTTTCTGCATACGCATCTAGCATAGTCACTGATATATAAGCATCTAACATAGACTTTTCTGCATATGCGTCTAGCATAGCTGTTGATACCAAACTGGCATCCGTTACTTTTGCATTTAGATGCGCAAAGGTGTCAGCAGTATGTTGTGTACCACCCAAGGTGTGTGCTCCAGGCAAACCAGGAAGTGCTGGCACCCATAGCGAACCATTCCAGGTTAATATTTCACCAACATATGGGGTTGCACTAGATACAGTTCTACCACGAAGCTTTGCTACTGTCGGTTTCGGATAAGTTCCAGAAAGATCTCCTCCAGCAATCCCACCTGGGATAGGTTTAGAACTCTCCCATTGAGATGCACCAACATTCCAGGTTAACCCATAACCGTCAATCGGGACAGCCGAACTAACTGCCATATTTTGCAATCTAACAACCATAGGATTGGGATAAGACCCATCTAAATCTCCTCCAGCATTTCCCAATACGGAAATTATGAAATCATATCCATCTTCTAATGTCTCAACTCGAAGCCTGATGCTTCCAGATTCCATATTGTTGGAGCCCATAAATTGTTGGAGAGCAAATATGACATCCCTCATAGCATGCCATTGACTCGCTAATGCCACATCTTCGTTATCCACCAGATCTGGCATCTGCGGAGTACCATCCAGACCGCCAGGATATAATGTGGTCCACTCTTTTATAGCCATATTAGGCCTCCATCAATATATTTTCCCAAAAATATCTTTCACTTCATTCGACGGTAGAAAATCGGTTTCCTTAGTCATAAAGACAGTTCGCCTGTTTTGAAGCAAACTGATCTGTGTAATACCACCAACATCGACGCCATCAAATGTAGCCACATAAAGCATAATATTGTTTTGATCGCCAGCAATTCTCGTAACTTGCGATGCTGTTCCACCAAGTATCTCAAATTGCGCTCCGCTACCAACTATGCCATAATTGATAGCAATGCCATAAACATCCATCCCATCACAATAACCATCAGCCCCTTCCTGATCCCAAGTGTCAATGCGGGTCATACCTTCAGTCGTGCCTACAAAAATCCTTGTACCACTTATCATTGCGCCATCGGGATCATTAAACCCTCTTACAGAAGCATTATTTACCACAAACAGGTCAAGTATAAAACCCGACATAAGTGGTGGGGTTGAAGTTTCACTATAGACAAAATCAGGACTCCTGGCAATTCCATTCCTAAAATGTGAACCATAATATACTTCGATCCTATTTCTAGCCTTGTTAATTACATATAGGATACCACGCTCATTCATTTGTGCCCTAGCGGAAAGTGTCTTTGGAGCATAGTTATTAATATTTTCTAACTCATTTTTAACTATCATCATCCCGTATCCATCACCGCCCGGTCCTATAATGCCCTGCCCCCAAAGCATTTGACCTATTAGGTTAGCAACAAAATCGCCGGTTAGACCAATTACACTATTTCCCCATATAAAATCAAGACCTATTACATCACCAATCTCTTGATCTAATGCCTTCATCGAAAGAGCTAAAAAGTAGTAACCATCAACATAACTTCCACTAATACATGACATATCACCTGATGGAAGGCCAGGATCAGTCTCCATTGATAAAAGCAGGGAAACCATATCCTGACTTTCTCCGGTCAGATCCCCAACTTCTATTACTTTCAGCCCGTAACCATCACTAAAATAGACTCTATTTAATCTAGTCCCAACTATATATGACCAAGTAGTCAAAACCGTATCAGTGGAATCTGAAGCAGAAACCCTAATATTTAAGGGCCCTTCTGAGTAATCACCTACTCTATCAATTTCAAAATGATAGCCGTCACTTCCATCTACGACGGCCCTACCAACATAAGCATCTGGCCCATTATATGGTGCCTGAAAACCAGTATATCCATCATAAGCTAGATATCCAGCAACGAACACCTGAAGCATATTTCCATTTAAATCATTACCATCGTCTCCGACATCGAAGGAAATAAGCACATCAACACTCACACCAGAAGATTGAGGTGGGCCGATATTCGTCAGGAATGGTGGATGAGCCATATTATTCCCTAGTTAAGATGTTTTTCATACACTTCCAAAGGCGGTTATTCCAAACGCGCTTAAACCAAAACCAATTACAACAATCGGGGACGCAGAAGAAAAGGTATATGTTTCATCAAGAGTATTGCTGAGCAGATCAGTCGCAACAACACGCACTGAAACAACAGTATTGGGTAAAATTGCCCCATTGGTTATAATTTTAAAACATAATTCTCTAAACCTGATATCAATATTACCAGAAAATCCGTTGCGCCAACCACCACCATCTCCCTTAAAAATCAACAAATTGTTGATATATACCATCACGGAGGTAATTTCCACTGCGGTTGTTAAATCCGCAACTGTAAGAAAAATCGGATCAACTACATAAAAAGTGCCACTCGGTGGGGGAACCAGATCTTTCAAATATGGTGTTATTGTGTCGGAGAATATATAATCACCACTATAATTAGCCACAAACATTGCACTAATACCATAGCCATCAAAAATCTGTCCCCAATGCACCGGCGTGACCCTAGTTTGTTTTCTAAAAACATCAATACCTTTAATCCCAGCCAAATAGATTCTCTGACTATCTGCCTGTATTAATTCACTTTCTCGCCAAGTTCTTACTTTACCGTCATAGTTTGAGATATTTGCGGTTGAATGAAATATATTAAAAGTAAAATCACGAACAATTGGATAACCATGCAAATCTGTAATTAGTGGGCCAAGGTGTAATGAAAAACTATCACGCCCATAAAGCAACTCAGCCCATAATCTTATTTTTTTTACAGAACTACCAGAAGATTCTAAAACTTCTATCTTTCTAGCATATGCATTTCCATTAAAAATATAATTAGCACATGACCATAGTTCTTCCACTGGTGACATTAACCCTGAAAAAGTAACATCAATGGTAATTTCATATGGACCAATTTCTATTAACTCAATAATATTTTCAGTTGTAAAATCAAAAGTATTACCAGTGGTAAAGACATCTCCATCTATATCTTCACAATTAACAACGACAGAATGAGTAGTATCAGGGCTAAAATCTATCGTATTACAAAGTATAACGCTATATCCTCTATATCCACTTGATATGATTGGAATAATAGATGAGAAGGCACCGTCAAACGGTGGAAGGAAAGTATCTGGACCTTGAAAAATTAACAAACCATCAAGATATACTTGTAGCGTTTCTACTTTTAAGGGCCTTTCGCCCAAAATGTCAAAACCTATATCTGAAGACAGATCAGTACCGCCAGTATTTTCGGGATACTTATTGTCCATCCATATTAGGGCCATTTGACACACCCGCACCTCATCCCAGCAATGCTGGAATGCAGGGCAAATAGAATTATCCGTAGGAATGTAAGAATATTGATATATTTGGGGCGCTTTTGAGAGGCAAATAAAGGAAAGAAAATCAGGAGGCCAGATTTTGACCAACCTCCTGATTTCGTTTTGGATTGTTAGAGTATTTCAGATGCCAAGGTGGCTAGTTCTGACCGCTCACCCTTCCTGAGCGTGATATGTCCAGCAATAGGATATTCTTTAAACTTTTCGACGATATGAGTCAAACCATTATCAGCAAAATCCACATAAGGGTTATCGACCTGATCTATATCACCAGTTAATACAATTTTACTATTTTCTCCAATTCTGGTAATAATGGTCTTAACCTCGTGTGCACTCAAGTTTTGAGCTTCATCAATTAGTATAAATGAATTGGGTATGCTTCTTCCGCGTATGTAGGTAAGTGGCTCTACATGAATGATACCCTGTTCTTTATACATTTCTATCATATTGTAATCTGCACCAAGTAACAACTCCAAATTGTCATATAATGGTTGCATCCAGGGGGCGAGTTTTTCCTCTACACTGCCCGGCAAAAAACCAAGATCCCTCCCCATTGGCTGGATTGGGCGAGAAATCAGGATCCGATTGTAAACCTTATGCTCATTAATAACATGATGCAATGCACTGGCAAGTGACAAAAGTGTCTTCCCAGAGCCCGCTTTTCCTATTAAAGTCACTAACTTTACGCTAGAATCCATTAACAATTCCATCGCCATCTTCTGTTCTGCATTTCTAGGTATAATACTCCACAAATCTTTTGGAAAACAACAGAGTTTAAATGCACCACCCTTAAACCTAGCAATACCAGAATGGCTCTCTTTCTCTTCGGATTTGAGAATGAAAAATTGGTTCGGATATGCAACTACATTCTCAATGGTAGCTTGTCCACTAGCATACAACTCATTTATAGTACTAGATGGGACAAATAGTGTTTTAACACCACCATAAATGGTGTCCACATCGGTTGCTATCTTATCCTTATCATAATCCTCTGCTTCAAGGCCGAGGACATCGCATTTAACCCGCAAATTGATATCTTTAGATACAACTATAACCCTTTTCCCATCTTTTTGAAGCCCTAACGCTGTACTGATTATCCTATTATCCACCTTCTCAACAGACAATTCATCTGGAATATTCCCACCACGATTCAACTCAACCCTAATAATAGAGTTGTCAACCTTTACTCCCTGACTAAGTGAGCCCATTCCACGCAGCTTGTCCAACATACGGACAACCGCTCTTGCATTGCGACCAACCTCGTCAAAACGAGTCTTGGCATTATCTAGCTCGTCCAGAACTGCTAACGGAATTACCACCTCATTGTCAGCAAATGCCTTTAAACTATCGGAGTCGTGAAGAAAAACGTTAGTATCGAGAACAAATGTTTTCAATTAAGACCTCCATCGGACTAGCTTCATTATTTTAATGAGTTATTATTAGCAGTTATCAGCCTCGACGGTCTCTACGATTGTCACATCTTCGTTTTACATCCATAACTTCCTTATATTCCGCCACGGTGAGTGGCGCAGGTAGGATTATCACTTTTTTGGATTTACCTCTTAGTTGCTTCTTTGCTCTTTTTTGAAGATCGCCCAGATCAGACAAATTATCCGAACCAGTCACGCTCACGACAATTTGCTTTTCTCCTATTTCTTTAAGACTTCCAAGTATTTCGAAGCTCAAACTATGCCTTGTAACAAGGAAACTCGTATGTTCAAGGTCTCCCAACGCATCTGCTTCCGCCAAACCCCCCAGAGTCTGCTCCTCTGTGTCGGCATCAGCTGGATTGTCGTCACTTCCAACCCTAACAATAATCATCTTACCCTCCCAATCTTTAGTGACAACACTCTTGAATGAAATCGGAACATAATCTCCCTGTTTGGTCTTAATATACAAATCACTCATTATACTCTCCCTTAGTTCTAGACATGATACTATTTAACCAAAATGCCATCACTTTCCTCCCCTTTTTGCTTGAAAGGGTAATGCCCATTCATTTAGATGTATTTCATAATACCACTTATCGGCCGTTTCCTTAATAAGGATAAATTTCGGAAGCTTCCATTGTGCTATAAGCTTACCCCTTCTATGTATGTCGACGGTGTTATCAACACTTTCCCATACCTCCAACTCAAATGCAGCAAGATGATCTTTTGCCTCCATTCCACCAGCTTCTATGGTTGTAGCATCTGCTCCCAAAGCGATCAAAACCTCATGAAGCCACTTCTGTCTTTCAAGGTCGACGATTTTTCGTTCATCACCACGATCTGCCAACAGAATGGTCATCTTAACCCCCACAACCTGACCAATTACAATCCAAACATATAATACAACCTTCACTCATACGCACATTTGAGCTTTGACAATTCTTACAAATAGCCTTGCCAATTGTCAAACTACGATGGAATATCTCATAAAGTCTAGAAGCCAATGTGCCAGCAAAAGCATGCTCGTTTAGAATTTCAACAGCCGACTCTAGATTGTTGGTCTTCATTGATAGCGACAGAAATCTAGTAAGTTTCGCAAGAGAATCCTTGCTCCGCTCAATATATTTATTTACTCTATTATCAGACACGCCCTTACTTTTCAACATCTTGATTAAAGAATTGCTAATCTTAATAAAGGAATCGCGGTCTGCCTGTTTATAATTCATCACGAACACTTGATATGGCTTCTTGATATCACGATCCTTATAGGATGTCATAATGTAGAACTTATCACCACCCTCAGCCCTGACGCATTGTATAACGGTATCCATTAACCCAGCATCATGAAGAGCCTGTGCATACGCATCAGTGATCAAAATGCCTTCTCTAGATCCTTCCCTATATACTGTTACACCCTTCAAACCCTCTCTCCAAGCGTCTATATAAATCTGTCCAACCATTTCGGCACTAGCATCACGCGGTAGGTTGATCGTAGAACTAATGCTCGCATCTACGAATTTCTGTACAAGCCCCTGCATCCTAATCCTATATCTACAATCGATCTGATGTGCCGAGACCCATACATCAGACAACACATCTTGCTTGGTGACATATTTAAATCTGCTAACACCCGGATGACAAATAGAAAATTCTTTCCTATCCTGACCCAATTCCACATAACGCTTATAATTAAGAGCGAAAATGGGCTCGATGCCTCCAGAACATTGTGCTATAATGCTAAGCGAACCATTCGGAGCCACTGTCGAAATGCCTGCATTCCTCTGTCCATAAGTGCGCCCAAGCTTCTTAATATCTTCGGGAAGCCTTGCGCAAAAACCACGCTCATAATGCAACTGGGCGTTAAAAAGTGGAAACGGCCCACGCTCTCTGGCAAGATCTATAGAAGCCTCGTATTCTTTAGTCATTTTGACATTCATAACCCGAGCAGTTATGTCCAATGCTTCTTGTGAGTCATACCGTAAGTTAAGTGCCGCTAACATATCTGCCAATCCAGTTATGCCGAGTCCTATTCTGCGACTGAGTCTAGATCCATTTTCCTGTTCAGATAGCGGATGACGACCAAAATTAAGTTCCACAACATTATCAAGATGGCGTACCGCACGACGAACCATTTCTCCAAATGTAGTAAAATCAAATTCAGCTTCCACAGTAAAAGGATTTTTGACAAACCTGTGAAGCAACATAGAACCAAGAACACACGTACCCCCTTTCGCGAGGGGCAATTCGCCACATTGCAAATTATTGAAATACACATACTTATCTTTACCAGATTTCGTTATTCCCTTGAAACCACCGACGAAAAAATTATGATATTCATCAACGGTGCCATTGTACACATCCTCAAAACCGTCAAATTTTACACTAACAACCCTGTGATTATAATTTTTGGCAAAATCCTTTAGATCTTTATATGTATTGAAAAAACTGGGTCTCCCTAGTCGATACGGCAAATCCCGCTTTTTACATTCGACAACCAATTCCCTGCGCAGTGGCTCCCTACCCAACCTCTGACACATATCAAGAAAAACAACCACCTGCTGTTCTGCGTTTTTCCTTTTTCTTTCATCCCACACCTTTTTGGAATTAATCCGCTGCCGCTCTCTATTTTCTGTGGTAGCACTACGCCTCCGAGTGAACTCACCGACACACTCTGGCGAACAGATTCCAGTTTCACGCCGCGCAGATGGAACCACAAAAATATTACCACAGATTTCACACCTTTTATTTATCCATATTTCGCCAGCCTTCATAAAACAATCATAACCCTGTTCTAGCAGGGATTTATAATTCCTCTGCATTCTCGGATCTAGATCGATGCTGTCGAGACCACATTCTAGGGCGGCCCATTTTGCTAATCCGATTACTCCATTTAAATGATCATTCCGCCATTTACTGAATGCTTGGACGATATTTTCTTTTTTGGCATAAGTTATCCAATCACTTCTGGAAAAACGGTAACCAAGTTGTTTGGTAAGGATCAATGCGTGTTTCTTCAGTTCCTCATTCGAAATGCCACTCCATCTTCCGTTTTTCTCGCCAGATGTCGCCTCCGACATATGTTTGGAATATGTATCCCATTTAGCAACAGACCATTCAGCTTTCGCTCTTCGCACGGGATTAGCATCACCTAATTTATCCCTGATATGAAATTTATCATGATATGTTTTGCTCATCACTTCAAGATTATTTGGAGCATTATTCTGCCCATTGTAATCCTTATGATGCACAACATTTCCTGTTTTTAGCGGCTGATCATCGTTATGAAAAAACTCTGCGATGCGCCTATGTTCTGCAATATTGGAACGAAATCCGCAACTTATCCAGTAATAGTTTGTCGCGTTCGCATGCGTCCCCGGAAAAATGTCCTTGATGCTGGCAGCATATTTAGTCAGCATCTTCAGACTGTCATTTTCGCAAAGATCCGACAAACATTTGATTGTGCCATCACTCAAAACAAATTTATGATTAGCCGTCGCCCTGATGGTCGAACCGTCATCAAGCGTAACCTTCCACACTGGTTGCTTATAACCAGTAATACGTGGATGTCTCATATATCGCACGACAGTGTGTTTGTCATTGTCAAGGCAAAATACGGGCGTATCTTTTCCTTCTTCCGCAAGTTGTTTTATTGGCACATGCCCACGACCATCAGCGACATATACTAATGTATCACCAGTTATACATGGATTCGTGCTAACTACTTTTAATTGTTCATAAATATCAGTTGGAGAATCTTCGGTTATATGATCCCAGAACAGTAATCCAGGCTCCGCAGAGTCCCGAGCTGACTGAATCAACTTTTGCCAGAGTTCACGAGCTTTTACGGATTTCCTGATAGTTTCATGTTGTGTCTCGAACAACAGCTCGAAATCGGTATCATTGATGACAGCATTCATAAAAGCGTCAGTTATCTTTACAGAAATATTGGCAAACCTAACACTGTCCTTATTTTCATGCTTGATTTCAATAAAGTCAAGTATGTCAGGATGATTAATCGGCATAGTCAACATCAAAGCTCCGCGCCGCCCTTCTTGTCCGATCAAATCAGTTGTCAATGAAAATA
>Ga0315285_10006304_pt1 | contig 12218 bp, 12 predicted proteins | sample YL17G09_36_MG_FD_203698 | JGI IMG/M metagenome (GOLD analysis project Ga0315285, IMG submission 203698) | Sediment microbial communities from Yellowstone Lake, YNP, Wyoming, USA - YL17G09_36 | ecosystem: Environmental > Aquatic > Freshwater > Lake > Sediment | place: USA: Wyoming | collected... | reverse complement strand
AGCGCAGCTTGTCGCCTTTCGACAAGCCCTTCAACTGCTCGATGCTACGATGTCCGTTCGATACGGAGAAGGGGACAGCGCTGTCAATTTGAAGCTCTGGGTCGATGCCAACCTTCCCGTCATCCAAGTCGAGGTGGAAAGCCGGCAGCCGATAGAGGCCGTCGCCTCGATCGAGATGTGGAGGACGAGCCGTTATCAATTGCCGACGATCGAGGTCAGCGACGTCATGCTCGATAGATCTAACGAAAAAACCGGCCAGCACGCACTGACCATCGTCGAGCCCGATACGATTCTTGAAAAACAGCCCAACCGCATCGGTTGGTACCACTACAATAGCAAGTCGGTCGGTCCCGAGATCTGCGCCAAAATCCAGGGCGTCCAGGGGTTTGGCCGGCCGGATCCGCTCCTGCATCGAACGTTCGGAGCCGTGGTGACCGCGGACAAGCCCGAGCGCATAGACGATAAGAACCTGCGGTCAACTTCTTCCGGGCGTCACGTTTTTAATATTTATGTCCTGACCAAGCATCCGGCCAAGCCACAGGAATGGCTTCGGGCCGTGAACGAAATGATGAAAGACATCGGGCAGCAGCCTTTAAAGGCGCGGCGCCAGGCCCATGAACTTTGGTGGAGAGGCTTCTGGGATCGAAGCTGGATCCATGTCACGGCGGGTGCCGGAAGTTCAGTTGGAAGCGGAAGCGGGAGCGTGGCGGGAAAAGAGGCCGGGCCTTCCGCCGACGACACGTTCATCGTCAGCCGCGCTTATGCATTGCAGCGTTTCATCAATGCCTGCGCGGGCCGCGGCCGGTATCCCATCAAGTTCAACGGCTCGCTGTTTACGGTGCCCTATCAAGGAAGGCCCGGCGATGCGGATTATCGCCAATGGGGCCCGGGGTATTGGTGGCAGAACACCCGGCTGCCGTATATCAGCGCATGTGCATCCGGCGATTTCGATTTGATGCAGCCCCTGTTTCGGATGTACGGCCAGGACCTGATGCCGTTTTTCCGATATCGAACCCGTCTCTACCTGAAACACGACGGCGTCTACATCCCGGAGTGCATTTACTTTTGGGGCGACGTTTTTAGCGAAACCTACGGCTGGGAGCCGTTCGAGCAGCGCAGCGACAAACTTCAGGCGAGCGGCTGGCATAAATGGGAGTGGGTATCGGGCCCGGAGCTGGTTTTTATGATGCTGGATCGCTATGAGTACACGCTTGAGGAGGCGTTCCTGCGGGAGATGGCGCTGCCGGCGGCCCACGAGGTCCTGACCTTTTTCGACCAGCACTATCCGACCGATGCAAACGGCACGATGGTCATGCATCCCGCGCAGGCTGTCGAAACCTGGTGGAATTGTACCAATCCCATGCCGGAACTGGCTGGCCTGCACGCCGTGACGGAGCGGTTGCTGGCGCTGCCGGAGAGGTTGACCACCGCCGAGCAGCGGGCGTTCTGGAGTAGGCTGAGAAAAAAACTCCCCGCCCTGCCGACACGAGAAGTGGACGGAAAGACTGTGCTCGCCCCGGCCGCGAAATTCGAGGACAAAAAGAATATCGAGAACCCCGAGCTCTATGCCGTGTTTCCGTTTCGCTTGATCGCGATCGGCAGGCCGAATATCGAATGGGGCAGGGAGGCGCTGGAACGGCGCTTGGACAAAGGCGACTTCGGCTGGCGGCAGGACGATATCTTCATGGCCTATCTCGGATTGAGTGATGCGGCAAAGCAGAATATCTCGAGCCGGGCGAAGAATGTGAATAAAGAATCACGATTCCCGGCATTTTGGGGACCAAACTACGACTGGATCCCCGATCAGGATCACGGGGGCGTCTTGTTGAAGACGCTCCAAGCCATGCTGATGCAGACGGACGGCAAGAAAATATATCTATTTCCAGCCTGGCCCAAGGATTGGAACGCAGAATTCAAGCTCCATGCGCCCTACCAGACCGTGATCCGGGCGACGATCGAGAAGGGGAAGGTGACGAGGCTCGACGTCCAGCCGGAGAGCCGCCGGAAGGACGTCGTCCTCTTCCCGGAAAAGTAAAGCCCGGCCGCGACGATTCTGATTCCTCGGAATGATTGTCTGGAGATGGATACAATCCAGAATTGCCGGCCTACATGTCGCGTGCGATCCGGGCGAAGAGAGGGCGGCGGCCCAGGGAAGCATAAAAGCCGTACAGAGCGATGGCGAGGACGATGATGATGGTCACTCCAGCGGCTCGGCCGGACCAGCGTTGCGGCTCAAGGTTCAATGGCATTCTCGTCAAAAGATTCAGGGTCAGGAAAGCGGTCATGGTCGAAAAAATCCCAAAGCGGAACATACAGCTATTCATCAGGAGGGATGCAATTAAGCCAAAGAGAAGCTGATTTTGAAGGCTTCCGGAGGCGTCCAGGCACATATTCACGGCGACCCAGACAACGCAGAGAGCCACGACAGCCCATTTTTTTCGAAAAATGATAAAAGGGACCGTCATGGCGGCGATATATCCAACACCGTAAAAGACCGTAATGCCGAGAAGATAGAAGAACATTCCCCAGTGCTTGATCGCTCCCAGCAGGGAAAATAGTTCGATGTGAGCCGACCAGGACCCGGGGAGGTACATCCAACCGGGGGAGGCCTTGAGGATGAACATCGCCGCCGCAGCGGCCGCGCCGGCGGCCGTCCCGATGAGAATATCCCGGCCGACGAGCGGGTCGCGGAAACGGCCGGAAAGAAACCGGTTCCAGGATATCACCTGTTCCGGCCAGTACCGGCGCATCGCTGGATCGACGGCCATGTAGCAAACCCAAATAAACACGGCATCGAAGAGGAAAAAAGCCAATCCGCCGCGGATCCACCACATAAAATCCCCGAATGTCGAGTAGGCGTGATGGGACCAGAACGCCTCGCCTAAGGCCATCGCGATAAAAGCAAATGCCGAAATCCGAAATGCCCCGCGCAGGTCGCCGCGCCTCATGTAGATATTTCTCCGGGCGAAATAAATGCCGACAATCAAAAGAAGGAGCACGGTTGGGAACCAGACGGCGGGCAGAATCACCCGCATGAAACGAAACCCGAATGTCATGGCCGAGGCTTGGTCGTCCCAGGGGCCGCGGACCTCGAAAAAGACAGGTTTCCCCCGAAGCGCGGCGACGTTGATTTGGAGCGGCAGAGCCGGCTCCTTGGCCAAAACACCGGACCACGATTCGTAGCGATCAGAAGCGATGGGAGAGACTCCGGCGGCCGGCTCCGGATTAAAGCTTTTAATGTCCAACCCGGCGGCGGTGAAAAGCGCGTTCAAGTCAAACGTTTCCGGAGAATCTCCTTCGCTTGAAAGAGTCGAGGGCAAGGCCAGAAACCGGAGCAAGCGGCCTTCGGTGTCAAGGTCGACACTGACCATCCCGGGAATCGTGAAGGGAGGATTGTTTTCCTTCACAAAACCCTGGTTTCCGTCCGGGACAAGGGGACGCGGACTCTGCCGATAGCGAAATCGGACAAGTCGCTCATTGAGTCCGGGAATCAGGCTCCTCTCAGGCACGGCTGATCCTTTCCGCGAAAGCCAGTTGATCAAGTTTTCGTCGGCTTCGAACCAGAAGGCTCGGTCTCTGGGGGTTTTGCTATATCCGAATTTCTCGATAAGCTCGCCGCAGCGTTCAACCAGGACTTCGGGATTTTTTTTAAACCCGGGCTCCCCTAGAAGCCGAGATCTTGGCGACAATAAAACGGATAGGACGAGGAGCCCAAAAAACAAGCCAAGAAGTCCCATCGCCGTGAGCGGCTTCAAGCTGCCCTCTATTCCCGCGGCGGCCACCATCTCCGGTGAAGGAGTTAGCCCGGCGGCGATCGCCGCCTGGAGAGGAGTGCCTCCCGGGAGAGCGGCGGCGATTTCAATCGCTGAAACCGGCCGTGAATCGGGATTTTTCGCCAAGCAGCGGAGAATGATGTTTTCGACAGCGGGATCGATGTGAGGCGCATGAGAGGAAGGGGGAAGAGGAGACTCCACGGTTTGTTTCTGATGGAATTCGGCTGGAGTGCGGGCTTCGAAGGGCCGGTGTCCGGTAAAAAGCTCGTAGAAAACAAGCCCCAACGAATAGATGTCGCTCTTTACGGAGGAACCACGGCCGGCCCATTGCTCGGGCGCCATGTAGGACGGAGTTCCCGCCAATTCTTGACTCTGATCGCCCTCTCGGTGGCTGACGGCCAGCCCGAAATCCATAATTCGCGCTTGACCGCGGCCGTCGATCATGATGTTGGCGGGCTTCAAGTCCCGATGGATGATGCCCTGGTTATGGGCGGCGGCAAGCCCCGCACAGAGCTCATGGGCAATTTCCAGGGCCTTCTGGGCAGGCAGGCGTCCGATGCGCTTCAATAAAGACGCCAGGTCTTCACCGTCCACATACTCCATGGACAGGAATGTCCGGCCCTCGTGTTCGCCGATGTCAAAAACGCGGCAGACATTTGGATGAGAAATCAAGCGGGCGTTCCGCACTTCGGCGTAAAGAAAATCCAACCGGGTCCGGTCGTCGGCCAGCTCTCTGGGCAGGAACTTCAGGGCTACGGTTTGACCCAATCTCAGGTCTTCCGCGCGGTAAACCAGGCCCATTCCGCCCCGGCCGATCGGGCTGACGATCCGGTAGCGTTCAGCGAGTATTGCGCCGGGGGGGAAAGCTCCGGCGAAATCCGAAAGTGGACGAGAGGGTCCTTCGGTCCCAGGAGTGGTCAAAGTCCTCTGTTCAGAAGGGAAAGGACGGTTCGGCAAAAGAATTCTTCCTTGTCAATGAATACTGTTGACTATGGCTCCTTTATAACACAGGAGGAAAATTTAAGTCAAAAAGCTGATGAGGAGAGAGAGTGTGTTTTAATAAATATCGCCCCGCGTGTCGACATCCAATATTTTGATGATGTCCTCTTCCATCTGATAGATAATTCGATATTTTCCGACTCGTAGCCGAAAGAGATTCGCCGACTTCTTGCCCTTCATCTTTTTGATATCTCCCTGGCCCGGTAATTTGTCGACGGCCGAGACGATTCTTTTCTTTTGGGATCTTCCAAGCCGCACGAGATATCTCAGGCTTGTTTTGCCGTAGAGAATGGTCATAGGCCGAGCGATTTTTTCGCTTTAGGCGAAGGGAGAAATTCATCGGATTCCAGGATCTTTAAAAGCCGTTCCTCGTCGCGTTCGGTAAGAAGGATTTCGGCTTTCTTGTCCAGATTTTTTCCCATCCACTCCCGGAGCGCTTTTCTAAAAATCTCTGAAATGCTCTCTCTTTTGATGAAAGCGATGGCCCTGGCTTTATCATAGAGGTCGCTGTCGATGATGATGTTGACGCGTTTCATTTTAGAGTGTTCCATACATACACATATACATCATTACACACTAGCTGTCAATATGATCCAAAATTGTCGATAGAAATGGAAAGTCGTTTATCCTCGCGTCATTGATTATATGAAAGCGCTGAAGTCCTTAGAAGAAAAGGATTATAAAAGGAGGAAGGAGGGACTGCAGGATGAACATATATTTTGGGTGCGATGTGCACAAGCGGTATTCGATGTTAGCGAAGGCCCACGAGATCGCCACGTCGCGTGGCTCCTCGCGATGACAGGCTCTGACGGCAATCTTGGGCATAATCCTAATTCCGAGCGCCGATAGGTTGCTGAAGATAATTTACACCTAAAAGACGTTGATCCTGGGATCCCGTCTCAAAATATCCATAATTTGTATATAATTCCCACCCGGTGAGTCTGAAAAGAATCTAGCGAGACTGAGAATAATCGGCGGCGCTTTTCGTCTTCTGATTTGACAAAGGCTTCTAAATTATGTACAGTAAAGCTGTACAAAAGGAGACGCCCATGGCAATCCAGACGACCTATACGAACGCTCGCCAGAATCTGGCCAGGCTTCTGGATGAAGTCACCAAGAACCGCGAGATCGTTTTTATCCAGGGGCGCCGCAGGGAGAGCGTAGCGATGATCACGGCTTCTGAGTTATCGAGCCTGCTCGAAACGGCCCATCTTCTGCGCTCACCCCGAAATGCCCAACGGCTGCTCGCCGCTCTTCTCGGAGCCTTGAGAAAAAAGTCCTCGCCCATGACGATAGAAGAGCTGCGCCGCGAGGTCGGTCTTGAGCCGGGAAAGCCGTGACGCCGTCTTTCGGCCGGAATTTGTCGAAGATCTTAAATATTGGGTGAGGCTAGACCGGAAAATCGCCCTTCGCGTCTTTTCTTTGATCGAAGCGATCTTGCGCAACCCCACAAGCGGGATGGGAAAGCCTGAGCCTCTAAAATATCTGGCGCCGGGAGTGTGGTCGCGCCGTCTTACCCAAGAACACAGGATTGTCTATCTCGTCCGGCCCGGCCGCATCGACTTCCTCCAGGCCCGGTATCATTACTAAGGCCAACGAAAGAGATCCCGCAAGGTATTTCTAAGAGTCCTAACGGCTGCTAAATTTTACGCTGGTGAGGCGATTGAGCCTGACCATTTTCGGCATCACAATTTAACCGCATCTCAAACTTGTTTTTTTTGATTAATTTCATTATCGTATTTCGCGAACGTGCTAAAAATAGCACTTTGACGAAATAAAAAGTCATAGTGTTTTGCGAGTTGATAAAGAGATTAGAGTCTTAGGAGAAGAGCCATGACGACACGTAGAGAATTCATTCGCGATTCGGCCGTTATAGCCGGCGCCGCGGCCATCGGGGGACGGACTCTTCTTGCCTGGCCGCGATCAGCGCGGCCGGACAAGAGCCGGGTCATCTCTGTTGCCGCCGCCGATATGCTTGTTGAAGGGAAGTACAATCCCGAGGCCGTCGGCCGCGCTTACGAGGCCGGGTTGAAAGAGTTGACCGGTGAAAAGAAGGCGGCCGGCGCCTGGTCGTCTCTTTTCTCGCCCGACGATGTCGTGGGGATCAAGATCAACTGCATCGGAGCTCCGAAGGTCTCGACTTCGCTGGAATCCGTCCGGGCGGTGATCGCCGGCTTGAAAAGCACCGGTGTGCGCGAGAACAATATCATTGTCTGGGACCGGACCGATCGGGAGCTGGCCCGGACGGGGCTGACCCTGAACAAGGGCGCGGAAGGCGTCCGGGTCAAGGGAGTTTCGACGAAGTCCGAAGCGGTCCTGCCCTGGGTCGAGGGATATGACAAAAGCGCTTATATTTCGCTCGAGGACGGAACCCTGAAGAAATTCAAGGAGCTGGCCAAGCGGAACTTTACGGAGAATGCCTCTCATCGTGAGATCTTCAACTCCGTGACCTGGCTGTGGACGCTCATCCAGCAGGGGAATGCGAATGCCCAGAAGTACAGCCAGGACATTCGGCGGCTGTACACGGACTACAGTGACCGGGAAGGGATCAAGCGGATCGCCGAGGAGATCGCCGGCCGGTTTGACGATGTGGTGATCGAGGACGAGGAAAAGTCCTGCTTCGCCGATATCGTCACCCGCGAGATTACGAAGCTGGTCAACATCGCCGTCCTAAAGCACAACGAAGACAGCGGCGTGACCTGGGCGACCAAGAACATCGGCCTGGGCGTGACCACAAACAAGGTCCGCTTCCACATCGATTTCTGCGCCCGGGCGATTTCCGAGATCCTCAGCCATCCCTGCCTCAAGGACAAGATGGTGCTCCATATCGGCGAAGCGGCGAAGATCTCGACCGTCAGCGTTGCCGGGGTCCGGATGGCCTACGACAACCGGATCTTCTTCAGCCGCGACCCGGTGGCCATGGACCGGATCGGGCTCGACATCCTCGAGGCCAAGCGGGCCGAGCAGGGCCTGGAGTCGATCCGGAAAGAGGCCGGCCATGTGGCCGCCTGCGCCCGCCGCGGTCTGGGAACCGAAGACCTGTCGCGCATCGACCTCCGCGAGATCAAAGCCTGAGCCGGGCCCCGGGATGCCCTCGTCTTCCCGCATATCCGCTCATTCAGCCAGGCAACTGCAGCGAATTCAGGGAACCGCCTGAGAAAACACTCTTTACGGCATCGTCATCTTCCTATTGAAAAGAAAATGATTGACATTCTGTATTACGTGTAATATATGTATTACAGAGGTGATACATTATGAACGTATTAAGCGTGCGTTTGCCCGAAGAAATATATAAAAGGCTGGACGTGCTTGCCAAAAAGACAAGGCGAACCAAAACATCTTTCATCAAAGAAATCATCGAAGATTCCCTGGCGGATTTCGAAGAAGGCTATACGGCGCTCGAGCGGCTGAACGAAAAGAACGCCAAGTACCTGACCACCGAGGAGTTGGAGAAGAAGCTTGGCTTTTAGCCTCATCTGGCACGAGAAGGTCCTCAAGGATTTTGAATCAATAAATGCCGAGGATGCCGAGAGGATCAAAGAACGGATAAAAAAATATCTGGCCCTGAATCCTGAGATTTTGGGAAAGCCGCTCAAAGGAATGTTCAAAGGATTATTCAGCTATCGGATCGGGGTATATCGGGTCATCTATACAATGGACAGGGCTGAAAACACGATCCGGATTTTACATGTGAAACACAGAAAAGAGGCGTACAGGTAATCGATTGAAATCACCTAGTTCGTCATAAAGTCAGGGGCGCCTCTTAGGAATCCGGCCTTTATTCATTTGGTTTCAAACTTAGAGGCCATATCCTTCGCTTCTTCGCCCCGGCCTTGAGCTCGGAGCAACCGGATGTAGTTTTTGGCGGTTTTTTGTGTTTCTTCCGCGCCCACGCCCAGTTCTTTTTCCTGGATCGTCAAGGACAGACGATAATACTTCTCAGCCTCCTTAATCCGCTTGAACTGATCGTGGTAGAGGACCCCGAGTTCGAACAGGCTTGTTGCCCTAATTTGAGGGGGCGCGCCGGCATTTTTATCCCAGATCTCGAGAGCCCGGAAGAAATGAGCTTCCGCTTCCGATGGCTGTTTCATCAGGCTGGCAATTTGCCCTAGAGTGTTGTGAGTGTCAGCCAGGCGGATATGGTCGAGACCCGATTGTTTTGACTGCAACGCCAAGACCCGCTCGAACAAAGGCTTGGCCTTGACGGGCTGATTAACGTCCAGGTAGTGATTCCCAAAATTGACAAGGCTTCGTACGATCCGGGGGTTGTCCGGGCCGAAGGCTTTTTCCGCGATTTGCAGCGCCCGCTGGTGGAGCGCTTCGGCCTCGCGGACTTTTTCTTGTCCCGGAAAACTGAGCAAGAGCATGCCCAGGTTGTTAAGACACCTGATCAGTTCTGGATGCTCGGGTCCAAATATCTTTTCCCTGAGGGCCAGTGACTTCCTGTAATATGGCTCGGCTTCGGTGTAACGCTTGGTTTTGTGGCAAAGAATGCCGATATTTTCCAAGGTCTCGGCGACATCCGGATGATTTTCGCCGAGGGCTTTCTTCTCGATATCCAGGGCCTGCAGATAGAGCTTTTCGGCCTCTTTGTATCTGGCTTGATAATAATAAAAGACGGCGATGTTGTTCAGGCAATCGGCCACCTCCGGGTGGAAGAGCCCCAAAGTCTTTTCCCGGATGGCGAGGGCCCGTTTGTAAAGCGGCTCGGCTTCTTTATACCGCCGCAGATAAGAATAAAGGTCGGCCAGGCTCGTGACGCTCCGGCCGACATCCGGATGGTCTGGGCTAAAGATGGTTTCCCGGATGGATAGGGCCCTTTTATAACACTTCTCGGCCTCCTCGAATCGGCCTTCCTGATAATGGAGAGCACCAATGTCGATCAAACTGTCGGCCACCTTGGGATGATTGGGGCCCAGGGAATTCTCCCGGATGGCGAGAGCTTTTGAATATAAATCCAGGGCCATGGCGTACTTGACCTTTCTCGTGTTGATGCGGCCGAGCTCGTGGAAGCTCTCGGCGATATCAATGTCGTTAGGGGGGAGCTTCTTCTGCCGGATTTCCAGGCCCCCCTGGGCCAGGCGCTCCGCCTCGTCATATTCCCCCTTCTGCTCACGGAGGACGGCCAGGTTGTTGAGACTCTCGGCCACTTGAAGGTCTTCAGCCCCTAAAGACGTTTGCCGGATCTCCAGCGCTCTTTTCAGAAGGGGCTCGGCCGAGGCATACAGCCCGAGTTTTCGATACACGGTTCCCATCGTTTCCATGAGCCTTGCCCTGGTCAGAGGCTGTTCGAGAAGTCCCTGCTCGATTTCCTTGGCGCCTTTGTCGAGGATCTCCCGGGCCGTGATGGTATTGCCGCGGGCTTTGGCTGGGTCTGAGACCTCAAACATATCGACCAGGAATTTGACGACTCCGACAACCTCATCCCTCGCCTGGACGGCCGCCGTTCGCTCCCGGCGCAGGTCGAATGTGTATTTTAAGCCTGCCAGGGCGGCCGCGGCAAGAATTCCAGCAGCGATGAATCTCCGGATGATCCGCTTGGGTTTTTCGCGGATGCGATGCAGCCGTTCGGCGGCTTCTGCGGCCGTCGGCCGGGCGGTCGGGGCAGGAGATTTCAAGCGGTTGATCAGTTCGGCAAGGTCTGATCGCACCCCCGCGATTGGTCTCGTCCTGGCCTGACGAGCCCAATCCAGGGCGGTCAGCGTATCTACAGTCTCTTCGACGGGAGTCTTGCCCGTAAAAAGCTCCTGCAGCAGGAGGCCGAAGGAATACATGTCGCTGGCAGCGCTGACCGGTTCTCCCCGCGCCTGCTCGGGGCTCATGTACACCGGAGTTCCCACGACGGTGCCATCGGTCGTCTTAAAGGTGAAATCAGGAAAAGACGACGGCGTGCGGTCGCCTTCGCCTCGAGGAGGCTGCTCCAGGGTCAGAGTCACGTCCCCCGGGCTGGCGGGTTTTCCTGCGGGTGTGCTCACCGGCAGGGCTTCCGGCCGCGCTTCTTTTTCCCAGTCTTCGGGGGGACCCTTGATAAACCGGGCAATCCCAAAATCCAGCACTTTGATTTCGCCCAGTTTTGTCAGCATGATATTGGATGGCTTGAGGTCCCGATGGACAACGCCTTTTTCGTGCGCCGCCACCAGCACCCGAGCGACCTGCTCTGCGATTTTTAATTTCTGCCCTTTTTCCATTCCTTCATAGATGGCCAGGCGGAGGTTCTTTCCCTCGATGAGCTCGAGCACTAGGAAATCATTCTCTTCGCCTTCGATATAGTCATAGATCCGGCAGATGTTTGGATGTTCGAGCTGAGAAAGTACCCGTGCTTCCCGGAGAAAACGGGCCTTGGACTCCGGGCTCAGGCGGGAGCGGCCTCCGATCGCTTTGACGGCGACCTTCCGCTCCAGGGCATCGTCATAACCGGCATAGACTTCCCCCATTCCGCCGCGGCCGAGGGACTCCACAAGGCGGATATGTCCTACGGTCTTTCCGATTAAACTCATAAAGCAATCTCTCCCGATGATCCGTGATCCGGAAGGGGATAGACTTCGCCCCGGATCGACGGTTCAAGCGCGGTCAAATTCAAACAGAAGGCCGCGACAGTCCGCTAGCCCTCCGCATAAAACCTGAGGCGGCTCGGGCCGGCGATTCGGTCAGGTGCGGGTTCGGCCGATGGGGCAGATCCATAAGTAAGCGAACCTGCCAAGTGCGGCAGCGCAAATAGCGCTGGCAATGAAATCGATGCTCGTGAAGGTGTCCTTGAACCCCATCAGATAGTAATAGGCCAATCCCCCGATGATGCCAAAGATGAAGGCGATGAAGCACTTCCATTGGGGCGGCTTAGGGCAGGGATCATTGGGATCACGCACGGCGAGGCGGCAGACCAGAACCCAGCCGACAATTCCCCAGGCAAGAATCATGACGACGAGTTTCATGGCAATTTCCCTCCTTTAAAGGTTTCTATGGTCAAGACGGACAAACGCCGTCTGCATAGCGGCTATTTTGCTGGCGATGGAGTATCTATCATAGATAAAAAGTGCTGTCAAGTTTGCGGATCGGCTTGATGGGGAGGAAAATCAGGGAGACTTTTCTTCTTCAATCCGGAAAATGACTTTCGCCAGAGGATCGGGGCACTGAAACTCCGGGGTGATGTTGAGAATGTTGTTTTCCGGATCCGTCGGCACGCTGGCCGCTATCAGCGGCTGGAGAATGCTTCCGAGGGCAAACAGGCAGACGCTTTCTCCGGCCGGAATTTCCAGGCGAGCGTTACGAACGAAGAAAGTCGTTCCGGCCTTGGCCCGGCTGCACGGCCCCTCGACCTTCACGATCGTGATTTTGAAATTTTTGAGTTTCATGGCGCTCACTTTATCGCGACACCCATCGTGTCCCGGTGGAAATCGATCAGCGTTCTCATGTAGGGCCCGATCTCGTCGGGACTTTTGAAGCCGGCTT
>Ga0315285_10006303_pt1 | contig 12220 bp, 8 predicted proteins | sample YL17G09_36_MG_FD_203698 | JGI IMG/M metagenome (GOLD analysis project Ga0315285, IMG submission 203698) | Sediment microbial communities from Yellowstone Lake, YNP, Wyoming, USA - YL17G09_36 | ecosystem: Environmental > Aquatic > Freshwater > Lake > Sediment | place: USA: Wyoming | collected... | reverse complement strand
GCCACCTGATTGGTGTCGTTGCCGCCGAAGAGGCTGGCGATGAGCTGGTTGCCCTGGCCTTCGTCGATCTGATCGACGTTGACGCCGCCGTCGAGCAGGTCGCTCCCACCCTCGGCCACGACGGCCGACTCGAGTTCGGCGGAATCGATGTCCTCGGCCTGGACGTTCTCATGCAGGGTGCCCAGCAGCGTCGGCACCAGGGTCTGGATCGCCTGGCTCACCTCACTCTGGTCGGCTCCGAGCTTGCTGGCGATGTCCGCCACCGGGATCTGGTTGATGAGGTCATCGAGACCGGCCATGTTGGGGTTCTACTTTCGACTCAGTTGCCGCAAGCGGCTGTTGCCAAGAAAAGGTGTTGCCACGAACGGCTCCGACAGTAGTCAGCCGGGGCGGTTGGCGCACAGGTTTACGCTCTGGGCGTCAGTTCAGCCGGGACGACTCCAGCGAGATGTGCGCGCCCGGGAAGCGGGCCAACAGGGCCTCACCCATGGCGGCCGCCGGAGTGAGCACCCCGTAAAGCTCGGGGAGTCTGTCGCGGTCGAGCGCCAGCGCCAGGCCGCACTCCCCCAGCATCACCGAGGTGGCCTTGTAGCCGGGGTCGCCGCTCTGGGCCATCGTCGCGACGTAGCGGGCACCTGAGGTGGTGGTCGTATAAGTCTCCACCCGGTACCAGCCGTTCTCGCGAACCTCTTCGCTGGGGCCGGTGCCGGGTTTGGGCGCGACGCGCTCGACGAGCTTGCGGGGCAGGAAGCGGAAGAACCGGCTGCCCAGGGCCGTACCGGTCGCTGCCGCCGCGGCGACCATCCCCGAGATGACCGGCGCCAGGGGCGACGGTCCGACGCTCATGTACTCGCCGTAGTTGAAGCGGCGGCCATAGGCGTAGTCAAGCAGTGCATTACTGCGCCGCACGACACGGCTGTTGGGCACCGCCATGGCGAAAGCGGTCGCCCAGAGGCCTCGGAGTTCCGGCGCGATGTCCCTGCCACGCCGCCAGCGCACGTCGGGTTGGCCGCCGAGTTCCGGCTCGGCAGCCCGATCGGGCGAGAGTGTGTAGGGGTCGTTGAGCAGCCTTCGGTTTTCCGGGTCGGCGGAGGCCTCCCGTAGCACCTCCAGCATCGAGGCGATGGTGCCGCCGGAGGCGCCGCCGGAGAAACCACGCAAGACGAAGTTGGTGTCCAGCAGTTCCCCCTCCCCGTCCTGCTTGGCCCGGCGGAACAACTCGTAGACGGTCATGTCCGAGGGGATGGAATCGAATCCACAGGCGTGCACGATGCGCGCCCCGGTGTCGATGGCCTGCTTGTGATAGTCGTCGATGCTCTTCCGGACGAACATGGGCTCGCCGGTGAGGTCGGCGTAATCGGTGCCGGCTGCCGCGCACGCGGCCACCAGCGGCAACCCGTAGCGGGTGTAGGGACCGACGGTGGTGACGACGACCCGGGTGCGGGCGGCCATGTCTTCCAAGGATGACGGCGAGGATGCGTCGGCCTCCAGGATGGGCCAGGATTGGGCGCCCCCACCCAGGGTCGCCCGGACGGCAGCCAGGCGTTCGGGTGACCGGCCGGCCAGCGCGATGCGCGCCTGCCCGCCGGCCTTGGCGAGGTATTCCGCTGTCAGTTTACCGACGAAACCAGTCGCCCCGTAGATGACGATGTCGAATTCGCGCCCAGCCATGGGGCCAACCTACGCGACGGGTCCCCCGGCGTTGGCGGTCAGCGGACGAAAGCCCGGCACACCTTGCCCCAGTCGACCAGTCCGAGTGGCCCGCGGCCCACGCCCTGGCATTGCCCCGGAGCCGGGCCGGCATTCGACACCGCGATGACAGACGGGGCGCCGCCGTCCGACGCCGGGCGGGTGAAGACCGGCGCGCCGGCCGCCTTGCCACAGGTGGGCCAGGCGCCGATGCCCTGGGTGCGAAGGACGTTCTCGGCTACCCGGATCTGCTCTTCGCGGGAGGCCTGGTGCGGCAGGCCGGTGCCGCCGTTGGCCGTCCAGGTCGCGGGTGAAAACTGCAGGCCGCCGTAGTACCCGTTGCCGCTGTTGATGGCCCAGTTGCCGCCCGACTCGCATTTCGCCACGGCGTCCCAGTTGACGCTGCTGTCCGCGGCGGCGGTGCCGCTGCCGAGTGCAACGGCGGAGAGGACCAGACCGAAGGCGAAGACCGCGAGGGCGACGACTCGGCGAATCGCGGTCATGGTGCCCCTTCCGTAAGCCGCCCGTGTTGCGGTCGTGATGTGGATCGCACCAACGGGACGGGTTGTTACAGCCGGGTCAATTGATCCTCATGAGAAAACAGTGAGAGAGGCGCCGGAAAAGAAAGAGGTGGCGCCGGATCGCTCCGGCGCCACCTCGTAGGGAACTATTCGGCTGGTACTAGCCGTTGCCGCCGCACGACGGCCACGCGCCGATGCCCTGCGAACGCAGAACGTTCTCAGCCACGCGGATCTGCTCCTCGCGAGAGGCGTAGTGGGGCATGCCGTTGCCGCCATTGGAAGACCAGGTGCCCGGGCTGAACTGCAGGCCTCCGTAGTAACCGTTGCCGGTGTTGATGGCCCAGTTGCCGCCCGACTCGCAGGCCGCGACCGCGTCCCAGTTGACGCTGTCGGCGCTAGCGGCGCCAGCACCAAGAGCAATCGGGGCCACGGCCATCGCGCCGGCAATCGAGGCCACCTTGACTGCCATTCCGAGCGTATTGCGGAGGTTCTTCAACAATCTTTCCTTTCGCCGAGCGTGCACCACGTCCGGGTTTCCAGTTCCTGGAACTCCGGACCTCAGGCCGCGCCGTCTCGGTCTGGCACGACAGCGGCGACCGGGTGAACTGCCGAAGTCTTCGGCCGCCCGGCCCCGCTCACACGCAGGGTTTCTTATCTGAATTGTTTGGCGTTTTTCAGCGCCGGGTAGGACGGTACGCAGCGATTTGCGGCAATGCACGTCAATGACACGACCATTTCTTTCAGATAACGGACCGATCACGACCGCGTCAATACCGGACGCCGCGCAGGTCGGAACGGCGTGTCCAGGCCCGCTGGGGCGGTGACGACCGGGTCATTTTTGTGACGCAACTCACATGGCATTTGTGAACCGGGGCACAGGGATGTAATTCCCATTAGCAACACCAGTCACATCAATAACGCCGGGCGCCGCCGCGAGCCCCGCCCGTAACACTCACCCCACTGGTCCGCGTTCGCGGTGTTGACGCAGGTCAACCAGGTCGTTGAGGTTGCTCAACGTGGCCAGCAGGGACGGCGACGACACCACGACCCGCTGGGTGATCACCGTGTCGGTCAGCGCCCGCATGCTGCGCTCCCCGGCGGCCACCAGAGCATCGACCTGCCCTGCCAGAGCGGTCAGGTAGATGCCTGCCAGGTAGTGGTCGCGGTCGTCCCAGGGCAGCACCACATCCACGCCCCGGTGACCGGCCAGCGCGTCGATGAGGTCGACCGACAGATCCGGCATGTCGACCGCACTGACGAATGCCCGGTCCACGCCCGCCGCCGCGGCTGCCCGCAGACCGCGGCCGGTGGCCAGCAACGGGCCCACGCCGCGAGCCTCGTCACGCAGCACCTCGGCGTCCAGAGGCGGCAGCGCCTGCCCGGGCGCGGCGATCACGAACACCGGCGCGCAGCGGTTCGAGAGCACCTCTACGGTGTGTTCAACCATGGTGATTCCGGCCCGCCCTGCATTCGGCCGGGGGTGGGGCATCGTGGCCTTGTCCCGGCCCATCCGCCGCGATGCGCCGCCGGCCAGCACCACCGCCGCCAGCGGATCGCGCTCAGACACCGACCCGGCCTACTCCACGGTCCAGGTGTTACGGCCGCGGAGCAGGGACTGCAGTGCGGCAGTGTCGTGCGGCACCGCCGCGCGTGCGGCTGCGACCTGCTCGCGCGCCGCGTCGTCGTAGGTGGGCCGGCTGACCTGCCGGAAAATCCCCATCACGGTGTGCTCCAGGTTCTGGTCGCTGAGCCGGGACAGCGCGAAGGCGTAGGCCGGGTTGTCGGCCTGCGCGTCGTGCACCACGATCTTCTCGGCCGAGACGTTCGCGGTCTTGACGACCTCCAAGCCGAAACCGCTCTGCACAACGCAGTACTCGCCGTCGGCGCCGAAGGTGATTCGCTCGCCCTGCTGCACCGTGATGACGCGATCCTCGGCGCCCTCTTTGCGCAGCACGTCGAACGAGCCGTCGTTGAAGATCGGGCAGTCCTGCAGAATCTCGACCAGCGCCGCGCCCCGGTGCGCCGCGGCCGCTCGCAGCACCTCCGAGAGGCCCTTGCGATCGGAGTCCAAGGCCCGGCCGACGAACGTCGCCTCGGCGCCCAGTGCCACCGACACCGGGTTGAACGGCTGGTCCAGTGATCCCATCGGAGTGGACTTGGTGATCTTGCCGACCTCGGAGGTCGGCGAGTACTGCCCCTTGGTCAACCCGTAGATCCGGTTGTTGAACAACAGGATGGTGATGTTCATGTTGCGGCGCAACGCGTGGATCAGGTGGTTGCCGCCGATGGACAGTGCATCGCCGTCACCGGTGACGACCCACACCGACAGGTCCGGACGGGCCAGTGCCAGACCGGTGGCGACGGTCGGCGCACGACCGTGGATGGCGTGGAACCCATAGGTCTCCAGGTAGTACTGGAACCGGCTGGAGCAGCCGATCCCGCTGACGAACACGATGTTCTCCCGCCGCAGGCCGAGTTCGGGCAGGAAATTACGGATCGTGTTGAGGATGACGTAGTCGCCGCAGCCCGGGCACCAGCGCACCTCCTGGTCGCTGGTGAAATCCTTCGACCTCTGCGGCACCCCGGAGGTCGGAACCCCGGCCGCCTTCGATGGGCTCAGACCGAGGTCGGATCCGATCAGGTCAGTCATGCACTCGCTCCCACGTCGGCCCGGGGGCTCACGGTGGCCGCCGTGAGCCTGGCGAATTTGGCCTTGTTTCTTTCGATTTCGTTCAGCGTCCCGTCGAGGGCGGCATCGATGACACCTTCGATCTCGTCGGCCCGGAACGCCATCCCGGCCACCTTGGTGACCGAATGGACGTCCACCAGATACCTGCCGCGCAGCAACAGCGCCAGCTGACCCAGGTTCATCTCCGGCAGCACCACCGTCGGGTAACGGCGCAGCACCTCACCGAGGTTGGCCGGCAGTGGGTTGAGGTGGCGCAACTGCGCATGGGCGACCTTGACACCGCGGCGCCGCACTCGGCGGCAGGCCTCCCCGATCGGCCCGAATGAGCTGCCCCAGCCCAGCATCAGCAGTTCGGCGGTGTCGGTCGGGTCGTCGACCTCGAGGTCGGGCACCGTGATGCCGTCGATTTTGGCCTGCCGCAGCCGAACCATCAGATCGTGGTTGTCGCCGTGGTAGGAGATGTCACCCGAGCCGTTCGCCTTCTCCAGACCGCCGATGCGGTGCTCCAGGCCGGCCGTGCCGGGCACCGCAAGCTGCCGGGCCAGGGTCTCCGGATCGCGGGCGTACGGGGCGAAGTCGGTGCCGGGCTCGGCGACACCGGTGTCGATCGGCTCCAAGGTGGCGACGTCGGGAATGCGCCAGGGCTCAGAGCCGTTGGCGATCGCGCCGTCGGACAACAGGATCACCGGGGTTCGGTAGGTCAGCGCGATGCGGGACGCCTCGATGGCGGTGGCGAAGCAGTCCGACGGGGAGTAGGGCGCCAGCACGGCGACCGGCGACTCACCGTTGCGGCCGAACATGGCCTGCAGCAGATCGGCCTGCTCGGTTTTGGTCGGCAGACCGGTCGATGGCCCGCCGCGCTGCACGTCGACGATCAGCAGCGGCAACTCGGTCATCACCGCCAGGCCGATGAATTCCGACTTCAGCGCGACGCCAGGGCCCGAGGTGCTGGTGACACCCAGCGCCCCGCCGTAGGAGGCTCCGAGCGCGGCGCCGATACCGGCGATCTCGTCCTCGGCCTGGAAGGTCAGCACGTCGAAATTCTTGTGCTTGGACAGTTCATGCAGGATGTCCGACGCCGGGGTGATCGGGTAGCTGCCGAGCACCACCCGGACGTCGGCGAGCCGCCCGGCGGCGATGATCCCGTAGGACAGCGCGGTGTTGCCCGAGATCTGCCGGTACTCCCCCGGCGCCAGCTTGGCCGGCGCCACCTCGAAGGTTCCGGCGAAGGCCTCGGTGGTCTCGCCGAAGTTCCAGCCGGCCCGCAGGGCGAGCACGTTGGCCTCGGCGATCTCGGGCTTGCGGCCGAACTTCTCCCGGATGAACGTCTCGCTGGTCTCGATCGGACGGCCGTACATCCAGCACAGCAGACCGAGCGCGAACATGTTCTTGGCGCGCTCGCCGTCCTTCTTCGACGCGCCGATCGGCTCCACCGCGCCCAGGGTCAGGCTGGTCATCGGCACGGCGTGCACGAGGTAATCGGACAGCTCACCGCTCTCCAGCGGATTAGCCACGTAGCCGACCTTGCCCAGATTGCGCCTGGTGAACTCGTCTGCGTTGGCGATCACGGTTCCGCCCCGCGGCAGATCGGAGAGATTGGCCTTCAGCGCCGCCGGGTTCATCGCGACCAGCACGTCGGGACGATCACCCGCGGTGAGGATATCGTGGTCTGCGATCTGGATCTGGAACGAGGAAACCCCGGGCAGCGTGCCCTGTGGAGCACGAATCTCAGCGGGGTAATTCGGTTGTGTCGCAAGATCATTGCCGAACAGAGCGGCCTCGGAGGTGAATCGGTCACCGGTCAGCTGCATGCCGTCACCGGAGTCCCCGGCAAACCGGATGACAACCTTCTCGAGTTTTATCTTGTCCTGTTCAGCCCCGTTGCTGTTCGGACCCACGTCGCCGCCTTTCGTTGGCTTTACGGCGGAATTTCTGCTACTCGCAGTACCGATTATTACACTTTCTCAGGTGAGCCATGCTCGCCCGCGACCCGGACACGCCGGGTCAGGGACTCCATCTTCACAGCTCAGCGGCATGACGTGGATCGCACGCAGGTGCAACTGTGCATTTGGTCACTGTGCGGGCGTCAGCGAATCTTAAGACGTCAGGCACGTGGCGGTGGTGGGCGCGGGAGCACCGGCAGGTGCCCGGACCCCCGCCTGGACCTCGAACCTGCCGGCCCATCCGGAAGCAACCGTCGCGATCGGCGGTGCCGAGGTGCCGGTGCGAGCCGGCCTGCTCGAGGGGCCCGACCGCGACGAAGCGCTCGCTCCTGCCCGCCGGACCTTTTCCCCGGGTCGCTTCGCTCCTGCCCGCCGGACCTTTTCCCCGGGTCGCTTCGCTCCTGCCCGCCGTCAGAGGATGTAGAGCATCTCCTGGTAGGTGGGAAGCGGCCAAAGGTCATCAGCGACAATGCCTTCCAGCGCATCGGACGCCGCCCGCACCGCGTCCATCGCCGGCAGCAACTCGTCGCGGGCGTGCAGCGCCTCGGCGAAGCTGCCCTCGACATGGACCCCAAGGGCGGCCTTGAGACCGGCCAGCGCAGAGGTGAGGTCGGCGATCGGGGCGGAAACCTGCCCCAGCAGCGACATCTCGGCGGGGAATCCGGCGGCCTTCATGGTGGCCACGTTCTGCGCCAGTTCGGTCTGATAGCGGATGGCCGCCGGCAGGATCACCGTCGAACCGATCTCCAGCGCCAATTTGGCCTCCACGCCGATGGTCAGCGCGTACTGCTCCAACCGCACCTCGTAGCGGCTGTGCAGTTCGCGTTCGTTGAACACGCCGTAGCGCTCGAACAGCGCGACCGACTCCGGCCTGATCAACTCCGGGATCGCGTCGAGGGTGGTTTTGAGGTTGGGCAGACCCCGCTGGGCGGCCTCGATCTGCCAGTTCTCCGAATACCCGTCGCCGTTGAACACCACCGCACCGTGCTCGGTGATGACTTCGGTGAGCAGCTTCTGGACCGCCGTATCGAAGTCCTCGCCCCCGGAGACGGCCTCCTCCAGTGTGGTGGCCATGTAGTCCAGCGAATCGGCCATGATCGTGTTGAGGACGATCATGGGCACGTTGATGGTCTGTCCGGAGCCGGGCGCGCGGAACTCGAACCTGTTCCCGGTGAAGGCGAACGGGCTGGTGCGGTTGCGGTCACCCGGGTCGGTGGGCAGATGCGGCAGCGTGTCGACACCGATGATCATCGACCCCTTGCCCTTCGACGACGTGGCCGCACCCTTGGCGATCTGCTCGAACACGTCGGCCAGTTGATCGCCCAGGAAGATCGAGATGATCGCCGGCGGAGCCTCATTGGCGCCGAGGCGGTGGTCGTTGGTGGCCGAGGCCACCGACACCCGCAGCAGGCCGGAGAACCTGTGCACGGCCCGGATCACCGCGGCGCAGAAAACCAGGAACTGGGCGTTCTCGTGCGGGGTGTCGCCGGGCACCAGCAGGCTGCCGAACTGGGCGTTGCCCATCGAGAAGTTCACGTGCTTGCCGGATCCGTTGACGCCGGCGAACGGCTTCTCGTGGAACAGGCACTCCATACCGTGCTTCTTGGCGGTGGTCTTGAAAACGGTCATCAGCAACTGCTGATGGTCGGCGGCGATGTTGGCGCGCTCGAACATCGGCGCGATCTCGAACTGACCCGGCGCGACCTCGTTGTGGCGGGTCTTGGCCGGGATGCCGAGCTTGAACAACTCCCGCTCGGTGTCCATCATGAAACCGAGCACCCGTTCGGGGATAGCGCCGAAGTAGTGGTCATCGAACTCTTGGCCCTTGGGCGGCTTGGAGCCGAACAGCGTGCGGCCGGCGTTGATCAGGTCCGGCCGCGCCAGGAAGAAGTGCCGGTCGATCAGGAAGTACTCCTGCTCCGGACCGCAGAACGACACGACGTGGTCGAAATCGGAGTGCCCGAACAGCTTCAGGATGCGCTCGGCCTGGGCGCCCATCGCCTGCTGGCTGCGCAACAGCGGCGTCTTGTAGTCCAGCGCCTCCCCGGTCATCGAGACGAACACCGTCGGGATGCACAGGGTGTTGCCGTTCGGGTTCTCCAGGATGTACGCCGGGCTGGTGACGTCCCAGCCGGTGTAGCCGCGAGCCTCGAAGGTGCTGCGCAGCCCACCCGACGGAAAGCTGGAGGCGTCCGGTTCACCCTGGATGAGGGTCTTGCCAGCGAACTCGGCCAGCGTCTGCCCGTCAGATACCGGTTCGAGGAAGCTGTCGTGCTTCTCGGCGGTGAGGCCGGTCATCGGGTAGAAAACGTGCGCGTAGTGGGTTGCGCCCCTCGACAGCGCCCAGTCCTTCATCACCGAGGCAACGGAGTCGGCAACCGCCGAATCGAGCTTGGCGCCCTTCTCAATAGTGGCGACGACGGACTTGTAGACCGACTTCGGCAACCGCAGCCGCATCTCTGCCAGGGTGAAGACATTGGCGCCGAAGATCTCGCCGGGCGCCTCGCTGGGATCGAAGCTGATCGCTGGGGGCACATAGGCCTCGACATTGTTGATGGCCTGCAGACGAACCGCGTTCCCGCTCAAGTTGATTCCTTTCGACGTGCCCCGATGACGCACCACTGGGCAGTGGGCGGATGACTTCTCCAAGCTAGGAACCTTCGATGCCGAACTTGTTACGTCGTTGTCAACGGCGCAATGCGGCCACCACGGTCTGCTGAGATCTCCGTCACTTCAGGTGGCCTAGATTGGGAGACATGGACGGTGCCCGCGACGTCAACGTCGACTACGACGAGCAGGCCGTCCGAGTCGGCGCACCCGGCCGAGCGGCCGCCGGCGTGCCCGCCGTCCTCGTCGCGCTGAGACGCAGCCTCGCGCAGATGGGTGCGGTGCGCGCCGTCACAACACTGGCGCGGGTCAATCAGCGGGGCGGCTTCGACTGCCCGGGCTGCGCCTGGCCCGAGGAACCGGGCGGGCGCAATCGGATCGAGTTCTGCGAGAACGGCGCCAAGGCCGTCGCCGAGGAGGCCACCCGCCGGGTCGTCACGCCCGAGTTCTTCGCCCGCCACCCGGTGGCGGAGTTGGAGTCACGCCCGGAGTACTGGCTGTCGCAGCAGGGCCGCCTCACCCATCCCATGGTGCTGCGCCCCGGCGAGCGGCACTACCGCCCGATCTCGTGGGCCGATGCCCACGCCCTGATCGCCGATCACCTCAACACACTCGGCAGCCCGGATGAGGCGTTGTTCTACACCTCTGGCCGTACCAGCAACGAAGCGGCGTTCCTCTACCAGTTGATGGTCCGCAGCTTCGGCACCAACAACCTGCCCGACTGCTCGAACATGTGCCACGAGTCCTCCGGAACGGCGCTGGTCGAGTCGATCGGCGTCGGCAAGGGATCGGTGACCGTGGAGGACGTCGTGGCCGCGGACCTGATCATCATCGCCGGGCAGAACCCGGGCACCAACCATCCCCGGATGCTCGGGGTGCTGGAGAAGGCGAAGGCCAACGGTGCGGCGATCATCGCGGTCAACCCGCTGCCGGAGGCCGGCCTCATCCGGTTCAAGGATCCGCAGACGGTTCGCGGCGTGGCCGGACAGGGCGTGCCGATCGCCGACGAATTCGTGCAGATCCGCCTCGGCGGGGACATGGCGCTGTTCCGGGCCCTGGCCAGGCTGCTGTTGGAGGCCGACGACCGGGCCCCGGGCACGGTGCTGGACCGCGAGTTCATCGATGCCCACTGCCATGGGTTCGACGAGTACGCGTCGCTGGCCCGCGGCACCGACCTCGACACCGCGCTGGCGGCCACCGGCATCACCGCGGAGCAGTTGAAGCGCGTCGCCGGGATGCTGGCGGCCTCTCGCCGCACCGTCGTGTGCTGGGCGATGGGCCTGACCCAGCACAACCACGCGGTCGCGAGCATCGCCGAGATCACCAATGTGCTTCTGCTGCGAGGCATGATCGGCAAGCCGGGCGCCGGGGTGTGCCCGGTGCGCGGCCACTCCAACGTCCAGGGCGACCGGACCATGGGCATCTCGGAGAAGGCCCCGGATGAGTTCCTGACCGCACTGGAGAGCCGGTTCGGCATCACCACGTCGCGTCGGCACGGATACGACACGGTCAACGCGATCCGCGCCATGCGCGACGGGCGCGCGTCGGTGTTCATAGGAATGGGCGGCAACTTCGCCTCCGCCACCCCCGACACCGAAGTGACTGAGGCTGCACTGCGCGATTGCGCGCTGACCGTGCAGGTGTCCACCAAGCTCAACCGCAGCCATCTGGTGCACGGCCGCACCGCGTTGATCCTGCCCACCCTGGGACGCACCGACCGCGACATCGTGAACGGCCGTAAACAGGTTGTGTCGGTGGAGGATTCGATGTCTATGGTGCACCTGTCCCGCGGCAGCCTGCCCCCACCCGGTTCGGAGGTGCGCAGTGAGGTGTCGATCATCTGCCAATTGGCCCGCGCCGTGCTGGGCCCGGACCACCCGGTGGCGTGGGAGCGTTTCGCCGCCGACTACGACACCATCCGCGACGAGATTGCCGCGGTGGTGCCCGGCTGTGCGGACTTCAACCTCAAGGTGCGTGAACCCGATGGTTTCCAGTTGCCGCACCCGCCCCGCGATTCACGTGAGTTCCCCACCGCAACAGGCAAAGCCAACTTCGCCACCTACCCGCTGCAGTGGGTGCCCGTCCCATCGGGACGGCTGGTGCTGCAGACCCTTCGCAGCCACGACCAGTACAACACCACGATCTACGGCCTCGACGACCGCTACCGGGGCATCAGCGGAGGGCGCCGGGTGGTGTTCGTCAACCCCGCCGATATCGCAGCTCTCGGCCTGGAACCGGGCAGCCGGGTAACCCTGATCTCGGAGTTCGCCGACGTTGACGGTGCCGTGCAGGAGCGCCGCGCCGAGGGCTTCCTCGTCGTTCCCTACCCCACCCCGGTCGGCAACGCCGCGGCCTACTATCCGGAGACCAACACCCTGGTTCCCTTGGATCATGTCGCGGCCCAATCCAATACACCGGCGTCGAAGGCGATCATCATCCGTCTGGAGAAGGTGTGAGCAGATGGGACGGGTGACCTCTCGGCGGCGGGTCAGCCACGTGAACCCCGCCGGGAACACCGACCGGGTCGACACCCTGGTGGTGGAGGAGCCGCTGGAGATCCGGGTGAACGGCTCCCCGCTGACCGTCACGATGCGCACCCCGGGTTCGGATGTCGAACTGGCACAGGGGTTTCTGCTGACCGAGGGCGTCATCGGCAAACGCGAGGACGTGGCCACCGTGCAGTACTGCCGGGGCGCCGGGGCGGACTCGCAGAACACCTACAACGTGCTCGACGTGACCCTGCGGACCGGAGTTCCGGAACCGGATGTCGA
>Ga0315285_10006302_pt1 | contig 12220 bp, 13 predicted proteins | sample YL17G09_36_MG_FD_203698 | JGI IMG/M metagenome (GOLD analysis project Ga0315285, IMG submission 203698) | Sediment microbial communities from Yellowstone Lake, YNP, Wyoming, USA - YL17G09_36 | ecosystem: Environmental > Aquatic > Freshwater > Lake > Sediment | place: USA: Wyoming | collected... | reverse complement strand
CATTGGGGGAAACAAACGGAACTTCGGAAGGCCCCATGAGCGCGCTTTCGGGTTCTTTGGTGGAGAGATCGGAACATCGTATTCTTGGCGACCCGGGTACCCAGCGCCAGCGCTGGGTGATCATGGCGGTTCAAGTTTTTTTCTCGGATCAGGCTCAACCCGCCTTGGAGAATCGGATCAGCGGTGCCCCCCGGCGGCGCAGGCCACCAACGCGTCGAATATACGGACCATCTCGGGCACCTCGCCCGGTCGTTCGGGATGGAACTGGATGCCGATCAGGAAAGGCTCGCGGGTTCCCTCCAGCCCCTCGACGACACCGTCCGGCGCGATCGCCGACATGCGTAGCCCGGGCGCCAGATGTTCCTCCTTGAGTCCCTGGTGATGGCGGCTATTCACCCGAAAGCTCTTGTGGTCACCGGCGATGGCCGCCAGCTTCGTCCCCGGAAACACCTCGATGGGATGGAAGCAGGAGACTTCTCCCTTCGCCTCGTGCTCGACGGTTGTGATGGTGAGGTCCTGCAGCATCGTTCCGCCGTGGGAAACATTCAGGAACTGCATTCCCCGGCAGACACCCAGGACCGGTAGACCACGCTGCCGGCAGTACTCTAACGCCTCGAACTCCAGCTCGTCTCGATGCGGGATGACTGTGCGGCAAAGCCCCTCGTTCACTTGTCCGTACCGGCGCGGGTCCACGGCGTTCCCGCCGTTCAGCACGAGTCCGGAAAGTGTCTTGATCTCCAGAGTCCAGGAAGGCACCTCGGCGAGAAGCGGAACCAGCTCGCCTCCTGCCGCTTTCACCGCAAGGACCAAGAGATCAGTTGCTGCCTCGTCGGCCCTGACCCAGCTCACGCCGATGCGAGGCACTCGTGCGTCTACACTGCCGGCTCCCATATCCCACAATCTCCTCGAGGAACTCTACTCCGATCGCTGTGTTCCTGTCCAGGCAGGCCTTGCTCTCTGTCACCCCTTGAAGAGGTCCGAACCGGCGAACCGGCCGGACTTCCCCAACTCCTCTTCCATCCGCAGCAGGCAGTTCTGCTTGCCGAGCCTCTCACCCGTTCTGGGAGCCCCGAACTTCACCAGCGAGGCACCCACTGCCACCGTGATGTCGGGAATGGGATCGTCAATGCTTCCCCCCGCTCGCTACCCTTCCATCACCTACCGGATACCACGCTGCGCGAGGACCTCTGGATTGACCGGATACTTCGGACGTTCCCCGCGCAGGACCCGCAGGATATCCTCGGCCGCGCTCTGGGCCATGCGCATCATCGCCTCATCCGTCACGCCCGCCACGTGCGGTGTGAGGATGACATTCGGAAGCCCGGCCAGCGGATGGTCCGGCTTGAGCGGCTCGTCCGCCACAACGTCCAGTCCGGCGCCGGCCAGCCGGCCGCCCCGGATGGCCTCGCCCACCGCTGCCTCGTCCACGATCCCGCCGCGCGCGGTGTTCACCAGGATGCAGGTCGGCTTCATCCGCGCCAGGGCGGCCGGCCCGATCAGGTTGCGCGTCTCCTGCGTCAGGGGAACGTGAATCGAGAGGAAGTCGGCTTCGGCCAGGAGCGCCTCCAGTTCCCGGTACCGCTCCACGCCCTCTGGCCAGGGCTCCTTGTACGGGTCGTACCCGATGACCCGCATGCCCAATCCGTTGCCAGTCATCTGCGCCAGGCGCAGCCCGGCCCCACCCACGCCGATGATCCCCATGACCTTTCCAGACAGCTCGATCCCCTGGTAGCTCTTCTGGGTCCGCAGCTTGCCGAGGGCGAGGTCCCGGTCGGAGTCGCCAATGCGCCGGGCCACCGCCAGGAGCAGAGCCAGGGCCTGTTCCGCCACGGATTGCGAGTTGGCCGTCGGCGTATTCGTGAGCACCACGCCACAGGCCGTGGCGGCAGACACGTCGATGTTGTCGTAGCCCACCCCGTGCTTCGCGATCACCCTCAAATGCCGCGCGCCGCGGATGATCTCTGCCGACAGCCGGGCGATGCGGACCAGGACCGCCCGGGCGGTCTCCATGGCCTTGCCGAGCGGCTCCTTCTCCTGTCCGCCCCAGGCCACGGCCTCGGTCTCCGCAGCCAGGATATCCCATCCAACCTGGTGGATGGATTCAGTCACCAGCACCTTGGGTTTCATGGATGGCTCCGGTCCTCTCCAAGAAGGTCCCTTGCTCATTTCTCGACGACGCCCAGCCCCTTCAAGACGTCGCCCAATTTCAGCATGTCAAAGATGTACTCCCCTTGCTTGATCCGCTCGCGGACCTGCTGCTCCTTGGCCACGCCAGCCTGCGCCTTGGCGAGAATCTCGGCGGCATGCTCCTGCGGAATCACCACGACGCCGTCGGTGTCCCCCAGGATGATGTCTCCGGGCCGCACGGCAATCCCCCCGCAGCTGATGGGCAGATTGATCGAGCCCGGAGAGTCTTTGAACGGGCCCATGGGCAGGACGGCGAGAGCGAACACGGGAAAGCCGATGGCCGCCAGCCCCTCGGCATCCCGCGTGGCCCCGTCAATGACAACCCCGGAGACGCCGTGCACCTTCATGGAATACCCCAGCAGGTCGCCGAACACCGCGGTGTCCTTGTAACCACCGGCATTGACCACGACCACATCACCCGGCTTCGCCAGCGTCGCCGCCTTGTGGATCATGAGATTGTCGGCCGGGAATGTTCGCACGGTGAGGGCGGGGCCCAGCACCTTGGCGCCGGGCCAGACCGGCTTGATCTCTGCCGCCATGCTGTTGCACCGGCCCATGGCGTCCGACACTACGCCGGTCGGAATCCCCTCAAAGCCTTTTACCACGTTCGGATCGGGCCGGCCAAAATCGCGTACGATGATGTTCATGAGAACCTCCTAGAATGACTGGCCACGTTCAGCATCAAGTCAGGAGCTCACCAAGTCCCACGCCGTACACTTACACCCCACCCCTCAATACACGCGCCTTCGTGGACGATCAAGCAAAATGGGCACACGAGGCCCAAAAGGATCGGGAGCACACACCTTCCAGGGCCGCTTCGTCCCGGGCCACGCATGTCACAGAAGATCCCTCGGGATGCATAGGCAGGAGAATCCATTTGGACCGTGGGCATTCCGGTGAGTCATTTCGGATCTGCAGAGACGACCTCTCTGAATACCGCCGACTACCCAGACGGTGCGGAAGTGTGGGTCCGGATGCCCGAGAGTTCCTGGAACAGGAGTCCGAGGGCCGCGCTGTCCAGACCATCACGGCCGGAGTTGCACAGCGCTGCCAGCATCTGCGTTCCGAGGGCGGTTGCAGGCATGAAAACCCCTTTGTCACGCCCCAGTCCCGAGGCCAGCTTCATATCCTTGAACATCAGAGCAGCCCGGAAACCGGGGGCAAGGGTCCCATCGAGCAAGCGTTTTGCGTGATTCTGGAGCACAAGGCTCTGGGCCGACCCGCCCAGGAGGGCCTCGCGCATCTTCATGGGATCGATGTTCATACTCCGGCAGAGGGCAATCGCCTCGCTCACACCCATCAAGGTGGCGACGATCACCAGTTGGTTGCAGGCTTTGACGGCCTGGCCGGCGCCTGATGGCCCGACATGGACAAAGGTCTTCCCGATCGCCTGTAACACCGGCATGCAGCGCGCGATCACCGCCTCGTTCCCGCCGAGGATACAGGAGAGGGTGCCCTCCGCAGCCCCCTTCGGCCCCCCGCTCACCGGGGAGTCGATCATGGCCACGCCCCGGGTGGCGAGCCGCGGCGCAAACTCGACCGTGGCGGTGGCCGAGATGGTGCTGGTGTCGATCACCACGAGCCCATCGTGGGCCCCCTCGATCACGCCGGCCGGACCGAACAGCACGGCCTCGACATCCGGCGTGTCGGGCAGGCTCAAGAGCACGATGTCGTTCTTTCCTGCGACATCGGCTGGCGAAGCGCCCGCTTGCCCCCCCTCGGCTACCAGCTCCTCGACCTTCGCTCGGCTGCGGTTGTGCACCATCAGCGGGAACCCGGCCCTCAGGATGTTCCTGGCCATCGCCTTGCCCATGACCCCGAGACCGACGAAGCCGACCCGTATCGGCGCGGGGGTAGTCATGCTGGATTCTCCTTCCCTTCGGGAGATTACGCGCTGGCCTGAGCCTTCCGCCGATCGGCCGCCCATTGCCAGCACCACCAAACCAGTGGGTAGGCCAGGACCAGGATGGCGAGCGTGAGCAGAGTCGCCGAGATGGGTCGCGAGAAGAAGAACAGCGGGCTCCCCGTCCGCGACATGATCAGGGCCTTGCTCAGATTATTCTCGAGCATCGGTCCGAGGACGAAGGCCAGAACCAGCGGGGCGGGCTCGAGGTTGTACCGCTTCATGAGGTATCCCGCCACGCCGAACAGGATGGTCACGAACACGTCGGTGACGCTGTTGTTCAAGGCGTACGCCCCCAGCAGGACGAACATGATGATCAAGGGGGACAGGATCCCGTAAGGCACCTTGAGGATCTGCACGAACAGCCCGATCATCGGCAGGTTGAGAACCAGGAGCATCACGTTGCCGATGTACATGCTCGCAATCACGCCCCAGAACACGTCGGGCCACTTGAGGAGCAGGAGCGGCCCCGGCGTGACCCCGTGCAGCATCAGCGCCGCCAGCATGAGGGCCAGGACGCTGTTGGTGGGGATGCCCAGCGTGAGCAACGGCACGAAGCCCCCGGCGGTGGCGGCGTTGTTGGCCGTCTCCGGGCCCGCCACCCCCTCGATGGCCCCCTTCCCGAACTCCTCCGGGTGCTTGGCCACCCGCTTCTCCAGGGCGTAGCTCACGAGCGATGCCACCGCCGGCATGCCGCCCGGCAGGATCCCGATGCCGAACCCGAGGAGGCTTCCCCGCACCATCGGCCAGGCCGAATCCTTCCAGTCTTTCAGCGTCGGCAGAAGGTTCTTGGGGGTCTCCAGCACCGAGCCGGTGTCTTCTCGCTGCTCGATGTTGTAGAGGATCTCGCCGAGTCCGAAGAGTCCCATGGCCAGCGGGACCAGGCCGATCCCGTCCCGGAGGTAGAGCGTCCCGAAGACGAACCGGTCCACCCCTTGGATATCATCCGTCCCGATCGAGCCGAGCAGCAACCCGACGCACGCCATGAGGAGGCCGCGCGCCCGTGACCTTCCGGTCAGGCCCCCGATGCAGGTGAAGGCGAAGAAGAGCAACGCGAACATCTCGGGCGCCCCAAACTTCAGGGCGGCCTCGGCCAGGAACGGAGAGATCAGCATCACCGCCACCACGCTGACGGTGCCGCCGATGAACGAGCCGAAGGCCGATATCCCGAGCGCCGGGCCTGCCCGCCCCTGCCGCGCCATCTGGTAGCCGTCGATGCACGTGACGACGGAGGCGGCCTCGCCCGGGATGTTGACCAGGATGGAGGTCGTCGACCCCCCGTACATCGCCCCGTAGTAGATCCCCGCCAGCATGATCAGGGCCGGCACCATGTCCATGCCGATGGTGACCGGCAGTAGGAGAGCAATGGACGCGGTCGGCCCCAAGCCGGGCAGGACGCCGATCACCGTGCCGAGGAAGGTCCCCAGGAGCACGGCCAGGAGATTCCCGGGGGTCAGGGCAACGGCAAAACCGTGGAGAAGGGAACCGATGGTATCCAACGTTGCTCCTTCTAGACCGACCCTACCAGCCCCTGGGCAGGGGAATCACGCCGGAAGGAAGGGGGATCTTGAGCAGGACACGGAAGAGGACGAACGAGATGAGCGCCGTCAGGACCGCGGTCCAGGCACTCGACCGCCAGGAGCGGTTCTCCACCCAGCGGAGCTGGACGAGCAGCAAAACGGTGGTGGCCAGCAGGTACCCGAGCGGCTCCAGGGCAACCACGTAGAAGGCCAGCGTCCCCAGAGCGATGCCGAATCTCCCCCAGCGCGAGCCCGGGGCCGCGTCCGAGGGTTGCGCGTGGCCCGGACGCACGATGAGCGATATACCCAGTCCCGCCATCGTCAGCGCGATGAGCAGCGGCCAGAACCCGGCGCCGGGGGATTTGGGGCTCCCCACCCCAAATCCCCACGAGGCCGCTGCGACCGGAATCGCGAGGAAAACGGCTCCCACGCCAAGAACCCGATCCACGGTCATGGGCAATACCCCCGGGTGCGTCGGTGTTACTTCTTCACCGCCTCGCCGATCTGGTCGTACATCGCCTTCAGGGCCTTGCGGAACTCCTCGCCGTTGAGGTAGGCCAGTTCCAACTTCAGCTTCTCGGCGTTCGCCTTGAACTGCGGATCGTCGAAGACTTTCTTGAGGCTGTCGTGGAGTTTCTGAACGATCGGTTTCGGGGTGCCCTTCGGGAATACGAATCCCTTCTGGTTCTCGATGTAGACGTCATATCCCAGCTCGCGCAGGGTCGGCGTATCCGGTTCCGTAGGAGACCGCGTGAGCGACGCGTTGGCCAGGGGGCGAACCCGTCCGGCCTGCACCAGGACATACGCCTCATTCGGCGAGGCCACCGCCATGTTCACATGGCCTCCGGCCAGGGCGGCGAGGTTTTCCGCTCCCCCCTTGTGCGGGACAGGGGTCAGGCGGATGCCGGCCCGCTTTTCCAACGCCATCATGGTGGCATGATGTATGCCGCCGACACCCGCATGGGCATACGTGTACTTGTCGGGATTCTGCTTCGCATCCTCCACCAAGTCCTTCATGGTCTTCCAGGGGCTGTCAGCCTTCACATAGAATCCCACGCGCTCGATGATGAATCGGATGATGGGCTCGAAATCGTTGATGGGGTCGAAGGGGACGCTCCGGAAGTGGGGCACGGCCACCGTCTCACTGCCTCCTGCCACGTTCAGCGTATAGCCATCCGGTTTCGCGCTGGCGACGTACTGCGCGGCGATGGTCATGGCGGCTCCCACCTTGTTGACGACGACCAGGGGCTGTCCCACGTACTTCTGGGCCACGTCGGCCACGGCCCGGGCAATCATGTCCGTTCCGCCTCCGGGGGCAGCCCCGACAATCACCTCGATTGGCTTGCTGGGATACTCCTGCGCCCCGACCGGCATCGCACCGAGCAGGACCGTGCAGGCCACTACCAGGATCCATCCACGAGTCAATCTGCTACGCATGGTTGCCCTCCTTGCGCCGGGCCGCCCGCCGCCGCGGGGGCCGGCTGCCTTTACCGCGACGCGCCGTTTCCCCGTCGGCGCCGACGGGGAAGATGCGCTGGTAGTCCCCCCTGCCTCCCTCCAGGTGTTTCAGCACCGCCCGCTCTAAGCGCTGCACATCTCTGTGCGTCAAGGCCCCGAGGATCTCGCGATGCCCGCGGATCGACTCTTGCATGCGTCCCGTGTTCAGCCAGGCCACGTACCGGATCTGCTGGGTCTGCAGGTGGGAGATCTGCAGGGACTGGCAGAGGAAGGGATTGCCCGAGATCTCGTCGAGCCGCCGGTGGAACGCCAGATTGGTGAAGATCATGTCGGCCATGTCGGCCTTACGGCAGGCCTGCTCGAATTCCCGCTCGATCTCCCGCAGGGCTTTCAGGTCTGCGGGGGTCAGTCGCTGGATGATGAGCGGCACCGCCGCCCGCTCCAGGGCCGTGCGCAGATAGTAGACGTCCTCCGCCTCTTGTGGGGTGAAGTCCCGAACCACCACGCCCCGGTTCGGGTGGAGCGTCACCAGGCCCGCCCCTTCCAGCCGGCGGAAGACCTCGCGCAGCAGGGTGCGACTCACGCCCAGCCGGCGGCAGAGCTGGGCCTCCAGCAGCCGCTCGCGGGGCTTGAGGTGGCCCAGGATGATCTCCCGCTCCAGCACCTGGTAGATCGACTCCCCGTTCACGGCCATCCCTCGTCGCGCGGGCCACGCCCGCACGCCTCCTCTCCGACAGGCACGACTGTACGACAATCTAGTGCGATGAGTGATACCCCAAATCCTGGAGCAGCATCAAGGGCAAGAGCCGGGTCGATACGAGTGCCACACCGCGCGGGATGCTCCGGTGCGGCTCGTCGGCCGGGCTATTCGGCGGCCGTCAGCTGTTTGACCTTCTCCGGCCCCCGTATCACACGGCGAACCGGGGCCCCCTCGCCGCGCAGGATTGCCAACTCCGCCAGTGTCATCACCACGCATCCGTCCTCCAGGTGACCGGCGACTGTATGGCTCCCCTCGGAGAGGGTTATGTGGAGGTGTGGGTCGCCGTCGGCAATGATCCCCTGAATCGACGCGATCTCGTACGACCCTCTGAGCTCCAGGTACTCCTGATGTCGAGTCATGAGGTTGGGGGGGTATCCGGCGACTGACTGATGAAGTCGGCAATCGCTCAGGGTGCCTATCCCCGAGACGACCAGACCCGTCCGGATGCCTTCGGCCCGGATCAGTTCGCGCAGCCCCTCCAACAGGAGTTCGCCCGGGTCAAACCGTACCAGGATCATCTCGGAGGTAAGACCGCACTTGACGGCTTCCATGGGCGCCTCCTCGACTGCGATCAGCAGGCCAAACAATGTCGTGCAATATTGTACGACAATACTAGGCGAGATATATACCACGGGCCAGAACGAACGTCAAGGGGGAGAATGGGGCGGAAGGATGGTGAGCTACCGCACCCCCGCTACAGGCGGGGACCATTGATGCCGCGCCATGTCGACGCGGCCGTTGAGCAGGAAGGCCACCCCTTCCTGTTCCAGCAGCCGCCGCTGGCGGCCGGGATCATCGAGGCAGTAGTTCGGGCTGAGCGAGTCGCCCTGCTGGACGACGCGGTGACAGGGCACCCGCGAGCCGTGTGGGTTGTCATGCATGGCCCAACCGACGACGCGGGCCGCGCGCGGCGCCCCCAGGAGACGCGCGATCTGGCCGTAGGTGGCGGCCTTCCCGCGCGGGATCTGCCGGACCAGGGCGTAGACCAGGGCGAAGAAGCCGCCCTCTCTCGTTTGCGGTGGCCGCCGCCCGCCAGGCCGCACCCGACGAACCATGGATCGCTTACTTGGCCAGGACCCCGGCCAGCTTCACGAGCCAGGGGTCGAGCGACTTCTGCTTTCCGACAACCTCGGCGAGCGGCGTGGTTCGGATCTCACCCTTGATCTCGCCCACCAGAACCCCCGACGCTCCGCGCTGGAGCGCCTCGGTCGCCCCGCCCCCCAGCCGCGTCGCCAGGATCCGGTCGAAGGCCCAGGGCCGCCACGAGCAGGTCAGCCGTGGCCGCCACGTCCTTGTAACCACCGGCGTTGACCGCGATCACGTCGGCCGGCTTCGCCAGCGTCGCCGCCTTGCGGTCTTTTCGCCCATGTGCTCTTGACACCCGAAAAGGATCGGGCGTAGGATGCGCATGCGCTGTGAACGTTGCCCCGAGCGTCCGCAGACCCGTCACTCTCGCGCGGGATGCAGGGCCGTGATTCTAGCTCTAATCCGAAAAAACCATTGAACCGCCATGACGCCAAGGTCGCCAAGGGTGCGATGTTTCGAACTCTCGACCGAAGAACGCGAAAACCGGTTTATGGGGCATTCAGAAGTTCCGTTGCTCTCCCCCTATTAAGCCATTTCGGTCTTGGCGTTCCGGGTACCCAGCGCCGGCGCTGGGTGTCCTTGGCGGTTGAGAATTTCGGATTGGGGCTAGCTCTCGCCGGATTCGAAGGAAGGAGGTGGGCCGAAGGAAAACGCCGGACTCATCAGTCCAGTGCTTACCAATGCCAATGCCTCCACAATAGGAGAGGAAAACTTAGAGGAGGGTGAGCCATGGATCTGGTAGAACGCGCCAAGAGGATCCTGCTTCAGCCCGGCCAGGAATGGCAAGTCATCAACACGGAAACCACCACAACTGCTGACTTGTACAAAAGCTACATCGTCCCCTTGGCGGCCATCGGCCCGGTGGCCTCGATCATTGGCATGTCGGTGGTGGGCGTGTCTGTCCCCTTTTTCGGAACCTACCGTGTGCCCTTCGGCACAGCCATCAGCCATGCCGTGGCCACCTACGTGATGACACTGGTGGGTGTCTACGTGCTCGCCCTGATCATCAACGCTCTCGCGCCTACTTTCGCAGCCGAAAAGAACGACATGCAGGCCTTGAAAGTGGCCACCTACGCCAGCACGGCTGCCTGGCTGGCCGGCGTCTTTACCCTGATCCCTATGCTGAGCATCTTAGGAGTCCTGGGCCTCTATAGCCTCTACCTACTCTATCTGGGCCTACCGATCCTGATGAAGGCGCCCCAGGAGAAGGCGCTGGCCTACACGGCGGTGGTTGTCGTTGCGGCGATAGTGGTATTCGCGGTGATCAGTGTTGTGGCTGGGGCGTTCGTCACTTACCCAACCCCGACCATGAGGATGCCGGGAACGAAGTAAGATTCAGAGTGCCTTCCATATAACCTTCCCGCCCGTATCTGGGAAGGCCAGGGAAACCATCTCATCAAGCCCCGTGGTCAGGTCAGCACGGGGCTTTCTATTGGCGGCCGTAACAGCAAAGCCCTCGGCATGGCCCGCCCCCTTCCCCGCTCTGGGCTCCCATCAGACAGCCATCAGGCCACGAGGCACAACCGCAAAGACGACGGAGGTCCCGCCTGGCACCCATCCTGCTTCTTGGATGGTAGTAGTCCCGTGCCCTGTAGCGTTTTCGACCGCTATCATAGGAGAGCAGACGCCATGTCGTGGATCTGGATGGCCGTTGCCGGCGCGTTCCTCCTGGGCATGAACCTCGGGGTGCTGCTGATGGGTATACTGGCGGCGGGGCCCCAGGAGTGAGTAGACCCCTGGGTGTCATTCCCGGGCAGGATTCTTGAGCAAAGACTGCCAGTCCCTGGTTACGGGCAGGCTCCCAACGTCATCCCTGGCAGTGATGTGACAGCCGCTAGGATTCGCCTATCTGCCCTGTTTTCAGACGGCAATCTTCACCCATACCCGGACAATTCTGCCTTCCGATTTCCGCGTGCCTAACGTCCTTTCCCCGCAGAACCTCGCTCCCCTGCTAACTTCAAGCGCACTGCCAGCCAGGTCTCAGTGCTAGCTTTGAGCCTATTCCATCTCTTCAGACAAGAAATGGCCCTGTCAGATCTTCCCGAAAACAAAGATTCGGCCACGATTTGACACGGGCTCCCTCTGCTCTAACTAACCTATGGAGCTTGACGCTGCCAGCGAGAGTCCAAGAGTACCTTCCATTCCCCAACCGGTCCCTATCAAACCGCGAGATTCAGCTTGCACATCTCGCATTGGCCGACGTATCCTGCAAAGCCTCTGGAGGCTTCATGATGTCGGAAGAGGTGGCGCGACGCCGATTTCCAAGGCTCGTAATTCACATACCCTTCCTTTACACGCCAGACACTCCCCTCTCCGCCTCCATAGGGGCGGGCTGGACCCGTGCCCTGAGTGAAGGCGGCGCCACCGTGGAACTCTCCGAGCGCCTTCGTCCCCTGACCCCGCTACGACTTCGCCTCAAGACGGATCAGGGTACCATCGAGGCGGAGGCAAAGGTCGTCTGGAGCGGGGGACGCGTTACGGAGGGGGGCGGCGTGGTTCACGGCTTGGCCTTTACCTGGATGGCTCCGGACCAGTTCCAGACACTCCGGGATATGTTCCGCCCCCTGCCCATCATGCGGCACGCCGGCGTCCGCCTGCCGTTAGCTCTAATCGGCCATGTGTCAGCAATTGTCGAACGGTTCAAAGAGAAGCCAATGTCAAGTGACAGCATTTATCGAACAGGGGTTGCCGATCAGATGAACCATCGTGAGGATTCGCCTTCGGCGCTCGTGAGCTATGTTTGTTGCCATGGCAGTTTTCCTCGCGAGTGATTGAGCGCCATAGTGCGCCACTGGTTCCGTTCGACAATTGCTGACACTCAAGTGTTCGATAATTGCTGACACCTGGCCTCTAATCCGAAAAAACCATTGAACCGCCATGACGCCAAGGTCGCCAAGGGTGCGATGTTTCGAACTCTCGACCGAAGAACGCGAAAACCGGTTTATGGGGCATTCAGAAGTTCCGTTGCTCTCCCCCCATTAAGCCATTTCGGTCTTGGCGTTCCGGGTACCCAGCGCCGGCGCTGGGTGTCCTTGGCGGTTGAGAATTTCGGATTGGGGTTAGATCTTCCCATCACCTGTCATCCAAAGAATCCGGCCGGGCCACCGCTCCAGGGACGGACGGGAAACGTGAATCGAGGGGGTCTCTTCCTTGTTGAGTCGGCCTCGGCTGCGTCCTCACCCTCGAGGAGCATTGCAGGCAATCCTCACTGTGCGGTGCGTAAGATAGGCGACATGTCACCTGGGACCGCACAGTCCGGGGGAGAGTCCGAGGAGGGGCGGCGGCCCGCCCCTCTCGGTCGGGTAC
>Ga0315285_10006301_pt1 | contig 12224 bp, 14 predicted proteins | sample YL17G09_36_MG_FD_203698 | JGI IMG/M metagenome (GOLD analysis project Ga0315285, IMG submission 203698) | Sediment microbial communities from Yellowstone Lake, YNP, Wyoming, USA - YL17G09_36 | ecosystem: Environmental > Aquatic > Freshwater > Lake > Sediment | place: USA: Wyoming | collected... | reverse complement strand
AATAGCATGTTCATTTCAGCAATATGACAGGCAAAAGGATTAATATCCAATCCATAGATATGTTCCTGGATAGCCTCTAAAATAATCTTTGCTTCGCTAGGAGAAAGCCTATCAACAATCTCCCGCCAATTCTTAGGATCACGTAATTCTTTCTTATCAGCCTTATTAAATTTAATAAGATATCGACTAATTAATCTCCTGGTAGCTCGTACGATAAACCCACCGGAACCACAGGCAGGATCCAACAAATCCTTGCTCTCGACATCATAACTATAAGTATAACCAACTGAGGTCAAAATATAATCAATAACCTCAACAGGGGTGTAAAACTCTCCTAGTTTTTTTCGTTCATCACCGGGTAAATATTTTTCGTATAAATTGCCCAAAATATCCCGATCAACATGGGTGAAATCAAACTGGTTTAAAATCCATAATACTTTATTCAAAATCTCATTAAGCTCACTGTCTCCCTCCATGTACCAATCAAGAATCCCTGGTTCATAAAAATGAGTATAAAATTTCTTTGCATTCCTATACGCAACATGTAAAATTTCTTTATAGGCATCCTCAGTGCCAGTGAAATGTTTCCGTAAATCTTCGATACCGCCGTTCGAGATGTTTTTTGGTAAAAGTTCTTTATCCTCACAGATACGAATAAAAAGCAATTTATTCAACAATACATAAATCGTCTCTTTGCAAAAAACCTCTTTTACATTATCATCAGGTACATTTTCCTTACCAGAAAACTGTTTCCACAAACCAAAACCAGAGAACGAGAGATATCTCTTATATTTTTCATCTATTTGCTGACGGTATCGAATAATATTATGATTTAGCTCTCTATTTCCCTTATTATTTTTGACCTCTGTATCTACCTTTTGTAGCTCTGTTAAATACTTATTATAGCCTTCTTTGTATTCCCCAAAAGCCTTTAGGGTATACCCCATCATCAAATCATTCACAATAAAATTGAGTCTATCAAGTAACTTCTTAAATCCCGCATCTTTGGTAATATCTATCCTTTTGTATGTCTCATCAAACTTTTCATACTTACGTGAGTCAAATAGTATCTCTTTTGTAAGGTTAGTAAAAAATAATAACTGGGATTTTTCGTCAGTAGATAATTGATCTTTTCGTTCTAAAATATTCGAAAAATCGAGATTGATTTTTAACTCCTTGGTAGTCTTTGATACTTCCCAGAGTTTAAACTGTACAAAATTTGTAAGACCGATATACTTGGTTGTCTCTTCTTCATACTTAAACGCCTGTTCCTCAAATTCAGGCTTTTCAATACTCATCGAAGGTTTCTTTGTTTCGATCTTAATAATGGCGAACTTGTTTTCATCAAAAATAGTAATATCTGTCCTCTTCTTTTCATAGCGATAGTCGGAACCGCAATAACCTAGAACCTGTTCTACAAAATATTTTACAAAACGAGGTCTCATATCGTGCTCTAAAGAGGCTTTTTCCATCTCTTTTTGAACATGAGAAAACGCAGTTATTATCTTAGTAATAAAAGATTTATCCTCCATCTAGAATCCAATTTTCGTAATAGGTGGAATAGATAAATAAGTTTCCACAGTATTTAGTTTCTTTTTGAGAATTTTATCTCAGTTTCTACTTTAATTTTTGTTACATAAGAAAAGAAGGCAATCTACAATTTTACGATTACTCGTTATGACTATAAAGATATATATTTTTGTATATTTAAAATTGGGCGTCCAACAGGAGAAAATACGTCATAACCACTAGACCACTGGCCCATTTCGTATTACCACTGGCTTGAGAATATGACCACTGGCTTAAAGGTAGCCAATATCATCATCTTTTCGCTTTTGTGGCAAAAGGACATCAATTCCTGTTTTAAATGTTTTAAGGTCATTCTGATATGAAATATATGTATCTTATAAAACCTTCAAAATTGGGGGATTCTTTTGTTTTTAACCGAAAAATATATAAAGTTATAACGTTATAACATTTAGTATGGTAGAAGTATTTGAAGCACGATTAAGAAAAATAGGAAACTCGCTTGGCATCCTTGTTCCCTCACATATTATCGAAGGACTCGGGTTTAGAAGAGGAGATGTTATCCATGTTGTTATTCCACCATCTGAAACTGCAAAAAGAAACGACTTATTACTCGAATTAACAGGAATAGATAAAAAGAAAACTCGTTTTACAAGAGAAAAAGAGGACCGATACTGATGTTTTTAGACACCTCAATTCTCATTGAAATCTTTCGCAATGATCAAAAAACAAGAACATTCCAAGAAATCTACAAGCATATCAAAGATGAGCCTCTCTTCATCTCCCTTATCCAAATTGGAGAAATCTCCGACTGGTGTTTGAAAAACAATATCGACCCAGAAAAACGAATCACGAAGCTTAAACAAATACTAAACGTAATACCACTGAATGAAAAAATATGCTATGAGGCCGCTCATATAAAATATAAGATACGCAAAAAAGGTGTAGCTAAATTCGGTTTACTTGATGGCATTGTCCTTGCTAGTGCAAGATCGATAAATCAAAGACTTTTAACTACAGATAGTGATTTCAGAACTATAAGTGATGCAGTAGTTGTAAGATAAAAAAATGAGTGAAAAAATTTCGTCGAAAATACCGTCGAGATCCTCGTCGCTTTTATAGGTGTTCTTTCTTCCGTCATAACCATTAGACCAATAACCCATTGCTCCTAATGTTGTGCTTAGGAATAACAAACATTATCACCTTTTCATTTTCTGTCAGGTAGTAGGAGATCAATTCCTGTTTTAAGGTCAATTTCATCGTATATTATCTTCTTTTTATGTTTAAAAGTATTCTTTTTAATTCCTTCTTTGTTTTATAATCACAAACTGTTTTCACTTTTTTCATAGTCAACGGATTTATTCCAGTCCAATACATGCAGGTTGAATTAGTCATTGGCGTTGGTGTAAAAAGCTGGAATTGTTCTATATTAGCTAATTTGTTTTTAACAATTATATCTTTTAAATATAGAACTTCTTTTATGTCATCGCCTGGATGACCTATCATGAAATAATATCTTAGGTACTGTTTTTTTTGTTTGTTAATTGCATTAAAATAAGATAAAAATTCGTTAAAATTTTCGTTATCTTTATTCATTAAGGTTGTCACTTTTTTTGAAAAATGCTCAGGAGCTATTTTTAGACAACCGGATATATGATGATCAGATATTTCTTTAATGTAATCCTTGTTATTTAACGCTATATCATATCTAATACCGCTTCGGATAAAGATTTTTTTAATTCCTTTTATAGATCGAGCTTTTCTAAGAAGTTTTATAAGTTTTTCATGACTTTTATCTAAATTTGAGCAACTTAAACAATCTTTTATACAGCTATCGTAGTTTTTACAGTCCATACCATACATATTTGCTGATGGACCACCAAGATCATCTATATATCCATTAAACTTTGGATGTTTTGTCAGATTTTTAATTTCCTGTAAAATATTTTCTTCAGATCTAGAAATAATTTTATCTCCCTGGTGCAAGGAAAGAGAACAAAAATTGCATCCACCGATGCAACCACGATGAGTTACAACAGAGAATTTTGCCATTTTCAACAAAGAATGGGGATGTAATTTTCTTGAATATGGTAATGAGTATATCCAATCTAGATCAGCTGTAGTGTAAGTAGGATACTGGTATTGAAGGATATAGCTGTTAGTGTATTTCTGTGCCAGGTTTTTGTAGTTTGAAAGAGAGCGTTGCATTACGCAGAATTTTTGTAAGTCTTCCTTTACTTCCTGAAACGAAGGCAGAAACTCAAAAGATGAATCAACATTTTTACTTAATACACAGGTTCCTTTTATTTCGGCCAGATCTTTTTTTTGTTTTAATCTTTCGATTATTTCAATTATTTGTTTTTCACCATTACCATATACTAGTATATCTGCCCTTGAATCTAGCAATATGCTGCGTCTAATATTGTTATCCCAATAGTCATAATGAGCAAATCTTCTAAGAGATGCTTCTATTCCACCGATAACAATTTTGCTTGATTTGAAATACTCCTTAATTTTGTTACAATAAAAAATTACTGCTCTATCAGGTATTTTTGTAACACTGCTGTATCTATCTTCCTTTCGTTTTCTTTTTAAAGGAGTATAGTTATTAAGCATACTATCCAGTGAACCTGATGTTACACAAAAACAAAGTTTTGGCGGACCTAGCTTAACAAATTGTTCTTTACTTTCTGGTTTTTCTATAATGCCGACATTAAAACCTTTTGCATCAATTACTCTAGCAATAACACCAGTTGGGGATAATGGATGATCATCATAATATTCTCCAGAAATTAAAATTACATCAAAATTCTGTCCTGTCTTTGCTATCATCTGTAATTGTTTATATGATTATAATATATAAAATATTTTTAAAAAGCTCTGGAAAAATTGATTAACAAACTTCTTTTTCAAGAAAGGCATGCCAGACATTCTATTAACTAATGATGATGGATATAACTCAGCTGGTTTCTATCCCTTACTAAATGAATTATCAAAACATTTTTCTGTTTTTTCTATAACCCCCGATACTGAAAAAAGTTGGATAGGAAAGGCAATTACTACAAAAAAAGAATTAAAGTTAACCAAAATTAAAAAAGAAAATTATGAAATTTTTCTACTGGATGGTACACCTGCTGACTGTGTACAAGTTGGATTTTATAATTTATTAGAAACAAAACCTAAACTTGTTTTATCAGGTATAAACCAAGGTTCAAACGTAGGTAGTGCTAGAATTCTTAGTTCAGGAACTATAGGTGCGGCAATGGAAGCCTCAATAGAAGGAGTTAGTGCAATAGCCTCGTCCTTAAGAATACCTCTGGAAATTAAAAAAACTCTTAATCTATTTGATGAAAAAAATTATGTTTATTTTGAAAATGCAGCGAAAATAACTGTGAAATTAACAAAGATTTTAATTAGTAAAAAATTTGATAGTAGCGTGGATCTTTTTTCAATAAATATTCCATTTGATGCAACGCTTGATTCCGAAATTGCAATAACCAGACCCTTTAAAGGTCCTTATGGACAGTTATTCCACTTAAAAGAAAATGGTTCTATTTTTCATAAAACCCCAAGATTAGAATTTAAAAATTTAAAAGATGGAACTGATTTAAAAGCATTAAGCGAGGGTAAAATTTCTGTTACTCCAATAAGTCTAGATCTGGTTTCAAAAGATTCTTTGAAAAAAGTTGAGCAAATGATAATAGATAATTGGTGAAAAAAACCTCTACCGTACATCGGGGGTAATAAAAATATTCCTCTTAATAAGAATAATTATTAATCTATTGAATAATATGCATAACTGAAACATATGAAGAAACAACCTTTACTTGTCATTGAACACTGCGAACCACAACTGTCTAAATGGCTTATGCTAGAATACAGACATGCAGTAAAACTTTGGCCAGGTAAAATCTTATTTACAAGGATAATCGATAAAAGAACAGCAGATTCCTTAAAAAAACTAGGCAAAGTAGAAAAACAGAAAGCAAAAGATTTGCTAAATAATAAGAATTGTATAGTGTTAGATCCTCAGTCAAAGAAAACACTTACCACAAAGGATTTTTCAAATCTCGATGCGATTATTATAGGTGGAATTCTTGGTTATGAAAAACCTCGAGGACTCACAAAAAAACTTATTACTGATAAATCTGACTTTGAAACAAGGAATATAGGTAATATTCAGCTTACAATCGACGGCGCAGTCTTTATTGCAAAAGCAATCTTATTAGGCTTAAAGCTTAAGGATATTGAAATTGCACGTGAAATTGAAATTGTCCAAGATTCTGTACACTCTACAATAATACCTTACGGTTACCCAGTAATCAACGATAATCCAGTGATTACACCTGGACTCATCAAATATCATTCTAAGGAAAAATCCAAATTAAAATAATGGATAGAAAAAATTTAGTAATTATTTCATATTCCCAGGGAGAAAATAACAATTTGATCACTGGCATATTTAAATACAAATTAGGTTTTTTTGCAGTTTACTACACAAAAAGAGTTTGTAGGATATCATAAGTTAAATTCAGAAATATTTTTTAATATATTTGTTAACATTTTATCTTACTGTAGTAAATCTTAATATTACCCCAGTGCCTTTAAGATTTGATAGAACTTTGTCAATAAATTGGATTTCTTCATCCATTTTTACAATACAATTCCAGTTATAAATATAATCATGTTCACCGATGGTAGATTTTAGTCCCATTTCAGTTAGTTTTTTATGGATAACAGATATTTTTTCTCCATCTGGGTTCAAGAATATGTCAATATACGTTTCCATTTAATACTCACTAGTAACATTAAGCAAATATCATGATAAAAAGTTATGGATTCCCTAGTTATATTTAATATATTATTAAAATCAATTACCTTTAGAAACCAAGAGGCTGCCAATTATCCCATTTTTTATAGCTTTTTTTAAGAATATAAAGACTAGGAAGTATTAAAACAGGTGATATAAGCATAAAAAAAGGATTTATAATAGAAGCAATTGTAAATATAAACAATAGTGGTCCAACAGCAACAATGTACTGAGAAAATATTTTTAAATTATATAGAAAGGTAGAAGGGTGTAACCCAGCAAAATATACTGTCATGGATAATGAATAAAAAGAAATTGTTATAAAGGAAAATAATGCTGGTAGAAAATAAAACAGTTGATTCATACTAATCGATGCAATTATAAGAATGACAAACGAGATAATATTAAAAATTAGAAAACTTATGAGTTTACTTTTAATAATTGTTGAAACAGTAACAGGAAGAAACATGTACGAGTTAAATGAGTCAAATGCTGTAAGCATATTGTAAATTGATGATGACACAATTCCTATAAAAATAGAAAAAATCATAATTGCTTTTACACTTGGTATCAGCTCCGAGAAAATAGAAAGAAACATCCAAGTTAGCGCAACAGGAAATAAGAATTGGAAAATAATTTTTCCTACCCCGCCCTCACTCCTCTTTAAATCAAGGAAATCTTTTGCTACATAATGCGCCAGAACAGTAAATCGTATTTTATTTGATATATCAATTAAAGAATTTTTATATTGTTTTTTCCGCTCTGGGTAATCCACTTTTATGAAAAAAAGTGATAGAGCTGCAGGAACAATTATTAGCAATGTAATAAGTAGTATTTTTTTAAATGTTATTTGATAGAAGATTGAATAAGGAATTACCAAAGTTTTTATATCGAATGGCAGGTTTTTAGAAAAAATTAACACAGTTATTCCAATTACCACTAGTAATAAAATAAGAAATTTACTCGAATGAGCATATAGTGTTGATAAGAAAAAAACTATTGATAAACCAAGGAGAAACGAGAGAAATAAGGTTCCACAGGCAAAAAATGCTGAGACTGTATTAATACCTATAAATGGTGTAGCAATAAGAAATCCAAGTATTATTGGAATAAGCCATAAAAATAGGTAATAAATAATATCCTTAACAAAGAAATTCAAAAAAAGCCTTCTTTCTGATAAAGGGAAAGTTCTTGATGAATAAGCAATTAAACTAGCCTGACCAAAACGACGATTCATTACTTCCTTTCCAAATAGTCCAAATGCACCAATGCGTACTCCAAATAAAATCAACAAATAATGAGCATAAAGAAACATTTGACTAGTTGTTATAATACTCCTAAAATATGGGAGAAAAAATGATGCTATAAAGCAAATAAAAAAAATAAGTAACGGGAAGAACGCAAAAAGACGAACACCAATAAGACTAGTGTGTAAACGCCATTCTTCCTTTATCATGGCTTTAAGTATTTCCAATGTCATGGTTCTCCGTCTTTAACTAATTTTAAAAAGAATGATTCCAGGTGTTGTTTCGTCTTTTTTAATTCTTGTATCGACCCGATATGTAATAAAACACCTTTATCAAGAATCCCTATCTGCGTACAGATTTCCTCAGCAATATCCAGAACATGTGTAGAAAAGAAAATAGTGTTACCATGGTTAATATAATCTAATAAAAAATCTTTAAGAGTCCTCTGAATAATAGGATCAAGATTTATAAGTGGTTCATCAATAAACACTAATTGTGGTTTATGCAGAAATGCTTGTGCAAACATCAGTTTCTGACGAGTTCCTCTTGATAAATCTTTACATAAAGCATTTCGTTGATCTTCAAATTTTAGTAGTTTAAACCATTTATCACATATTTCTTCGAGATTACTAATTTTTCTTATCTTTGCAACAAATTCAAGATATTCCTGCGCAGTTAAAAAACTCGGTGGTGTCTCCTGCTCCGGTATGATTCCAACCTTTTCTCTAATCTTAATAGGATTTTTTAAAACATCGAGATCGAGAACCTTAATAGAACCCTTATTTGGTTTAATCTGACCTGTTAGCATCTTTATCATTGTAGTTTTACCAGAACCATTAGGACCAAGTAAACCAAATAATTCTCCTTTTTTTACAGAAAAAGAAACATTATTAACTGCGGTTAAATCTCCAAATTTTTTAGTCAAATTAATCATTTCTAATACGTTGTCCATCCTTCTCACCATTTACTTGAATAAAAATAGAAAGAGGTAATCTACTAAAGGTTATTATATTTGTACCTTCATCTTTTGATTAGCATACCACAAAGGGTAATAATATCCTTTATTATTGTTAAATTCCGTTCCTGTAAAAATGACAGATAAATATATCTTAAGAACCATTTATTTAATCCAAATATATTATACTTTTATTGTTTGGTTATTTACTACTTTTTATTAAGTAAATACTCCAAATACTATCTAAAACAAAATAATATCTAAAGAGTATAAATAATATTATTATATAAGAACAGTAAAAATTGTATCAAATGACATTTCTCCACGAAAAATATATAAATAAGAAGCATGAAAGATAATATTTAGCTATGTAAATTTGTAGAAATATATGTAATTAAGAGGAGATTATATATGAAAAAACAACAAACTATTACTACAAAGCTTCAAAATCTTGTAAAGAAAAAAAATACACCCCTAGTTATTACTAAAGCAGGATCTATTAAACGTTTTTCAAGATCCTCAGATAGTGGCGGATATGGCGGGGAGTATAGCCCATCATACGATGAAGAGTAAAATATAGTTTTTTAACTATATTATCTTAATATTACAATTTTTATTTTTTACAATTAAAAGTTAACGTTTATTTTAAAAAATTTTTCCCGTCGTATTGTTAACACCAGCCTTAAATGTCTAATATATACAAGGATTAGTAAGATTATATCTTTAGGCTATTGATGGATCGTAGTCATCATTTTCTTTTTTAGTGTCATGACCTTTTGAGGCTTTACAATTCTCACAAATCCCATCTGCTTCTTCATAAGATTCTAATTCCGCACCACAAATTTCACAATACTCTGTCATATCTATTTCACCTCATGAAAGTATGATTGAAAATCAAATACATGTTTATAAAATGTAGTTTTTTCGAATTTTGATTTAGTATTTTATAAAAATAAAAAGGTATATAATCCAATTAAAGATACATGAAGTTGAAGGATGAGGATTATGAAAACAACTATGGAAAATTTTGGTAATGATGCAGGAAAAATATGGGTGACACTCAGCAGATATGGCCCATTAAATACAACTACATTGCAGAAAAAATCCAGACTCTCAGAACATAATTTCTATGCTGCAGTTGGATGGCTTGCGCGGGAAAACAAGATTTTCAAAAACGGTTCAAAATATGAACTTCGTGAAACAAATCTAACAAACAAGATTGGAGAAGATGCTGGAAAGATATGGAATGTACTAAGTACCCAAAGGAATTGTGATATATCCTCAATAGCTAAAGTTACCCAAATAACAGTAAGAGACGCCTATTCTGCTCTTGGATGGTTAGCTCGCGAAGAAAAAATATGGATGACAAAGGAAAAAAACAATCAGCAATTTAAAATTGGATTAAAATAAATCTCTTATTTTTTCTTATAATAATCATCTATATCTGATTTTTGATTAGTATCTACCTCATATTCTTCTCTTTTTATACTTTCTCTAGTAGCTTTTTCTAACTCTAAAGCTTCTTGTTTCACAATATCAAAAATACCCATTATAGATACAATCCCTAGCTTAGATATAAACTTTTTACAAGTGTTTATAAGTTCCAAATGAAGCTGCATTTCTAATTGCCTATATTCACTAAGAGACATACCTTCAACATCGCCAGGATACATACTAATACCTTCAATTATTGTAACAATTTTTACTTTAAAATACTATTTACATAATCAAACAAAAAATTCATAGACCGTAAAAAGTTAACTTTAGAGAACAAAAATGAAAATAACTCCACAAAAAATATACAAAATTCTTCTTAAAAAATTTGGAGATTTAAACTGGTGGCCTATAGATATAAATTATCATGAAAAAAATAATAGTGACCCAAGATTCGAAGTCATCGTTGGGGCGATACTAACCCAAAATACTGCATGGTCAAACGTGGAAAAAGCATTAACAAATCTCAAATTACTAAACAAATTAGATATAAAAAATATTTCAGAAATAAACATAAATGAATTACAAGACCTTATAAGACCATCTGGATTCTTTAAACAAAAAGCAAAACGACTCAAAGATTTAGTATCCTATCTAAAAGACAAATATCATGGTGATTTAAATTATCTCTTTTATAGAGATATATCGGTTATTAGAGAGGAGTTATTATCTTTAAAAGGCATTGGTCCTGAAACAGCAGATTCAATAATTCTGTACGCGGGTAACTTACCAATATTTGTAGTTGATGCATACACCAGACGCATCTGTCAACGAATACCATTAAACACCAATATTTCATATGATGAAATCCAAGATTATTTTGAGACAGAACTATCTCGAAATTACACAAAAAAAGAGCTAACAAAAGTCTATAATGAACTACACGCATTGATTGTTTTACTTGCAAAAAAATATTGTAAAAAAAATCCAGAATGCATTGAATGTCCATTAAAAAAAATATGTAGTTATTATGCTGAGTTATTTCAATAGTTCTTCTACTTTGTTACTAACAATTTCTGCAGGGATATCTGGAAGTGAAATAAGCTGTGTTGTACCAAGGTGTCCCTTACCAGAAGGTTTTATATTTATGAATCCTGCACCTTCAATTTCTTTTAAATAGTTCCAAAACATCGTATGAGTTCTTGGTTTTTCATTATACTCCTCACAGGTTATAGCATAAGTTTTTTCAGCCTCGCCAGTGTTAACATAAGCAGTGCCATCTTTTTTTAATCTTTTTGCAACAGCGTATAAAGTAAAAAGCTGATGGCGATCTAGATTCTTGAGTTTAGACTCAGTAACAATAGAATATGTTTCAGCTTTAGCAGCACGAACATGTTCAGGTATAACCATTTCAACATGTTTATAATCTGCAGCAATACCTGCTTTCCATAACAGTTCTATTGCAAAACGTGCATCTCCCCACTCAGACGCGATATCTGCTATTAAATCTATACAATCCTCATTGACTGCCTCATTATGAAATGCTAAATCAACACGTTGTTTAACAATATCATATAGTTCATTACGGGTATACTTGTCAAGTGACAAAACATTGCTACGTTTAAAAGTACTAAGCGTAGTGGGATCTAGCATCGAAATAATATCTTTTTGGGAAATTAAAAGAATTGAAACAGGAAATTTTTCCTTTAAAGATTCATCCGAAAAACGGGTAAGATTATATATTAAATTAAAACCGCTTTTTTTAAAGAGAGCGTCTACTTCATCAAGAACAACCAACAACTGTGCATCTCTTTTTTGTAGCTGTTTCCAAAGAACCTGCAACATCTCCTGGACTGAAAAACCACGATCTGGAAAATGGGAATCAAAATGATTTAAAATACCGAGTAAAACCATTGCATCTGTTGATCGTTTTCTACAGTTGATATGGACATATTCAATAATCTTTCCTTGCTTACGCGCTAGATTTACAAGAGAGCTACAGAACTTTTTTGCAATAACCGTCTTTCCTGTACCAACAGGACCCTTAATAACAACATTTTGAGAAACACGAGAAAGTAAAGGTTTAAACATTTGAGCAAGAAAACTAAGTTGTTCATCTCTATGTAAAAGCTCTTCAGGAACATAATCAAAATCAAGAGTATTCAGATTCTTTATAACTGATGATGACATAAGTTCATCTTCTATAATATTGCTCATTGATAATTGTAATATCCCACCTGTAATAAAACTT
>Ga0315285_10006300_pt1 | contig 12224 bp, 10 predicted proteins | sample YL17G09_36_MG_FD_203698 | JGI IMG/M metagenome (GOLD analysis project Ga0315285, IMG submission 203698) | Sediment microbial communities from Yellowstone Lake, YNP, Wyoming, USA - YL17G09_36 | ecosystem: Environmental > Aquatic > Freshwater > Lake > Sediment | place: USA: Wyoming | collected... | reverse complement strand
TCGGAGTTTTAATCTAACAAATCAAAAGATTAATTCCAAGGACTTTTGACTCCGAACTAAGAACTCCGAACTCATTACTGGAGCGAAGCGATGTTCGGTCTGGGTTTGCCGGAAATTCTAGTTATTTTGGTGATCTTTCTTTTTCTCTTCGGGGCAAAAAGGCTTCCTGAAATTGGCGCAGGTCTTGGGAAGACAGTCAAGGAGTTGAAAAAGATCATGGATGATAGGAAAGCGGATAAGGAGAAAGAGAAGAAGGATCAAAAAGGGAATTTGATTTCTGATCTGAAGAAAGAGGTTGAAGACATCCCTGGCCTGAAGGAAGTTAAGGAGATTAAAGAGACTGTTGATAAGGTTAAGAATATTTCAAAACTCTTAAAGTAGCTTTTCTTAATGATTTCTTATCCGCTCATCATGAAGATCTGATTTCTCTATTTTGTCCATTCTATGCAGAAAACTCCGTCAGAGGCACCGGGGTCATCGTACGGATCATCGGTCACTTTAGTTCAAGTAAAGATAGATTGAAAAGAAGGAGAAGAGCATGAACAAGAAATTAACCCGATTTGATCTACAGAATATGAAAGAATCTGGCAAGAAGGCCGTTTGGATTACCTCCTATGATTACTGGACCGCTCAATTCGCAGAAAAAGCTGGCATGGATATGATTCTGGTAGGTGATTCTATGGGCATGTGCATTTATGGCTATGAAGGAACGATTCCTGTCACCATGGATCAGTGCATCTATCATTCAGAGGCAGTCCGTCGGGGTGCTCCCAATACTTTCGTCATTGGCGATATGCCTTTTCTGTCCTATCAGGTCAATACCGACGAAGCCGTTCGGAATGCAGGACGTTTTCTCAAAGAAGCCAGAGTTGATGCGATCAAGCTCGAAGGGGGCCGAAGAATTTCTTCCCAGATTAAAGCCATTGCAGATGGGGGGATGTTAGTCATGGGCCATATCGGCCTGACACCCCAAAGCTCAGGTCAGTTAGGTGGATTCAAGGCGCAAGGCCGTACGGCTGATTCAGCGTTGGAATTGATTGAAGATGCGAGAGCCGTCCAGAAAGCAGGAGCTTTTTCCCTCCTTGTGGAAGCAGTTCCTCCAGAGGTTTGTAAAATCATTCGAGATGACTTGACCATTCCTGTCTACGGTATTGGAGCCGGGCTGGATGCGGATGGGCAGGTCATGATCGTCAGTGATATCCTGGGAATCTTTCAGGCCTTTACGGCAAAGTTTGTTAAAAAGTATGCCAATCTGGCAGAGGAAACATTGAGAGCCCTTTCGGCTTATGCTGAAGAGGTGAGGACCGGCAGGTTCCCTGAGGCCCAACATACTTACAACATGCTCGAAGGGGAACTGCCGAAACTGATGGCTGCTCTGAAAAAATAAGAGAATATTAAAAGGAGAAAAAGATGGCCCTGGGAGAAAAGTTAAGGATTGAATCCTCTGTATTGGAGGAGATCAATCGATTCCTCCTCGATCCAGACAATTCCGCCATCAATGCAATGCTTCGTATGATTGAGAAGTATGGAACACCGGAGGAGATCAATGCCAAGGCTCGTGAGGCCCAGAAGCTTCCCAACCTCCTCGAAAGGCTCAAAGCGATAGGATCTCCATATCTAAAGGATTTAGAATGGCTCATGGCTGAACGGGATAAGGGTTCCTTCATTTCAATTCCTGACTTTCGTCGGAAGGTCCTCGGAAAGCGGGCCGATAAGATGACCTTTGATGAAGGACGGGCAGTGACCTTGGAGATCAGTGCCTTCCAATACTTCCCATGGTTGATCACAGAGGCCCGACAGGCCATCGAGGAACAGGAGGTCATGCCTTCGAGATACATTCGGGTCCGGAAGATGAAGGAGCAGGAAAAAGACCGGGGAGATATCCTTGCTGTGGCGGCTGCCATGCAGATCATCGGAGCAAGCTATGTGGAGACTCTGGACACCAAAGGAACCGATGGTTCGAACGTACATCTTGGGGGCCCTGAGACAATCACTGGCTATTTTGGAGGGATTGGACAACCCAATGAGCATGCCCTTCAGTGGATGGATGAGTATCTCTATTATTACACCCAATATGGAATCCGGCAGGTCCTCAACATCAATCCTGGAACAGTCCTTCTCGGTTATCTCCTCCACAAATTGGGAATCGATATGGAATTTAAGATCTCAGTCTTCATGGGAAATGACAATCCCTATTCCGTCCTCTGGACTCTGATGGCTGCCCGGCTCTTTTCGAGGAAGGATGGTTCCACACCGCTGGTTGGCTTCAACCTGAGCAATTCTGTCGATTGCCAGACGCTGGAGGTGTCAGCCGAAATACGCCAAAAACTTGGGTTCGAAGATAAAGTCCGAATCGAACATCATATCACTGAAACCTGGAAGAGCATTGTCCGCCAACCCTACAACCGGCGGTGTGATCTCCTGGAAGTTGCCTCACGGATCTCCAATATATCAGCAAAACATGAAGGAGGCGATCCCGAGGTGGAACAGACAAGGGAACATGCTTCGGACATACTAGACTATTTTAGGGATAAGGAGGAGATTCTCTCTTCTGGGGATATGTCTCGTCTGGAGAGAAATTACATGGACAAGCACGATGCCGTCAATCGCACGGCAAAGGCCCTGACAGAAAAGGGCCTCGCTTTTATAGCCGCCTTGAATCTCCACCGTCGGTAGGAATAGTTAATCCCCCTTTGTCCCCCTTTAGAAAAGGGGGAATTGCGCCTCCCTTTGCTAAAGGGAGGTGGGGAGGGATGGGGTCATTTCGGCAAGTTATCGAGAATGGGTTTCATGATCTTTTCAATACGGCTCTTTGTGCCTAAGAATCGAAAAGTCTCAGCGTCGGAAAGGGGTTGCTGAGGAGCTCCCATGTTGAAACCCCTCACTTCCAAGGCGGTTTTAAACCCGAGGGGAAAGGGGACCGAAAACATAGCCCGGATCAGTAACAGGATTGAGAATTGGAGCTCTCGGGCCTTATCGTAATCTCCCTTCCCCCAGGCATTGTAAATCCCAACCATGATCTCTGGCAGAATACCTGCGGTCGCTGTCATACATCCCTTTGCTCCGACCATCAGAGCGGGAAAGAGGATGTCTTCCCGGCCAATGAGAATGGAGAGATCCTCTCCGATTAAACGGATCTTATCCATATAATGGAGCAGGTCAACCATACTCCCACTGGAGTCCTTCATGGCCACGATGTTCTTTCTGCGAGAGAGGCGTTTGACCACATCATAGCTGATCGGAGGAGCGAACAAGGGGATGTTGTAAAGGATGATGGGAAGATCGATCGCATCGCTAATCATCTCAAAATGGCGTTCCATATTATCTTGACTGATGGGATAATAGTAGGGCGGAGCAACCACCACGGCCTCGCAGCCAATCTCTTGGGCTTTTTGCGCCAATCGGATGCAGTCCTTTGGACGGGTAGAGGCAATCCCAGGTGTGACAGGAACCCTTCCCCGGGCTTGATCGTGGACGATCTGCATGAGGTAAACCTTTTCCTCAAAATCGAGATGAATAAATTCACCCACCGAACTGATTGGGAAGATTCCATGGACCCCTTTCTCTATGACAAAGTCAACCATCTGGCAGACAACGGCCTCCTTAATATTGCCATCTTCAAAAGGCGTCATCATCGCTACATAAATTCCTTCCGGTTTGAACATCACCTCTCCTTTTCGATGAGACCTAATTTCTTTAATGTCTCTAATTTGGGTCTTCCTTCCTCGTCCCATCCCCTCACGAAATAATATTCTTTCAACATCGTCTCTAAATCGACCACCCGACCCCGGCAGGGACCCTCTTTGAGGGGTTCAGTGAGAAACCGAATCGGCAAAGAATCCTCTTTCATGGTGAGCCCTTCCCTTAGATTGAAAAGTCTCACCAGATTATTGGTTCTTTCTCCAATTCCTAATACCTCCTCGGGCGAGGAGAAAGATTCGATCCCTGTGACGGAGTGAAGAAACTGGACCATGTGCCTCAAGCTGAGGGAAAAGATGGTGAAAAGGCAGGTGACAGATGAGTTGATGACGGTAAATAAATCCTGTTGACTTTTTACAAACTCTGCCTTGAACTCAATCGAAAAAGGATCGATGCGTTCGTCTGCTGAAAGGAGTTCAGCCCCAATCGGCCAAGAGCGAAGATGGCAGGCCCCGCGATCGCTGGTGGCATAGGCTAAAGCGATCCCTGTTGAGCCTCTCGGGTCGTAAGCAGGCATCTCCAATCCTTTTACATGGATCGCAAAAGATTCAGAACCTTTTCCAATCTCCTTGGCTATTCTTTTTACTCCCTCTCCCCAGAGGAAGGCTGATTCCTCTCTTTGGCCGATGAGATGGATCATCCGAATGATTCCTTCATCATCACCGAATCGAAGTGGAAAACCGAGGTCACGCTCCTCCAATACCTCCTTCTCCATGCACTCCATGAGGAATCCAATGACGTTTCCTGTGGAGATGGCGTCCAAGCCATAGAGGTCGCAGAGATATTCTGCATGAATGATGGCAGGGATGTCCGTGTTTTCGCACTGAGCTCCAAAGCTCCAAACATTTTCATATTCCGGGCCTTCCACAAAAGCGCCTTTATATTTTCCTTCTCTTACCTCTGAAATCTTGCTGCAATAGATGGGGCATCCGTAGCAAGCTTTATTTCGGATATAAAATTCTTGGATCCCTTCCTCATTGACTGCCGATCGGCCCTGAAAGATTCCTTTCTGAAAGTTCCTTACGGGATGGACTCCGGCCTCATTCATACAGGAGAGGATGGTGTTCGTTCCGTATTTCTGACGGCCCCCTCCAGAGTCTGGATGGATGGCCATTTCATTAAATGCCTCCCGGCAGATCGTCATAAAATATTCCGGATTGGCAATGGTGATAGGATGGTGGCCTCTGATGGCAATGGCTTTCAAATTCTTCGATCCCATGACAGCCCCAGCGCCTCCCCTCCCAAAGGCTCTCGCCTCAGAGATGATGTTTGCAAACCGGACTCTCTTCTCACCCGCCTCTCCAATGCAGGCGACCCGAAACTCCTCTCCAAGTTGTTTTTTGATCCATTGGTGGGTTGAAAGGGTATCTTTTCTCCATAGATCGCTGGCATCCCGGAGATGGACCTCTTTATCATCCACCAAAAGCATCACAGGGGAGGGAGCCTTTCCTCTGATGATCAGGGCATCCAGTCCGGCCATCTTCATCTCCGGGCCGAAGAAACCTCCACAATTGGCATCGAGCCAGTAACCCGTCGCCGGGCTTTTGGTCGAGACAATACACCGGCCGCTTCCAGGAGCAAGGGTCCCGGTCAGAGGACCAGTGGCAAAGATCAACAGGTTTTCAGGTCCAAAGGGATCACATCCCTGGGGGAGGTGGTCATAGAGGTATTTTGCCGCGAACCCTTTCCCGCCGATATATTTGGATGCCAGATCCCAGTCTAAAGAGGTTCGTTCCACCTTGCCCTGGGTGAGATCGATTTCCAATATTCTTCCAGCATAGCCATTGAACTCAAATTTCATCTCATCCCACCTTGACGACGGCTTTGGTTGGGCACCATTTAATGCATTGAAATTCCCCCTGGCACGTGTCGCAGAAGAAGGGGAATTTTTTGGAAGTCTCTGTATGGATCCCTGCATAAGGGCAGGCCTCTCTACAGAGAAGGCAGCCGGTGCATTTTTCTTCATCTATCCGGAGATAGCCGTCCCAGGAGAGGGCACCTTCCGGACATACTTCAATACATTTCCTGGGCTCACAGGCAACGCATATAAGGATCTTCTCTTCTTCGGGCCAGTCTGAATGGATACGAATTCTTGACCGTTTGGGTGCAATGGAGCCTTCGTGAGCGAGGGAACAGACCATCTCACAAATTCTGCATCCTGTGCACAGGGAAGGAACAGGTTTTATCATATCAAATTTCTTTTTTCCCCTCACCCCATCCCTCTCCCCATAGGGGAGAGGGATGGGGTGAGGGGTGTTTTTTAAAAAGACGGTCCAATTCGATTGATTGCAAACTCTCTGTGTCCCAAGATTTCGCTTTTGGTCAATTTTCCAGAGGACACCCTTACGATTTCGCTAAAGATCTTCTTTCCAATCTCCTGAACACTCTTATTTCCGGTGATGATCTCACCGGCATTGATATCCATATTATCTTTCATCTTCGAATAGACATAGGAATTGCTGGCTATCTTAATTACCGGAGTAATAGGTGAACCCAAGGGGTTTCCTCGGCCTGTTGTAAAGGCGATGATCTGTGTGCCTCCAGCCAGTAGGCCTGTCACAGATTCGGCATCATGGCCAGGTGTGTCCATAAGGACTAATCCTTTTTTAGTGGGTGTTTCGGCATATTCGAGGACCTCCATGATTTTGCTGCTTCCACCTTTCATCACGCATCCCAAAGATTTCTCTTCCAGCGTGGTGATTCCTCCCTCATAGTTACCCGGTGCGGGATTTGCCCTTCCGATGTCCACCCCTAAGCTGAGAGCCCTCATCTCTGTCCGCTTTACTATTTCTAAGATCTTCTTTTTTACCGCCCGATTGATCGCCCTCTTCGCAAGGATATGTTCGGCTCCAATACTTTCTGTGGTCTCTGAAAGGATGACGGTTCCACCTTCCTTAACCAGGATGTCACTCACAATGCCAAGGGCAGGGTTCGCGGATAGACCTGAGCAGGCATCCGAGCCTCCGCATTCCACTCCAAGAATCAATGAATCGATATTCGCCTTTTCCCTTTTGAGTCGAGAGGCGAAAGACGCCATTTCTCTGGCAATTCTAAGGCCTTCTTTTACTGTTTTTAGAGTTCCCCCGACTTCCTGAATGATAAGATTTTTGGCTGGTTTCCCAGACTCTGCGATCTTTGATGCGATCATGGATGAATTAACCACTTCGCAACCCAGACCGATGACCAGAACGGCTGCGACATTGGGATTTCTACCAACTCCAATTAAGGTCCGAGCTGTCTGCTCCGCATCAAAGGCCAACTGGGCGCAGCCATGGGGGTGGGGGATGGAGATAGGTCCCTTCACTTTGCGAGCAATGGTATTACAGACCTCACTTGAACAGGCCACAGAAGGAAGGATGATGACATGATTTCTTACACCCACTTTTCCATCTGGCCTCTTATAACCTAAGAAGTCTATCATGATACTTCGTCACCTTCAAATGTAGAATATAGAAGTAATCCCCTCCCCCTTGATGGGGGAGGGTGTGGGTGGGGGTGATAAGGATTTAATCCCCCTCCCCTTTATCCCCTCCCGCCAGGGGAGGGGATAAATTTTTGGTATTTTCTAAGAAGTTTACTTCTTTTTACTTTTTCCCCGCTCCCCTACCACATTATGGATATGGACCAACTCCCCTGGCTTAATTTCACGAATCGCTCTCCCGATCCTCTCTCCGTATTTGATCACAGGCCCTCCTCTGGTAATCTTTTGAAGGGCAATTTTATGGCCGAAAGGTATTTCTTCTCTCACCTCAACCTTTTTCCCTTTTGGTAACAGAAGAAGCGTTTTCGCCTTGATCAGAGATTTCACCGTAGCAACATTATCTTTTGGATGACTCAGGATCACTTTTTTATGAAAATCTTCAGTCTTCATACTTTTAAAATATACATGAATTCAGAATGAAATTCCATAGGTTTTTGAATGAGGATGAAATTCATTGATCCGAGAAGAAATATTTGATAGCATTTTCATGGAATTTTACTTCCTATGGAGGCAAAAGCTATGGCTATTGAGCAAAGGGCAAAACCATTTCGAGAAAATTGGTTGCAGATCGATACCCTGCGGTGCGGCATGGACTGGTCTGAGGAGGATTTGGAGAGACCCCAGATACTGATCGATGATGTTTTTGGACACAGCCACCCCGGTAGTTTTCATCTCGATTCTCTCTCTCGTGAGGCCTCTAAAGGCGTCTATCAAAAGGGAGGAAAACCTTCGGAGTTTCATGTCACGGACATTTGCGATGGGTGGGCCATGGGTCACGATGGGATGAACTATATCCTCCTCTCCCGTGAGATTATCTGCGAGATGGTGGAAGTCCATGCCTCCGTTTTACCCTGGGATGGAATCATTCTCATTTCATCGTGTGACAAAGCCATTCCTGCTCACCTTATGGCCGCTGCCCGAATCAATATTCCAACGATCCATATTCCAGGGGGAAGCGCTCGTTTGGGTCCGGATATGACCAGCTCCGTCAAGAGCGGTGAGATGACCTCAGGATATAAACTGAATCAATTCTCAAAAGAAGAAATGAGGTCTTACATCCTTTCATGTGATCCAAGCTGCGGGGCCTGCCAGTTCATGGGAACGGCCAGTACCATGCAGTGTATGTCTGAAGCCTTGGGGATGGCTCTTCCTGGCTCGGCCCTGGTTCCGGCGACCCTTCAGGAAATTCATCGCTACGCACGGCAAGCAGGCCAGAAAATTATGGAACTGGCTGAAAAGGGAATCAAAGTTTCAGATATTCTCACTAAGGAAGCATTACTAAACGCCATCAGGGTTCATGCTGCCATCGGCGGATCGACCAATGCCTTGCTTCACCTTCCGGCCATTGCGCATGAATTGAATATTGAAATCTCGTATGCCGATTTTGAAGAGGCCAATGCGACTGTTCCTTACCTCACCAATATTCAGCCGAGCGGCAGTTTCCTAACCGAATTCTTCTGGTTTTCAGGAGGAGTGCCCAGAGTGCAGTGGGAGATTCAAGATCTCCTCCATCTCGATGTTATGACTGTGACGGGAAAGACTCTAAAAGAGAATTTAGAAGATTTGAAAAGAGAAGGGTTTTTTGAAAGGACGGAGGGATGGCTCCGGAATTACAAGGTTGACCGTAAGGAAGTGATTCGCGAGGCCAAGCAGACCAGCCTCAGAGGCTCCATTGCCATTCTGAAGGGAAGCTTGGCTCCGGAAGGGGCGGTTGTTAAATTCTCTGCTGTCGCAAAGGAGATGCTCATTCACGAAGGGCCTGTAGCGGTCTTCAATCAGGAAGAGGAGGCTTTAAAAGCCATTCTCGATAAGCGAATCAAGTCAGGGGATGTGATAATTATACGCTATGAAGGTCCGCGAGGAGCAGGGATGCCTGAAATGCTTGCCACAACCGAAGCATTGATCACCGATCCTGTTCTTTCAAAGACCACTGCATTGATTACAGACGGGAGGTATTCCGGAGCGACGAGAGGGCCCTGTATTGGCCATGTCTGCCCGGAAGCTGCTCGAGGAGGGCCCATTGCCCTGATCGAAGATGGGGATCTCGTCCGAATCGATATTCCGCAAAGGAAATTGGAAATTGTTGGATTGAAGGGCACAAGGATGCCTCCTGAAAAGGTGGAGCAAATTCTGAGCGAAAGGAAGAAGAATTGGAAGATGCCGAAGTTCCCTCAACGATCTGGGGTCTTGAAACGATATCTCCAATCCGCTGCCCCAGCTTATAAAGGGGCTTATACGGAGTATTAGGTTTGGCAAAAATAGAAACTCCACCCCCACCCTCACCTCGGTACGAGTCGATTCCGACCTCCCCCATCAAGGGGGAGGGTGTTTTAAGTTGATTCTCAAATTATCCCCCTCTCCCCCCGGTGGGAGAGGGGAAGGGTGAGGGGGATTATCAATAACGCACCATTGATACCCACTGGAGAAGAAACCATGAAGATGCACGATCCGTCCTTCAATGACCCGATCATCCATCAAGCTGAACCCATTACCTTGATCCTTCCCTTTATGATGGAGATTCTCCGATCCGTAAGAATTAAAACCACACGGGATGAGATCGTCAAACGTTTGATGACTGGAAGCCCACGCATTGCCATCATCCATGGAGGAGAGGACCATCCCGCCCAGGTTCTTGATGAGAGGTTCGTCAAGAAGGCTGTTCGAAGTCTCTGGATAAGGAATGCCCTTCCTTTTCCCATGGCCGATCCAGGGGTCTGCGACGGCATCGCCCAGGGACACATCGGCATGAGTTATGTACTCCTCTCCCGGAATCTCGCGAGCCTCAATGTGATTACCCAGTGCGAAGCCCATGGATACCAGGGAGCCCTGGTGCTCACGAGTTGTGACAAACGGCCAGCCGGAGAGGTGACAGGGCTCGTTCAGGTCGACCTTGCCCGAAGAAGAAAGAGGATGAAGCCATTTCATGCGGTCTTCCTTCCCACCCACCTTATGCCTGACCGTTACCTTCCCGCCTATCTCAAAAAGGATTTCACGGAGATCAAAGGAAGCGTTGAAGACCCATCCATCAAAAAAGAGATCTCCGACCTCCTCAAGATGAAATTGAAATGCAACAACTACGCCATGTATCAGAAGTTGATTGATACCCTCGCAACCCAAGGAAAGATTGATGAAAAGAGGGGAGATTACCTGAAATCCGAGATTGTAAAGTACTGTTGTATCGAGAGCGGGACCTGTGCCTTCACCTCCCTGGGAACAGGATGTACGAGTAAACTTGTTGTGGCCGGCCTCGGCCTTGTTCCTTCGGCAATGGAATTGCCCGAGCGGCCCCACGCCCAAACCCAGGTCGACTCGGCTGTGGAGATTCTCCTGGGCATGTTCAAAAGAGAGGATTCTGGAAAATCCGTCTCGTCACTGGTTCGTCAGAATCTAAAGAATGCCATCGTTGTCTGGAGCGCCATCGGAGGTTCCACCAACTGGGCACTCCACTTCCCTTACGTGGCTGCCTCTTTGGGCATTACGCTAACTCCGAGACAGATAGCAAAGGTCGGAGAGAAGACACCCCTATTGATGGGTTCCGATGCGATTTGGAATAAGGACGTCCTCACTTTGACCAAGGAGATCTCCAAGGGGAAGAGCTCGGGCATCGATACGCTCATGAAAGTCCTCTTTCGAATGAATCTTGTGCAGGACTCAGAGACGGTTCAAGGAAGATGGCTTGAGAGAGCCAGAAAAGCGAAAGAAGCCAACAACCATATTCTCCATGCCTCTCCGTTAAGAGGGCGGAGTGGTATCGTCGAAGTCCATGGAAATTTCTGCCGGAGTGCGATTTTCAAACTGGCCGGATTGGCTGAGGAGGCCATTCGTTCTTTCAATGATAAGATCTATTTTGCCATTTATTATCAGGGCCAGGAATCGGTCCAAAAGGATCTTCTGGGGGGCCAGGCTGTTCTAAGAAAGTTGAGACAGAGGTTAAGCAAAGGGGATCTTCTTAAGACCCTCTCTTACAATTTTCCGGAAAGACTTCGAGAAGAGGAAGGACTTCAAATGCTCAATAAGGATTCCCTCTTTGACCAATTGGTTCGGGAAAGAAAGATTCGAATCCTGGTGGTCATTGCAGGAGAAGGCCCTCGGGCCCATGGCATGCCGGAGATGTTCTATCCTTCGGAATACCTCAACCGGGATGTTCTGCTTCGCTATACGGCAGTCCTTTTCACCGATGGCAGATATTCAGGTGCTACCTACGGTCCATGTATAGGCCACTGTTCTCCTGAGGCCTTTGAAGGGGGAGGGGTCGGAGCCATTGAGACTGGAGACTGGATCTATCTCAACTTCAATCGAGGCGAAATCAACCTCCTCGACAAAAAGAGGCTTTTGTCCAGAAGGGAAATCAAACATCCTTTAATCTTCATGAGTGAAAAGGCGATTCTTTCCCGGCCCTGGATCAAGAGGAGAATCAAAGAGATCGAGAGAAAAAGGAAGGAATTGACGCCCTGGGCCAGCGGGTTTCTTGATGGCCTTCTTTCAACAGAGTTCGGGGTGAGACCCAGGGCATGATGCGTAAAATCGGTTATTCTCAAAAATCGGTTTTTCTCTTGACACTCGATGGTATTTCAGTCTAATATCCAGTTTGGATAAAAAAATACATAAATTTCAAACGGTTCTGCAGCCTTAACATTTGAGAGGAGGTGATGAAGGAGTTTTGGAAGCAATATGAAAAAAGCTTGTTTGGTCTTTTCTGGAGGATAATGGATATTAATAATTTTGTTAAGACCCAAAGGGGATTTTTACCTTAAAGGAGGTTCAATATGAAGGACAAGAAACGGGAAAGAAGAGGGAAGGTGAGTCGGCGGGAGTTTCTCAAGGCAGGAGTAGCCGGCCTGGGTATGGCGGCTATGGGAGGGCTGACCGAGAAGGCCTTCGGAGCGCCCGCGGTGATCAAGGGTACGAAGCTCACAATTCTGCAAGGCACTTACTTCATCGCACCAGGCCAAGAACTCTACAAAAAGCAGGCCCAGGAGTGGGGCGAGGCCAACGGCGTACAGATGAGTGCTGACTTCCTGAACTGGCCCGATCTGCAGCCGAA
>Ga0315285_10006299_pt1 | contig 12225 bp, 13 predicted proteins | sample YL17G09_36_MG_FD_203698 | JGI IMG/M metagenome (GOLD analysis project Ga0315285, IMG submission 203698) | Sediment microbial communities from Yellowstone Lake, YNP, Wyoming, USA - YL17G09_36 | ecosystem: Environmental > Aquatic > Freshwater > Lake > Sediment | place: USA: Wyoming | collected... | reverse complement strand
CCCGCACACGCTTTCCGACGAGACCCGACGGAAAAGCCATACTCGTGGCCTCACCCCTGCGGCGGGAAAGTTGGAACTTGTGGCGGTATCGGCGGGGTCTTGCGCGCCCTACTTCGCAAAATGGAAATGAGGAATAATATCAGCATGACTGCGACGAACACGACGATGATGACGATAATGGTCACCATGAGTGGGAAGACGCTGGGATTGCCCGTCTGGTGACCGTAAGACTGCAGGTCCAGGTCGACAATTGTCGGAAGACCCAGGAACAAGCCCCGTGTCTTCACTAGGAAACCGACGGTGTCTGAATAATAGTCTCTGGATGGAGGTTCTGGTTGTTCGGATCCGTTGACGATGAAGGCGCTGAATGTACCGGCTGCAACACTCACCGTCTCGGGGCCGGACACATCGAAGCTCCAGAAGTAGTTCGTGCCATAGTTCGTTTCTCGTCCGTATTGATGCCACCACTGCCCGTCGTAGAGAGGGAAATGGAATTCCTCCAGAGGAGGATCGAAGCGGTACTCCGATGACAAGGCGGTTAGATTGATAAACACCTTGACGACAGCGAGGTCGGACGTCCTCAGATACGTGTCACCATCGGAGTTGTACACCGAACCCCTGATTATGATCGTCCTGCTGAAGCTGCAGTGATAGGTCTCGTTCGAGCCGCTGCCGACGGCGACCGATTCTTTCCCGATTACATTGAGACGTAGGATCTCGGTGTATGATTTGTTGTAGAGGACATCCGTCCCGGCGTACTCCCAGTAGTCCCCGGATGACCATTGAGGCGCGTTGCCCTGGGCTCTTGCCAGGGGTAAGGCCAACGCGAACATACCCAGGATCATCGAGGATGCGACGAGCCCCGCGATAAGTTTTCCCAGCTTGCCTTCCTCCTGGACTCCACTCGCTTGATTATCAACCCTCCATGATTTATAGATTGCCCGCCAATCCTTCAGGATCATCTCCGCGGTGAATCCAATAAATCCACGACCGCGAGATCGAGCACGGCAAGGACGGAATAGACCAGAATCGACACCACCGCACATTGACGACTATCTAGGAAACTTGGGATTTCGTAGGAAGGCAGCCACTATTGCAGGATCCCTCGTGGCAACTAAGAAGTCACTTTCGTCATCGGGGGCGAAGAATACAGCAAAGTGAGTCAACAGACATTCGCGCAATTCACCTGGATCCGTCGTAGATTCCACAACCTCTCTTATCGCCTGTAAATCCTGTCCTTGAGTGGAAAGCAGAAAAGCTCCGTGGATACGGGAAAGTTCTGCCACTATGCCCCCGAAATCGGAGAACTCGCCGGTCCCCACATCAAAAAGGAAGGCCTCGATCCTATCGTACTCATGGAAATCACCATCTTGCTTCAAACCGAATCTCGTCCGCACAGGTGTGTTCTTGTACCTTTGCTGCAAATCAAGAGGAAGATCTAACATATCGGGGAAGGACGGCACATCGGCGGATGGAGGAACACGGACAACATAGAGGACCATGAATGGGTATTTTTTCCGCATCTCACGCACGGCATGGTAGAAGACTGCGAAATTTTCAACATCGTCGTGGGAATCTGCCCAGAAAGGTTGCGATGGCCACGTCCTCGTCTCCCTATAGGTTGATGCTCCTCCGGCATGACGTCCGATTGCTCCTGCCACTATACTAGTCCCCGATGGGAGCACTTTGCTTCCGTAAATATAGAAACCCTCAATCCGCAACTTGGTTCGCTTCAGAAGTCTAACCACCGACCGTCCCCTCGCTAGATATCACGTATGCTTCCACACCTATTCAAATTTTCAGCCTGGAACACAGATTGGCTGCATTCTATTGGCTCACGAATGTCTCCTTTTCAGCTGCTCGAAGAGCACAAGGATTGGACATATGATCAATGAAGGTGCTGTCGGAGACAGAATCGGGGTATCAATACTGCCCCGGTTCCTCTTCCGGCGGCAGTGCGATGTGCAATCGAAAATCCCGCCTGGCGGCAAGGGTGGAAGGAGGACACGAAGAACAGGACCCAGCTAGTGACTGAGCCTTCTCGCGGATTGGTGGCGTCGCTTGATGCGCTATCCGAATAGGTATTAATACTATACAAATGTATAGTGAAGTATGATGGACAAGGCCGCCTCGCAGCTCCTCAGGGCACTGCGTGAGAGAGGCCCCGCGAGGTTCACTGCTCTCCAAGAGGCCGTTGGGAACCCGAGGACCCTCAGCAAGAAGCTGGCGGAGCTCGTCGTCCTCGGGCTCGTCGCCAAGACCGACCGACTGTACTCACTGACGGAGAAGGGTAACGATGTAGCCGACATGGTGATGCGCCTCGAGGACAGGCTCGCCCCGTCGCCCGAGATCGACGTCGAGAGAATCCCTCATCCGGCCTACCGCAAGGTCCTCCGCCGGTTCTGCGAGCTGCTGTTGGGGCGGTATGGAGAGCGTCTCAAGGGCGTGCTCCTCTTCGGCTCCGTAGCGCGGGGAGACTGGGACGAGTCCAGCGACATGGACCTGCTCGTTGTCCTTGACAGTCTCGACGGGGGGAGGAGGGGCGTGCTGCGCGAGGTCCTCAAGCTTGAATCCGAATTGAGGGGGACGCGCGAACACGCGGAGGCGGTGGCCAAGGGATTCTTCCCCTCGATCGAGGTCTACCCGCTTGCCGCAGATGACGCGACACATTTCAGGAGGCTCTACCTCGACGCGCTGACCGAAGGCATCGTCCTGTTCGACAGGGACGGCTTCCTTCACAGACTCATCGAGTCGTTCAAGAAGAGGCTCAAGGAACTCGGCAGCAGGAGGATCGAGCTGCCAGGGGTGGGGCATTACTGGGTGATAGCCGACGTGAAGCCCGGGGAGGCAATCGAGCTGTGAAGACCTCGGAGATCGCCGGTCTGGCATTGCAGAGGGCGCGACGGTGGCTCCGGGGCGCGCAGGTCGCGCTCGAGGACGGGCGGTGGGACGACGCGGTCTATGCCTCGCAGATGTGCTCGGAGCACGGGGCGAAGGCGGTGCTGATCTCCTTCGGCATCGACTTCCCGAAGAAGCACGACGTCTCCAGCGCGTTCGCGACGCTCTCCGCGCGGCCCGGCCTGCCCGCATGGTTCACGTCGAAGGTGGATACCATCGTAGGTATCCTTGGGGAGCTTGCCTCGGAGAGGGCCATGGCGGGTTACGGGTTCGAGGAGGGGATCGACGCGGAGTACTTCAAGGACTACGCGCCCGAGGCCGTCAGGAAGGCCGAGAACGCGCTCGGTCTGTGCTCCAGGCTCGTGAAGAGCCTGTTCGGTGGAGGCACGAAGAAATCCTGAGACGAAGTATGAACGAGGAGCTTCGCGGTTGCGCACATCGCACTCAGTACTGCCCCGGTTCCTCTTCCGGCGGCGGTGGCGGCGGCGCCTGCTCGTACGATTCAGTCACGACCGGCTCAGATGCGACATAGTACGTGGCCGTGGCCGCCTTCGCAATCCTGCGCCTCTTCTCATTCCGGTAGTCCACGCTCTGTATGATGAACCCCGCCAAGAACACCAGCCCGCCGACCGCGACGGCGGCGGTGGTGCCAAGTCCGAGCAGGATGATCCCCACGCCGACCAGAATCCCGCCAAGGAGCGCGGTGACGAAAGCGATTATCTCCTGGATGAACCAGTATGCGACCGCATAGATCACGAGCAGGAGCACAGCCGCCAGGACGATGCGTAAATCCTGGGACATGCTCGGGCCCATCCATATGTACGCCAAGCCCGCCACGAGCAGCGCCGTCACGAAGGCGAGCGCTATCTTGACTATGTAGCCGAAGAGGAGAGAGCCGATGAAAGCCCCGACCATGGACAGGATCAGCGCGGTGATCCAGTCGTTGATGAGCATGCCGAAGAGGTAGCCGAGGGTGCCCCCTATCACCGCGCCTATGATGCTCATCAGACCGGCCCAGAGCTTCCTGCCGCGGAAGGCGAGGGCGATGCCTATGATGATGAGCAGCACCGCGATTATCAGGAGGATCTCCGGCGCACCTATCGCGAATGCGGCCGCGATGCTGACGTCGCCCATCTGGGAATCAAACAGCCCCGGGCGTATTAATCATTTTGCACGAGGTCGGGCGCGGTCATCTCCCTGCAGTCCTCACAGCCAGGGCGGTTCAGGGAGCCACGAATACCTCTTCCTCAGCTCCCCGTAGACTTCCTTGCCGAGCGTCGGCGGGATCGATACCGCGTCGCTATGCTTCGTCTTCTTGGCCCGCAGGATGCCGCCCTTCTTGAGAGCCTTGAGAGCGTTCCTCAGAAGGTCCACCTTGTCCGAGGGGAAGCCTTCGAGCAGGTTGTCCTCGAGGACGTGAGAGGCCCCGAACTTCCGCCTCCGGTAGAGCTTGAGCATCAGGGCGGCCTCGTCAGCGGACAGCTTTCGCATGGCCGTACGATGGTTAGGAAGGTATAAGTAGACGCTCGTCTATATATTTACAAGGCTGTAATATATGTTTACAGAGGTGTTCGGCGACTCTCCGAGAGTCAAGCTCCTGGACTTCCTGGCCGATCATGTCGATTTCGACTACACGCTGTCCCAGATGCAACAGTTCACGGGAATCTCCAGACCGACCCTGTACAGGCTCGTACCTGAACTGGAGAAGGACGGCGTCGTCTTGTTCACAAGGGAAGTCGGGGGCTCGCGCTTCTACCGCCTGAATGTGGATGATCCCCGCGTGGCCTCGATGCTACAAGCGGACTTCAGCCGCATCAATGAAGAGCTCGCGGCGGGGCGGTTCAAAGAAGACGATGCAGGAGTGACCAAACGCCGCCCTTCGACGACCGCGCGGCGGGCAAGACCTGTGTCCGGCAACGAGACTTGATGAATCGGAGTCATCATCACTTTGTCCGCGATCCGCGGACGCCGTGCCTGCGGCGCGCGCGAGCTCGACCGGCCCGAGTGAGTTTGATTTTCTTCTTCGCCATGCGGTGAGGGACGATTGCCTGCTATATGAACCACGGCCTCCGCGAAGCGACGACACCACTGCGCGGCTCCTCGCTCTTGGTCGGATGCGCTGGCCTGGTGCATGGGGCGGGGAGTGGCGGATCCCCCTGCCAACAGCATTAAGTAGGCAGTTTGTCGGTGTGGTAACTGTGGGTTGCGTCCCCGGGAGGTAAGAGTTGCGCGCGTGCGTCGTTATCCCCGTGCTCCTCAGCACGATGCTCATCCTGCCATCCGCAGGTTCATCGATTGCACCGCCGCAGACTCGGCCAACGATCCAACCCCCGGACTCAGAATCCGGAATTGCCCAGTCATCCGGCGTGGGAATCCAGGGTGACCCCGGCTCGGGATGGTTCCCGGACGCGCTCGTCTCCTGGTTGTTCTACCCTTCCGAGATTCAGCGGAACGCGTCAATCGGAGCCGACCGTAACGGTACCGTTCATGTCGCCTACGAGGACTACGACCCCGTGAGGAGACGATACATTTCATGCGTCGCTGGCTCCACGGACGGGGGAATGTTCTGGAACGATGCCTTCTGCGCCGGTAGTGGTTTCGAGAGCTTCAGCCACCCGTCGATCGCGGTGAACTTTACTGGCGGCGAGGCGCTCGTCGTGTTCGAGGGCTCCGCCGGAGGCATCCGATGGCTAAAGCATTTTCCACACGAGAGTGGAGGGATATTAAATCTCACGACAAACCCAAGAGATCACAACCCATCAATCACCATCTCTCGGGACATCTCCGCGAACGCGTTCCTCGCTTTCGAGCGCGACGATGGCGCCGGGGGCACCGACCTGATGTTCATGGCTGCCCGCGACCGCAGCGTGTGGGAGGCGTGGGAGATGCCCCAGACTCTCGTAGGGGGATTCGACCACTCCGTCAACAAGATGCCCCGCGTCGCGTGGGGCCCTCCCAACAACGTGTACATCGTCTACGAGCGAGAGGCAGCCTCTGGAAATCGTGACGTGTTCATGATGAGGAGTGAGACTGGCGGGACTCCCGGCTCGTGGACGTTCGAACCGGGGACACCGGTGGTGGCAACGGCGGATGATGAGTTCGCGCCCGATGTTGCGGCGGTCTTGGGCTCAGGCACTGTCGTCGTCCCATTCGTCCAACCGAAGGGGGATTACAGACAGATCAACGTTGCCTACAGCGAGGATCTGGGCAACGATTCTACCTGGAAAGTCACCCCGGTCACGGGAGAACCTTTGAACCATGAGAACCCGCGCGTCGCTGCGGTTCCCGCCGTCGGCGCTGTTCGCATAGTGTACTGGTCGTTTTTCGGAGTCTTCGAGTGTATCGCGCCTGTCTCCTCACTATCGTCCTGGAGAGCGCCTGTCCGGGTCACCGATGGCGCCGCGAGGCTGACCCCTGAGTACAACACGCCCGCGATTGCGGCTTATCCATATGAAGGCAAATGGTACACGGGCGTTGTCTGGACCGACACCCGCAACGGTCTTCCCAACCACGACATCTATTCCTCGACGAACTCGCCAAAACTATTTTTCCCTTCCCCGGACCTGGCGCCCGTGTTGATAGAAATCTTGCCCAATCCGCCCTTATCGAACAACACCATCGCTCAGGTGAACGTGACCGTCGCGAACCAGGCAAACGTCTCGGTCGGGGCCTTCGACCTGCTCCTCTTCGACGATATAGACGGCGATATGAAGCCCGACGCGGGCGAGAACATTAGCCTCTCGCAGTCGGTCGGCATCGCCAGCTTCTCACAAACAAACATCTTGCTGGCGTGGGACGCGTCGCCTGATGGCAACCACACCCTCTGCGCCTTCGCAGACCCTCCGCCGCCGAAGGTCAACGAGACGAACGAGAACAACAACGTGGCGTGCGCACCGGTGGAGGTCGTCTCGATGCCTGATTACGTCCCGGTGAGCCCGCTGCCTCCAGCCATAGTCAAGATCGGGCTCTCGTTGCCCCTGCAGCTCTCCGTTCGAGTGTCAAACCAGGGCGACAAGAATGCGAGCGCTACCGCCACCGTCGCGTTCTACAATGAATCCTCTCCGTCCGTTCCCTTCGCAGCATTCACTGTCCCCCCTCTGAACAAATCTGAGACGTCCTCTCGCTTCACCGCGACTTGGGAATCTCCCGCCACTCCTGGCACTCACAGAGTCGCCGCCAATGTGGATTACCACGACGACATCATAGAATCGAACGAGACGAACGACAACTACACATGGACGATAGAGGCGGCAGCGGGGCCTGTAACGTCTCTCGTGATTGCGAACCCGAACTACACCTCCACCGCCACATTCGTCAGGTCGTCGACTCCCCTAAACCTATTCGTCACGGACCGGAGCGGGTCTGGGATCAACCACACCTGGTACAGGATAGACAACGTCACATGGACCGAGTACTCGTCCTCATTCTTCCTCTCAGGCGATGGAGACCGTTACGTTGAGTGGTACTCGGAGGACAATGTCGGGAACGTCGAGAATATCTCGTGGCGGGTGCCGAGGGTGGACGACACTCCTCCCGCCACGGCCATCTCGATCGGTGAGCCGAAGTACTTGACTGGAGGCAACTTCGTCAGGTCCTCGACTCCCCTCACCCTCTCGGCGACTGACGGCGGTGTCGGTTCTAACTCCACGTTCTACCGCCTCTGGGGCGGGACGTGGTCCCCGTGGCGGGAATACTCGACATCGTTCAACCTGGCGGGAAGGGACGGAGCGTGGTTCGTCGAGTTCCTGTCGTACGATTACCTCGGGAACGAGGAGGTCATCCAGAACGAGACCCTCGTCCTCGACAACACACCGCCAGTCACGACAATATCCCCCGCCACAGGCCAATACACGCCCGCCATCGAGTTCACCCTCACCGCCGCCGACTCCGGTTGCGGGGTGAACATAACCAAGTACAGGATTGAGGGCGGGAGCTGGAACGTGTACTCCGGCGGCTTCACCCTTACTGAGGGAGTGCACAACATCTCCTACTACTCCAACGATTGGCTGAACAACACGGAGAGGGAGATGTGGCTGGTGGTGACGGTGACAGGACAACCGCCGGGGATTGCGATTAACTACAAACCGATCATCGCCTTCGTATTCGCAATCAGTCTCCTGGCGGCGGGACTCTGGTCGTCGAAGCGAAAGCCCTGGAAGGGCGGGAAGGAGAGGATGGCGGTAATGCAGGCGTTCGCGATCTTCTCGTTGCCTTTCGTCCTCGCGGAGGCGGGGACCGGGATCATCTCACTGCTGACCGGACTGCTCTCCGTACCGCCGTTGCTCGGCGCAGGGACCGCCATTGACCTGGCGATTCTCGTCGCCGGTATCGTGGTCGCATACTACAGAATTCGGAAGACGGCACCTCGGAATATTGACAGCCAAGAAGACTTCCAGCTTCAGTGTTGAAAGCCGAGGCGACCTAACCGTCGAACCGTGTGATCACATCAGCTCCGTGCAGGGCGAAACCTAATCTGGGTCGCGGGGATACGCCATGAGACATGGAGCCGATCATCGCGGGCAGGGACCTCATGAAGTCGTGGGGCCCGACGCTCGTCCTCAACCACGCGGACTTCCTACTTCAGGCGGGTGACAAGGCGGCCCTCGTCGGCCCGAACGGCTCTGGTAAGAGCACGCTGTTCAGGCTAATTGCGGGAGAGACAAAGCTGGACCTCGGAGACCTGATACTGAAGAAGGGGCTCCGCTACGGCTACCTCCCGCAGGTCCCCAATGTGCCGCAGGACACGCCGGTGCGGGACATCCTGTCCGCTCCCAGCCCGGAGGCGCTGCGCATCGAGGCCGAGCTCGCGGAGATGGAGAAGTGGATGGCGGGGAAAGACGCATGGTCAGCGTCCGATGCTCCGGCGCGCTTGGACCGCTACGAGGCGCTACACCAGGAACTAGGCGTCGCCCGCAGCCGGAGCGACATCGTGAACGACCCGATCCTGAACGACCTCGGCGTCGACGAGGAGCTGCTCGACCAGAGCTTCGGCTCTCTCTCCGGCGGGGAGAAGTCCAAGGTCCTCACCGCGCGGGCCCTCGCGAACGCGAAGGAGAAGGACATCCTCTTCCTCGACGAGCCTACTAACCACATGGACATCGACACGATCGAGTTCATCGAGGAGTACCTCCTGGAGATCGATGCCGCAATCCTCCTTGCGAGTCACGACAAGTTCCTCCTCGACGCTGTCGCGGAGAAGGTCTTCGAGGTGGACCACTTCAGGATATTCGAGTACAGCGGCAACTACTCGGAATACCGCATACAGAGAGATGCATTGCAGCGGGCAAGGGAAGCGCAGCGCAAGCGACACTTCGAGGACATGCAGCGCCAGCTCGCGATCATCGAGGAGTTCAAGTCGCGGAAGGTGTACAACCAAGTCCTTTCAAGGAAGCTTGCGATCCAACGTCTGCAACGCCAAGAGCCGGAGCTCGCACCTAGCGCTGCCCGCGCTTTCCGCCTCTCGTTCCGCAAGGGAGGATCGGCACCGGGGGTCGTGAGGGCCATCGGCGTCGCGAAGTCGCACAGTGACCGCCTCCTGTTCGCGGACGTCGACCTCGAGATCACGAAGGGCGACAAAGTCGGGCTGGTCGGGCCGAACGGCTGTGGGAAGACCACGCTGCTGGAGGTCCTCATCGGGCGCCAGGAGCAGGATGCGGGGACAGTGACAAGGGGCCGGAACCTGACGATCGGCTACTACGCGCAGGAGGCGGAGGAGCTAGACTTCTCCCGCACCCTCCTGGAAGAGATACGGACGGTCCGGACCCCGCCACCGCCTGAGGAATGGGCGCGGGGCATGCTCGGCCGCTTCTGGTTCAAGGGAGACACCGTACACAACACCGTGGGGAGCCTCAGCGGCGGCGAGCGCGCGCGCCTGGCCCTCGCGAAGTTCATCGCGCAGGAGTACGACCTCCTCGTCCTCGACGAGCCGACGAACCACCTCGACATCGAGAGCCAGGAGATAGTGGCGGGGGCGCTGCAGGCGTACCCTGGCATGCTCCTGATCGTGAGCCACAACAGGAGCTTCCTGAACGAGGTGTGCAACAAGATCGCGGTGATCGCGCACCAGCGGCTAGCGGTGTTCCAGGGGACGTTCAAGGACTCGTGGGCGGCGGCGAAGATGGCGGACTTCATTGCGGTGAAGGGGAAACCGCGCTACCGCGTCCTGCGGGTGGTCAAGGACTGGGAGACGGGCGACGCTTATCATGGCGGGGACGTGATCACGCTTACGGGGGCGGAGACGCAGGCCTTCCTGCGCCTGTTGCGGTGGGCGGAGGGGTCGGGGCGCATCGAGCGCATCGAGACGTGAAGATTCTCGGGTGGCGCATGCTCAAGGAGATGCACACCCTTGCGTCACTCCGCGCCTTCACGCACGCGAAGCTGGCTTTCCAGCCATAGTCCCAGGTCCTTCATGCCTTTCATATAGCGCGCGTAGACCTTATCGTCGAGCATGTAGACGCCTTTAATGGAATCCTTGAACTCCTTGGTGTCTATATCCGACAATAGCTTCCTGACATGCCCAAGGATGAGCTTCTTAGGCGCCCCCGCAATCATCGAAGCCACAGCCTCCCGATCAAGAGGTTCTCCCGATAGGACGGCGATGTCTCTGAAGTCGATTCGACGGGCGACGTGCAGCTTCAGGCCGATGAGCGCTTCCCTGCTCGGGACTAACGGCTCAGCCACCGAGGAGGACAGGAGGCCTCTGACCGCCCTGCGCGTTGCCGTCTTCCTCAATCTCTCGAATGTGAACGTCACCCCGGAGACGCGGTCGGAGATGCCGCCAATCAGCAGATCCACCGAGGAGGGGAGGGTCGCCTCCCCGACGCTCCACCGTTCGGCTTTGCCGGAAAAAACGTCCCCGCCATCCCAATCACTCTCCTTCGAGAGTCCGGCTTCAAGCAGCGCGTCCCTGACTTTCGGGACGACTTTCTCTTCGAGCACCAAGTCGAGGTCGACCGAAAAGCGCGGCGGGCCGTATGCGCTTACGGCATAGCCTCCGACCAGCAGGACGTCCATTTTCTGCACTGCCCGCAAGACGCTGAAGCAGACGCGCTCCCGCGCGATGTCTTCGGGCCTCATCCCCCTCTCCTCCCACCAGGCGGCCCGAGCGACCGGATGACCGGCTCGTAGGCGTAGGGCCGCGATGCGGCGAACTCGAGGGCCTCGTCCCTGGGCACGACTCTGACGCCGCTGTGCTCCACCGCATGCACTCGGGCAACCGGGTGAAGCACATGGACGACTCCGAAAAGGGTCTCCCTGGTCCCTTCCACGGTGGCCCTCACCCCGGAGGATCGGAAGAACGAAAGCCATGAGTTCACGTCACGCTTGAGGATATCCATATGGAGCGGGCGGAAACCCCGCGTGAAACCGGTCCAGTAACCGCCGTCGGTCCATATCGAGACAGCGGTGTCCCACGAATATGCATAGGGGAGCCCCGCCATCGCCGGAACCCCGAAGGAACGCTCAGCGCGCTCGACCGTCTGCTGCAACCTCATGTCCGGGCTGATGACTTTGTATTTCCCGTGGCTTCCCGCCTCGATGTAACCGAGACGGCGGAGATCGAAGAGCACCTTCGCGGGGGCGGGGGAGGGAAACGTCGCACGGAATTCCGATAGAGTGAACAGCTCTCGTCGGAATGCCACACGGAGCCACGTGTAGAGGTCGTCGTATGCGTTCGCCATGACGATTACCATAATGGTAATGGAGGGCTATAAATCTATCCGCTCAACACGACCTCGTTGTATCAGATCGTCGGACATTGGGACAGTCATTGACCATTCTGCCACGCGGTTAAATAGGCATCAAAGCGTCCGGAGTATTGGAGGACACAGACGATGTTGACGAGGAGATTCCAATCAATCGTGAAAGATGTCGGCGGCAAGATGATGGCCGCAAGCGGATTCCAGTTCCGCGACGAGGGTGAAGGATTCCTGACATTCTGGAGAACCGGGAAGCCAGGTCTCATTGAAGGGGTCATGATTTATCGCGTTCCAAGAGTGAAAGGTTTCACTGTAGAAATCGGAGTCGTACCGGAACGTCAGAAGCTCGGCTGGGCAGATGTGAGGTCTTTAGAGTTTCCAGAGGGTGGTGTGTGGGAGGATGTTGGGCTTCGAGAGCGTCTCGGCCTTCTTGTTCACGGCAATCGGTTCGAGGGGAACAGCCTCGATAGAGATTTCTATCGATTCGAGGATGAACAATCGCTCCGAGCTCAGCTGCATGTGGCGTTCGCTGAAGCACTCAAGCACGGTCCAAGTGCATGGAGTCACATGAGCAATCGACTTCGCCCGGGGTCATAGACGATTTGACACTCCCATTTGTTCATGATTATTG
>Ga0315285_10006297_pt1 | contig 12227 bp, 9 predicted proteins | sample YL17G09_36_MG_FD_203698 | JGI IMG/M metagenome (GOLD analysis project Ga0315285, IMG submission 203698) | Sediment microbial communities from Yellowstone Lake, YNP, Wyoming, USA - YL17G09_36 | ecosystem: Environmental > Aquatic > Freshwater > Lake > Sediment | place: USA: Wyoming | collected... | reverse complement strand
GGGGCCTGGCGGATTAATTTGTACGTCTGTAAAGTTTTTCGACAGCCTGTTTGTGTAAAAACTCACAATTCGCAATTGGCAATTCGATATTTCCCGTGCGGATGCCGATCCTGATATTCCGGCACGCTATTTGCACATCATTAGCGCGTGGATCGGAGCCGCGACCGTAAGGGAGCGGCAGTAAGTATTTAACGAATTTGCTAATTAAGCAGTTTCGTAGCGTGGCACCACACAAGAGAAGAATCATTATTCTGTTGATGCCGGCTGTGTTATTCGGCGGCGCACTTGTGCTCCGCTCGGGGCCCTCCGCTGCCGATGGCTCTGGACCGAAAAATCCAGGACTTGTCCCTTCGGCAGACTCAGGGCAAGCTCTGGGCGAAGTCGAAGGACTCGACGCCAATTCATATTCAGTAGGCCGGCGAGATCTCTCAGCAAAGACAATCCCCGATCCTACTCTGCGAAGCAGCGCTTCGCTGCCCCGCGGCCAGAGCAGCGAGCTGCGAAGGACGAGTCAAGTCGGCAATGGTCTTGGTAGGGGGGAGCTATTCTTCAAGATGATGTTTTCTGTGGTGCTCGTCGTCGTGCTGGGTGCAGCGGCGCTCTATATGTCAAAGAAGGTTCTGCCCCGGATAACTAATCTGCCCGGCAGAGAAATTCGTATTCTCGAAACTGCTCACCTTGGGCCGCGTAAAGCGGTGCACCTGGTCAAGATAGGCAACCAGCGTCTGTTGATAGGCAGCACAAATGAGAGCATCAGTATGTTAGCTGATGTTACTGAGCAGGATGAACCTGACTTGGTGAATCTGCCAGCGCAGCAGATCGATGCCTGTGTGAGAGAATAGATGTCTGCTAAAGTCGCCAAGATAGTTGTCGTTTTAGTCGTTTTGCTTTTGACGTTAGATCGCTTATCTCTCGGTCAGGGGCCGCCGCAGGCGGAAATTGGGAATTCCCGGCCAGAGGCGGGGCAGGGTCCCGGCGCCATGCCCAGCATCAAAGACCTGATGACCATGATAGATAAGGCAACCACCGATAACGGCGCCGGCAAGGATTGGTCGACGCCTGTCAAATTAGTAATCATCTTCACGGGCCTGGCAATTTTACCAAGCCTTTTGGTGATGATGACATCATTTACGCGAATAGTCATTGTCCTGGCTTTTGTTCGGCGTGCTTTGACTACACAAACCATCCCGCCAACCATCGCCATTATAGGTTTGGCGTTGTTTCTGACGCTATATACGATGGCCCCCACATATTCCAAGATCAACAGCGCTGCAATTCAGCCGTATCTGGCCGACGAGATTGACTTTGCAGCAGCGGCGATTAGAGCCGGCGATTGCATCAAGGAATTTATGCTTCGCCAGTGCCGGCAGGCTGATTTGGCCCTCTTTGTACAGATGGCCAAGCCGTCCAGGGCCGGCCCTGACGGGATAGAGCCTCCTACCAGTCCTGCGGATATTGGGCTGTATATCGTAATCCCTGCGTTTATCATCAGCGAATTTAGGACGGCGTTTGAAATAGGCTGCCTCTTATTTATACCTTTTTTGCTGGTGGATATGGTGATTGCAAGCGTCTTACTCAGTGCGGGGATGATAATGCTGCCGCCCATGATGATTTCGCTGCCTTTCAAGCTGATATTGTTCATACTTGTTGACGGGTGGGGATTATTGGCCAAAAGCCTTAGCTTGAGCTTCAAATGAAGTGAATTCAGAATTCAGAATTAAGAATTTAGAATGTAGAATTCGTAGGGGGATTTTCTTTATTCTCAATTCTAAATTCTTAATTCTCGTGAGTCTTTCGTGGGAATTAGCCTATGGATAGCAGTCTTGCTCTTTATCTGGGCCGACACACACTGGAAACTGCATTGCTTTTAACTGCTCCGATTCTGCTTACCTGCGTTGTGGTAGGAGTAATTGTCACGCTGTTTCAGGCGGTTACTTCGATACGCGATATGACCTTAGCCTTAATTCCTAAGCTTCTGGCGGTAGGCGTTGTGGGGCTACTATTCGGCAGTTGGATGCTTCAGGTTTCGCTTCGGTTTACCAGCGAAATCTTTGCCTATATCCAAAATGTCGGACGCTAACTCATATTGCGTAGTGCGTAGTGCGCATGACGCAGGACGCATCACGCACGACAGAGGCGACATGTGGGATGCTTGAGAAACTGCTCAGTTTTGCGCTGGTTCTGACACGGATTTCGGCGTTTTTCATGTTTCTTCCGGTTTTCGGCTGGCAGGTAGTCCCGGTGCAGATCAAAGTCGCTATGACAGTGGCGATGGCGATTTTCTTCTCGGTCATAGCACGTTGCGCCGTAGACCCCAAGCAGGTTTCTTTGCTGCAGGCGATACTTTTGGTAGCTAATGAAGCGACGTATGGACTGGCGCTGGGTCTGGTCGTGACTATTATGTTTTCGGTTATTAAATTCGCCGGGCAGACCATCGAGCGTGAGATGGGCTTGGTTATGGCAGAAATTCTTGACCCTTTAACCGGCGAGAGCTGCGAGGTCTTGGGCAGCTTGCTGGAGATGATATTTGTTATCCTATTCCTGAGCGCTAATGGGCACCATTTGTTTTTGCTGATTTTCTGCCGAAGCTACGAGGCCTTCCCGGCAGGTAGTATTCCCACTATAGCTGCTTTGGCCGGCGGCGTAGCCCAAGCCGGCTCCACCATGCTTTTGGCCGGCCTTAGATTGGCCGCACCGATGTTGGCAGCTTTCTTGGTGCTGATGGTGGCGCTGGCCGTGTTGGCACGAATCGTTCCGGAAATGGATATTCTATTTATCAGCTTCCCACTGCGCATAGGGCTGGGGCTGCTGATGGTTGCGATGTTTCTGCCATTTCTTGCCGGTTTTGTAGCTGAATTTGCCGATTGGATGGGCAAATTGGTACCTTTATGAGAGGCAATCAGGAAATCAGGTAATCAGGTTGCAGGGCATCAGGGTATCCGGAAATCAGGGAGCTGATAGCATGATAGGCTGATAACAACTTCCTCATAATCTGGTAACCTGATGTCCACTGCCTGATAACCTGGTGCCCTGATGACCTAACACAATAAAGTGGGACCGAAGATGCCGGAGCAGCCAGCCGCAGAAAGGACTGAACTTCCAACTCCAAGGAGGTTGGAGAAAGCGAGGCAGAAAGGTCAGGTGCCGCAGAGCCAAGAACTGGCCTCGGTGGCGACATTGGCCGCGCTTATACTGGCGCTGGCTTTACTGGCACCGACCCTGCTGCAGTGGTTCACGCTGGCAATTAAGTCCGCCTGCGGCGGATCGGGCCAGGTTTCCATTTTTGCCGACGTCAATGCGTTTATAGAATATAGCAACGCAAAAATCATCGATGCGATGCTTATTGTCGGCCCTATTCTTGTCGCACTTGCGGCGGCATCTGTTTTGGCCAGTCTCGCTGTGAGCGGGTTTAATTTTGCACCGGAAGCCCTAACGCTAAAATGGGACTGGATAAATCCGTCGGCTGGGCTGCAGAAACTTGTAAGTGCACGCTCGTTTGCCCACTTGGTTGTATCGATAGCCAAACTGTTTTTTGTCTCCATAATAGTCTGGTTGTATCTTAAAGATAAGCTTGACAGCTTCGCCGCACTTCGCTGGGCGTGGTCCAGCCAGTTGCTTGTTGCCATCGCCCAGTTGGTCTTCGGGCTGTGCATCCGCGTCTGTGTTGCGCTGGCAGCGATAGGGCTTGCTGATGCTTTTTACCAGAAATGGAAATACACACAGGAGCTGAAGATGACGCGTCAGGAGGTCAGACAGGAGCGCAAAGACCTGGAAGGCTCACCGGAGGTCAAGGCTCGGATTCGCAGAATTCAGATACAGATGTCTATGAAGCGATTGCTGGCCGAAGTGCCCAAAGCTAACGTGATTCTTGTCAACCCGACACACGTGGCTGTGGCACTGCGCTATGAGGCCAAAACTATGGAGGCGCCTATCCTGGCGGCAAAAGGCGCGGATTACCTGGCGGAAAAGATTATCGCCGTCGGACGGGCCTACGGCGTGCCCATCGTCAGAAAACCCGAATTGGCAAGGGCCATATATTCAACGGTAGAGCCCGGCAGTGCTATACCGGAAGCTCTGTACGTGGCGGTGGCAGAAGTGCTGGCCATGATTTATCGCCTGCGACAGAGAAAAAGAAACCGCTAAATGATATATGTGGGGGAATCAGGAAATCAGGGAACTGATGACCTGATAGCCTGATAACCACTTCCTGATAATCTGATAACCTGATGTCCAGCAATTAACCGCAGAGAGCGCTGAGGTCGCAGAGTGGAAAATAAAAACAAAAAACTCCGCGATCTCTGCGGCCTCGGCGGTAAAAAAACGTGCGGGCGACGGCTAAACTATGCCTGACCGAAGCCCAGGGCAGCCATTTGGTTTTGCAGTAAAGCTAACGTTCTCTCAAGACGAGTAAAGCGATTCACCAAACTGCTCTCTTTTTGAGCCAAACGGTTTTCTTCGAGTTCGATCTTTTTCTGTAGTTCCTTAATAGTCTCGCCCACGTACTGCTGGGCGATTTTGATTGAGCCGGTCGTCAGCTTAAGCATTTTGTCGAGAGCATCTTCCATCGCACCGGTAAAGCCTTGCTTGACCCTGACCGTAGCTGTGAAAGTCTTATTTTGGCTGAGGTCGACGCTAAGGGCAAGACCGTTTTCCGGATACATAGGGTCGCCGTTTTCGTCGAACGAGCTATTTCCGGTGACAATATTATCGCTGTAGGTGGCGTCGCGGTAGGTAGACTCGGTAGCAAGTTTAATTCTGGCGCCTGTGATGGCACCGCCGGCCACCGTCACTTCGACGTCGTAGGTGCCGGCTCTGGTATAATTGCTGCTGGCCGAGTAAAACTGGATGGCGTTACTGTTGGTGCTGCCGGTCTTGTCTGCTCCGATTACTGCCAGGACGCCCATATAATTTTTGGCTATGGCTTCATCGAAGACGTTTGTATCCAGACTAAGCACGCCATCCCGGTCAAGCTCCAGCCCGATCTGTCCGGGCATCAAAAAGGTGTCAATATCCTCGACAAATCCGCTGGTTTGAGCGATTAGAGGGATGTTGAGCTGGGACTCTACAGTCGAAACAATATAATCTCCCATCAGGACACCGGCGGTTTTCAGGATGTTATTGTAGCCGGTCTTCTCCTGAATATAGACGACGGCGGCATTGTAAGCCGCAACCATAGAATTTAGTTTTTCTTTGACCGACTCGATGTCTCTGGTCAGGGTTATCTCTTGGCCGTTGGCATCGGTTGTATCGTGCAGGTGCAATGTCACGCCGCTAATAACATTGTCCACCGTGTTTGAGCTTCGGCTGATCCAGCCGTCACTGCCCTTTGTCTCTTCGGTCATTATGTAATTTGAATTGGCGGAAGGTGTCAGGCCGCTGGGGTTGATAGAAATCAGACTAACATCGCCCAAAGTATTGCTGAATGTAAATATCGTGTCACCACTCTCGTCCAACCTTTTACCGCTCACCGTTATATCGCCGGCGTTAACATTTGGCAAAGCTTCAAGCGCAGCCTGAATCTGGGCTAAGGTAGCATTATAGGCGAGGGCTGCGGTTGTATAGCCATCGTAGGTCAAGGTAAACGAGCCGGCAGTCGGTCTGGTAGTTTTTGCGAGCCTTTGCACCTCGGCAACTGCTGAGGTCGAAGGGAAACCATCCACCTTGAGCTTTGAGTCCTGTGCTGACTGTGTCTCGGTAAAGTTTGCTGAGGCGAAACCGGTCAGGTTAGCGGTGGTACTTCCACCCTGTGTTGATCGGCTGATAGTGGGAATATTCAACGTTGTTGAGCCGGAGCCAGGATTATAGGACAAAGTAAGTTCCATCTTGCTTGTGCCGCACGTGTGGTCGGTAAGGCGAATCTCTCCGTTGACCAAGGTTGCGGTAGCACGGCCATCGAAGGCATCGTTGATTTCTGAAATTAGGTGAGTCAGTTTGGTATCGCTGGTAATGCTCAGCTCTCCACTTACTGCATTGCCGTTGTGGTCTTTGCCGCTGATCGTGATTTTTTCTCCGGCGGCAAGTGAGCCGCCAAATTGGTCGAGGTCTACGATTTTGGAGCTGAGTGTAGCGTTGTCGCTGTTCACTGTAAAAGCGGATACCGCTTCCCGCATTTCTGTATTACTGGCGTTGATAGAGATTCTGTAGTCGGTGCCGGCCTCGTTGCCGTTCAGCACAAGATGATAAGCGCCGCTGTAGAATAGCAGGCTGGCGGTGACCCCTGGATTGTCTGCATCGTTGTTTATTAGGCCAACCAGATCTTCCAGACTCGTGGCAGCGGTGGTTGTGATTACCGTTTCTTTATGGTTGTACGAGTAGATAAAAGTGCCGGCCCCGACGCGGTCTTCGCTGTACTCAACGCCACTGGTATGAACCCAGCGCTCGGCATTGGCCAGCCGGTTGATTACAACGGTATGATTGCCTTCGAACGAATTATAGGACGCCTCGGCAGTCAGGATATCACTGTCGCTGGATGCGACCGCAAAGGCACGGAGCTCACGGGCGTCAGAAAGAGATCTGGCCGTGCTTCTAAGGGCGTCGAGCTTTGTCTGCAGGGTGCTCAGTGCCTCTTTTCTTTGTTCCCACAGCTTTTTGCCGTCTTCATACATATTGAGTCTGCGGCGCTCGATAGCCATGAGCTGGGCGATGAGTGTGTTGGTATCAATTCCCGTAAAAAGACCTGGAAGACGCAAAGTTGACATTTCTTTTTGCCCTTGTTATGTTCACATAGCTTTCAACGGTCACCGAATGTGTGCGACAATTGCGCCAGTCTGAACTTAGTTATCGTGTAAGAAATATACGGCTTAAATCATTTATCCTGCATTTGCTGCGAGGTCTCCATAGGCTCTGAGACAAGTCGCGGGACTATTCTGACATCGGTCATCTCAACACTATCAATGGCGGCATTTTCAGCACACCATTTCTGGATGTCCTTGGTCGAGTTCTTCTCATTGAATAGTTTACTTGCCACATCAACTATTCTTCTCGCGGCATTGGTAAAAGTATGGCCTTGGCACAACTTATTACTTAGATTGGCAAATTCCTTTCTGGCCCTTTCGTTCTGTAAGAAATAATCCAGCTTTCTTGCCAAATCTTGCGGGCTCTTATAGGTAACTATACCAAACTCTTCTATGCCTTGAACATAGTTGCTGATTTGAAAAGCTTTTAAGGCGGCAAGATCAAATGTTCTATTATTCACGAAACCAAATTGGCTCATTGTTTCGTGATGGTCGTTTAATACGATCTTTGCACGAGAGTATAACTGCGGCAGTTTGTGCCATTCCACATATTCGGCTTTGTAGTATTCGTTGTCGAGGAAACCGTGCCAGCCTTGACCTATGACGTAAAGACTATATTTTTTGCCCGTATCAAGAACATCCTGGATAATTTTTCGCCGCCTGTCTTTATAGTACCTGTTTCCGACAAACAGAAGGTCAATATCTTTGGCCAAGCAGCTTGTGGAAGGATTGAAAACCTCCTGGTCTGTTGCCTGAGGTAGATAAAAACATGGCACTTTTGTCGTGTTCCTCAATCTTTCAAGATAGATGCGTGAAGCGCAAAATACAAGGTCGAACTGATTGATTTGTTCGATGGTCTGTCTTTCAGGATGATTTATTATCCAAAGTATATTGCGGTTGTAGGGCTTGGGAGTATACCGATATAATCCTCTTAAATGAATGACGATGTCTATGTGTTTATCAGCTTGGTTCCATTCATCTTTGAATTGCACTTCACAACTATTGCCTAACTTCATGATGGCTTTAGCCAGACTATTGGCAAAAGGCGTATCTCCCCATCCCAAATCATTTCTGGTAGGAGTGCAGGTTTTAATGGCAAATCTGAATTTTTTAACCGGCGACCGAATAGGCTCTACGATGGACTTTTGCACCCAGCAGGTCAAGGCATTTATATACTCAGACCTTGAGACTGAGACGGATTCATCATTCTGTAAATAAGGTTGGATTGTCTGTGATGGCCCTTGCCGCACCTGATTACCAGAGATGATGACATCCGGTTTTATCTTGCCGGCCCATCTTTCACGTAATAGGTTGTTATTTTGCTTGATTCCTTTACGCCGTTCTTCTCCACTTTTGGATTCATAGTGAATGACTACACTTTTCGGTTGATACACGATTTTCTTTGCTGTCCCAGTTAGTTTGAAACACAAATCTACATCTTCGGACCCGTTCCAGTAGCTCTGGTCAAAACCGTTTACACTGTCAAAATCAGACTTTCGGACCATCATACAAGCAGCAGTAACCGCTTGAAAAAGCATCGGAACGTTAACGAAAATGTGATCAGAAGGCTGTTGCATGAAAACATGCTTAGGCAATAAAAAATTCTTTCCTTCGACCTGGAGTATTGCAACGCCGGCGTGCTGAATGGAACCATCAGGATAAAGCAATTTGCTGCCGACAGCCGCAACGTCTGAATCGTTCTGCAAAACTTTTGTAAGCTCTTCTAACCAACCAGGTTGCACCTTCGTATCGTTGTTCAAAAAGACAAGATAATCTCCGCCGGCTACAGCCGAGCCTTGATTACAGGCTCTGGCGAAACCGAGATTCTCAGCGTTTGAAATGATCTTCAGACTTCCGCCGAGACATTTGAGAAATTCTTTTGTGCTATCTGTTGAGCCATTGTCAACAATAATGACCTCGTAAGGAGTGTTCGGCGTGTTTTCGATAAGTGCTTTAAGGCATTGTTTTGTGTACTCTACATTGTTGAAAACTGGGATGACAATTGAAGCTGCTTTCGGCCGGGGTTTCTCGGCCTTGTTACTGGCAAGGGATTTCTTGTCTGTACTAAAGCTCTGGGTTGGTACTGCTTCTTTTGGTATTTGCTGTTTGGGACTGTCATTACTATAACTACGAGCCACGCAGATTATGAAATCTTTTTTTTCAAGATGGTCTTCAACGTTCTGTTCATGGTAGTTCTGGTACTTAAAAAATTCACACACCAGACTGTTTGCGGATAACCATTGCTGAATTTTTGCCTCATTGATTTGAAATGTTGAATGAAAACCCCTGTTAATTGCTTCCGGGGTCTTTTGCTCCATGTAAGGTGTTGACAGAATGAGCGTACCACCAGGTTTGAGCGCGCGGCGAAAGACTCCAAACAGTTTAGAGATGTCACCTTCCTTTAGATGCTCAATTGTCTCAAAGGAGACAATATAATCAAATAGAGATTGATACTGCAAATCTAATAGATTGGCATGAACAAATTCAACATTCCGGATGTTTTTGTAACGAACTTTTATTTGCTTTATGACTTCTTCGTTGATATCCGCGCCAATTACCCGGGCAGAGTTTTTCGACAGCATAACGCTACCATAACCCGTCCCACATGCAAAATCTCCCACTATTTTTCCAGCCGGAATGATGGATTTAGCATACTCATATCTGCGGCAGTGATTTTTTTGGTTTATATCTAGTCCATCAAACCTGATGCGTTCTTTGTAGAATATATCAACACGCTCTCCGTGGTTGCCCAAGTTGTTTTTGGCGGGGTAAAAAGGGTTTTCCATCAGCACAAAATTCTTATTTGCAGAGATGCTGAGTTTTTCGCCGGAACCGGCAAGCTCATTGATGGATTCGTCCAGCGCCGACTTGTCAAATTTAATAAAGTTCCTTACCAGCAATAAATACTCTCCACTTGAATTCATCGCCCCCTTGTCAAATAACTGCTTTTGCGTTGAGACTGTCTCAGCGTTCAAAACCTTCAGAGCTGGCAGGATTTTCCTTATCTGCCTTTCATCGACCTCCAGTCCCTTGTTATTGACAATGACAGTCTCAAAATCACTGGATAGTCTCATCTCGCCTAACTGGTGCAGATACGCGCCGAGCTTCGCAGAATCATTCCCTGCAGGCAGGATAATCGAACAACGCACAGCCGCTTCAACTTGTACTTGCGGGTTGCCATCTAAACTTCTAATTATCTGGGGAGAATCTCTCTTGAAGATAAAACAAATGCTTAAGTAAAAATGGATAGAATCAAGGTACGTTGTAAAATAGTTAAGTTCGTTTTCTTGAAGAGAGTAAGATATTTTAGCTGGGTCTCCACAGCCTTGTTTTCCTCTATTATTTAGTTCATCAATTAGATTTTTTAAAAATTCAACAGTCGTGTAAGACTTGCAAAAACCACCACCGAAGTTTTCCCAGTAGGAAGTGCATAAATCCTCAATGACGTATATCCCACCTGCATTAAGGCATGGAAATAGAATTCTAAAGCTTGTTATTTGTTGATGCATAAAGTGACCGCCATCGTCAATGATAATATCAAAGTTGCCTCCAGCTTTTTCAGCGAAAGATTTAAGGAATTCTTCATCGGCCTGGTCACCTATGAATATTTTAACTCTTTCATTAGCAGACTTGAGACAATCCGGGTTCGTGTCAATTCCGGAAATCTCTGCATTTGGGAAAAACTCCTCCCACATTTTTAGAGACTGTCCCTGGGCAACACCAATCTCTAAAACCTTTAGTCTTTTTTCTCGAAGAGGTGAAAAGTACCTAAAATAATGTCTTGTATAGTTATGCCATAACGGACTCTTATCTGTGCCATATTTTATCGCGATTTCATCTAAGATATTATTCGTGTCACGATCTCCGAGCTCTTCTTTATTGGTGGGCTTTTTATTAACGATTCCCACTTTATTAGTCTCTACGAGGACCTGCCTATCTCTGCCATTTAGGATATCCTCTTGCGGCAATTGATACTTGCTTTCTAACATTTCTCTTACATCCATCGCTTGGATGGTCTCCAGCAAAAGTGAGATAAAACTGGCTTCTAATCTGCCAGATACTGAGCCACAGGCATATACGCAGCTTTTTTACCTCTCTACAGGCTCCCTGAGATTTCGCTACCCATCCTGGCTAATCCTCTGGGTTTAGTGTTCAAATATCCTGTTTAGTTTCTCTATCCCCCCTCACACACGCTATTACAGGTTCTCCTCTTCTCAAACTCGTTTCTTCATAATCAGGTATTACTGCGATACGCCTTGATGATTTTTCTGCCTTTGCGAAGATGGCTTAGGTTTTCGGCTACGACTTCTTTGTGAGCTGCGATAGCAAGAGTTAAAGACTCGTATAGCTCTTGCAGTCGTGTCCGCTGATTCTGAAACCGTGCGCAGCCGAGAATGTGCATCTGCGTGACTTCTTCGACGAGACTATTAGCTTGCTCGGCCATGTACTCAACACCTGTAATGTCACCCTGATGGGCAAGGGCTATTTGCTTTTCCAGCAGATGTTGCAGGTCGCTGAGAATCTGGCGCTGTTGGTTTAGATTGTTTTCAGAATTTTCCGCATTCATATAATTTAGGCTCTCTGATGTATTGTTGGACAGTGACCACCACACATTACGTTTGCGTGTGTGACCCTTGAGCCAGACTGTGCTCAACTTCCTCCAGAAGATTGGCTGCCTCCTGGTTGGCAGGATCCAGAGCCAAGATGTCCAGGAGAATCTTTTGGGACTGCTCAAACTGGTTCTGCTTCGTATACAGCGCTGCCAGAGAGAACATAACGGACGTATCGCCCGGATGCATGTTCAAATACACCCGGAGATAGTGGATGACCTTTGCGAATGAGCCCATTTGACAAGAAGTCTGAAACAGCCCCAAGAGTGCCGTAATGTTGTCGCTGTCCAGCTCAAGCGATTTCATGTACAGCTCGAACGCCTGCTGGTAGTCTTTCTTCTGCTGAGAAACCATAGCCAGCCCGGTGTAGGCTTTGGCGGAGCCGGGGTCCAGGCGACAAGCGACTCTGAATGCTATTTCAGCATCATCAAACAGCTCTTGTTGCAGGGCGACTACTCCCAGTCCGACGTAAGGTCCCGCTTCATCTGGTCCCAGTGACGCTGCCTTTTCGTAGCAGCGTTGGGCCCGAGCGTAGTTTCCCACAGATGTGTAACAATCGCCCAGCTCCTGCAAAACTTCGTAGTGCTGGGTACAATTGTGCTCTTCCACGCCGTTTTGTTGTGTGATGTCCATAGTAGCTCTTTATCCTCTTGATCTTTCGAAACTTTTTGCCTGGGCTGGATATCCATTCGTCTCAGCAGCAGCTAAGCAGTCTGCTTTGCCGAGCAGTATTTGTTCTGCTCTTGCCAGCCGTTCGATTGCTGCGTTAAGATCGTTTCTTTCACGGGCGACTTTTGCCTCTAATAAAAGCGTGTCCACTGTCGGGCGTTGCTGATTGACTTGCTTGCTCAATTCCGATGCTCTGCTGTGGTCTCCGGCTTTG
>Ga0315285_10006296_pt1 | contig 12227 bp, 9 predicted proteins | sample YL17G09_36_MG_FD_203698 | JGI IMG/M metagenome (GOLD analysis project Ga0315285, IMG submission 203698) | Sediment microbial communities from Yellowstone Lake, YNP, Wyoming, USA - YL17G09_36 | ecosystem: Environmental > Aquatic > Freshwater > Lake > Sediment | place: USA: Wyoming | collected... | reverse complement strand
TTTTTTAATCTGGTCAGCCCGGCTGGTTACGCATATTTTCGCAGTCTTAGCATGCTGGCTACGCTCGGGGCGGTGGTGCTGTTTTTGGGCGGGTGGCGTCTGGTAAAATACACCTGGCTGCCAATTGCTTTTTTGCTGTTTGCCGTACCGTTACCGGACAGGACATTCAAGGCAGTCAGCATCCCGATGCGGATATGGGCTGCGAAAGCCGGAACGTTTTTTCTGAATCTGGTTGGCGATATAGAAGCGACAGCCCGCGGTGCTATAATAGATGTGGTGTATAAGGGCAAGGCGATTGAGCCGCCTTTGGATGTGGCTGAGGCGTGCAGCGGGATGCGGCTGCTTATGGTCTTTCTGGCTTTGGGCGTCGCTATGGCTTATTTGCACTACAGACCTTTATGGCAGCGATTTGTCCTGTTGGCCAGCACAATACCGATAGCGATATTCTGTAATTCCGTGCGGGTTACGGTTACAGGATTTATCTATGTGCTTATAGACTCGCGATACACCCAGGGTATCTATCACGATATGCTTGGGATTGCGATGCTGCCGTTAGCGTTTGCCTTATATGGTTTTCTTGCCTGGTTTATGTCGAGCTTGTTTATTGAGGAATCCGAAGCAGTTGCCGAGGATATTGTAGTTCGGAAGCGCAATGCGTGATGGCAGATACCAGAGATGATAAACGAGTTTATTTGCAGCCGGCCTTTTTGATATGTGTAGTGGTGCTGGCGGTAGCAGCGGGCGCATCAAGAAGATTTGGTGTGATAGAAAAGGAATTCCTGCCGCTAAAAAAGCCCTTTGATGCTTTGGATGAAAGGAGGTTAGCTCCTTACAAAGTCATAGAAAAGCTGAAAATCGAAGACAAAGATATGCTTAAGGCGCTTGGAACGCAGGATTACATCCAATGGATTCTGGAAGATACCACGGCGCCGGCTGGTAGTGTTGTTCAAAGGTTAATGTTGTTTGTTACTTATTATGGGCGTGCGGACCGAGTCCCACACGTGCCGGAAGAGTGCATGGCAGGAGGCGGTTTTCAGCAATTAGCATCGGATAGTGTAACGTTTGAAGTAAAAAAGGCTGGTTTTGAGAGAAAAATCGACGGAGAATACCTTGTTTTTAGCAGTAAAAAGTCCGATTTCCGCGAAAAAAGCGGGCAAATTACAGTTTTGTACTTTTTTAGGGTCAGTGGGAAATATGCCGTCGGTAGATCCGAGACGAGGTTTCTTCTAAATAAGAACCTTTTCCGGAAATATTCGTATTTTTCCAAGGTCGAGTTGGATTTTAATCAGACACTGGTAGCACCGTCCAAGGAAGAAGCGGTCGCAGCGGGTGAGAAGCTGTTAGCTGTGGTTTTGCCCGTTTTGGAAGAGGAGCATTGGCCCGATTTTGAACAAAAGCGGTAGTAGTCGGAAGTCGAACAAAGTCGAATATCGAAAGTCAAATATCAAATAAGGGGAAAACTTATGGCGAAGAGGAGGTTGAACAAGAAGGTTGCCCTTGTCGGCTCGGCGATTTTTATAGTTGTTGCATTGGGCGCCATTTTGGCAATTTTGTATTTGAGCCGGGACCCGGAGAAGTTTATCGCAGAAGGCGATGCTGCCTGGCAGGCAAAAGATTACGCAAGGGCTGAACACAGTTATCACAAGGCACGCAGCCTGGCAAAAACCGATTCGCTCAGGAAAGAGATATTTTTCAAACTTATAGATTTATATATCGAGACCGGCGAGTGGAATTTTGTTCGTGGATGCTGGGAAGAAATAATCACTCTCGACCCGAAGGATATCAAGGCCCGATACGCCAGACTTAAGTATTTTTACATTATGGCTGATAGTGGTGCGCAGCGGGTTTGGCAGGATGTTCGACAGCAGGCATCGGAATTGATAGAAGTAGTAGAGCAGGCCAACCTTCTTACGGAGAATACTGATAAGTGGGAAACCGCCGGGCTGCGAGAAAAAGGAGCTGTCGGTCAACCGATAGGCCAGTATTTATACCTGCTCAAGGGTAGGGCTGCCGTCGAGATGGCAAAACTGGGGGTCGTTCCGGACACCGAAGCATTGCTTGCTCAGGGGGTTGCTGATTTGGAAAAAGTGCGGAAGTTTAACCCGGCTAACATCGATGCCTACTGGTATTTGGCGCAGGCAGCCGTAACAAAAGGCGACATTTTCGCTGTAAGGGGTAATTTTGAAGAAAGGGATAAAGCTATAGAGCAGGCCAAAGCACTTACAGAGCAGGCGGTTAAGGCCGCAGATGCCGACCCCAGAGCGCACATGAATTTTTTGGTAGTAAAGCTTCTGGCTGCTCAAAAGGGTGGTAAAGAGGAAATTGATGCTCTCGAGCAAGAATATTTGTCGCTTGCAGAGAGGTTTTCCTCTGACGCCGAGGTATTTGCAAGGCTCTCTCGGTTCTATTCAGACCGTCGAGTGGGGCCTAAGAATCTTGATAAGGCTATCGGAGCAATTGAACAGGCAATCAAACTGGACAGCGATAATGTCACTTATGCAATAAATGAGGCATATTTGCGATATCGCAAGTTTTCCTATTACGGGCAGAAAGATGAGTTGAGTAAGGCGATAGAAAGGGCAAAGCACGCCCTTACTTTGCCCGACGCTCAGGAACAGAGCGGGCCTCGAAATTGGGCGAACCGGCTGAACAGGGTCTCCTTATATCTTTTCCTTGCAAACTGCTATATTGAGCAGGTGCTGGAACCTTGCGAAAAGAGGACAGAAGCACAAACCGCAGTTTGGGTAAAGGATGCTGAGGAAGCAGTTCACGGAATTGAGCAGATACTCGGCAGTGGTGAGGACCCGCAGGTGATTAAGTGGCGAGGACTGCTTGACCTTGCGAAGGGAGACAAAAACGCCGGCATCAGGAAGCTGTACGCTGCTTATGAGCAGTTTAAGGCGGCATCTGCTGAAAAGGCATTTGAGCGGATAGATTCTCTGCTTGCCTATCGATTAGCTAAAATTTTTGAGGATACGGAAGAAATCGGAGCGGCGAACGAGTTTTTCGCAGTTGCGCTAAGACTGAGTGACAGGAATCTTCCCGACAGAATCGACGAAAAGAAACCAGAGGCTTTTCTGGATTATGCGGAGATATTGTTGAAACTGAAGGTTTATAATGAGGCTTTGCACCTTGTAAACTTTTTCGAGAGCCAGTATTGGTCTAATGAGAGGAGCCGGATACTTCGCGTGAAAGCTTACATTGGCGCAAAGCAGTTTGACGATGCTGCGGAGGAATTGGCGAACAGACCTGATGCAAATAGTCCCGGTACAGTCAAACTTAACCTGGAGCTTGTGCAGGCTAAGATTCACCAGACCTTAATAGCCATAGCGCAAAAGCAGATGCAAGAGCGCCCAGGCATTTTTGTCCAGCCGGTCAAGGTGCCAGGAGAAGCTACTGCTGAGCCGGAAGCCTCTATGGAGGTCATGAGAAGCGAACTGAAAAGCTACAGGCAGCGTGAGGCGGCATTGGTGAGGAAACTGTTGTCGGTGGAGCCGAATTCTGTTGAAGCAGGTTCGGTCATTACTGTTTGTAGAAATTACATCGAGGGAGGCCGGAAAAGTGAAGCCGGAGATATGGTTAATCAATTTTTGGCGCGTTTCCCGGATAGTACGGCGATTCTAGTTTACAAACAGATGCTTTCTGAACCCGACCCTGCAAATGTTTCGGAACAAAGGCGTAGAGAAATAGAGGTGCAGGTGCTCTCGAGTATTGCTAATCCCCTTCGCAGGGCTGTTGAGCTTGGAGTATTTTATAGGAGAAATAACGAGCAGCAGAAGGCGGTTGAACAATTGAAAGCGGCTTTCGAGATGGGAGCTTCGCCAGGCCGCATTTCTGATAGTGCAACTCGGGAGCAGGTAAATATTGCTTCGCAGCATCTTTTTGACGTAGCGCTCAGCATGAAAGATTGGCAATTGGCTGGGCAGATTGCGGAGAGGGCACGGCGTGATAATCTCGACGAATGTGAGGGTCGCGTTTTTGCAGCTCGCCTCGCTGTGGCGAAAGGCGAATTCAAAGATGCTTTGGCAAAAACAGACGAGTGTTTGAAACAAAAACCTGTATTTTCACGCGCTTATATGCTTAGAAGCAACATCAATAATGCTCTCGGGGATGAGCACGCATCTATGGAGGACATTAAGAAGGCAGCGTCTCTGAATCCTCTGGATGGAGCTATAGCCCGAGGACTGGCGGTTGCACTTTACCGTCGCGACCAGAAGCTTGGCAGTAATGTCTCTCCAAACCAGATAGTTGAAACCAGGGGTGCCTTGGATAGAGCGGTGGCACTGAACTCAGGTGATTTGCAGTTGCTTAGCTTCTACGCTGAGTATATAAGCTCGACAGAGCCGTTAAGAGCGCTGGCTATTTGTCAGGATTTGCAAAGAGCTGCCCCCAGTGTGGGGAATGCTGTACGGCTGGGGAAACTGGCAGCAAGAGTGGCTCGTGAGCTACCAGACCCCGTGCGCAAGAATGCATTATTTGCTGTTGCAGATTCATCTTTTGAGGAGGCTCGCAAAATCAACCCTCAAGACAAAGAAATGCTCTATTGCTATGCTGAATACCTTCGTTCCAGAGGACAGGATGATAAAGCTAAAAACTTGCTGGGGGAATCCCGGGACGAAAAATTGCTGGGGAACTATTACATTCAGAGCGGTCAGTATGACGATGCAAGGAAGGTTTTGGAACAGATGTACCAAGGCGGCACAAAAGATAGTGCTGTGCTGAAAGGTCTGCTCCTTATAGGAGAAAAGACCGCCGATATAGAAGCTATAAAAAAGTATTCTGAAGAACTTGTGTCACTTGAGGAAAACGCGGAAAACCGTCTTATTCAAATTCAGAGTTTCCTCAGAGTTGGTCTTCTCAAGGAAGTCGAATTCAAGGTGCAAAGCATTAAGGAAAAGTACCCCAACGAACCCAGAATCCAACTGCTGGAGGCATTGTTGGTGATGAGACAGGGCCAGTTGCAAAAGGCACTGGACCTGGCAAATCGGTACATCCAGAACAATCAAAACAACGCAGTGGCGTGGCGGATAAGAGGCGAGATAAACCTCTATATGGCAAACTACGACCCGGCGATCAGTGACCTTAAAGCAAGTAAGACGTTGTCAGACGACCCTCTTACCCGGCTTTCACTGGCAAAGGCATATCTGCAGATGAAGCGGTTCGATGACGTTATAACTGAACTTAAGAATACGATTGATGCGCCGACTGCTCCTGTGGAAGCCAGGCGATTGCTCGAACAGGTGTACACGCAGCTTGGTCGCAAGGATGCACTAAAAGCGTTTTACGACCAGACCCTTGCGAAGTTTCCCGATAGTGTACTGTGGCATAATCGGGCGGCGGCGTTTGCTATTACCACAGGCGAATTTGATAAGGCAGAGCAGTTGTATGAAAAAGTGTACCGGGCAAAACGCCAGGCCGAAGGTCTACCAAATGCCAAAGACGGCATTAAGGATGTGCAGTATGCGGCAGCGTTCGATGGGTATTTAAGGGCGCTTGTATCAGGGGCGGGGGACCGAAACGCGGCGAATTGGAACCCGCGGAAGCTGGATAAAGTTTTTGTGGAAAGTAAACACTATATCGACAGTGCTTTCGCTCCCATGGCATATCTTCGGATGGCTGAGGCAAGGTTGAAGCTCGGCGATAAAATAACGGCAAGAGAGTATTGCCGGAGAGCTGTTGATAAAGCGAGCTCAAACGAGTCCCTTGCTGCAGATGTTTTGCTAAGAATGTATTTGATGCTGGGAAGTGGCGAGGTTTCAAAGTATTGTGAGCAGAAACTTCAGACCGACCCTGACTCGGTGCCTGCCAATTTCACTATGTTTAATCTGGCCAAGATTGACGGTCAGTACGATAAGGCTATAAGGTATATTGACAAATGCATACAGACAGCCAAGGAGGGTGACCCTCGCATAGTTGAGTACGTAGCGAAGAAAGCAGAGGTTTTGACCTTAGCTTACGAAAGAACTTTCGATAATAATTATCTTCGGAGGGCTGTCGCAGATTATGAAAGTTTGTTGGCTAAAATGCCGAATAATACCAATGTCCTGAATAATTTGGCGTATATGCTTGCTGAGTCCGTGACCGATGACTCGTCCCTCGTCCCTCGTGACTCGTCAGACGAAGGACGAAGGACGAAGGACGTTCTTGAAGATGCTCTTCAATATGCCAAACGAGCATTCGATATAAGCCCGAACGACCCGAGTTTCATGGACACTTATGGTTATGTGCTGTATAAAAATGGCAAAGTTTCCCAAGCCGCTGAACTTTTGGCGGCTGCTCTGCAGCGGTATGAGCAGGATACAACCTCTGTACCGTCAGAGGTGTATGAGCATTTGGGTATGATAAAAGAAAAGCTCGGGGCGAAAACCGAAGCACTTGATGCTTATAAACGAGCGATGGAAGTGGGAGCAGATGGGTTGTCGCAGAAACGTAGGGAGCAAATAAATGATGCTGTTAAGCGTCTTTCGCAGTAACCTGTTGTGCGGATGGGCGGTGCGAGAGATATACAGATATACAATATCCGATGCATGAGTGCATGAGAGACAATTTTGCTTTATTGGCGAATTCTGATTGGAGATAAAAATGGTAGAAGAAAGACCAATGCCTGTAAGTAGGGTTGCGGGGACGAGGCCTGCGCTCGTTCCCACACTGACACCGAAAGATATTCTTAGCATACTGCGTCGGCACACACTGCTGATAGTTGCTCTGACGGTATTGGGTTTGGTGGCTGGCGGCGGGACGTGGTTCGTTTTAAGGAAATATTTTCCAAGCTACACAGCCAGAACCTATATTGAAGTTCTGCCACCTGGAGAAAGAGACCCCATGACCCTCGGTACTGGCGTGTTACAGAAAGACATTCTGTACGGCTATCGTCTATCGATGGCCAGCATTATAAAGGGCCAGCGCAGTTTGGAGGAACTGTGTGCCAGAGACAAAGTTAAAGCGACCGATTGGTTCAGCGGCAGAGACAGGAATATGAAAAAAGCAGTCATGTATCTGGATAAGCACTTTGGCGCGTATGCCCAGAGGGACAGCGCTTTTATTGAGATATCGATGACCTGCCGTAGCGATAAAGAATCAGCCCTGATTGTTAACGAAATGCTCGATTTGTTTCTTGCCTCCCGGGGAGGTTATCAAAGAGGGGAGATTGCCGATAAATTGGCAGGACTTGAAGAGCAACGAGCTCGAGTCCAGAGAGATTTGGACCAGGCAAACAAGTCGCTGGATGAGCTTCGCACGGCATGGGGTATAACCGATCTTGATACGCCTACCCTGCGTTATTTCCAGCACACAGTTACCTTAAAACTGAACGATTTGGAGCTTAAGAAAAGTGAGCTTGATATGGCAATAAAGCAATCTCAAGCTGATATAAAAAATCTTGAAAGGTTAGCCACAGGCCCTATTACTGAGCAGGTCGAGCACGCGATAGAGAATGACTACGTTATGTTAAATCTTGCTCAGCAGAGGTCTCTGCTGGAGGCACAGCTTGCAGGACTGCTTACCAAGCTCGGCGAAAATCACAGAGTCGTGCGTCAAATACAGGAGCTGATAGACAAGATCATAGAAAAAAGAGCACAGAGGAAAGCTGAGATTGCAGAGCAGACTCGGCGGGCGGCTCTAAGTGATTCGCAGGATAGAATGGTTATTCTGCAAGAAAGGTTTATAGAATTGGAAAGATTGCGCCAGGAAACGGAGGCAAAACAAAAGGATCTTGATTCAGCCCGCGTGCAGCGTGACCAGCGAGTTGTTATCAGAGACGAGAGAATCGCCATGCTCGATGACATAAAGAAGCAGATTGAGAAATGGAAGATATTGCACGATGACCCGGAGACGCCCAAGGTGCTGCCTGTTGGATATGCGCCGGTGCCATTGGAGATGGTGACGAGCCGTCAGTGGTGGGTCTGGTTCCCGACCGGGACTATATTGGGCTTTCTACTTAGTATAGGGCTTGCCTTCCTTATGGAGGTGGCAAATGACCTTGTGAGGGCGCCGAGGGACGTAGGCAGATATTTGCACATTCCGCTTTTGGGCGTTATCCCCGATGCGGCTGAAGACGACCAGGTTCGCGGCATCAACCTTTGCCACGCTGTTCGTGAAGCACCTTATTCTATTATAAGCGAGTCCTACAGACGCTGCCGGACGAACCTGAAGCTGTCCGGTTCTGGGGAGTCTTTGAAGACCTTGCTTGTTGCCAGCGGTATGTCAGGCGATGGCGCGACTTGTGTGGCGGCTAATCTTGCAGCCGCTTTTGTTGCCGAAGACAAAAAGGTGCTGCTGATAGATGCTAATTTCAGGCACTCCAGTTTGCGAGCGCTGTTTCCGAGGGCAGGAGGTGAGCAGGGAGCAGAACAGTTTGACTTTGGTTTGAGTAGTGTCCTGATGAACCAGTGCGGCCTCAAGGAAGCTATAAGGTCCAGTGGTATTGAGGGTCTTGACGTAATCGGTTCGGGGCCGGTGCCCGGCAATCCCGCAGAACTGCTCGATAACGCGAGGATGCAGGAGCTTATCAAGGAGCAGCGCAAGGCCTACGATTATGTCATAATTGATGGGCCGCCTGTGCTGTTGGTAAGTGATTCAAAGTCATTGGCGAAACTCGTTGATGGAGCGCTGCTGGTATTCAACGCTGCTGCCACGAGAAGAGGCGCCGCTCAAAGAACTATTAACGAGATAAAGGAAGTGAGCGGCACAATCGTTGGCTGCGTGCTCTTTGGCGTAAGGGCTATGAAGGGCGGCTATTTCCAGGAGCAGTTCAAGTCCTATCAGCGATATCAGAAAGTGCAACTTGCCGGCTCGGCTTAAAAGCCAGAAGCGATATAGGGGTTGTGTGGGTGTATGGGACCGCTTCGGCGGGTTTCTATGCACCCAGTTTTTTTATTAAGAGGCCTCATAGATGGAGAATTTCCTGGTAACTGGCGGAGCCGGCTTCATCGGTTCAAATATCTGTACGAAGCTCGTTTCGCGGGGCTGCTCTGTGAGGGTTGTTGACAATTTGCTCACAGGCAAAAAAACTAATCTCGCCTCCATTTTAGACAAAATCGAGTTTATAGAAGCCGATATGGGCGACCCGAAGGTCGCCCGTGCCGCAATGAAGGATATTGACGTAGTTTTGCACCAGGGAGCTTTGCCCTCAGTGCCGCGCAGCGTCGATGACCCAGCCGCGACGCACAGGCACTGCGTCGATGCGACTTTTACACTTCTTTTAGCTGCCCGTGATGCCCACGTGAAACGTTTTGTATATGCGTCAAGCTCATCGGCTTATGGCGACACGCCGACCCTGCCGAAGGTCGAAACGATGCTCCCCAGCCCTCTTTCGCCTTATGCCGTGGCCAAGCTCGTCGGCGAATACTATTGTTCGGTTTTTTCCGGAGTTTTTGGCCTCCAGACGATTTCGCTGCGGTATTTTAACGTCTTTGGCCCGCATCAGGACCCGACAAGCCAGTATGCCGCCGCGATACCTGCTTTTGTAACAGCCATATTGCAGAATGAGCCGCCAACCATTTATGGCGATGGCGAGCAGAGCCGGGACTTTACATACGTGGATAATGTCGTTGAGGCCAATCTCCTCGCCGCAAGAGCTAAAAAGACTGCCGGCGAGGTCATAAACATCGCCTGTGGCAAAGCCATAACCGTCAATGAAATTATTGATATGATTAACCAAATCCTCGGCAAAAATGTTAAGCCGATTTACACTGCCCCTCGTCCCGGCGATGTAAAACACTCCCTCGCCGATATCTCCTTAGCTAAAAAGCTAATAGGATTTACCCCCAAAGTCTCCTTCCGCCAGGGCCTCGAAAAAGCCATCGACTGGTATCGCAAAAACCTTCTGTAGCGAATCGCCTGTCATTCCCGCGGTTTTCTTTTAATAACTTCAGTAGTTTTTCTGTGGTTGTTTCTTTTTAGCAAACGCTGCATTTCTCTGGTTTTTCCAAACATCAATTCAAACCGCTGCCGGGTTGTTAAAGAAGTAAGATAATCCAACTCAAATTCGATTTCTTTTTCCTCGTTGTGTTTGTCTAACTTGAGAATAGTCATATATACCCTTCAGCCGATTTTCCAGTTGAAATTGACCGGGTTTCTTACCGCTTTTCAAGGGATGCGTCCTATAACAAGTCACCACATTTTGATACTGCTGTAAGGCAATTTCTTGCTATTCCGCACCGCGCGTACACAAGAACCTTCTGATGTCTCATGTCTCATCCGCCGTCCATAACCTTCCTTATCTCGCAGTTCTTTAGCACAGGCCCCAATATATCCTGCTTTTCCAGAATACCGGAAATAATGACTTTCTGATTTTCCTTCAAGCTCAAAAGATCGACTTTGAACTTCGACGGGAACCAACACTTTACCAAATCTGTGGAGAAATCCAATGTTGGGGTAATACCGATTGTGATAAATATTTGCGCTTATTTAATAAAATCCGAAATCCGAATATCTAAATCCGAAACAAGCACAAATGACCAAAATTCAAATGACAAAAGCTGCGTCTCTCGTCTATCGTCCATCGTCCTTCGCGGCTACGGAGGGCGCATTTTATAATCACATTTGGTATAATACCAACAATGTATGCTCTTTCCGGTAAGTCCACGCCTTTTGCAACCTGTCTGATATACCCCTCCCACTCTACTCGTCTGCCCAAGTGTTCTTGCAGAAACTTCTCTCGCTGCAAATCTGTAAGGTTGGGGTCGCCTATTTGCTTTAGATAACTTTGCAGTGTTATTGGACTGAACTCTACTTTTGTTTCCTCACCTTGGCTGTGTTGCTGTATCAATGTGTGTGAATTACGGATATCGCTATGTTTAACGAGTAGAGGCACCCATAGCGGGCTGGTGATTAGGGCCGCCACTATGCCGAAAATGCCCAGTATCACTGCAGCTTTAATTTCAGGATCTTTTGTCTTTGGTTGTCTGCGTTCATCATCGAATTTTTTTGGTGAGGAACGCGTATTCTTCGTATTCATGGCAATCCGCGATATAAAGCCATCAAAGTTTGAGTATATGTCTTGAGTTTATATTTCTTCTTCGGCGATATCCGCTATTTTCATCAAATGCTTCAGCAGGCCTATTTTCAAGGGTTTGTTGCCGTGTATGGGCAGCGATATTCGTTCTTTTCTGCCTGCTTTGGTATAGACGTGATGACTGCCGTGAATCTTTTTCAGTTCCCAGCCCTTCTGGCTGAGCAGTTTAGCAAAATCCTTTCCGCTAACCTGCTTCAAACCGTAATCTCCATCAGTTGGTCGCCCTTTTGAACTTGGTAGCCCTCAATATCCACAGACAAACAGGCCTCCACCGCCTCATAAATGTTTTTCAGAAGCTCTTCGAAGGTGTCGCCCTGAGTAACACACCCTGGAATGGCGGGAATCTCCGCCCAGTAACCGCCTTCCTCCGCCTTATGGATGATAGTTTTTAATTTCATAGCCACGGCCTCACTTTTCAGTCGAAATGGTCAACTTGTATTATCCTAATTATACCTTCTTGACCGCCAAAAAGCAAGACTTTAAGGCCATTTATTCGGCCGTTAAAACTGCTTCTTTAATGTATCAGCTTTCTGGATAAGCTCTTCTCTGGATGGCTGTTGCAGGGGGGCGAGGTCGAATGTCCATTCGTAAGAATCGACGGTTCTTTGTGGATTCAGCATAGCAAAGAAATCGAACGGAAACGCATCATACCACGGGGCTTTTAGCTTACGGTGGGTCTTTAGCGTCTGAAAGCCCTCCTTGCTTATCCTGACGTTATAATCGCCATACCAGTTAAATGGGACCGTAACGGGAGATGTGCCTATTTCCTCATCGTTCAGAACAACCAGCGCACCCTGCGGCTGGGTATTGATTGTCAGCCGACGCTCAACACAGCCGGCAAAAATCACAATGGCGACACATAGAACGAATAGGCTATGTTTTCTCATAGCGTTTCTCCTAAAATTACCTAACGCTTGTTAATCGGAAATTATAAAAGAAGTCAGAAGAAAGCAAAAGCCCAAAGTTCGGTTTTCTACTCACATTTTATCCGGCAAGTTGACCTCTGCACCAACGCTTTGGCTCCGCCTGTGGCGGATACGGCCGTCATTTGCGTTCACTTATTTGGCGTTCTGCCTTTTCCAGCCATTGAGGATTGACCGTTACGCCCCAGCCGGGGCCATCGGGAATAGCGACCTTTCCATCTCGCACCTCCGGCACAGGGTTGTAGAGGTCTTTGGTCCAGCCGGTCGGCTCGATGGAGAATTCCATATAA
>Ga0315285_10006295_pt1 | contig 12229 bp, 11 predicted proteins | sample YL17G09_36_MG_FD_203698 | JGI IMG/M metagenome (GOLD analysis project Ga0315285, IMG submission 203698) | Sediment microbial communities from Yellowstone Lake, YNP, Wyoming, USA - YL17G09_36 | ecosystem: Environmental > Aquatic > Freshwater > Lake > Sediment | place: USA: Wyoming | collected... | reverse complement strand
CAGAGCGTCCGGAAGTAGGCGCTTCCGACCTTGACGGCGACGGCGCCGTTTTTCTTGTCGTCGGCAAGGACGGCACGGACGTAAGCCATGTAGGAGGCGAGGTCCGTGAATTTGACGCCGAACTTGACGGACTCAACCGCGACGCCGCGGCTCGAGTCGTCGAGGATCGCGATGAGGTAGGGCGAGATATTCTTGGGCTTGGCGCCGCCGAAGGGGTAGAACAGGTGGTCGACGAAGGCGACCCAGGAGACGCGGGCCGGGTCGAGATCCCGGACGGGTGTCTCGGTATTGGCGAAGGTCCGCTCGATCCCCGCGATGTCGAGGACGCGGTTGAAGCCCTCTTTCTTGCCGGCGGCCCAGAATTCCTTAGAGAGGGCTTCGATCGCCGGGATGTCCTCGGCCCGGACGCTCTCGCCCTTGTAGCCGTAGACGGCGCGGAGCGCCTGAGGCTCGAGCGAATCGAAGACGGCAATCCGTTCGGGCCTGACGGGCCAGTAGGATCGGCCGATCGGGGGCTCGAGAGTAGGGTAGGGGTCCCGGGGATCGTAGGCGCGGTGGCCGGCGCTGGGATGGCTGTGGACGTCGATGAAGGGCGTCGCCTCGATGAAGGCGCGGAGCTTGGGGTAGGGCGTCTCGGGGGCTGGAGAAGAAGAAGAAGAAGAAGAAGCGGATGCGGTAACAGCGCTGAGTATTAAAAGGATGAAGCATAGGGTAGGCGTCTTTCTCACGGTTGGCCTCCTTTCCGGGCGATCTCCGGTCGGAGGTCATTGTAGCATATCGGAAGCGCCGACTTGAAAATATACAAAGATTGTATATAATTAACTTGAGGCCTTATTTCGAACAAGGAGAGACACAATGGCCGTGAGCACCGTCAATATATCCTTCAGGAAGGATCTCTTGGCCAAGATAGACGAAGCCGCCAGGGAAGAATGCCGGACCCGGTCCGAGCTGATCCGCGAGGCCGCCCGGCTCTATGTCGAGCGGAAGGAGAGGTGGGACAGGATATTCAAGTTTGGAGAACGCCAGGCCGCCCGACGGGGCTTGACCGAGGCGGATGTCGGCGTCGAGATCGGGAGAATCCGTGCGGGCCGGAAAAAGTAAGCCTCGGGTCGTTGTCCTGGATTCGAACATCCTGATCTCGGCGGTCGCCTTTCCCGGGAAGCCCCGTTCTATTCTCGAGCGGGCTATACGGGGCGAGTTTCGGCTGGCCTTATCCGATCCGATCCTGGAGGAGGTCGAGGCCGTTCTCTCCGGGAAGAAATTCCTCTTCCCGGGACGGATGGTCAGGTTCATCATGAATGAGCTTGAGGCCCTGGCCGATTTCGTGGAGCCGAAGTCCGCGATAGAGCTTGTCCACGAGGACCTCGATGACAACAGAATTCTGGAGTGCGCCGTCGAAGCCGGCGCGGATGTCATCGTGACAGGGGACGAGCACTTGCTGAGGTTGAGAGAGGTGTTGGGGATCTTGATTGTGAGCGCGGACGAATTCCTTAAGAAACGGTAGACACGGAATTCGGGGGACACATCACTAAATTCCGGATACGTCAGAATGCAAGGGATACGTCACTTATCTCAAGAGAAAATATATCCTGTCTGTAGATCCCGGCATCTCTCGGGAATTCGTTTGACGTTATAACGTTATAACGTTATAATGCCCTCCATGGAGGACGGGCGATGAAAGATCCGAACAAGCGCGTGACCGTTTACTTGAAACCCGCATACCACAGGGCGCTCCGCGTCAAGGCGGCAGAGACCGAATATTCCGTTTCGGATCTGGTCAATGAGGCCGTCCGGAATGCCCTGGCCGAGGACGCCGCGGACCTCGAGGCGTTCGAAAAACGGAAGGCCGAGCCTCTTCTCGCTTTCGAGGACGTCCTGAAGAAGCTCAAGAAGGATGGAAAGATTTAAGGTCTTTCTCCGGAAATCCGCGGCCGATGAGCTGGACGCGCTGAGCGGGAAAGTCCTTCGAAATATCATCGCAAAGATCCGGGAGCTGGAAGCGAATCCGCGGCCGCCGGGATGCCGGAAGCTCTCCGCCGATGAGAAATACCAGTTGAGGCAAGGGGATTTCCGGATCGTCTATTCGGTCCGGGACAAGGAGAAGACGGTCGTCATCGTTAAGATCGGACATAGAAAAGACATATATCGTTAGATAATCGATTCTCTAGAATTCTGAGGATAACGGAATTAGGGACACGCATTAGCGTCACCTTTTGTTAGCGTTGTTATTATTGCGCGCAGGAGGAGCGCATGAAAGCCACGACATCGGCCTTGAGCTTGGAGTGGGACGGTTTGTGAATGTACATCATGTGGCCCGCCTCGTAGTAGCCGAATGAGACGCGGTCCTTGAGCTCGCCGCCCGGGTCCATGTGGGTGATCGTGTACTCGGTCGCGCAGAAGGGGGTAGCGCCGTCGTAGTAGCCGTTGGCCAGGAAGACCTTGAGGAAGCGGTTCTCGGTCATGGCCTGGCGCAGCGTTTCCGAAACGTTGAGATACTCGTTCTGGACGTTCGAGTAATTCCAGGGCCGGACGTTCCCCGAAATGGCGTAGACGATGTCGTTCTTGTACTTGAGCTCGTTGCGAAGGTAGTCGTTGAGGACGGCCGAGAACGGGCCGTAGATCGCGGCGTTGCTCGGGTCGGACTCGTAGACCTCGCCCGCCGCGTCGTAGTCGAAGCCCTTGAAGCGGCCGTCGAGCCGGCCGATCGTCCGCCGCTCGCCGCGCAGGAGCTCCTTGCAGAAGCGGGGCAGGGTGACGCGAAGGTTGGCCTGCTCGAGGAAGGCCGGGTCGAGGCCGGTCAAGCGGGCGAGCCCGGCCAGGATCTCCCGCTTCTCGGCGTCGGGGAGCGTGTTCCCTTTCATGAGGGCGGCGGCGTAGGGACCGAGGGCGAAGCGGCGCGCCTCATCGACGACGTCCGCGATCCCCTTGGCCTGGAGGTCGGCCGGGAGCTTCTTATGGTACCAAGAGTCGGCCGTGTAGGTCGGGAGGAAAAAGATATTGGGAAGGTCGTTCCCGGGCGCGAACCGGAAGTTCTGGAAGTTGATGGCCGAGGAGACGAGGATGATCCCGTTGAGGTACATGCCGGGGGCGCGCCCCTGGAGATAGCCGGCCAGGCCCGAGGCGCGGACCGTTCCGTAGCTCTCGCCCAGGATGAACTTTGGGGAGGCCCATCGTTCGTGGCGGGTCACGAACAGGCGGATGAACTCGCCGACCGATTCGATGTCCTCATTGTAGCCATGGAACTGGTTGGCGTTCTCGCCCGGGACGGGGCGGCTGTAGCCGGTCGAGACCGGGTCGATGAAGACGATGTCGGTCGCATCGAGGAGCGTGTTCTCGTTGTCGGCGAGCTCGAACACGGCCGGGAGCGGGAAACCCTCGGCGTCGAGCAAGACCTTGCGGGGGCCGAAGGCGCCCATGTGGAGCCAAACCGAGGAGGAGCCGGGGCCGCCGTTGAAGGCGAAGGTCAGGGGGCGCGGCACGCGATCCCGGACGTCGCTCCGGAAATAGGCCGTGTAGTAGACGCTGGCCTTGGGCCTGCCGTCCTCGGTCTTGAGGATCATCGTACCGGCGATTGCCGAATAGGGGAGGGGCTTGCCGGCGACCATGATCGAGTGGCGGGTTTCGGAGGAAGTCTCTTCGGGGGGCTTGACGGCCGAGGCGGCCTGCTGCTGGGCGGCCGCGGCGTCGGGGCGGCCGGGCTCCTGCTGCTGGAAGATGCTGCTCTCGGGCTGGGCCGGGAAAGACGGGTTGAACTGGCGCCGGCGGTCTTGCTGGGCCTGGGGGGAGCCGGATGCGGCGGAGGGAACGGCGATGACCGCCGCGATGATAAGCGATAGTATGACGAAGGCGGCCAAGATCACGATTGAATTGCGCGCGATTCGAGTGTTCATACCTGTTACCTCCTCTAAATCGGTGCCGCTAATGCATGTCCCTAAGCGAGAATACATCAATTTAGGCGAAGGATTCAATCCCCTCGCGGGAATCCACGGACGTTAGTCCGTGGAGAGATAGCGAACCCCCGTTCGGGGGCTGGCGCTCCAACGCCTGCAATGGGCAGATCCCACGGACGTAAGTCCGTGGAGCTTCAGTGACTGATATGAGAACATAGCGCTAATTAGTACGTCCATGTTTAATGTGATTGACCCGTTCGCCGACGCCACCCCGCCCTAAAAGGCGGGGCTTAGAATAGGAGCCCCGCCTTTCAATACACATGAACCGTTTCCGGTTCATAAGTGCCGGCATTCATGCCGGGGAGTAGAGGGGTTGACAAGAGCGCTGGAGATGGATAAGATTAGTAAGGAAGTAAGATAGATGGATAGTAAGGAGAAATCATGGAAATCGTGGAAATCGCCAGAATGACCTCCAAAGGGCAGGTCACGATTCCCCTGAGGATCAGGGATATTCTAAAGCTTGAAGAAGGGTCAATGGTGATGTTTAAGGTCACGGAGAAAGGGATCTATCTCACCCCTTGCGAAGTCAAGGAAAGCAACCCCTACAGCGAAGATGAGTGGAGAAAGATAGATAGGCTTGTCGCAGAAAAAGGAAAAAGGTATGGATCCGCGCGAGCGGCTAAAAAGCACCTTAAATCCTTATGAGATTTGAGTTCAAGCCGTCATTTGACCGGTCGGTAAAGTCTCTCCCACCGGCAGAAAAAACAGATATCATTAAATTGTGCCTTATTTTTATTGAAACAATTGCCGGAGCCGATGCGGTTTCGAAAGGAGTTGGATTGAAGCGGCTCAGGGGAGATTATTGGGAGATTAGAAAAGGAATCAGACAAAGGATTCTTCTCAGATGGAAAGGGGACCTCATTGAATTTGTTCTGGCCGGAAGCCATGACGACGTAAGCAGATACTTGAAAAAGATCCAATAATCATAAATCGGCGCCGCTAATTCATTTCTCATTCTTTCCGGAGATCTATCCCCCATGAATTGGGGAATTGCGTCAGCGTCGCCAATTTTCGGTTGATTTTCCAGTGCGTTTGCTATAAAGCTAAGAGTAATGCAAATCCCCCGAACCTCCCTTTCAGTGGGAGGAGGCTCACTTTAATCTCGCGAGGAGGTCCGGCATGAAACGAAGGGAATTCGTGTCCAAAGGACTCGGCGCGGCAACTGCCGCGGCGGCGCTCGGCGTCGGCGGGCTCGCGGCCTCCGGCCGGGCGCAGGAAGCGTCGAACGCTCCGGCCCCGGCCCAAACGGCAACCTCCGCGACGAAGTCCGGTTTTAAGCTCCGCTACGCGCCGCCCTTCGGCATGTTCAAAAGCCACGCCGGCGACGATCCGATCGCCCAGATCCGCTTCGCCGCCGACGAGGGATTCGGCGCCATGTTCGACAACGGCCTGATGGGCCGTCCTCCCGCCCAGCAGGAAGCCATCGTCAAGGAGATCGAGCGGCGCGGCATGGTTTTGGGGCCCTTCGTCCTCTACGCCGATTTCGGCGTCAAGAGCTTCGTGACTCGCGACTGGGACATCCGCGACATGCTCCTGGCCAAGATGCGGCAGGGCGTCGAAACCATGAAGCGGACCGGCTGCAAATTAGCCCTGGTCGTCCCCGGCCGCTTCGACGAGAGCCTGGCCTGGGAATACCAGACCGCCAACGTCGTCGATAACCTCCATTTTTGCATGGAGGTCTGCGAACCGGCCGGCCTCATCCTGGTGCTCGAGCCGCTCAACCCCAAGGACCATCCCGGGCTGTTCCTGACCAAGATACCGCAAGCCTACGCCATCACCAAGGCCGTCGCCAGCCCCTCCTGTAAGATTCTCAACGACATGTACCATCAGCAGATCACGGAGGGGAACCTCATCCCTAATATCGACGCGGCCTGGGACGAGATCGCCTCTTTCCACGTCGGCGACACGCCCGGCCGCAAGGAGCCGGGGACGGGAGAGATTAACTACCGGAACGTTTTCAAGCACATTCACGGCAAGGGCTACCAGGGCGTCCTGTGCATGGAGCACGGGATGAACATGAAGGGCAAGGAAGGCGAGCGGGCCGTCATCGATGCTTACAAGGCCTGTGACGCGTTTTAGGGGCGGAATTAAGGAGGATCTAATGAGCGAACGGGCGGACAAGAATCACCTGACGAGACGCGATTTCATCAAGACTTCGGCGGCGGCCTCGATCGCGGCCGCCATCCCCGGAAGCCTCGGGCTACACGCGGCGGGTTCGGACACGATCAAGATCGGAGTCATCGGCTGCGGCGGCCGCGGCACCGGCGCCGCGATCGACGCCATGGAAGCCGCGCCGGGAGTCGAGGTCGTCGCCCTCTACGACGTCTTCCAGGACCGGATCGACGAATCCCTCAAAAGCCTGCGCGAGAAGCACGCCGACAAGGTCAAGGTGACGCCGGATCGCTGCTTCACCGGGTTCGACGGGCACCAGCAGCTGTGCGCCCTGCCCGACGTCAACATGGTCATCCTGGCCGCTCCGCCCGGATTTAGGCCCCTACACCTCAAGGCGGCCGTCGAGGCCGGGAAGAATGTCTTCATGGAGAAGCCGGTCGCGGTCGACCCGGTCGGGGTTCGCTCCGTCATCGCGTCCTCCGACCTGGCCCTTCGGAAGGGTCTGGCCATCGTGTCCGGGACGCAGCGGCGCCACCAGGCCCGTTACCTCGAGCTTTTAAAGCGAATTCACGCCGGCGAGATCGGCGAGCTGGTCGGCGGCCAGTGCTACTGGAATATGGGCTTCCTGTGGGTCAAAGAGCGCCAGCCCGCCTGGTCCGACATGGAGTGGCAGTGCCGCAACTGGCTCTACTTCACCTGGTTGTCGGGGGACCACATCGTCGAACAGCACGTTCACAACATCGACGTCATCAACTGGGCCTTCCGCGCCCTCCCGGTCCGCTGCTTCGCCATGGGCGGCCGCCAGGTGCGGACCGGGCCCGAGTGCGGGAACATCTTCGATCATTTCTCGGTCGAGTTCGAATACCCGAACGGCGTCCGCGTCCTGAGCATGTGCCGCCAGATCGACGGGACCTTCGAGCGGGTCGAGGAGCGAATCGTCGGGACCAAGGGCGTCGGGTTCGGCCACGGCGAGATTCGGGGCGAGAAGCCCTGGAAGTACGAGGGGGAGGAGCCCAATCCCTATGTCGTCGAGCACGCCGACCTCATCGCGAGCATCCGCGCCGGGACGCCCCTCAACGAAGGCCGGAGGATCGCGGAGAGCACGCTCTGCGCGGTCATGGGCCGGATGAGCGCCTACACGGGCCGGGCCATGAGCTGGGAGTGGGTCATGAACGCCTCGAAGCTCGACCTCATGCCCGCCAAGCTCGAGTTCGGGCCGCTTCCGGTCGAGCCGGTCGCCGTCCCCGGCCAAACCCCGCTAGTTTAAAACGGGGTAAAAACGGGGTCAAACCTACACTTTGTCATAAAGTGCAAAGAACAGGTTTGATCTCGATAAGAATAGAAGTATTGGTTACACTTTTTGACCCGTTCGCCGACGCTACCCCGCCCGAAAGGCGGGGCTTTGAATCGGAGCCCCGCCTTTAGAGGCGGGGACGAGAAGCGACACTTTTGTACTCAGCCCCTTGAGAGGAGATGGGGCTGAGTGGGCTCAGGGTTAACCCTGAGCAAGCCCCGGCATTCATGCCGGGGAGTCGATGGGTTGACAAAGTGTAGGTTTGACCCCGAAGAGGAGATGAAAATGCGAAGACGAGATTTTTTGAAAACGGTGCCCGCGGCAGCAATCGGCTTCCCGTCCATCGTCTCGGCTTCGGCCCTCGGCCTCGAAGGCCGGCCGCCCGCCTCGGACCGCATCGTCATGGCCGGGGTCGGGTTCGGCATGATGGGCCCGGGCAACATGGAGGCTTTCCTGAGCAAGGACGAGGTCCAGTGGGTCGCGGTCTGCGACCTGGACAAGAACCACCTGGCCGAGGCCAAGGCCATGGCCGACACCAGGTACGGCAACAAGAGCTGTGCCGCCTACACCAATTTCGACGAGCTCCTCAAACGACGCGACCTCGATGCCGTCTCGCTTGCCGTCCCCGACCACTGGCACGCCATCCTATCCATCGAGAGCGCGCGTGCCGGCTGGGACATCTACGGCGAGAAGCCGCTGACCCACAGCCTGCGCGAGGGCCGGGCCCTGTGCGACGCCGTCAAGCGTTACGGCCGGGTCTGGCAGACCGGCTCCTGGCAGCGTTCGGTCGAGGATTTCCACCGCGCCTGCGAGCTCGTCCGAAACGGCCGGATCGGCAAGATCCTCAAGATCGAGGTCGGGCTTCCCGAGGGCCACTACGATTTTGCCCGGACCTTCGGCCAGGAAGCGATCGTCCCGCCTCCGCCCGAGCTCGACTATGAGACCTGGGTCGGGCCGGCCCCCTACGCCCCCTACTGCAAAGCCCGAGTCCATATGAACTGGCGCTGGAACATGGATTTCGGCGGCGGCCAACTCATGGACTGGATCGGCCACCACCTCGACATCGCCCACTGGGGCATGGGCTGGGACCTGACCGGGCCGGTCGAGGTCGCGGGCACGGCCGAGTACGTCAAAAGCGGGATTTATAACAGCCCGGTCCGCTATAAGCTCGACGTCAAGTACGCGGACGGGACGCCCATGGTCATCGCCGGCGGCTACCCCGAGATCTGGATGGGGGCCAAGTGGATCGGCGAGCGCGGTTGGATTTGGGTCGACCGGAGCGGATTCATGACCGAGCCGGCCGGCCTAAGGAACGAGCGGATCGGCCCCAACGAGGTCCGGCTCTACCGTAGCCGCGATCACTACCGGAATTTCCTCGACTGCGTCAGGACCCGGGCCTTGACCATAGCGCCCTGCGAGGACGCCCATCGTTCCGCGAGCGTCGGCCACCTCGGCGTCATCGCCATCGAGACGGGCCGCAAGATCCTCTGGGACCCGGCGACCGAGACCATTATCGGCGACCCGGACGCGGAGCGGCTTTTGAGCCGGGCCTACCAGAAGCCCTGGCAGCTTCCCGCCTAAGAAGGGGTCGCCATGAGAACGAAAAGGACAATAACCATGTCCAACCTCAAGATGAATAAACCCGGGTCCGGCGTCTTGCGGACGGCGGCTCTTCTCGCCGGCCTATTCTGCCTGATCGCGGCCCAGGCGGCGCCTTCCCTCGATGCACTCCTCAAGGATCTCGCGGTCTTCCAGAACGGCGGGACCGAGGAGGTCCTCCATGCCTTCAGGGCCTACGTCAGGGCTCATTGCGACGGAGCGGAAGAGCGGGAGTCCCTCGAAACGAAGCTCGACGCCTTTCTCGCGGGCGAAGCCACGCCGGCCGGCAAGATGGCGGTCTGCCGCGAGCTCAGGACCATCGGAACGGAACGGTCCGTCCCGGTTTTGGCCGGGCTCCTCGCCGCGGCCGAGACAACCGACGCCGCGCGCTACGCCCTGGAAAAAATCCCAGGCCCGGCGGCAGACAAGGCCTTGATCGAAGCTCTTGTCAAGACCTCGGGATCAATCAAGCTCGGCATCATCCAAAGCTTGGGCGGCCGGAAGTCCCAAAGCGCCGTGCCGGATCTGGCCGAGCTCGTCCTGATGGGTGACGGAGCGACGGCGGGAGCGGCCGCCGCGGCCCTCGGCGCGGTCGGCGGGTCCGATGCCTCGAAGGCCTTGTTCAATTTGCTGGGCGTCGCGAGCGGCGAGGTCAAATCGCGCACGGCCTCGTCTCTTCTCCTTTGCGGGGAGGAGTTGCTCAAGAACAAAGATACAAAGGCGGCCGCCGCGATCTACGATAGGGTTTTTGGCTCAAAGGTCTCCGAGCCCATCCGCAAAGCGGCCTTCAAAGGGAAGGTTCGGGCATCGGGAGGAGCCGCCGAGGAGGCTGTCTTAGCCGCCCTGGGCGGCCGCGACGGCAGCCTGCGCGAAGCCGCCCTCGACATGATTCCGGAAGTCTTCGGGCCGGAATCGATCGGCCGCGCGACGGCGCTCTTTCCCAAGCTCATCCCGGCCGAGAAGATCCGGTTCCTCTCGGTCCTCTGCGGCTATCCTAAAGACGCTACGCTCCCGGTCATCAAGGCGGCGACGGACAGCCCGGACGCCTCAGTCCGGGTCGAAGCCTTGAGAGTCCTCGAAAAGACCGGAGACGGCTCGGTGGTCGGGCTTCTCGCCGAGCGGGCGGCCCGGGCGAGCGGCCCAGAGCAGTTCGCGGCTCGGACGAGCCTGTGGGGAATGAAAGGCGCCGATATCGATCAAGCCGTTCTCGACTTGCTCGCGGCCGCCTCCGACGAGGCCGTCAAGGCCGTGGCCGTCCGTGCCGTAGGCGAACGCTCGATCGGTGCCGGAAAAGACGCCCTGATCTCGATCGTCCGCTCCGGCCCCGCCGTCCTTCGTCTCGAAGCCATCCGCGGCCTCAAAGGCCTGGCCGGACCCGAGGATCTATCCGCCCTCCTCGTCCTTTTACCGGGGCTCGAGGACGAGACCGAGCAGGAGGAGATGCAGAATCTCATCGCGGGGGTCGCTCTGACCATCGTCCGGCCAAACGCCCGGGCCGATGCCGTGAAATCCCTGCTCGCCGTGACGACCGACCTCAAGGCCCGGGGCTCCCTCATCCGAGTGCTGGGGAAGATCGGCGACGACAGCGGCTTGCCCCTGATCAGAAAGGCGCTGGCTGAAGGGAATCCCGACCTTACCGACGCTGCCGTGCGATCCTTCTGCGACTGGCCGACGTCAACAGCCAAGGACGACGTCATGGCCGTCGCCCGAACATCGGCGAATCCCGTCCATAAAGTCCTGGCACTCCAGGCCTTTATCCGGATGATCGAGCTCGAGCCCTACCGGAATCCCGCGGCCGCCGCGGCCGACCTCGAATCGGCGCTCCGGCTCGCTTCGCGGCCCGAGGAAAAAAAGCTCGTCCTGGGCGTTCTCCCCAGGTTCGCCTGCCCCGAGGCGCGCGCCATCGCCGAGTCCCTGCTCAATGATCCCGAAGTCAAGGCCGAGGCCGCCATCGCGGTCGCCCGGATCAAGGAGAGGCTCGGCGGCTGATCGCCGGCGTCTATTTATCGACTTCCAAGAAGAGCTCAGCAACTTCGAGCGCCAGCGTTCGCGCGTCGAGGTCGGTCCGGTTGCACAGGACGATCACGGTGAGCCCGTCGTTAACGAAACGTTGGATCGCGGTCCGGAACCCGGCCGTCTCGCCGTAGTGCCAAATCCGGGCGTGCCCTTTCCAGGGGTTCAGGAACCAGCCGAAACCGTAGTCCGCGGGCGTCCCGTCGGGCTCGGTCGGCGGCGCTTCCTCGACATGAACGGGAGTCAATGCCGGCAGCATCTCCGCCTCGCTCAGGAGGGTGTGCCGGCGCAGCGCTTCGTCCCACTTCACTAGGTCCGAGAGCGAGGAGTAGACGCCTCCGTCCCCGAGAGTCGCCGATGTCGGGCTCTGGTCCGTCTCGATCCAGTGGCCGTCTTCCTTGGCGTGGCCGAAGGCCCGGTTCGCTACCTCGTTCCGGCCGCGTTCGTAGGCCGCCGTGCCCGACATTTTAAGGGGAGTGAAAATGCGGTCGCGGAGAAACTCGGAGAAAGGACGGCCCGAGATTTTCTCCACGATGAAGCCCAGCAGAACATAACCCGAATTGCTGTACGCCCATCTCGTGCCGGGCGCGAACTTTCCGGCGTTTTGCCGTTTCAGGAGCTCGAAGACCCCCGCGTCCTTGATCTGAACTTGCTCCACGGGAAGGGAAGGGTCGGGGGGCGGCATGAGGTCTTCGTAATCGGGGAGGCCTGAAGTGTGGTTGAGGAGATGACGCACGGTGACGGCGCGGCCGTATTCGGGGAAATCCGGGAAGAGGCCGGTCAGGGTGTCCTCATAATGGAGCTTTCCGTCGCGTACCAACAACATGACGGCCACGGCGGTGAACGCCTTCGTGACTGAGGCCAGGCGGAAGTTCATCCGGCCGTCGATGCGGCGCATGGTCCGGAGGTCCGTGACTCCAAACCCGCGTTCATAAACGGCGCGGCCGTCCTTGACCACGAGGACCGCCGCCCCGGGCTCCCGATCGGAGACCAATCTTTCCAATGCGGCGTCGGCTTGTTTCGTCATCCGGTTTGCTCCGTACGGCCGGCACATGGATAACAACGGAACGACCAGGCTGAAAAACGCAACTGTCCTGATCATCCGTCGCGCCGGGATTTCCATTCCTAAGGAATCCTAATTCAGGCGACCGGTAAATATCAAGAGCCGGCAACCACCTGTCAACCGCACGCAATTTCATTGAGCCGCGCATTATGCATTGATTCCATGTATTGAGAAGGATTATTCTTTCATTAGGTTAAA
>Ga0315285_10006290_pt1 | contig 12232 bp, 10 predicted proteins | sample YL17G09_36_MG_FD_203698 | JGI IMG/M metagenome (GOLD analysis project Ga0315285, IMG submission 203698) | Sediment microbial communities from Yellowstone Lake, YNP, Wyoming, USA - YL17G09_36 | ecosystem: Environmental > Aquatic > Freshwater > Lake > Sediment | place: USA: Wyoming | collected... | reverse complement strand
AACTTTTGCAAGAACTGCAGCAAAATCAATGGAAAAAAAACTTGTTAAAAATGCAAAAAAACTTAAAGAGGATCCATATCTTATTTTGCCAGATTACTCAGATAACCATTCTAAAAGATATTTTAATAAGATAAAAAAGAGTTTGGATAAAGTTAAACGTTTTAACGATGATACAAAAAAACTTGAGAAACTATCAAATAAACGAGGTCTTGATGGTGCTCTTGCAGGGACATTACTTATTGCTCATTCAGAAAAAGCACCATATCTAGCAGTTGCCGATTTTCCTACAGGAGATATTCCATATGCACAGAGAGGCAAAGCAGACAAGGAAAAATTGATTGCTGTACAGTATTTTGATAATCCTGTTTTTAGATTGCTTGGAATAAAAGATATAGCACTAAAAAGAAAACTACATGTATATTCATGGGATAATGGATATATCTCTACAGGATTAGAAGCAAAACCTCCAGAGGATTTTATTAATTTTATTATAAAAAAAATAGATTTAACATATAAAAACGGTGTAGCAACTTGTGGAGATATTTCTCCAGAAACAGCAAGAAAAGGAGAAGTTTCTAAGAAAAATTACCTACGTATACACTGGAAATCAGCAGATGTTATAGTGGCAATATGTGAAGATTGTGCAAAATTAAAAAAGAATACAATTTTTAACATAACTAAATATCTTCTTGAGCCGAATTTATCAAAAGATTTTTCAATTAGGGTAGTTGGACAGGTGGTTAAACAGAAAGAATACGAATTAGATCAAACAAAGAATATAAATGAATATCTATCAGGTGAATTAACTGATATAGAATTTATCACAAAAAACATGAAGCAACGGGAGGAATCAATAAAGGAATCTGGTGAAAAAATATTGATTTTGGATGGAATTTCTTATGGTACAGACATAGAACAATTTATAAATGCATTAAAACCAAATAAATTTGAAAAAGAAGGGTTAGAACATATCCTTAAAAAAGTAGATGAGCCAGTTGTTCTAAACAGCGTAACTCCAAATAAAGTATTAGAGCGATTTTGGAAGGATTATGGTCTAGATGTTATAAATTCGATTATTGATGAGGATGAGTTGGCAAAAAAATTCTTTTCTTTAGATGATACTCCCTCAGATATTTTAGAGTTGGTTTTTAATTATAGAGAGCGTCAACAGATTTTATCTCAACTTCCAAAATACAAATCACTGCCACCTCTAGCTAAATTTGTTGATAGTGTTTCAAAAGCATACAAGACATTTGGGGAAAAGGAGGCTCTCGCAGAGATTAAAATGAGACCAGATACTCCTAAAGGGAAATCTATAGCCTATGCTTTTTTGCTTGTTTTTGGAAAGGCTAAAGATAAGAAATGGCAGTATTCGCAAATTGAAATAGAGTATGGAGATTTTTTAAAAGAATATGCAAAAAAAATTATTGATTCAGAACCAAAAAATTATCATAAAGCACTACAAGAACTATTAACTTCAAGTGGCTCTTCAGAAAATATTGATGATAATCTCATATAGGTTTATTTCTAGTTTTTTGCTAGTACAGTTCTTAGGTTTAGGTTGTGAATTGATACATCCCATATCCTAATTGAGAAAAAATTCCATATGTTACTATCTACTACTGTTATAACCTTACCTATGATTTGGCTTTCATAAATGGGCTGACTTACAAAATCATTTTCTCCTGTTGTATAATATATTTTTATAGCTCCGATGTTGTTTATATTATATACTTTATTACATGCTATGTCTCCATCATTTTTACAGTAGATTATGGAATCGCTTTTTTTAATGTTGAATTCAGGATGTGATGATTTTTGGATGATTAGATATTCTTCATTTTTTGTATTTAATCCTAATGAATTATCCTTGTCCTGTAAACATATATAATATGAAGGGTTTTCAAACGAATCTAGAAACGTTTCCATTCCAAGAATTTGTGTTATTGTTATAAATGGTAGACTAACAAGAGATATGAAAATACAGAATTTGATTACGTTTTTTATTTTCTTTTTCATCTCGGTCCACCTCTTCAATGATATTTAGTATCTTGTTAACATTTGTCATGAATATTATAAAAAGGTTTTCTGTAAAAATGACAAAAGTACAAAATGACAAAATGAAAATCTTCAGATGTCCACTAAACCAAAGCTTTATACATAAAAAATATATTCTAAAATAAGAAGGAATGGGATTAATAGAGAAATATCAAATTCTAATTATCAATAAAATCCATAAAAAAATTGAATTATGAAGGTGAGAAATGGCTAAAACAATCTTGGTAGTTGATGATGAGCCAGATATAAGACAAAGTGTAAAAACGATACTAGAACTAAATGGCTACAAAGTTTTTACAGCAATTGATGGAGATGACTGTTTAAAAAAGGTCTATAATGTACACCCAGATTTAATCCTTCTTGATATTATGATGCCAGGGACACCTGTCGATGAAGTTGTTAAACAGATTAAGGATATTAAAATAGCTTTTATGAGTGTTGTACGAATCTCTGATGCAAGAAAACGAGGTCTCTGCACGCAAGATAACATCGTTGATTTTTTCCAAAAGCCATTTAATGTATCTGACTTAATCGATAGAGTAGAGTTGATTTTAAATGAATAAATTTAAGATTAAATTATATTCAAACACCTTTACCTAATGATAGGATGATGCAAATAACTTTGGAGGGGTAATGGGTTGGATGGTAAAAATTATAGTATTAAAAATTTTCTTTTAACTAGGATAAATAGAAAACTTACATTTCTTTTTATTATTGTTGCTATAGTCGCTCCTATGGTAGGGATTTATTATTTTTATATCATCTCAGTTCATGCCATTCCAGATTATCTATCTGATGTACAAGCACCTATGCTAAAGACTGTTGCTGTTATGATAATTATTTTAATTGCTGTTGATGCAGGAATAATTGGATTTTTTGTGTCACGATCTATTTCAAAGCCAATTAGGGAGTTGTACAACGCTACAAGAAAAGTTGAGATGGGTAACTATGATGTTAGACTTAATATAAAAACACAAGACGAGATCGAAGAATTGGCAGAAGCCTTTAACAGAACAACAGCATCTCTGGGAAAATTGGAAGCTGAACGGAAAGAAATTGACAATGCAAAAACAGAATTTTTAAGTATAACTTCTCATGAACTAAGAAGTCCTATGACTCCTATGAAAGCACAGCTTCAAATGCTCGAAGAAGAATATTTTGGAAAACTACAAAAAAAACAAAAAGAAAGTGTGAAAATTATCATCAGAAATGCTGATAGACTAGATAATATAATTGTTGATTTTCTAGAAATATCACGAATAGAAGCTGCAAGGTTGAAATTTAACTTTGAGAAAACAGATCTTACCCAAACTATTATGGATATCGTAAAATTCATGGAAGGCTTTGCAAAAGAAAAAAACATCCAACTTATTGTAAATATTAGTAAATTGCCAATAATAGAAGTAGATCCTGATAGAGTGAGTCAAGTCTTAAGAAATATAATTAATAATGCTATAAAATTTTCAGAAGAAAATAGTAAGATTGAGATAGCTGCTGAGTTGAAAAAAGACTATATTTTATGTAGTGTAAAAGACTATGGTTGTGGGCTTGCTTCTGAAAATCAAATTAGAATTTTTGAACCATTTTATCAAGTTGAGAGCACATCTCGAAGAAGGCATGGTGGAACCGGATTAGGACTTGCTATTTGCAGGGGGATTGTTGAATCTCAGAATGGAAAAATATGGGTTGAAAGCAAGCCTGGGCAAGGATGTATATTTTATTTTACAGTTCCTCTAATTCCTGTAAGAAATATCAAACCGATAAAGATGCTATTTTCACCAAAAGATGTGATTGAAAAAAAAATAATAGAAGAGTTCAAAACAATTCTAGGACCACTTGGTGTTGTTGAGTTTGATGAACTAAAAAGCAAGAACGCTTTGGGTAAGGATGATATATATGGTTATATTGATTCTTTAACAGAGCAGTATATACTTACTCCAGAAAGTGGAGTTGATTTTAAATGTAGAATTGGAGAAATCTTTGGTGACGAAAAAGATGTTATAAATACGAAAGAAGATACACTTCACGACAATGTAGGCGATGAGGGGTTAAAATGAGGTTGAAAACACTTCTTGTGATAGTGTGCCTGGCTATATCTACCATCCCAATTGGAATTATTGGTGGTATACAAGGTTTTCAATCTGAATCAATGCTTCTTATAGGTTTAATTTTTCTAGTTACATTTATTGTTTCTCTTACAATATCTTATTTTATAACAAGACCAATTGAAAAGCTTACAGAAAACATTGATAAAATATCAAAAGGCAAACTAGATGTTAACCTTGAACCCAGTGAGATTTATGAAATAAATAATTTAACTGATTCACTAAACCGTGTAATGGCCAGTTTAAAACTTGCTATACATAAAGTAGGGGTCAAAAAGGGGGAGATATTTGAAGATGCTGTTAAGGCAAAAGAAGCTATTGAAAAAAAACAAGAAGATTTACTCGACAATATCATTGGTTGGGCATGGGAAATTGATGCAAAGGGTGTTTATACTTTCTGTTCAAGAAATGTTTCGGATCTATTAGGATACAAGCCCAATGAAATAATAGGAAAAAGTTTTTTTGATTTCATGATACCAGAAGATGTAAAAAAAACTAAACATGTTTTCAATGAGGCAAGCAAGGATAAAAAGCCTATAAAAAATCTTGAAAATTGGAATGTTAAAAAAAATGGTGAGAAGGTTTGTGTTATTACAAACTGTGTTCCATTTTTTAATGAGACCGGTGATCTTCTTGGTTATAGAGGTATAGATAATGATATTACACGTGAAAAAATAAATGATGACAGAATAACCTTATTAAATAAGGAATTAGATGATCTAAGAAAGGAAATTACTCAACTTTTAAATGAAAATGAAAAAAATAGAAGTAAGGAGCTAGAATTTACAAAAATAAATACGAAATTAGATGAAAAATGGTCCGAACATGAGTTTGATTCTGTATTTTTATTTGATGAAAATGCAAACATCTTAGATTGCAATGAAAATATGTATAAAAGACTGGGTTATAGTAAAAGCGAGATGCTTTCTCTAAATATGGCTGATTTTGATGCTCTTGAAACTAGAAAGGATATCATTGAAAAAATAAATAAGACTAAAAAAGATGGTGCATATAGTTTTAAGACAATTCATAAGAGAAAAGATGGATCTGCTATTCTTGTTTATGAAAACTTACAATATCTCAAGGATAAAAATACTTACAAGTGCATTATACGAGAAGATTACTCCTTTAAATAATTCTTTTAATCTTAACAAATTTTTAAGGGATTTTTCTACCAGTAAATATTTAATATACTTTTTTATACATCCCGCCGTAGATATTATGATTAAAGCTTCTAAACGTTCACAAGGTGTTTCTTATGCGATCAGGGAGGTTGTTTTACCAGCCCGTGAATTAGAAAAAAAAGGTATCGAGGTTTTACATCTAAATATCGGTGATCCAAATAAATATGATTTCGACACACCTCAGCATATGAAAGATGCTCTCTATAAAGCAGCAAATGATGGATACAATGGTTATACGACATCAGAGGGAGATGTTGAACTTAGAAACGCTATTATTGAACGTGAAAAAAAGAGAAATAAAGTCGATTATAAACTAGAAGATACTTGTATTACTACTGGAGTGACTGAAGCTCTTCAAATTCTTCTCAACGCTTCTCTTGATCCTAAAGATAAGCTTATGATACCTGGTCCGACTTATCCTCAGTATGCTCTTATCACTCGTTTTAATGATGCAGAACCAATCCCATATCGATGTATTGAAGAGGAGGGATGGCGGCCAGATGTTGATGACATCCGTAAAAATATAACTAATAGGACCAAAGGAATAGTTATTATTAATCCTAATAATCCTACAGGTGCTCTTTATTCTAAAAAGGTAATAAAAGAAATTGTTGATATAGCAGGTGAATACAAAGTCCCAATCATATCTGATGAGATATATGATGATATGGTATTTGATGAAAAACAATACGCCACGGTATCATTAGCAAATGATGTACCTGTCATCACGTTTAACGGTTTTTCAAAAGTTTATCTGGTTCCTGGATGGCGTATTGGATACATTTTGTTTCATCATTCAGGTGAACTTGCTGAAGTACAGGATGCATTTATGCGTATTGCTCGTTCACGTCTATGTGCTAGCTCTGTTTGTCAACGTGCATGTATTGCGGCGTTGGAAGGTCCGCAAGATCACATAAAAGAGGTTAATAGAAAATTAAGAGAACGTCGTGATTTTTCATATAAACGCCTTAATGAAATAAATGGGATATCTACAGCAAAACCACAAGGTGCATTTTACATTTTTCCAAAAATTGAAGCAATGGATAAAGGAATTTGGAAAACTGATAAAGATTTCGTTTTAGATCTGTTGCATGAGGCGCATGTTTTAGTTGTTCATGGATCTGGTTTTTGTTCAGTTTATGGTAAAGACCATTTCAGGGCAGTTATTTTACCAACACTTAAAACACTTGAAAAAGCATTTGATAACCTTGAGTTATTTATGAATAAAAGGTTAAAAAATAAATAAACTAGATTATTTTTTTAGTCAATTCTTTTTTTAAAATTTTTATTGGCTAATAAATGGAATTAATAGTTGGTAATCATATCTCTAATGTATCAACTGGAATGCTATCTAGATCAATATATATACCAATTTTTTAAATTTTAAATTTAATATGATGGTAATTGCTTCCAAATCGTTATAGCAGACATACCCATTCCCAAGGCATTTGAGTAAAAAAGTCCTGGAACAACAGGTAATAAAAGTAGTCCAGTAAATCCACTAAGGTAACCCATTAATATAGGAATAAATGAAAAAGTCATAAGTTTGTAGAGTATACCATTTAGAAAATCATAACACATAGTCAATCCAAATCCAAGTAACAAGAATAAAAAAGTTCCACTAGTGATAAAGAACGGTATACCTAGGCCAAAACCTAGTCCTCCACCTACAAATAATATTGGTGCAAAAGCAGCCTCAAAATCCTCGCCCTCAATTGTTATATATCTTTCACCAAGTTTATCAACGTCAATGACATCTTCTAATGTAAACTCAGTTGGTACAAGATTATAATTTTTAACAATTTCAAGTTTTGCCTCAAAAAATTCAGTTAACGATTGATAATCTTTTAAGTCAATGTTTTTTAAATCTTTCCATAATGCACTTTCATCATCTTTAGACAGTTCTTTTACTATTATTTCATACTTACCATCTTCTTTAAAATGAAAAACCTTTATTTTCACTGTATCTGATGATTTTGGATTCTCTGTCGGAGTATTTTGTTCCGATACTTTAGTTTGTAAAGTATTATAATTTGTCTTGTATATTTGTGATGCTATAGAAGGGAAAGAAGTTAGAACTAAAGCTATAGCTACTGCTATACTTAATATCCATATTTTCTTTCTCATAATAATCTATCTCCCTTTAATTAATAATTTGTAATAGATTATAACGATTTAAATTTTTCTTATTTAAATTTTTCTTTATTTTTTAAAATATGATTAAAAAAATATATTTAACATAAGAAGAAAAAAAGAGAAAAGTGTAATATATTCATTAGTGCTAATTATTGTAACATTATGAAAACATTGGAACTATAAAAATATATATATAGGTTATTCATTTTATTATTTGGTAAGAGGGAGGTGATAGTTGTGAAAAAAGAAGTCATCTTGGTAATGGGAATTACATTACTTTTTATTTTTTCGGCTGTTAATACAATGGCATTATTGCATACTTCAGAAATAAATTCTATAGAAGAAAATTTTGAAAGTGTTAATTCAGATGATAATACATTGGAATTAAAAACTCTTCCAACAAAGGCAAAAACAAAATCATTAAATGAAATGAGTCGTAATGAATATTATACTCATACTGTTTTAGTAGAAGTTGCTACTTCACAAGCATGTGGGCCTTGTCATGGTATGAACTATAATTTGTATAATTATTATACCTCAGGAGATTATGATTTTGAATTTGTGGAAATGATTTATGCTGATCATGATGGTCAGATTCTTAATAATAAAGCTTGGAGCTGGGCATTGAGTTATTATGTATGGCAAATTCCAACTTGTATTTTTGATGGGAATTACCGAAGCCTTATAGGAAATCATCCTAGCGAACTTCCAGGTAAATTTGATGATTGTGGAAATAGGATTGTTCATGATATATCAGCTGAATTAAATGTCTTATGGCTTGGAAATGGTAAGATTAAGGTTGATATTAGCATTCAAAATAACGAAGATGTGGAATATGAAGGACTTGTTCAAGCATGTATCACAGAGATAACTTCTCGTTATGATACTTCACAAGGTTCTCCATATCATTTTGGTTTTTTAGATTACGCAATTAGAAAAACTATAACAATAGGTCCAGGGGAAATATATACTTCTAGTGCTGTCTGGGATGGTAACGAGCATCAAGATAACCATGGAAATGATTTTGGTGATATCGCAAAGAATAATATCAGGGTGATCATGGGAGTATTTAACAGCGATAATGATTATGTTGATGTAACAGTTGCAGCAAACGCTATTGGTGATAATTTTCCCCCAAACACGCCAAATCAACCATCACCACCAGATGGATCAGAAAATGTTGACATTGATTCTGGTCTTAGCTGGAGTTGCAGTGATCCAGATGGAGAACCACTAACATATGATGTATACTTTGGAACAAGTAGTTCCCCACCTTTAGTCTCTTCAGGCCAGAGCGAAAATGTGTATAATTCTGATCAGTTGGAAAAAGATAAAACATATTATTGGAAAATTGTTGCTTTTGACAATAATAGTGCCTCAACATCAAGTCCGATATGGAGTTTCGATACAAAAATTAAGAATAAAAACAATGTTCCCCAGGTAAATATAACAAAACCAAAGAGAGCGATTTATTTAAATAATGTCGAAATCCTACCAAGATACTTTTTTCCACCTCTTATTATTGGAAATATAACCATTCAAGTAACCGCAACAGATGAAGATTCTGGCATAGCTAAGGTTGAATTCTATATAAATAACAAGCTTACGTCAATTGATACTACTACACCATATACTTATAATTGGGGAAAATCTAAAACACCTTTTAATTATATATACTGGATAAAGGTCATTGCATATAGTAATGATGGGGAACAAGCTGATAAAATGATGATTGTTCTAAAATATTTGTAAAATCAATTTTTTACTCTTTAAATTTCCAGGAAAATATAGATAAAAAACTTATATCCTAGATAGAATTTTCACAAAGTTTTTCCATGACTTGCCCAAACCTATTCTCTTTTCTTATACTACCTCTGATTTATTATAGAAGATTTTGGGACTAATGTAATCTCATTGAATATCTAAGTACTGGGAATAAATGTGGAAATTTTTCAAGAATTTGAGTTAGTAATATTTGTGATTTTATTACATTTTTATTAAACTTCTCTACGATTTCGAAACCACCATAGACAGGATGATCTCTACCGTTGATCATAAAGGACCCAATAATTACGTAGTTACCATCTGGAACCTGGTTTCCATTCGAATCTTTCTGATCCCAATTCCATGTTTTAGTGCCTAATTGTGGGATTTCCCATGTTTCTTCCACTATTTCATCATATATTAGGTTTTTTTCCTCATCATCTAAATCAAAAATATAAAAATGTGGGTTAATAACTACTATGTCCCATAATTTATTATTTTTTACTTTTATAGTTATCTCTGTTCCCCGTTTATATTTATCATTATTGATGAATTGTAATAAAAAAGAGAGTTCTACAGCAATTGCAGTCTCAGATTGACCTGTTACACTTACTGGTGCAATAGTATCATTTTTTGCTATCATTTCTCCAGAAAAATTAAAGAAAAGAAAAAATCCTACAATTTCATTTTTTACATAATCATGGTTTAAACTGTTATTGAGTTCGGCTGTTCCCTCGTCTAAATATAAAAATGCTGCATTCCCATCTTCATAATCTTGTAAATCTCCTATTCCGTCTCCTTGTATATTTATTGGATCACATGGCCAAAATTCATAATATCCAGGAATAAAAGTTCCATCATCTAGGGACTCAATTAATTGATTTATAAATTTTTTTATATATGGAGTATTTTTTAAATCTATTTTTTTTTCTATAAACATTTTAAATAAATCTAGCTTTTCGTCTAATGGTTTATTAAAATTTTGTGCTGTAATTTTTTGTTTATCTGCAATAACACACATTGATGCAATACTTGTTGTTAAAAACAATCCAGTTATTATAATTGCCAATATTTGCTTTTTCATAATACTTGTACCTCCACTAATATTGCAGTATTAAATAAATTAATAGCTTATAAATTTGTTTTTTTTCAGATTTCATTTTAAAACAACGAATCTAATCTGATTTTTTAGTAGATCTGGTATGTAATTCAGTGACTTCTCTATCTGAAAGAACGCTTTTATTTACTAATTTCATCATAAGGAAATTATTATGGTTCAATAGATAATTGACCTTTTCGTTTACTTGTGAAATCATTTCAGTCTGTTGATCAATTCCCTTTTCACGACTTTTCATGTAACTCAATATGTCTTCAATTTCTTTTGTTTTAGTTTTCACTAAAGAATCTATATTTTTAGAAATTTTATCAGAAATCGTTTTTGTTTCTTCTAAAATAAGTTTTTGGTTATCATTTTGAACTTGTTTTAAGATTTTATCTTTAAACTCATCTAAATCTTGTAACTTTTTTATTAATTCTTTAAGCCCTCCTACTTTTTGTTCCAATAGTTCAATTTTTGATTTCTCCATAGAAATCAATTGGTCTATCTGCGTGCATTTATCATTTAATTCTGAGATTTTTAATTGTAAATATCCTTCTTTCATATAACATCCTCAGGGTTTTTTTTATATCTTAAAATAGAATCTCTTTTAAAAATATAACCCTCTATTTTCTTGGTTCTTGCCTTACATATATTATTATTTCAATGTTATTAAAATCTAGGATGGATTAGTTACGTTGATAAGTTTTAGGTTGTTATCTTATATCTTTAATCTTTCCTAAAGATGTTCCATCGACTAGATAAATCTGAGCATTTCTAATGTCTATTATTTTTCCTACTGGGCCTGTAACACCTTCCTGATTAGCGGCAATACCACCGCATAAAGGATTAAAAGCAGGCATTACTAGTATCTCTGGATTATTAGAACTAGGGTATTTTTCTATCAATTTATTCTTATTAAACTTACTTTTAATCCAGCAAGGTTCAAAGGTTTTGTGCCCCAGTCTATCTATTAACATTATTGTTGGGTGTGTATGGGCTGAAATTATTTGTTTGCATTGCATTATTTCTTCACTTGGCCAGCGGTGACCATGTATAAAACCTAGGTTTTTGACGATAAATCCATCTGACGGGTGTATTATTACTTCTTGTGATGATATTTTTTGTATGTTACCATCGTGGTTACCAGGTATAATATGAATTATTCCATATGTTTGTATTGTCTCAAGGAAGTTTTTTACATCTTTTCTTTCTTGTATCGTTGATGATGGTATGTTGTGTTTTATGTCACCTAATAAAAAGATTTCTTTTGGTTTGTATTTTTTACATATTGAGATAAGATGATTTTTCATAATATGAACCTGAGAAGCAGTGTTTATACCTTGTTCCCTAAGTTCGCTTTCAATTCCTATATGTAGATCTGCTACTACTAGGATTTTATTATTTATTATAAGTACTGGTTCGTTTAGAATTGGTTTTAGTTCTGCTTGCATGGTTATTTATTCTCAATATGATAAGAAATAATAAATTTTTTCTAGAATTATACTCCAGCAAATTAAAAATCAAATATCTTTGTTCTTATGTGATAAGATGTTAAGTTTACAAATTATTGTTTCAATATCCTCTTTTTAATTATTTTTCAATTTATTTAACTAAAAGTTTATTAATTATATTTAAAATATCTATAGGAATCATAGGAATCTAGAATGGGATCAACTAACATAAATAAACAAATCTTCCTTTTTACTTTATTACTTCTAATAATCTGTTTACCTTCAACCTTGGCAGAAGAATACTACGCAGATTTAACAATAGATGTTGATTCATCTGGTTTTGTAACAATAGATGGTGTTACTAATCACCCAGATCTATTAGTAAAAAATACAGAAAACTATACATCAAAAAAACAAAGTTATTGGTTATTAAAC
>Ga0315285_10006289_pt1 | contig 12232 bp, 12 predicted proteins | sample YL17G09_36_MG_FD_203698 | JGI IMG/M metagenome (GOLD analysis project Ga0315285, IMG submission 203698) | Sediment microbial communities from Yellowstone Lake, YNP, Wyoming, USA - YL17G09_36 | ecosystem: Environmental > Aquatic > Freshwater > Lake > Sediment | place: USA: Wyoming | collected... | reverse complement strand
ACCACGGTGGAATTCACGCGCGGCACGATGCGCCTTGGTGGTCAGCCTGCCGAGGTGGTGGACCTCCCGGGGACTTACTCGCTGGAACCCACCTGCAAGGCGGAGGAGGTGACGGCGCAGGCACTGGAGGAGTTGGCGCCGGGCGATGTCATCCTGAACGTTGTGGACTCGACCAATCTGGAGCGATGCCTGGGCCTGACCCTCCAGCTCACGAGGCTGCGGAAGCCCATGGTGTTGGCCCTCAACATGTGGGACGAGGCCAAGCACACGGGGGTGCAAATTGATGTGCCCGTGCTGGAGAAGTCGCTCGGCGTTCCCTGCGTGCCCGTGGTGGCCATCACCGGCGAGGGCATAAGGACCTTGGCCGAAAAGGTCCGCCAAGCCGCGGTCCCGCCGCACGAGTTTGACAACGCCGAGCGGTGGCGCGAGGTCGGCAACCTGCTGGGAGATGCTCAGAAACTGTCCCACCGCCACCACACCGTTCTGGAACGGCTGGGCGATGCCTCCCTGAGGCCCTTGGCCGGCACTGCCATAGCCTTCCTGGTGCTGGGCGCGTCGTTTGGCGCCATATGGGTGCTGGGTGAGGGGCTGATAACTTGCGCTCTTCGGCCCTTCTTCGAAGAGGCATGGGGGCCGCTGATGCTGAATCTGTCGGCCCTGCTCGGGGGTAGGGGTCTTCTGCACGACCTTCTGATCGGGAAGCTGACGGAAAGCGGGATTGACTACGGCGGTTCGTTCGGGTTGCTTACGACGGGGCTGTTCGTGCCGTTCGCCGCGGTCCTGCCATACGTTTTTTCTTTCTACCTGGTGCTCTCGATTCTTGAGGATTCTGGATATCTCCCGAGGTTGGCAGTGCTTGCCGACCGTTTCATGCACAACGTCGGCCTTCACGGCATGGGAATGATCCCGATGCTGCTGGGGCTGGGATGCAACGTTCCCGGGGCGTTGTCGGGCAGGATCATGGAGAGCGACAGGGAGCGCTTCATATGCACGACCCTGATGTCCATCGCCGTGCCGTGCATGGCCCAGACAGCCATGATCGTAGGCCTGGCCGGCCGGCACGGCCCGCAGGCATTGGTCCTCATCTTCGGAACTCTTGTCTTAGTGTGGTTTATTCTCGGGGTCATTCTGAACGGCCTGCTGAAAGGGGAAAGCCCCGAAATACTCGTCGACATACCGCCATACCGGGTTCCTTACTTCAAGGGCCTGCTGAAGAAAGTGTGGATGAGGCTTGTGGCGTTCATCTTTGAGGCCGTGCCCTTCGTACTGGTGGGAGTACTCTTGGCCAACTTGCTTTACGCGCTCGGGGTGATTGACCTTGTCGGCAGGCTGGCCGAACCGGTGGTAACAGGGCTCATGGGTCTGCCGCGGGAATCCGTCGGCGGGCTCGCCGTCGGATTCCTTCGGAAAGACGTGGCCGTGGGCATGCTCGCGCCGCTCGACCTGTCGTTCAGACAGACCGTCGTGGCCTGCGTGGTCTTGGCTGTCTATTTCCCCTGCGTGGCCACCTTTGCCGTGATGCTTCGAGAACTGGGAGGCCTGAAGATGCTCAAGGCCAGTGCAATCATGGCGCTGACGGCGCTGACGGTAGGCATACTCATGAACCTCGTGCTCAAGGTTGCGGTGGACTAGCAGCACGGTAGGGATCCGCCTCCGGCCATAATGGTTCTGGGGGGAATCCACTACGGTGGCAGGAGAACGAGTTGCGGCCTGAAGACCACAGCCCAACCGGGATCATCCTGGATTCAATGGCCGCCGGCGTCTTCGCGGTGGGCGCGGGTTGGCACGTTACGTCGTTTAACCGGGCCGCAACGGCCCGCTTCCGGCACAAGGGCCGCCGCTGCCGCTGCTGGATGATTGACAAGCCGGCGCTAATGCGGACAGTGTTCGACACAATGGCAACGAGCTATTTCGACGAAGCGGCGGCAGGCTGGGATAAGGAACCCATGCGGGTTCGGTTCATGAAGGCCGTGGGCGAGGCCATCGTCCGGGAAGTCGCTCCGACCCGCGATATGACGGTGCCGGATTACGGGTGTGGGACCGGCCTTCTGCGGCTCTATCACATGATCGTCGCGGGCATGGTCATGCACCCCGTCGCCAATCCGGGCCGGACGCTCAGGGCATTTCACAAGCAGGAGGCAGAACCGTGCCCACCATCGTCTATGTTCACATGACCTGGATGCTGGTGGCGGTCGCCATTGGCACGTGGTCGGGGTACCTGGGGCTTCTGCGGGCGCTTCAGGGCCGCGACGGCAGAACGCGGCTCCCGGGGCGTTTCAACCTGCGCACTCACAAGTGGACGGGCATCGTCTACTACGCGATGCTCTACGTGGGTATCCTGGGCGGGCTCCTCATGGCCGAATTCCTCCTCGACGGCTTTTCCACGGCGGGCATCTGGCGGGTTCACGCGTGGCTGGGCGTGGCGGTCGGCGCCGTCTATGCCCCCGGCGCGTGGCTGGGGCTCCAGTTGCTCTGGAAGCCGGGAGGGAACCGCACGCGAGCCATCGCCCACATGGTGCTGAACTATACCGCCTGCACGCTCATCGGCGTGCAAATCCTGGTGGCGCTGCTGGCGGTCAAAGGGCTGATCTAGCGGCGCTGATCCGCCAAGTGGCGGCAAATGCCCCGCTCCTCGCGAGCCGCCCATAATGTTCCAGCCGCAGATGGCTGCGCAGGCTGTCCCGTGCCACATGCAGGCAGACGGCAGGAGCCGGGAATGATGCGCAAGAGTCGCCCCGCCGGCGTGGCGTCCGAGGCCACCGAGGCCATACTCGAGAGCATCTCCGACGGCGTGTTCACGGTCGACCACGAGTGGCGAATCACGTCGTTTAACCGGGCCGCGGAGGAAATCACCGGCGTGCCGCGCCAGGAAGCCATCGGAAGACGGTGCAGCGAGGTCTTCCGGGCCAGCATGTGCGAGGCCGACTGCGCCCTGCGCCGCACGATGGCAAGCGGCAAGCCCGTGGTCAACCAGACGGGGTTCATCGTGAATGCCGAGGGACGGCGGATTCCGATCAGCGTCTCTACTGCCCTGCTGCGCGACGCCCGCGGCAAGGTCGGCGGCGGCGTCGAGACGTTCCGCGACCTGAGCCTCGTCGAGGAACTCCGCAAGGAACTCGAAGGCCGCTTTGAACTGGGCGACATGGTCAGCCGCAGCCCCGCCATGCGCCGCCTCTTCGACCTTCTCCCCCAGGTGGCTTCCAGCGACAGCACAGTGCTCATCCAGGGCGAAACGGGCACCGGTAAGGAACTTCTGGCCAGAGCGATCCATTCGCTCAGCCCCCGCCGCGAGAAGCCGTTTGTGGCGGTCAACTGCGGCGCGCTGCCCGACACGCTGCTGGAATCGGAACTCTTCGGTTACAGGGCCGGGGCCTTCACGGGCGCCGGAAAGGACAAGCCCGGCCGGTTTGCCCTGGCCGAGGGGGGCACGGTCTTCCTGGACGAGATCGGCGACGTGAGCCCGGCCCTCCAGGTCCGGCTGTTGCGATTCCTGGAGGAGCGAACATACGAACCGCTGGGCGGCACCCAGTCCGTTCAGGCCGACGTTCGAGTCGTGGCCGCCACGCATCGGGACCTTGCCGCCCTGGTCAAGGATGGGGCATTCCGGCAGGACCTGTTCTACCGGATCAATGTCGTGCGGGTGGAACTGCCCCCGCTCCGCCAGCGCAAGGCCGACATCCCGCTACTGGTCGAGCGGTTCGTGGGGCACCTTAACCGGCTTCGTGGGCGGTCGGTGCCTGGCGTCAGCCGCGACACGCTCGCCATCCTCATGGCCCACAACTATCCCGGCAACATCCGCGAACTGGAGAACGTGATTGAGCACGCCTTCGTCCTGTGCGGCAAGGGCCCCATTGAGCCGTCTCACCTGCCGGACGACCTGATGGCCCGCGCGCCGCCGAAGGCGCGGCGTACCGACCTTCGGGGGTCGGTCCGGGCCGCCGAGGCCCAGTCCATCCTGGATGCCCTGAAGCGGAACCACTTCAACCGTCTGGCCGCGGCGCGCGAACTGGGCATGCACAAGACCACGCTGTTCCGGAAGATCAAGGCGCTGGGCCTGAACCTGCCCGAGACGGACGGTCGTACAGGACCAGGGTCGTAGAGTCGCTTTCATGCTACTGTCCGGGCTGCGACAGTAGTATACGTGCAACTCTCTTGTCAGGTCGCCGTATCCCTTCCAAGGCAATCCCGCCGTCTTAAGTCCTTTATAAAGCGGAAGTTAACGCCGGGGGGCCGCCCCCTGTAATTGTGTTGGCACGCGTATTGCCCATATATCGGATCGGAGGCCATAGGCGATGCGTGTTGCACTGACAGCCTGGGACGGTCGGATCTCGCCGGTGTTCGACACCGCGGGCCGTGTCCTGATCGTGGATGTCGAAGACGGTCTGTCCGTGCGCCGCATGGAGGAGCCGCTGGAAGAGGGGCTTCCGGACCGGCGCCTGGCACGCCTGACCGCGCTCAAGGTGGAGACCCTGATCTGCGGCGCCATCTCCCGGCCGCTGGCCGACATGGTCCAGGCGGCCGGTCTCCAATTGGTGCCCTTTGTCGCCGGGCCCGTCGAGGAAGTCCTGCGGGCCTACGTAAACGGCTCGCTGCCGACGGCCGTGTTCCAGATGCCGGGTTGTTGCGGCGGGCGAAGGCGGTTCCGGGGGCAGCGTGGTTGGCGTAGGGCATAAGGCCGCGACCCGGCTGTCTGTCCAAGGAGGACGCGAGAGATGCCTCGAGGCGAAGGAATCGGGCCCTACGGGCCGGGACGACCGGCCGGCGCCGGTCGCGGTCAACGCCGTCGAGGCGTCGGGCCGCGCGGCGAGTGCCTCCGTCCCCAGTGTGGGCACAGGCAGCCCCACGAGCGAGGGCAGCCGTGCGGTCAGCAGGTCTGTGTGAAGTGCGGCGCCCGGATGGTTCGCAGTCAGGAATGAGCACGAGGGGAGGCAGTGACCGCCGACGGGCCGCAGACCTCGCTTGAGGCTGGCCCGGGAAGATGGCGGTGCGAAAGCACTCATGCACGAAAGGAGTAGGATCATGCCAGGCGGTGATGGAACGGGTCCCTTGGGAATGGGACCGATGTCCGGTCGAGGCGCGGGGTCCTGCGGGGGCTTCGGTGTGCCGGGGTACGCCAATCCGGTGATGGGTCGCGGTCGCGGCGGCCGGGGGCGCGGCCTGGGCCGCATGTTCTGGGCGGCGGGGGTTCCGGTTTGTGCCCGCCTCGGCTGGGGCGCGCTATCGTACGTCTTCGGGCCGCCCACGCCGGAAGTCGAACGCGAGACGCTGAAGCAACAGATGGGCGCCATGGAGGCCCAGTTGGACGCCATCAAGCGGCGGCTTGAAGAACTCCAAGGCAGCCAGACCAAGGAAGGCTGAAAGCCGAACCCGCTGGGAAGCAAGGGCGAGAGAGAGGCGGCAGTGCGGGCCCTTGCACGGCCTCTCGCCCCCCTCCGCCGGCCGGCCGCCGCCAAAGGCGGTCACGCACAAGTGCGGTGCGGGGGCTGATGGCGGCAGGCGAGTGGGCCCTTGCGGCCGCGTCCGCCCCCGAGCCCGCGCCATCGCCGCCACGGACCAGGTATGGAGAGGTGATGTCATGCCACGAGGCGATGGAACAGGACCGTTCCGACAAGGTCCCGGTTTGGGCCGAGGCGGCGGCGCAGGCGGCAGAGGCCGCGGCATGGGCGCCGGCGGCCCGGGGCGCGGACGCATGCGGGGTCCTTTGGCCGCCGGACCGAGTGGCACGTGCGTCTGCCCCCAGTGCGGAACGACCGTTGCGCAGGCGCGCGGCGTGCCGTGCGCCGGCCTGCGGTGCCCGCAGTGCGGCGCCGCCATGGCGCGCCAGGCGTGAGGAGAATCGCGGAATCACTCATGGCACTCTGTTCCCAAGCCGCATAAGTGCGAAAGTCAAAGTCAGGGGAACAAGACATGAAACGCACAATGGTTCTGATACTGCTGTTGCTTATGGCGAACCTGCTGCTGTCCGGGGCAGGATGTGCGACTCCCCAACAGAGGCCGGCAGGCGCACAGCCGGAGATCAGGGAGCCGCCGTGGCGTCCTGCCTGGGTAAGAGACGGGCGATGGGATCCGCATTGGGTAAAGAACGAACCGTACCGCCCGTGGCCCCTATAGTTAATGCAGGGACGCGAAATCAGGTAACACCCTATGCCGGGACTCGACTGGCAGGATCCCGGGCAAAGGGCCCGTTCAGCGCGGGATGGGGTTCTGCGTCGCCAGGGCTTCGCGCCCTGGAACTGATCCTGCATTCGGCGGAGTGGAAGGATGACCAGGCCTCAGGGGCGGCTCGCGTTTGCGCTCATGGTGCTCGTGTTCCGGGTGCGCGACGGCCTCTGGCCGCCGGAGAACACGCTACGCCGGATCGGCGTGGCACCGGGGCACACCTTTCTCGATTTCGGGTGCGGCCCCGGCAGTTTCTCGATGGCGGCGGCGCGGCTGGTCGGCCCGGCCGGGAAGGTCTATGCCCTGGACATCAGCCCTCTGGCCGTCAGAAGGGTGCAAGAAGCCGCCGAGAAGGATCGCCTCCAGAATATCACGACGGTCCTTGCCGACAGCGCGGCGGACCTTCCGAACGGAAGCGTGGATGTCGTGGTCCTGCACGACGTGCTTCATCTACTGGCCGATCCGGCGGGCGTCATCGCCGGACTTCACCGTGTCCTCAAGCGGGAAGGCCGGCTCTGGGTGGGTGATCACCACATGAAGGAATCCGCGATTGTCTCCGTGATAACCGCGGGTGGGTTCTTCCGGCCGTCACGAGGCATCCAGCGGCACCAACGGATGTACGGCTTTGAGCCGACGAACCGGGAGTGAGCTGATGAGACTGGCCATCGCCAGCGGGAAAGGCGGAACCGGCAAGACGTTCGTCGCCACCAACCTGGCCGTCGTCCTCGGCGCCGCCTACGTCGACGCCGATGTCGAAGGCGCCAACGGCCACCTGTTTCTCAAGCCACAGCACCTACGGGAGTCTCCTGCAACGATTGAGGTGCCGGAGGCGACCGATGCCTGTGACGGCTGTGGGGTGTGCGCCAAGACCTGCCGTTTCGGTGCCCTGGCGGTCCTGAAAACGGAAGTGCTCGTTTTCAACGAACTGTGCCATTCCTGCGGCGCCTGCCTGGAGGCGTGCCCCAGTCGTGCGCTTCGCTGGACCCGCCATACGCTCGGCCAAATGCGGTCGGGCGATTACCAGTCGGCGGGAGGTGAGGCGGCGCCCTTCGCCGATGGCGAACTGGCGGTCGGCCAGGTACGTGCCTCGGCGGTGATTCGGCAGGTCAAGCAGGCGGTCGGCGCGGCCCAGCACACGGTCATCGACTGTCCCCCCGGGGCTTCGTGCGCCGTGGCCGAGGCCGTCCGTGGGGCCGACCTGTGCCTCTTGGTAACGGAACCGACGCCACTCGGCCTCTCGGACCTCGGCAAGGCCCTCGCACTGGCTCGCCACCTGGGGGTGCCCTGCGGCGTGGTCCTGAACCGCGGCGGCCTGACCGCTGTGGACGTGGGGGCGTTTTGCCGCGAGCACGAGGTGCCGCTGGTTGCGACCTTCCCCTATGACCAGGGCGTGGCACGCCTCTACGCCGAAGGCCGCCTCGTGGTCGAGGAATTGGCCGGCTGGCGCCGGCAGTTCCAAACGCTGGCTGCGGCGACTCTTGCGATGACCTCCTCTGGCGCCGCAAGGCAGGGCGAGGCAACGGTTGCGGCCCGGACGCTCGATGAGGCGGGCGAGCCATCTGCCGGTGGCCCGTCGCGGCCGCCGGAAGATGCGTTTCAGGTGGTGATCCTGAGCGGCAAAGGCGGAACAGGAAAGACCTGCCTGGCCTCGTCGCTGGCCGTGATGGCGGGGGGCGTGGTGGCCGCCGATGCCGACGTCGATGCGGCCAACCTGCATCTCCTGCTAAAGGCCAGTGGCGAGCGGCAGGTGCCCTTCAGCGGCGGGCATTTGGCGGTGATAGACCCCGCCAAGTGCCGGGGGTGCGGCGTCTGCGCCAACGAGTGCCGCTTCGAGGCCATTGCACTCGGGGAGCACGCCGTTGTCGATCCCTTGAAGTGCGAGGGGTGCGGCCTGTGCGCCCTGGTGTGCCCCTTGGCAGGCGCCGACGAGCAGCCCGTCCGGCTCCTCCCCCGCCTCTCTGGCTATGCCTGTGTGGGGGACCTGCCCAACGGCGCGCTGGCGCGAGGCGAGTTGCTGCCCGGGGGCGAGGCCTCCGGCAAACTCGTGACGCTCGTCCGGCGGATGGCCGACGCGCGGGCGGCTGACACCGGCCACTTACGGATGATCATCGACGCGTCGCCAGGCATGGGATGCCCCGTCAACGCCAGTCTGACCGGCTGCGACTGGGCCATTGCCGTCACCGAGCCGACCCAAAGCGGCCTCCATGACCTGCGCCGGGCGCTGGACCTGGCGGCGTGGTTCCAGGTCCCCGCAGCCGTGCTGATCAACAAGGCCGACCTGTGCCCGGAAGTGGCGGCCGAGATTCGGGCCGCATGCGGGGAGCGGGGCGTCGAGGTCATCGGCGAGATTCCCTTTGACCGCCGCGTGCCCGAGGATTTGGCCGCAGGGCGCCCGCCAGTCCTGGGAAGCGGGGCTGCCGCCGAAGCGCTGCGCGACGTATGTCGCGTCATCTGGGGTCGCATGGCGGTGTCCAAGGATCATCGGTCGGACCGGCTGACCACCGGCGGGGACACTCGCGGCAGCGCGCAGCCGGCAAGGGGGTCCGGGTGATCCCGAAGTCCCTGTTCCTGACGAAAGGCGTCGGCATCCATCGCGAGAGACTGGCGAGTTTCGAGTTGGCCCTGCGCGACGCCGGCATCGAGAAGTACAACCTGGTCCGCGTCTCGAGCATCTTCCCGCCCGGGTGCCGGATCATCACCCGCCAGCGGGGCCAGGAACTGCTATGCCCGGGGCAGGTCGTCTACTGCGTAATGGCCGAGGCGGCAGCCAGCGAACCGGGCCGACAGGTTGCGGCGGCGATAGGGCTGGCGGTGCCCGCCGACCGTGGGCTTTACGGGTATCTGTCGGAGCACCACAGTTTCGGCATGACCGACGAGAAGGGGGGCGACTACGCCGAGGACTTGGCGGCCACGATGCTGGCCACCACGCTGGGCCTCGACTTCGACCCCGCGTCGGCCTACGACGAGCGCAAGGAAATCTACCGCATGAGCGGCAAGATCGTCCGTACTCAGAGCATCACCCAAAGCGCGCGGGGCGACAAGCGGGGGCGCTGGACCGCCTGCTTGGCGTGCGCCGTCTTCGTCGGCCACACGCCGGCGATCATCCCTTAGCACCAGATATATGTGAGGCATCTTATGAGACTCTGCATACCTGCCGAAGCCGGCCGCCTGGACGCAGCGGTTGACGCCCGCCTGGGCCGCGCGGCGTGTTTCGTGCTGGTTGACGGCGACACCGGCGCGATGCTCGGTGCTGTAGAGAACCACCAGAACCGGCAGTCGGCCTCTGGTGCCGGCATCCAGGCGGGCCAGACCATCGCCAACGCGGGGACCGAGGCGCTCCTTTGCACGAACATCGGCCCGAAGGCGTTCCGCGTCCTTAAGGCCGCCGGCATCCGCGTCTATCTTGGCGCTGCCAGCACGGTGGCCGAGACCGTGGCGGCATTCAAGGAAGGGCGGCTCGCCGAGGCCGCCGAAGCCAACGTGGAAGGGCATTGGGCATAGCACTATGAGCAGGAACTGTTCCCACACAGGTTGTTCCGAGGACGACCAGCGCAGTCGGATTGAGGAGCGGCGCGACGCCGCTCTGGCCCGCATCCGGCGCGTCATCGCCGTGATGAGCGGCAAAGGCGGTGTCGGCAAGAGCACCTTCGCCGCCTCGCTGGCCCTCGGGCTGGCGCGGCGGGGCCTCAAGACGGGACTCCTGGACGTGGATTTCCACGGCCCTAGCGTTCCGACGCTCCTGGGGCTGGTCGGCCAGCGGGCCCTCTCCGATGGCGAGACGCTCCAGCCTCTTGAGGTTGCGCCCGCCTTGCGCGTCATGAGTCTAGGGCTCCTGCTGGGCGACGGCGACGAGGCCGTCATCTGGCGCGGACCCATGAAGATAGGCGTCATCAACCAACTCCTGGGCGAGGTCGCCTGGGGCGACCTGGACGTTCTCGTCGTGGACTGTCCGCCCGGCACGGGCGACGAGCCGCTCTCGATCGCCCAGGTCATCCCGATGGCCGAGGTCGTCATGGTCGGCACGCCGCAGGAGGTCGCGATGGCCGACGTCCGCAAGGCCGTCGCCTTCTGCCGCAAACTGGACCTGATGCTCCTGGGCCTTGTGGAGACGATGGGAACCGTGCCCTGCCCGCACTGCGGCCGGGATGTGCCCCTGTTCAGGGCGTCCGCCGGCGCTCGTCCGCCAGACATCCCTCTGCTGGCCGAGATTCCGTTCGACCCGGACCTTCAGGCCGCCTGCGACGAAGGGCGGCTGGCCGACTTCCTGGCTTCCGACGGCCCTGCGGCCCGGCGCTTGCTGGACCTCGCCGGGCAGATCGCCGGAGGCGCAACCCCTCAGAAAGCGCCGGAGCAAGCCGCTTCGGCAAACAAGAACCAAGGAGACTCCCGCATGCGTTATGCACTGCCCACCGCCGATGGCTTTCTGTCCGCGCACTTCGGCCATGCCGACCAGTTCACGTTCGTGGACGTGAAGGACGGCGCGATCCAGGACATCCAGACGGTCAAACCGCCGCCGCATGCGCCCGGCGTCCTGCCGGCATGGTGCAAGGAGCACGGCGTGGACATCGTCATCGCCGGCGGCATGGGATCCCGGGCCCAGTCGCTCTTCGGTGAACAGGGCATCCAGGTCGTCGTCGGCGCGCCGTCGGAGCCGGCGGACGAACTCGTCCGCAAGCACCTGGCAGGTACGCTGGCAACCGGCGATAACGTGTGCGACCACTGACCCCGTAAAGAGGCCCGATCATGGGATCGGGCAACGTGTACACCCGCACAAGGAAAGGAACAGAACATGGCTCTCTCAAGACGCGATCTGTTGGCGAGGGGCGCATCCGCGGCAGCGGCCGGAATCGCCGGCGCCTCCCTGGCCTGCGCCGCCGAAGGCGAGTCCAAGGGAATTCAGCACATGGTGGCCGCTTGCGGCCTGGCGTGCACGACTTGCCCGCTGATGAAAGACGGCAAGTGCAAGGGTTGTGCTTCCGGAAAGGACGCCTCGGCCGAAATGGTGGAGAGGAAGGGATGCCCGGTGCTCAAGTGCGCCTCCATGAAGAAGATCGACTACTGCGGCACGGGCTGCAAGATGTTCACCAAGTGCCCGAAACTCGTCGGCCGGCCCTACGCCGAGTCGTTCCTGGCGATGATCGACAAGCGCTTGGGTGGGACGGCATGAGGCGACGCGGGCCTGTGGGTGTTGCACAGTGCGGCTCATGAGCCGCCTGGGGTTGTGGTCTGCGCGTATGCCGGCAGGACCGCCAAGCCAAGGGCAACGGGACCCGGGGCCGTCGGGCTGGGCACGCCCTCGGCCCACGATGTGCTGCGGGCGAGACAAGCCGTGCGACGGGAAGCCCTGCGGGAAATGAGGTGACGTCATGGGATACGTCTTCGGACCTGTTCCATCTAGGCGGCTCGGCCGGTCCCTGGGCGTCGACCTGGTCCCCTTCAAGACATGCACGTACGACTGCATCTACTGCCAACTTGGCCGGACCACCCACAAGACCGTCGAACGACGCGAATGGGTTCCGCTCGCCCAAGTAGTGGCCGAGTTGCAGGAAAGGCTCGCCTCGCGGCCGGATTACGTAACCTTGAGCGGCAGCGGCGAGCCCACGCTGTACTCCCGGGTGGGCGACCTGATTGACCGCATCCGCTCGTTGACGCACATTCCCCTGGCCGTGCTGACCAACGGCTCTCTCCTCTGGCAGGAGGATGTCCGCAGGCAACTTATGGACGCCCACCTGGTCATGCCCTCGCTGGACGCCGGCGACAGAAGCATGTTCAATGCCGTCAACCGACCGCATGCCGATATCGCCTTCGAGCAAGTGCTGGAGGGCCTGATCGCCTTCCGAGACGAGTATCGCGGCCAGTACTGGCTGGAAGTCTTCTTGCTGGGCGGCCACACGGCGGTCCTGGCCGACGCTCGGAAGATCGCCGAGTGCGTCGGCCGTATCAAGCCGGATCGGGTTCAGTTGAACACCGTGACCCGGCCGCCGGCCGAGGACTATGCGGCGGCCGTTCCTCGCCGCCACCTGCGCGAACTTGCCGCGCTGTTCGATCCCGCAGCGGAGGTCATCGCGGATTC
>Ga0315285_10006284_pt1 | contig 12241 bp, 12 predicted proteins | sample YL17G09_36_MG_FD_203698 | JGI IMG/M metagenome (GOLD analysis project Ga0315285, IMG submission 203698) | Sediment microbial communities from Yellowstone Lake, YNP, Wyoming, USA - YL17G09_36 | ecosystem: Environmental > Aquatic > Freshwater > Lake > Sediment | place: USA: Wyoming | collected... | reverse complement strand
GCGGATAGGTGAAATTGTCGGGGTCGCCGCCGAAGAAGGCGATGGAAGCCTCGGGGGCGAACACCAGGCGCACGTCGGTGTACTTCTTGTAGCGATAGAGGTTGAAGGCGCCGCCTTCGTACAACACCACGACGTCGCAGCGCAGCCCGGTCTTGTCCCGGCATTCCTTCTCGAGGCGCGCGGTGGCGGCGCGCTGGGCGGCGTTGCGCGCCGCCGCGTCCATGTCCGGCTTTACCCCGGTGTTCACTTCGGCGGTCACGTCGGTGATCCCCGTCAGGACGTTGAGCTCCATTTGCGGGCAGCGCAACTCTTTGTCCTGCGCCGGCGCGTAGTAGCCCGTCTCATTGAGGTTGCGCTCGGCCGTACCCAGCTCCTGGATGCAGCGCTCGCCGACGTGGTGGTTCGTCATCACCAGCCCGTTGGGGCTGACGAAACTGCCCGAGCCCCCGCCGAAGCGCACCGAGCTGAGCCGCAGGTGTTCCAGCCAGGCGTCGGACGGCGTAAACCCGTAGGCCTTCTGCACCTTCTCGGTGGGGAAGTTGTTGTAGGTCCACATGCCCTCGTCGGCGGACGCTCCGAGGCCGAGGAGCAGTAGCACGACCACGAACACAACAATGCGCGGCGCAATCATGACCAACCTCCGATGACGAATTCTTCGTGTCTTGGTGACTTGGTGGTTCATTCCGCTCGCGGAACGAAACAGGATACCTCAGCCGGGCAGGATACGGCGCTGGATTCGATCTGGAAAACGGAATGAGCGATGGCGAAGCGCTCGCGAAGGACCTGCTGGCCGGCGGCCAGCAACTGCTCGCGGTTGACAGGCTCATCGACCACCAGGTGGCAACTGAGGACCACGGCGTCCTGGCCTACAGACCAGATGTGCAGATCGTGCACCCGGCAGACGGACGGAATCTCCAGCAGCGCTTGCTCGACCTCCGCAACGGAAAGGTGCGGGGGCACCGACAGCATCAGCAGCGAGCTGCTGTGCCGCAGCAACTCCCAGCCGCTGGTCAGCAGCAGCACAGAGACCACGATGCTGGCGATGGGATCGAGCACGGTTGTCCCCAGCAGGAAGATGCCGGCGGCGGCCACCAGCGCGGCCAGCGACCCCAGGATGTCGCCGACGATGTGCAGGAAAGCGCCGCGCAGGTTGATGCTGCTGGACTGGCCGCGGTACAGGAGCGCCGCCGCCGCGACGTTTCCCACCAGGCCGGCCAGCGTGGCGGCCAGCATCAGGTCCCCGCGCACCGGCTGGGGTGAGCGCAGGCGCAACAGCGCCTCCCAAACGATCCACACCGAGAGCGCCATGACGGTGAGCGCGTTCAGGAAGGCGGCGATGGTCTCGGCATGGCGATAGCCGTAGGTTTTGCGAGGCGTCGCCGGGCGCTCGGCCAGCCGCATGGCGAACAGGCTCAGCCCCAGCGACGCCAGGTCCACCAGCACGTGCCCCGCATCGGCCAGCAACGCCAGGCTGTTGGAAAGCAGCGCGCCGGCTGCCTCGGCAATCAACACCAGGAAGGTGATGCCGGCGGCGACCAGCAGCCGGCGCCAGTTCCGCGCCCGGGGGTCAAGATGCGCGTGCCCATGGTCCTGGTGCTCCATCGCTCTTCATTTCATCATAAAGCGAGAATGAACCCAAGGCGGCAGGTGGCAGGCGTCACGTCATGATCTGACATCTGACGCCCGAAACCTGACACCTGGCACCTGGCACCTGACACCTGTAGTTGCGGCGGCAGGCGGGCTGTGCTTTGATAGCGGTCATGAGTATGCGGCTGATGGGCGTGTTGTTCTGCCTGGCGGCCTGCCTGCCGGCGGGCGAAATACCCAAGGCGGCCTGGAGCCGGGTGATCGGCCAGCCGTTCGAAGGAGCCATGCGGGGCGGGGAAAAGCTGGACGACGGCTACTTCCAAGGGCTGCCGGTCGGCGGCCTTGGCGCGGGTAGCATCGGCCGCACCTACCGAGGCGATTTTGCCCGCTGGCACCTGGACGTCGGCCAGCACTACTACCGCACCGCGGCCGCCAACCAGTTCGCCGTGTTTGTGCAGCCCCAGGGCGGGCCGGCCGGCGCCCGCGTTCTATCGGCGTGGAAACCCGAGGATGGCTCGCTTTCCGCGTGGGGGTGGGATGCGGCCGTGCGGCCTGGCAACCGCTACCACGCGCTTTTCCCGAAAGCCTGGTATGTGTACGAAGACACCGGCGTGCCGGCATTAACGCTGACCTGCGAGCAGTTTTCTCCTTTTTTGCCGCACAACTACCGCGAGCCGAGTTACCCGCTCGGCATTTTCCGCTGGAGCGCCGTGAACCGCACAGCCAAGCCGGTGACGGTGTCGCTGCTGTTCAGTTGGGAGAACATGCTGGGCTGGTTCGCGAACGCGGCCAAGAACGCCGATCCGTTCGACGACGGGCCCAGGTACGAGATGCGCTGGGGAGCGAGCGAGGGCAATCGCAACGTTTTTCAAAGCGACGGCGCCATGCGCGGGCTGGTGCTGGGCCGCGGCCAGGGCCCGGTCACCGAAGAGTGGGATGGAGAGTTCGCGCTGGCTACGGAGGCGGCCCCCGGCGTGGAAATCACCTACCTGGCCCGCTTCGATCCGGCCGGTGATGGCGCGGAGGTGTGGAGGCCGTTTGCCGCCACGGGCCGCCTGCCCGACACCGCCGATCCGCGCCCGGCGCGCAAGGGCGAGCGCATCGCCGCGGCGCTGGCCGTGCGCTTCACCCTGGCGCCCGGCGGCAGGCGGACCGTCCCCATCGTGCTGGCCTGGGACCTGCCCATCATGGAGTTCGGGCCGGGCGTCAAGTGGTATAAGCGCTATACCGCTTTCTTCGGCGCCACCGGGCACAGCGCCTGGAAAATCGCCCGGGAGGGGCTTCAAAATCACGCCCGCTGGTCCGCCCAGATCGACGCCTGGATGCGCCCCTACCTGGAAGACCGGCGCACACCGGACTGGTACAAGACCGCCCTGTTCAACGAGCTCTACTACTTGCTGGATTCCGGGATGGCTTGGGAGAACGGGCAGCCCGGCAAGCCCGGCGGCACCGATTATCCGCCGTTGGGCCGCTTCTCCTACCTGGAATGCCCAGAGTACCGCTTCTACTCCACGCTGGACGTAAACATTTACGGCTCGTTTGCCGTCCTGCACCTGTTTCCCGAGCTGGACAAGCAGGAAGCGAAGCTGTTCGCCGACGCGGTGGCGCTCGAAGACACGTCGAAGCACCCCATCGGCTGGACCGATGGCAAGCTCTGGCGCCCGCGCAAACTGCGCGGCTCGACACCGATGGATCTGGGCGTGCCGTTCGAGGATCCCTGGCGCCACACCAACTTCTACACCTGGCAGGACCCCAATACGCTCAAGGATGAATCCTCCGGCCTGGCTTTGAAGATCTGGCGCGACTACGTCTGGACGGGCAGCAAAGACACGCTGTTCCTGCAGCACGTCTGGCATCCGCTGCGCCAGACCCTGGACTACATGAAGCAGTTCGATAAGGACGGCGACGGCATTCCGGAAAACGAGGGGACGCCCGACCAGACCTACGACAGTTGGACGATGACCGGAACCAGCGCCTACATCGGTTCGCTCTGGATCGCCTCGCTGGAAGCGGCGGCGGCCATCGGCGACGTGATCGGCGAGCGGGCAGCCGCGTCCGAATACCGCCAACTGGCCGGCCGCGCCCGCGCCAGTTTCGAGCAGAAGCTCTGGAACGGCGAGTACTACGATTTCGACACCGCCAGCAAGGACCGCAAGGCCATCATGGCCGATCAACTGTTTGGCCAGTTCTACGCCCAGCTTACCGGCCTGCCGGGGGTGGCGCCGGCCGAGAAGCGCAACCGCGCCCTCCGCAAGATTTTCGATTTCAACGTGATGAAGTACTACAACGGGGAGGCGGGGGCCGTGAACGGGATGATGCCCGACGGCGCCGTCGATCGCCTGTTTACCAAATCGACCAATGCCCACGAAGTCTGGACCGGCGTCACTTACGCGCTGGCGGCCTTCATGCTCCACAGCGGCATGGAGCGGGAGGCCTGGCAGACGGCGCGCGGCATCTATCGCACCACCTATGAAACCGGCGGATTGTGGTTTCGCACCCCGGAGGGCTGGACCGACCAGCCGGGCAAGATGACTTTTCGGGCCTCCATGTATATGCGTCCGCTGGCCATCTGGGCCATTCAGGCGGTGCTGGAACGCCGCCCGAGATAACCAGATTTGACAGCGTACGCGGTTTGCGTAAATATATACGCATGATGCGTACGTCAAGGCCACTGGATGGCTTGTTCACCAGGACCCGGCAGGGCGTGCTGGCGGCTGCCTTCGAGCAACCAGACCGCTGGTGGTACATGCGGGAGTTGGCCGAGTTCCTTGGCAAGAGGCCATCCAGCCTGCAGCGAGAGCTGGCGGGATTGTTGCGCGCCGGCATCCTTCGCCAGCGCCGTGACGGCAAACGAGTTTACTATCAGGCCGAGGCCAATTTGCCGTTCTTCACCGAATTGCAGTCGATTATGAAGAAAACGCTCGGCATCACGCAGGTGCTTGAGCGCGCGCTGAATCGATTCGGAGACCGTATCCAAACAGCCTTTATCTATGGATCGGTTGCGGCTGGCTTGGAGCACGCATCGAGCGATGTGGATGCAGTCGTCATCGGCCGGTGCGGTTTGTCGGAGCTGGCGCCCGTGCTGCGGGATCTGGAGCGCAGACTGGGACGGCCAATCAACGTGTTAACTTACAGCCCGGCCGAGTTCGCAAAGAAAGCAAGGAGTGGCGACCACTTCGTAAACTCACTGGTGAACGCTCAGAAGGACTTTCTGAAGGGCGGCGCGGATGACCTGGCGCGGCTTGCTGGAGAATAGGCAGGCTTGATTCGGAAGACCGCCAGCGAATCCACGGCCCGTTGTGCTTTTGTACCCCTTGCTGCGGCTTACCACGCTTTTTCTTTTGTAATTGAGGAGCGTTTTGTGGTTCAATTTCTCTTTTGAATCGCATGATGAAGACACTGTTTGTGAACCCACCGTCGTTCGACACCTTTGACGGCGGGGCAAGCTCTCGCTGGCCGGCCAGCCGGGAGATTGAATCGTACTGGTACCCGGTTTGGCTTTGTTACCCGGCCGGAATGATGGAAGGCAGCCGTGTTCTGGACGCTCCACCCCACCACATAACGGCTGCCGAAACCGCGCGCATCGCCCGGGACTTTGATCTGGTGGTCTTGTTCACCAGCACGCCCGGGTTCGAGAGCGATGTGCGGCTGGCGCAGATGATGAAGGACCGCAAGCCGGGCCTGAAGATCGGCTTTGTGGGGCCTCCCGTCACCGTGCAGCCGGAAGGGAGCCTGCGGGCGGCGAAAGCCGTTGATTTCGTGGCTCGCCGGGAATTCGAATACTCCGTGCTGGAGTACGCTCAGGGCCGCGACCCCTCGCAGATCCGCGGGATTAGCTGGCGCAACAACGGTTTCGTGCATCACAATTCCGACCGTCCTCCGGTCCAGGATCTGGATGCCCTGCCGTTTGTCAGCGAGGTGTATGCCCGGGATCTGGACGTGGAGCGCTACAACGTCCCCTTCCTGCTGCACCCGTTCATTTCCATGTACACCAGCCGGGGCTGCCCGGCGATGTGCACCTTCTGCCTCTGGCCGCAGACGCTGAGCGGCCACCCCTGGCGCACGCGCAGCACCGACAGCGTGGCCGAGGAGGTGCGCTGGGCGCTGAAGCGCTTCCCCCAGGTCCGCGAGATCTTCTTCGACGACGACACCTTCAACTACAAGAAGTCGCGCACTGTCGAGCTGTGCAAGAAACTGCAGCCCCTGGGGTTCACCTGGTCGTGTACTTCGCGGGTGACCACCGATTACGAGACGCTGCGGGCCATGCGCCAGGCCGGTTGCCGCCTGATGGTGGTGGGGTACGAGAGCGGCGACCCGCAGATCCTGAAGAACATCAAGAAGGGCGCCACCCTGGAACAGGCGCGCCGGTTCACCCGCGACGCCAAGAAGCTGGGCCTGGCCGTGCACGGCGACTTCATGATCGGGCTGCCGGGCGAGACCCGCGAGAGCATCGAGGCCACCATGTGCTTCGCCGAGGAGCTGGATTGCGAAACCATCCAGGTGTCGGTGGCCCACCCCTATCCCGGCACCGAGTTTTACGACTTCGTTTGCCGCGAAGGATACCTGCACGATGAAGAGATGGTGGACGAGCAGGGCCACCAGCTCCCCAATGTCGAATACCCGGGGTTGACCCGCGCCGACCTGTTGGAGGCCGTCGACCGCTTTTACGGCCGCTATTATTTCCGGGCGCGAATCGCCTGGCGCGTGGTGCGCAAGGCGATTTTCAACGGCAAGGAGCGCGCCCGCCTGTACAAAGAGGCCCGGGAGTTTCTGAGCCTGCGCGCCAAGCGCAGGCATTTCGTGACCAGGGCCCGCTCGCTGCAGGCAGGCAACGCCGCCAGCTCGCCCGCCGCCGGGCTGAGCGATGCCGGCGACTGAGGAATTGCGGATTTCGGAATGCGGATTGCGGAATGTAAACGCATGGAGGGAAGGCTTGAAATCCGCAATCCGTCCGCCGCGGCGGACGCAATCCGAAATTCCGCATCGGTCGCTTCTCGATCCCAGTGAAAACCAAGCTCACCCTGGCCGTCATCATTGTCTCCAGCGCCCTCGGTAATGTTCTCCTCAGCAAAGGCATGAAGCAGTTGGGCGACATCAGCCATCAGCCGGCCTGGCGCGTCGTCGGTTCGGGGCTGGCCGCGATGCTGAATCCCTGGGTGGCCGCCGGCGTCGTCCTGCTGGCGCTTTTCTTTTTTTCTTACCTGGCTGCCCTGTCGTGGGCCGACCTCTCCTACGTGTTGCCGGCCACGGCGCCCGGTTATCTGCTGACCGCCGGCCTGTCGTATTGGCTCCTGGGCGAGCGGATCAGCGCGTGGCGCTGGCTGGGAACGGTGCTGATCGTCACCGGCGTGCTGCTGGTGGTGCGCACCGAGAAGCGGCGGATGCCATGATCGTTCCCCTGCTGATGGTCCTGATTGGCGCGTCGGTGACGGGCGAGATCCTGGTGACCCACGGCATGAAACGGGTGGGGGAAATCCACGACTTCCGCCCACGATCGCTCTTGCGGGTTGCCTGGCGGGCGCTGCGAGGGGGTTGGGTCACCGCCGGCGTGGCCTCGATGGCCATCTCCTTCTTCGCCCTGATGGCCGCGCTTTCGGTGGCCGATGTCAGCTTCGTCATTCCGGTGACGGCCGTCACCTACATTCTGAACACGCTGGGCGCGAAGGTCCTCCTCAACGAGCGCGTCAGCGGCCAGCGCTGGCTGGGCGCCGCACTGGTGGCCATGGGGGTTGCACTGGTTTCCCTGTAAGCGAGTACAATAGCGCAAAGGGGAACAGGATGCGGGACAGGGAGAGCGTCTTGGAGGCCTTGGAAGCGAACCGCGACGCTATCAGACAATTCGGCGTGCGGCGCCTTGGTCTGTTTGGTTCTTCTGCGCGCGGCGACGCCGGCGAATCGAGCGATCTGGATTTTGTGGTGGAGTTCGACAGGAAAAGCTTTGACGCCTACATGGATCTCAAGGCGTTTCTCGAACACCTGTTCGGCTGCCGGGTCGACCTGGTGCTGCGCGAGGCGATCAAACCCAGGCTTCGCGCCTCAATCCTGGAGAGCGCGGTTTATGCCCCGGGACTATAAAGCCTCGCTGGAAGACATGCTGGAGTCGATCGGCAAGATCGAGCGCTACACCGCGCCGCTTTCGTTCACCTCCTTACGTAATCGAGCAGGCGATCGGCGAATAGGCGCGCCCGGCTGTGCCCCAAACCGGCTGCCGGCGCATGAACAGGGCGCGGCCCGCACACTGGATCGTCAAGCGCCTCCTCACGAGGAAGGGATCGCCCGCTTCATGGTGTAGGATTTCTTCTTTGGGCCGGCGGCCAGCATGCATTCGAACGTGATGTCCTTGCTCATCGGCCTTTGCCTGTTCATGGCTGGCTGCGCCTGCGTCTACTGGCTGCTGGTCATGGCGGCCGCCGGGCGTTTCCGCGCGGCTGCGGAGCCGCCCGCCGAGTTCACTCCGCCGGTTTCCATTTTTAAGCCTCTGCGCGGGCTGGAGCGGGACTGCCAGGACTTGCTGGCCGGTTTCTGCCGCCAGGACTACCCGCTGTACGAGGTGCTGTTCGGCGTAGCGGATCCCGAGGACCCGGTCGTCCCCGTCGTGCGGCGCCTCCAGGCCGAGTTCCCGAACCTGTCCATCCGCCTGCTGATCGCCGACCGGCATTACGGCGCGAACAAGAAGGTTGACAGCCTGGACAAGATGCATCGCGAGATGCGCTACGAGTTCCTGGCGGTCAGCGACGGAGACATGCGCGTCGGCCCCGACTACCTGCGGCGCATCATGGCGCACTTCCGCGATCCCCAGGTGGGCCTGGTGACCTGCTTCTATCGCGCCGAGCCGGGCGGCACGCTGCCCTCAATCTTTGAAGCCATCGGAATAACCGGCGAATTCCACCCCAGCGCCATGGTGGCCAGGATGCTGGAAGGAGTGAAATTTGCCTTCGGCTCCACTATGGCCACGCGGAAATCGCTGCTGGAGGCCGTCGGCGGCTTTCCCGTGATGGCGGATGCCAGCGACGATTACGAGCTAGGCAGGCGGGTGGCGGGGTTGGGCCAGCGGGTGGTCATCAGCCCTTACGTGGTCCATACGGTGCTGCCGGCCGATACCTGGCGCACCATGGTGCAGCGCCAGTTCCGCTGGACGTGCTGCACGCATGCCTCACGTCCCAAAGGCCACACCGGCCTGATTCTCACCTATGGATTTCCCTTCCTGCTGGCCGCGCTGGCGCTGGCCCCGCATTCCGGGGTGGTTTGGGGCTTCTTGTTCACCTGGCTGGTCTTGCGGCTGGGCGCCGCCTGGATCGCCAATCGCCTGGTCCTTCACGACCCGGTTCTGGACCGCTACCTTCTGCTAACACCCCTGCGCGACTTGCTGACATTTGGCATGTGGGCCGCCAGCTTTTTCTACCGCCGCGCGACCTGGCGAGGTGAGCAGATCCGCCTGGAAAACGGCAAAATACGCCGCTACGGGCTGTAGGCCGTAGGCTGGCCGGCGGCTATTCTCCGTCCTACAGCACGAGAGACCTGGGACCTGAGACCTGAGACTGGAGGATAAGGGCGGTCTCAGGTCTCAGGTCTGAGGTCTCGCGAGCGGAGCGAGCGCAGGTCAATGCCGAGCTGCTGGCATTTCTTGTACAGGTGGCTGCGCTCCAGGCCCAGGGCGCGCGCCGTCTGCGCGATTTGGCAGGCGTGTTTTTCCAGCGCATCCAGCACCACCTCGCGCTCGATTTCGTCCATCGTCTCCTTCAGCGGGCGACCGCGGAAGCCATGGCGTGCGCCGGGGCCGGCGGACGCCGCCGCGCCGCCGCCCAGCAACTGGTCGATCAGCGCGCCGCTAATCTCTCCGCCGCGCGCCAGGATCAGGGCCCGCTCGACGGCGTTCTGCAGCTCCCGCACGTTGCCGGGCCAACGGTACCGCGCCAGCCTGTCCAGCGCTTCCGGCGTGATCCGCGCCTGCTTCCAGTGATTCCGGGCCGCCACTTGGCGGGCGAAATGCTCGGCCAGCAGGGGCACGTCTTCGGGGCGCTCGCGCAGCGGCGGCACGGCGATGGGGAACACATGAATGCGGTGAAACAGGTCCTCCCGGAAGTGGCCGGCGGCCATCAGCTTGTGCAGGTCTTTATTCGTTGCCGTAATCACCCGCACGTTGGCGGTGATGACGTGGTTCGAGCCGATGCGCTCGAATTCCCGTTCCTGCAGCACGCGCAGTAATTTGGCCTGCATGGCCGGGGGCATGTCGCCGATCTCGTCGAGGAACAACGTGCCGCCCTCGGCGGCCTCGAACTTGCCGATGTGGCGGGAAATGGCGCCCGTGAAGGAGCCCTTCTCGTGACCGAACAGCTCGCTTTCGATCAGCTCGGCGGGCACCGCCGCGCAGTTCAGCTTCACAAAGGGGTTGTCGCGGCGCGGGCCGGCGCGGTGGATGGCCCGCGCCACCAGTTCCTTGCCCGTCCCGGTTTCGCCCAGGATGCAGACGGCCGAGTCGGTGGGCGCCACCAATTCGACCTGCTCGGCCACCCGGGCCATGGCCGGGCTGCGAAACAGCAGGTCGCCGTCTCCCACCTGGCGGCGCAGCTCCCGGTTTTCTTCCTCCAGGCGCCGGAGCCGCACCGCGTTTTCCACGGTGAGCAGCAGCTTCTGCGCCGACACCGGCTTTTCCAGAAAATCGACGGCGCCCGAGCGGGTGGCCTGCACTGCCATTTCGATGGTGGCCTGGCCGGAAATCAGCACTACGGGCAACTCGGGCCGTTCCCGCCCGATCGCGTCCAAAAGCTGCAGGCCGCTGGTTCCGGGCATCACCACGTCGGAAACGACAGCGTCCAGTTTCTCGCGGCGGAGTAGCTCGAGGGCGCGCTCGGCGGAGTCGGCGATCAGCGCTTCCAGCCCCTCCAGGCGGAAGGCCCGCGCCAGTTGCGCCAGGGTATTGGGGTCGTCATCGACGATGAGGATGCGGAGTTTCACGGGAAGCAGGCCGGAGACTGGACACTCTAGGCTGTAGGCCAACCGCGGGCAGCCTACAGCCCACGGCCTACAGCCCACAGCCTAAATAAACAGCTCTTCGTCCTGCGTGGCGCGCTCCGGGGTGCTGCGGAAGCCGCCGCGCCGCAGCAGGACCTGGACGGCGGCCAAGATGCCGATGGCCACTGCTTGCATCTCCTTGACCGGGCGGACCACGCTCCTCTGGATGAGATCGGTGGTCTGCTCGACGCGGTGCACGGTGTCGGCCACCAGCTCATCCACCCGGATGATCTCCAGCCGCGCCCGGTCGGTGGCCTCGGTCAGCAACTGATCGATGCGGGTGAGCTGTCCTCGCGCCATTTCCTGGGCTTGGTCCAATGTCACGGCCAGGCGCTGCGCCTGCTCGCGGGCCTCCTCGATCATCGGCCGGGCGCTGTCCAGCACCGACTTGGCGCTGTCCAGCAAGGGATCGACCTTCTTGTCCAGGGTCTGCTCGAGGCGGACCTGCAGCTTCTTGACGGCCAGCAGCAGGCCGATCAGCGTGGCCAGTTGCAGAACCAGCGCCACGGCCATGATCACCACGAATAGGGCCACGAAGAGGTAGAACCAATCGGGAGCCAAATTAGGAGCCAACAGGTAGCGACCTCCTCACGCCTTGGAGCCGGAGGGCTTGGCGCCGGGGGGCGTTCCGGGCGCCGGTTCGGATGCTCCGCCGGTCGCTTCGCGGTAGGCCTGTTTCCCGGCCTCGAATGCCGCCTGCACGTTGCTCTTCTGGCGGGCGACCGTCTCCTTGCCCTTCTCGATGTACTCGCCTGCCTGTTCGCGCACCTCGCGGCTCTTGCGCGTGACGAACTCGCGGCCCTCCACGGCCCTCTGGCCGAGGTAGTCCCGCGTCTCCTCACCGGAGCGGGGAGCGAACAGGATTCCGATCAGAGTGCCCACCCCCAGGCCCGCCAAAAAGTAGGTAATCTTGCTGGTGTCTTCCGCCATAGGGCGACCTCCATTTCGCTCTCCGAGTATAGCACGCGGAAGGGGCGTTGAGCGCCAACCCCAATACCGTTGTGGCTCTGTAACGGAAGTTCGGGTTAGAATAGCGCATTCATGCCGGAACTGTTCCGCCTGCTGAGGTATGTCCGCCCCTACTGGTTCCGGCTCAGCGTGTCGGTGCTGATGATGGCCGGGGTGGGCGCCTTCGAGGCCATCGTGGCCTTGCTGATCGGCCCGGTGTTCGACCGCGTGCTCAACCCGCGGGCGGCCGGCGACGGCATCGTGCTCCTCAAGAGCGTCCCCGGGATCGGAGCGGTTGACCTCCGCCTCTTCGTTCCTTCCTGGATGCACAACATCTGGACGATTGTGGCCGCCGTTATTGTGGTGGTCACGCTCGGCAAGGCGCTGTGCGAGTACGTGGCCAGCTACCTGGTCAACTACATCGGCTTTGCCGTGGTTACGGACCTGCGCAATCAGCTTTACGACAAGGTGATCCACCAGTCGATGCGCTTCTTCCACGGGCACGCCACCGGGCGGCTGATGTCGGCGGTGCTGAACGACATCGAGAAGATCCAGCTTGCCGTCTCACACGTGCTCGCCGATTTCCTGCGGCAGAGTTTCACGCTGCTGGGCATGGTGGCGGTGCTGACGCTGCTGGACTGGAAGCTGGCGGCTGTCTCGCTGCCGTTGCTGATCGCGGTCGTGCTTTACACCG
>Ga0315285_10006283_pt1 | contig 12243 bp, 7 predicted proteins | sample YL17G09_36_MG_FD_203698 | JGI IMG/M metagenome (GOLD analysis project Ga0315285, IMG submission 203698) | Sediment microbial communities from Yellowstone Lake, YNP, Wyoming, USA - YL17G09_36 | ecosystem: Environmental > Aquatic > Freshwater > Lake > Sediment | place: USA: Wyoming | collected... | reverse complement strand
TTGCGCAATACGTTGAGAAATATATGAAATACATCGTTTTAATAATTGACGGGGCGGCCGGGCTTCCCATCCAGGAAAGAGGCGATAAGACCAGCCTGGAGCTGGCGCGTACCCCCAACCTCGATGCTATGGCGGCGCAGGGTACCATGGGACTGGCGCGCACCGTGCCTCCGGGCATGGAACCGAGCAGCGCCTGCGCCTGTATGTCCGTGATGGGCTACGACCCCATCATCTACTACAAAGGCCGCGCCTCAATCGAGGCTAAAAGCCTGGGAATAAATATCGGTGAGGGGGAAGTCGTTTTCCGGTGCAACCTGGTCAACGTAAGCGAAGGCAGGATGAACGACTACAGCGCCGGACACATCGGCAACGAAGAGGCCGGGGAGATTATCAAGGCGATTAATGAAAAGCTAGGCAGTAAGGACGTTATCTTTTACCCCGGCGTCAGCTACCGTCACATCTTAAAACTTAAAGGTCACGAGGAAACACTGAAAGCTAAATGCACTCCTCCCCACGATATCCCCGGAAAACCCGCGGCCGGCTTTCTGCCGCAGGGGCCGGGGAGCGACCTCCTGAGCGAACTCATGGCGCGCTCTGAAACCCTGTTGAGAAGCCACCAAGTCAACGTGGCGCGCCGCCAGAGGGGCGATGTGCCCGTTTCCACCATCTGGCTTTTCTGGGGTAGCGGGCAGGTGCCTGAAATGCCGGCTTTTAAAAAGTCCTATGGTCTTAACGCCGCCATGACCTCGGGTGTAGACCTTCTCCGCGGCCTGGCCAAGATGGCGGGCATGGAAATATTGAATATAAAAGGCGTTACGGACGGACCTGATAACGATAATGCCGCCCAGGCAGACGGCGCACTGGAAGCTCTGAAAAAGAACGACCTTGTGGTGGTGCATATCGAGGCGGCCGATGAAGCCGGTCACGGCGGTTTTATCGATGAGAAGATAGAAGCCATCGAAAAAATCGATAAGGAAGTGGTCGGCCGACTGCGCAACTACCGCGGCGACCTGTGTGTGCTGGTGATGCCGGACCATCCCACCCCGGTAACCGTCCGCACCCATACTGGCGACCCCGTGCCGTTTTTAATCTGGGGGAAGGGTGTAAATGCTAACGGCGCCGCAAGATTCACCGAAAGAGAAGCTAAAAGAACTGGTGTTTTTATCGGGGAAGGGTATAGAATAATGGGGACATTGGCGGGGGGAATAAACGGAAATGCCCAAGAGAGAAGATGAATTTTGGGTAAAGCAGAAAGAGATAAAGGAGCCAGAAAGCCCGCGAGATGACCCTCAGTATAACGGCGCGGATGAACAAAGAGAAGAAGAAAACAGAGAGGAAGAACAAGAACATAAGGATACCGGACAAAATGCCGAATCTTCCTCAAAAAGTAAAGCTTGGTTTGGCAATGAATATTACGACAAGCAAACAAGAAAGTGGAAAAAGCCAGGGATAAAAACCAGATCAATAATAGCGTCGATTGTTGTTTTACTTGTGATGGTTGCTGTGATAACGTTAACTTTATTGTACGTATTTGTCCTGGCAAAACCTGTTTCTTAGCGCAAAGACGCATAAGAGTAACTGCGTAATTGCGCAAAAGAGTAAATGCGTAAAAGTATAGTGTAGTCTAGTAAAGGTTAGTAATATGGCTTTAATCGTGCAGAAATACGGCGGCTCATCGGTGGCGGACGCGGAAAAAATCAAGAACGTCGCCCGGCGCATTATCAGGACCCGCGAGGCGGACAACCAGGTGGTAGTGGTAGTTTCCGCCATGGGTGATACCACCGACGACTTAATCAAGCTGTCTTACCAGGTAAATGAGTTCCCGAATAAGCGGGAGCTTGATGTGCTGGTATCTACCGGTGAACTGGTCGCCAGCACCCTGCTGACAATGGCCCTGCATGGCATGGGTTTTCCCGCCATCAGCCTCAGCGGGGCGCAGGCGGGGATAAAAACGGACGCTGCTTACAGCAAGGCGAGGATTACCAATATCGACCCCGCCCGCATTATCAGGGAGCTGGAGAAAGGCAATATCGTCATTGTGGCCGGCTTCCAGGGCATTACCGAGGACATGGATATCACCACCCTGGGTAGGGGCGGCTCGGATACTACCGCGGTGGCGCTGGCCGCCAGTATGAAGGCAAAAATATGCGAAAGATACACCGACGTCGATGGGATTTATACTACCGACCCGCGCCTTCTCCCCGAGGCAAAAAAGCTGACGGAGATAAGCTACGAGGAAATGCTGGAGATGGTGACCTACGGCTTTAAGGCAATTAACCCCCGCGCCGTAGAGCTGGGCGAGTTGTTCAGCGTTCCCATCCTGGTAGCATCCAGCTTCAACGATAACCCCGGTACGTTAATTCACAAAGAGGTGTCTATGGAAATACGCAATAAAGTAAGAGGCATTGCCCACGACTTTGATGTCGCCAAGATAACCGTGGTCGGCGTTCCCGACCACCCTGGTATCGCCGCGGGAATATTCGTGCCCCTGGCGGAAGCCGGCATCAGTGTCGATACCATCGTTCAGAACGCCAGCATCAAGAACATTACCGACCTTACCTTCACGGTAGCCAAGAGCCAGTTAGCCGGGGCGATGGCGGTTGTCGAACCTATCGCGAATTCCATCGGCGCCCAGAAATGCGTCGGCGACCCTAAATTGGGGAAAATAAGTATTATCGGCACCGGCATGCAGAATGCGCCGGGTTACGCCGCCCGCATGTTCGATACGCTCAGTAAAGAAGGCATCAACATACAGCTGATAACGACATCGGAAATAAGAATAACCTGCATCATAGAAGAAGCCCGGGTTAAAGACGCTGTGCGTGCTTTGCACCGGGCTTTCGAGCTGGATAAAGATAATTAGGTTGGCGGAAAAAGCGGTTAGACGGCTATTACCTCTTTGACTTCCGGGATTTCCTGCTTCAGTATTTTTTCAATGCCGTTCTTTAGAGTCAGTTTAGACATGGGACAGCCGGCGCAGGCGCCGACGAGTCTTACTTTCACGGTCCCGCCGTCAATTGCTACCAGTTCCACATTGCCCCCATCCCTTACCAGGTACGGGCGAACTTTATCGAGGACTTCCTTGACTTTATCTTGCATTTTAGGCTAATCTCCTTTAGAATTTATAAAAGGCCTCTATTAAAATTGTATCTGCTGCCGGGGCTATTTGTCAAACAGGGCATATTTTATGTCTAAATTCCCTTGTATGACTTATTTCACTGATGTAGAATATATTGTTTAAATGACCTTTTTCGGGGATGGAAAATGACACGTGATGATGAAAAACAAATAAGATACAAAGAGCAGCGCAGTAAAGAAGCCATCGCTTTGGCGATGCAGGCCAGCTGGCAGGCAGCCGTTGACGTCAATAAGGAAATCCTCGAGAGCTTTCCGGAAGATGTCGATACCTTAAACCGCCTGGGGCGGGCTTATATGGAACTGGGACAATATAAACAGTCAAAGGAAGCCTACAGCCGGGCGGTAAAGCTGGACCCCTATAATGCCATTGCCAACCGGAACCTGCGGCGCTTGAATGACTTGAAAGAGTCGGGAAAAACCGAAATCGAGACGGACAAGGTTGAGCCCCAGCAGTTTATCGAGGAAATCGGCAAGGCGGGTGTGGTTACCCTCCAGGACCTGGCGCCCAAGGAAAAGCGCGCCAGTACTGTAGCCGGAGATAAAGCGGTTTTAAAAGTAGAAGGCTCAAATCTGATTGCTAAGAGCAGACGTAGCGAATACCTCGGTAAAGTTGAGCCGAAACATGCCCGGCGGCTTATCAGGCTGATGCTGGGCGGCAACCGGTATTCGGCTGTAGTCGTCAAGTCATCCGCAGACGGAATGACGGTCATGGTCAGAGAAGCCTTTCAGCATGCCAGCCAGGCCGGGAAACTGTCTTTCCCGCCGAAAAGAATGGCCGAGTTCCGTTCTTACGGCAGCGATAAGCTTTTGAAAATAGAATCCGAAGGTGAGGACGAGGACGATTCCGGCTACACCATTATCGGCGGGGATGAAGTGGAGGTGTTGCCGGATGAAGCCGGAGGAGCGGATGATGATACGGGGAATGATGACGAATAGGAGGCACAGCCGCTGATGGTATCAGGCAAAGTCAGATCTGTAAATATAGAAGACGAAATGAAGGGCTCTTACCTCGACTATGCGATGAGTGTCATCGTGGCGCGTGCCCTCCCGGATGTACGTGACGGGTTGAAACCGGTACACCGGCGCATTCTCTATGCCATGAATGACATGGGTATACGCCACAACGGCCCGCACCGCAAGAGCGCCCGTATCGTCGGCGAGGTGCTGGGTAAATACCATCCGCACGGCGACGCCTCGGTCTATGACGCCATGGTCCGCATGGCCCAGGACTTTTCCATGCGCTATCCCCTGGTGGATGGCCAGGGCAACTACGGCAGTGTCGATAACGACCCCCCCGCCGCCATGCGGTATACGGAAGCCCGCCTGGCGAAGATAGCCGAGGAAATGCTGGTTGACATCGAAAAAGAGACCGTGGACTTCATGGCCAACTTCGATGACAGCCTGCAGGAACCCAAGGTGCTTCCCGCCAGATTGCCTAACCTGCTTTTAAACGGCAGCTCCGGTATCGCCGTGGGCATGGCTACCAATATCCCCCCGCATAATCTTAATGAGGTCTGCGACGCCATCGGTTATCTTATCGATAGCCCCCAGGCAACTATCGAAGAACTCAGCAAATTCGTGAAGGGCCCGGATTTTCCCACGGCGGGCATTATCCAGGGTCGGGAGGGCATCAGAAACGCTTATGCCACCGGCCACGGTAAAGTGGTGGTACGCGCCAAGGCACATATTAGCAGCGTCAGCGCCGCCGGAAGGCGCCAGATAATCGTCAGCGAGCTGCCTTACCAGACGAATAAGGCGGCTCTTATCGAGAACATGGCCGAGCTTGTCAAGGATAAAAAAATCGATGGCATCAGCGACCTGCGCGACGAGTCCGACCGGCAGGGTATGCGCATCGTCATCGAGCTTAAGAGGGAGTCCCAGCCCCAGCAGGTCCTCAACAACCTCTTCAAACATACCGCCATGCAGTCGTCTTTCTTTGTGAACATGCTGGCGCTGGTAGACGGCCAGCCCAAGGTAATCAGCCTGAAGGAAGCGCTGCAGGCTCATATTGATTTCCGCCGCGAGGTAATTACCCGGCGCTCCCGCTACGAACTGAAACAGGCTAAAGCCAGGGCTCACATCCTGGAGGGACTCAAAATCGCGCTGGACAACATCGACGCGATAATCAAGACTATCCGCGATTCGGAGACCGCCGAAGCGGCCCGCAAGAACCTGATGACTAAGTTCGGGCTTTCCCAGCTACAGACGCAGGCAATTCTCGATATGCAGCTAAGGCGCCTCGCCAGCCTGGAAAGACAGAAGATTCAGGAAGAATATGCCGAGGTGGTGAAAACCATCGCTTACCTTGAAGATTTACTAGCCAATCCCAGGAGAATTCTCGCCCTGATAAAAGAAGACGTGACCGAGCTTAAGTCCAAATACGGAGATAAGCGCCGCACCGAAATCGTCGACCAGGGAAAGCTGGATTTTACCGAGGAAGACCTCATACCCCACGAAAGAGTCGTGGTCACTCTGAGCAGTCGAGGTTTCATCAAGAGGATACCTTCACGCCTTTACGCTTTGCAGCACCGGGGCGGCAAGGGAATCATCGGGCAGGTGACCAGGGAAGAGGACGCCGTCATGATATTGACCGTGGCGGATACGCACGATGACCTGTTCTTCTTTACCGACCGGGGCAAGGTTTTCTACCTGAAATGCCATGAAATACCGGCCGGCAGCACCCGGACCTCCAAAGGACTGGCGATAATCAACCTGCTGTCCATCACCGAAAGAGAAAGGGTCACGGCGATGGTGGCCACGACCGGTTTTATGCCGGGCACCTATATGGTGATGGCGACCAAGATGGGAGAAATAAAGAAAACAGCGGTGGACAAATTTACCGCCGTGCGGAGCAGCGGGCTCATCGCCATGGACCTGGCGCCGGCTGACGAGCTGGTGGCCGTCTGTCTGGCCAAGGATAAGGATGATGTAATCCTGGTAACCCGCCAGGGGCAATCGATACGTTTCGATGTTGGCGGTCTCCGGGCGGCTTCCCGGACTTCCGGCGGCGTGCGCGCGATGCGCGTGGCTGAGGGTGACGGAATCATCGGGATGGACAGGGCCGAAACCGAGGGCTATGTCCTGGTGGTCACGCAAAACGGCTACGGCAAGGTTACCCCGGTTGCCCAGTATCCGAAGCAGCACCGCGCCGGCAGCGGCGTGAGGACGTTTAAAATAGTTGACAAGACCGGCGATATTACCGCCTTCAAGGTAGTGGCGCTGAAGCAGCAGGTTATGCTGGTTTCCGCGGAAGGCATGATGACCCGCACTCCGGTGAAGGAAGAAGACCCCAGGAAGGGCATCACCACCCAGGGCCGGAGCACGCAGGGCGTTAGAGTGATGACGCTTGAAGAAGGCGATAAGCTGGTGGCAATTACCACCTTCGAAGAAGAGGACAAAGGGGACTAGCCGCTAGTCAAGGATTATATTGGATTTGTTTACTCTCCCCTCCGTGGGAGAGGAGATTTTTCCCGACAGCTTTCCGTGTGCTCGAGGCCGCAGGCATTACAGGCGTTATTCCGGCAGTCGGGCGTTTCCTGTTCCTCTTTAGCCCGCTGTAGCTCCCGCTTTAAGAATGCTTCGGTTACCCCTGCATCGATGTGTGACCAGGGCAGTATTTCGTCCGGAGAACGCTCGCGGCTGGCATAGAATACGGGTTCGATGCCGCTATCGGCAAAAGCCTGGAGCCATTTATCATGATTATAATGTTCGCTCCAGGCATCAAACCTGCAGCCAAGCTCCCAGGCGCGATAGATGACTTTTCCCAGCCGCCGGTCCCCCCGCGACATCGCGGCTTCCAGCAGGCTGACTCTGGGGTCGTGCCATGACAGTCGGATGCCCTTGTGCTGAAGTCCATTCTGGAGAATTTCCTGTTTGGCTATTAATGACGCCTCATTTTCTTGGGCGCTCCACTGGAAGGGCGTATGCGGCTTGGGGACGAAGGTAGAGACACTGACCCTTATCATCGGCTTTTTACCGCTGGCCTTTTTACCCTCGGCACGCACCTTTTCCACCAAGGTGACGATGCTTTCGACGTCTTCGAGAGTCTCGGTGGGCAGGCCGACCATAAAATAAAGTTTTAAACTCGTCCAGCCGCGCTCGAAAGCGGTGGCGGCCGTTTCCAGCAGGCTTTCGTCCGTCATGTTCTTGTTGATAACCCGCCGCAGTCTTTCGCTGCCGGCTTCCGGGGCGAAGGTAAGCCCGGTGCGACTCCGCGTGGGCAGCGAGCCAACCAGCTTGACGGAAAAATTATCGAGTCGCAGGCTGGGCAGCGATAGTGTCAGGTTGGGGTAACGCTGGGAGAGACTTGCCACCAGTTTATCGATGCCGGAATAGTCGGAAGTGTTCAGGGATACCAGCGAGACCTCGTCATAGCCGCAGGAGGAAATGAGCTCGCCCGCCGCCTGAATTACCTCTTCATGGGGTCGTTCCCGCACGGGACGGTATATCATGCCGGCCTGGCAGAAGCGGCAGCCGCGACTGCACCCGCGCTGCACCTCGATGGCGCCGCGGTCGTGGGTTACCTCGATATAAGGGACCACCGGCTTTACGGGCGGCGGCGGCAGCCTGGACACAATCCGCCGTTCAATCCTCGGTTTTGCCCCGGGGACGGTGGGAGTAATACTTTTAATCAGGCCGCCGGCAGCGTATTTAACCTCGTACAGGCCGGGCACATAGACGCCGGGAATCGCCGCCAGCTTTTTCAGTATTTGTTTTTTACCTCGCGCCTTTACCTCACGGTAAGTATCGATAAACTCAAGAATGACGTCCTCTCCGTCGCCGATAACGAAAGCATCGATAAAGTCGGACATCGGCTCCGGGTTCAGCGCGCAGCTTCCCCCGGCGATTATCAGCGGGTGGGAATCGCCTCTTGCCGAGGCGAGGACGGGAATTCCGGCCAGGTCCAGCATGTTCAGCACGTTGGTGAAAGTGAGCTCGTACCCCAGGGAAAAACCGATGATATCGAAGTCTTGAAGCGGGCGCTTGCTTTCCAGGGTGAAAAGGTGGATGCTGTTTTGCCGCATCACCGCTTCCATGTCCGTCCAGGGGGCGTAAACCCTTTCGGCGAGGACGTCCGTCTGGCTGTTGAGTATATCGTAAAGGATGGGGATAGCCATGTTGGACATGCCCAGTTCGTACGTGTCCGGGTAAGCCAGCGCCACTTTAATGGGCGTCTTTTCCCAGTCCTTAACGACGCTGTTCCACTCGCCGCCGGTATAGCGGGCGGGCCTATTGACTTTATGCAGTATCTCGTTGGTGAGCAAAAGCGCCTCCAGACTTTAAATTATAGGGGTTAATAAGGCGCAGGCGCAAATGAGGGTATGATGAGGCCTGTCATTCTGAAGGAGAGAAGCGACTGAAGAATCCGTTATTCATCGTACAGTTACGGATTCTTCCCCTTCACTACGTTCAGGGTCAGAATGACATAAGTACTTTCAGAGAAACATGAGTATCTGCGTAATTGCGCAAGTGAGATTTTTATAAGCCCGCTTAATTATTTCGGCTTGATAGTAGTAACTTTCTCCCTTTGCGGCTTAGGGGAGCCGGGCACTCTGAACTTTTTATTGTCGATGCGCGGTATAGCCGTTTCTTTCGGTTTTTCCGGCAGTGGAGCCCAGGAATAAGGTACGCGGTAGGCGCGGTATAACAGGTTTATCTTCAACATACGGTGGTTGTAGGGGCTGAGGTATTCCCATAACGTTTCATGAGCCGCCGTTACCTCGATAATGCGACCGCTGTTGCCTTCCGTTATCAGCGTATTGCCGTTGGGGAGACGCTGGGCGGAGCTGACAAAGCTGCTGTAGAAACGGTTTGCCCCGGGACCGGGAGGGGGGTATTGCCAGATAACTTCGAGGGTTACGGGATTGAACTCCAGTACCCGCGAAAAGTCCCGCCGGGCGTTATCGATGCCGGAGGGAGCGCCGGGGTTGGAGGCGCCGTAGCCGGCCGAGCCGCCGTTATCGAAGACCAGGATATTTCCTTCCCCCGGGAGTCCCCGGGGAATCATGTGGGCGTGGTGCTGGCCGATTATCTGTCCTATTTTACGGAGAGCCGCGGTAGCGGTGAAATAGGGACCCAGCTGCCAGACTATTTTACCTGTTTTCCTATCGATGATGGCGGTGATATTCGTCTGGCGGCCGTCCCAGATGACGTTGTCCGGGTGAAAACGCCCGTCGCCGTTATCAAAGAAACGATTGGGACCCAGGGTGGACATTGAGTTCATGTGCATCCAGTCGCCCATGCCGCCGGCGGGTTTCATGCCGGGATTACGAGATAATGTCTTTTTTGCCCTCACGCTAAAGCCCATCTCCCCGAAGTGCTCGCTGCAAATCCATTCCCAGGTAATTTTTCCCTGACGGTCTACCTCGATTATCGTATCGTCAATCAGCAGCTTATCGCTTAGGCGGGGGTTCTTTAGGTTCTTATGGCAGAGTATCAAAGTATTGCCGCCGCTAACCCGCGGTTCCATGCCAGGGACATAGTAGCCCACGGGGTTGCCTTCTCTCTGGTAATCATGGTGCTGCCGGGCCATCCACCGCGGCAGTTGCCTGGGGTCTTTAACCAGCTCGTATTTATCGAATGTCCAGACGATATTGCCTTCCCAGTCCACTTCCACGAGGTCGACCATATCCTGGTAGCCGTATTTGAAATTGCGCACGCCGGTGCTGCCCATGACATGCCCGCCGGGGAGCATTTTGTTGGGGAAGCCATCGAGGCCCTTCCAGCGGTTGACGACGTTGCCATTCATGTCTATCAGGACAGCGCCGCGACTGTTGTCGCGGTGTAGCTCGGACTGGAACAGGGTGTAGCCGTTCCAGCATTTCTCCGGATAGTAAATAGTCGTGCCTGTTGGATATACGCCTGGCGGCATTGTTAACATCCTCCCCCTGAACGGCAGATAAGTACCTACATCATAACCAAACCGACGTGATTTTTCTACCCCGCCTTTTACGCCTGTCATTGCGAGACCATTCACGGCGAAGCCGTGAAGGCGTGGCAATCTCTATCTCTGCGTCGCCATCTTTCAGGGCTTTCTGCCATCCTTCATGCCTCCCCCGTTGTCATTCTTAGCGCAGCGAAGAATATCGTCACAATATGTCATTCCAGCGAAAGCTGGAATCCAGGGTTGGGGGGATTGAGCATATGCGTAATTGCGCAATAATTACTATAATATTAAATTAATCTGATATGAGTTCAGCCTCACCCCCTGCCCCCTCTCCAAACGGTTCGTTGGTGCAGGTCTAGGGCTTTATCTGTTTGGAGAGGGGGTGAAAAGAAAGAGGGGTCTGCACCCCTCTTAGACGCACCGTTTGAATGGAATAATACTGAAAGTCTCCCCCCTCTCTGCTAGCGGAGAGGGGGAACTAAAGAGGGTGAGGTTAGTCCCCACGTGTCATTCCGACGAAGGCCGGAATCCAGGAGTGAGGGAAAGAGTGGGGCGTTCCACTTCTCCCTTTCGTAAAGGGAGATTGAGAGGGATTTTGTACCAAACAAAAGAGGGGGTATTTACGCCCCCTCTCGAATAAAAAACTAAACTAAAAAGTATAGTGTAGTATAGTTTAGGATTACACCTCTCTAAACTCGCCCTCTACCGTGCCCTCGTCTTTGCCGCCCCCCGGTGGAGGTTGCTGTCCTCCCGGAGGTGGCGGCGGCGGCTGACCGCCGGGCGGGGGTGGCTGCTGCTGGTACACCGCCTGGCCTATCTTCTGCATGGTCTCATTCAGCGACTGCGTAGCGCTCTTGATAGCGTTGACATCCGTGCCCTGCAGGGCGCTCTTTACCGCGGCTATCCTGGACTCGGCCTCTGCATTGAGGTCAGCGGGAATCTTGTCCTTGTTATCGCGCAGCGTCTTTTCCGCCTGGTACGCCATAGTATCCGCCATGTTCTTGGCTTCGATTTCCTCGCGCCGCTTGACGTCCTCGGCGGCATGCATCTCCGCTTCTTTCTGCATTTTGTTGACCTCGTCTTTAGAAAGGCCGCTGGAAGCGGTGATGGTTATCTTCTGCTCTTTGCCGGTGCCTTTATCCTGCGCCCGCACATTGAGGATGCCGTTGGCATCGAGGTCGAAGGTGACCTCAACCTGCGGGACACCCCGTGGCGCCGGTAAAATGCCGTCCAGCATAAAGCGTCCCAGCGTCCGGTTATCGTTAGCCATAGGCCTTTCGCCCTGGAGAACGTGAATCTCGACGCTGGGCTGATTATCCGCCGCCGTGCTGAAAATCTGGCTCTTGGCGGTGGGTATGGTGGTATTCCTGGGGATAAGGGGCGTGGCTACGCCGCCGAGCGTTTCGATGCCCAGAGTCAGCGGCGTTACGTCCAGGAGCAATACGTCTTTAACTTCTCCCTTAAGCACGCCAGCCTGTATGGCGGCGCCGATGGCGACCACTTCATCCGGGTTGACGCTCTTATTCGGCTCTTTGCCGAAGAACTGTTTCACTTTATCCTGCACCAGCGGCATGCGGGTCTGGCCGCCCACCAGAAGAACTTCGTCAACTTGTTCAATGGGAGCCGAGCCCTTCTTGGCAGCCTCAAATGCTTGGACGCAGAGTTGTATGGTCCTTTCCACGAGGTCCATGACCAGCTGCTCCAGCCTGGCGCGGGTCAGCGTGATGTTAAGGTGCTTGGGCCCGCTGGCATCGGCGGTGATAAAGGGGAGGTTCACCTCGGTCTGCTGGACGGTCGAGAGCTCTATCTTGGCCTTCTCCGCCGCTTCCTTGAGTCGCTGTAAAGCTGTCTTGTCCTTGCTGAGGTCGATGCCCTGGTCTTTCTTGAATTCGGTCACCAGCCAGTCCATAATCCTCTGGTCGAAGTCGTCCCCACCGAGGTGGGTATCACCACTGGTGGTTTTGACCTGGAAGGCGCCTTCACCAATCCCAAGAATGGATATATCAAAGGTTCCGCCGCCGAGGTCATAAACCGCGATGTTCTCTTCCCCCTTCTTGTCCAGGCCGTAAGCCAGAGCCGCCGCCGTGGGCTCGTTGATGATGCGCAACACGTTCAAACCGGCGATGGCGCCGGCATCCTTGGTCGCCTGCCGCTGCGCGTCGTTGAAATAAGCCGGCACGGTGATGACCGCCTCCGTCACCTTTTCCCCGAGATATGCC
>Ga0315285_10006280_pt1 | contig 12246 bp, 2 predicted proteins | sample YL17G09_36_MG_FD_203698 | JGI IMG/M metagenome (GOLD analysis project Ga0315285, IMG submission 203698) | Sediment microbial communities from Yellowstone Lake, YNP, Wyoming, USA - YL17G09_36 | ecosystem: Environmental > Aquatic > Freshwater > Lake > Sediment | place: USA: Wyoming | collected... | reverse complement strand
ACCGGCTATTGTTGGCGATGCGGTTAAGATAGGATTTCTTCTGATCCTCAGACCACCCGATAAACCAATCCCGAACGCCGACTTTCAAGGCCGCAGCGCTAAAGGAAAGGGCTGCCACCGGATGATCCCCAATCCGGGCAAGATATTTTAACCGATGCCCGAACAGTTTTTGATAACCCAAATAATGGTATTGTTTAACCAAATCGTCCCAAACCGGTTCTAACTCGGATCCACTGGCCAACTCCAACGTGACGGGGCGAAGGGATTTTAAAGTTCCCTGGAAGATTTCAAAAGGCTTTTGAAGGAAAGGAGAACTGAACTTTGCCATGAATCCTTCGCTGTCGAAAGGACGCAGAAATCCTTCTCCACCGGAACGGATCATCCCTTCCGGTCGATCAAAATTCCCAACGCCGTGGCCTCTTTCATACGCCCCGGTTATAGGTATAACAGATTCCATTTCCATTGTCCAGAAAAAACTAACGCTGTAGTACTAAGGAGTCCGTAATTGAGTAGACATATTGCTCAGAAAATCTCCCCTCGCCCCTCTTTGCCAAAGAGGGGTAATTCCTCCCTTTTGTAAAGGGAGGGGAGGAGGGATTTAGTTTCCGGTGTCTATACAATTATGGACTGACTAATAATTATAAGAGTCAAATCATTCGCGGGCAAGGGGGATCATTCATCCGATACCATGACCTACTGTACGCGTGTGGCCATTGCGGGAGAAAGGGGTTGCCGTCAATCATGCATCCTCGAAATGCGGATGATTGCCTTGAATCTTGGAAGAAGACGACGACCCTGGAAATTCTGCTTTTATCCTTTCTATGAAACGAAGACCCCTCTATCTGGAGACTATTTCCTGAAGTCTTGTTTTTCAATTATTACCCTTAAATGCAACATATCTAATGGAAATCAATAAATCTCTATCCTTAAATTGACACCATTTGACTCCGGTTGACAGAGAAAAAGATTATTTTCACAATCTGATTTTCCCCTTGACAAAATCTGCCCCCTTGATAAGGTCATGCTGTATTGTTTAAACAAATGAGATTTTCCAGATAAAGCTATACCCTCCGTGAGAAGGGGACAGAAAGCGGCGGGTCTTTTTAAGGAGAAGATGGCGGAATTGCCAAAGGAAGATTCTTCGGTAATTCGACTTTTTTTGTGAATATTAAATCTTGATAATAATTTAAGGCAAGGTATGAAAAGGGATTTTCTGAAAAAACCCCTATGCTGGTTCCCAGGGGGATTTATATCTCCGAGGGGGCCGTATATCTAAGCCTAAGTGGTCATCAACGGTTGGATTAAGGCCAAGGGTATTTCTTTTATCAAGGAGGAAAAGAATGAAGAAAAAATGGAGTTTACTTTTAATGGTTTGTGCGTTGATGTTTGCTATGGTGTTTGCGGTAGTGCCGACGAAAGTGAGTGCCCAGGTGGTTTACGATGATTTTAATGGCAACAGTATCGACACAACCTTGTGGACAATTAATGATCCTTGTCATATTCTCTCCCAGTCAGGGGGATTCCTACGTGCGGGTGGTCCACCCTATCATTGTTATGGTCATATATGGACCACTAAAACTTTTGGTGGTGATTTCGAATTTGTGCTCGAATATAGTGGCTTTCAGTCTGATGCCACAGAATTTATTGAAAATCCTCCTGGTATTTCAATTCAAGTAACATCCTCATCTCCTCCCGGGGATGATTTTATATATATTTCCAGACATTCTTATACAGAACACCTTTTTTATTCAAATGGAAAAGTAAATGGAGAATGGAGGACAGGTATCATCGCAGTGGCTTTATTTCCATCTGGTTTATTAAAGATTTCGCGAATTGGTTCAACAATAACAACTTACTATAATGAAGGAACGGATTGGGTCCTCCTCGGCTCTTTTGAAGGAGCTTTCACTGGAGACGTAACACTCTCTATATCGGCGTATTCAGGAGACAACGGGACATTTAATGTCTCCTGTGACAAAGTATATGCACCAGCTGCAGCTGACATTGAGTTTAACCTCACCATTTCAAAGCAAGGCACAGGAAATGGAAGGGTTACGAGTGATCCTATAGGTGTAGACTGTGGCGGTACCTGTACGGCCGCCTACGATATATACACCTCCGTAAGCCTTTCAGCAATACCTGATGCATACTCTACCTTTGTAGGATGGTCAGGGGCATGCTCTGGAACTGGTTCATGCACAGTCACGATGGATACAAGCAAAATCGTGACAGCCAACTTCGTTCCTAAAGCGGCTGTTTACGATGATTTTAATGGCGACAGTATCGACACAACCTTGTGGGGAATTGGTGATCCTTGTCATATTTTCTCCCAGTCAGGAGGATTCCTACGTGCGAGTGGTCCACCGAATCATTGTTATGGTTATCTATGGCCCATTCAACCTTTCGTTTTCGGTGGTGATTTCGAATTTGTGCTCGAATTTAGTGGGTTTCAGTCTACTGCCACAGTATTTAGTGAAAATGGTCCTGGTATTTCACTTCAAGTAACATCTGGCGGGGATTTTATATATATTTCCAGAAATTATGTTGCGGAACACCATTTTACCTCAATGGGATTTGTAAATGGAGCGTGGAGGACAGGTGGCGGCGCAGTGGCTTTATTTCCATCTGGTTTATTAAAGATTTCGCGAATTGGTTCAACAATAACAACTTACTATAATGAAGGAATGGACTGGGTCCCCCTCGGCTCTTTTGAAGGAGCTTTCACTGGAGACGTAACCCTCACAATAATGGTGTATTCAGGAGACGACGGGACATTTAATGTCTCCTGTGACAAAGTATATGCACCAGCTGCAGAAGGAGGGAAGATTTCCGGCCGGGTCACGGATGCCTCGGGGAATGGCATAGCCAATGTTGATGTTCACGCCTATGAGCTTAATCATTCAGGAGGCGCAGGTGTCCGGACAGATGATACCGGACATTACAGCATCCAACTACCATCAGGAGATTATAAAGTTGGGTTTAACGAACCACAGGATGTGGGAAATTATTCAGCTAAGTGGTATGATAATAAAAATATTTTTCATTTTGAATGGGCCATTATAGTTACAGTTAACCCGGGCGAGACAGTAACAAATATCGATGCCATTTTAGAACTGAGAGGAACAATATCCGGAAAGGTGACCGACAAGTCAGGGATTGGAATAAAGGATGTTGCGATTATTGTGTGTGATTATGGCTATAGCATGGGCGAATTTGCTAGGACTGGTAGCGACGGGGAATATGTAGTAAAGGTTCCCCCAGGCGCATACAAAATAGGTTTTAATCCCCCGGAATCTTCATCTTTTTATCCCCAATGGTACAGCAACAAAACAAGCTTCGATGAGGCTGATTTTATTCTAATTGAGTCTGACCAGTTGCGGGAGAATGTAAATGCTCAAATGGAAATCGGGGGTAAAGTTAAAGGCAAAGTCACTGATGAATTTGGAAATCCAGTCACAAATGTTCCTATTACCGCTCAAGATGAAAGAGGAAGGAGGTTTGAATCACCCACACTCAATGATGGCTCGTTTTCATTTAACTTACCTGTTGGTAGTTACAAAATTCATTTTGAACCTCCGGTTTCGTCTGGATTATATGCTCCACAATGGTTTAACAATAAAATTAATCCTAATGAAGCGGACCCAGTTAATGTGGAGGCTCAAACCACAAGCGAGATTAATGTTCAACTTGAAGTGGGTGGCAGAATTTCAGGAAGAGTTACTGATACATCAGGCCATGGAATTCCTGATGTCGGCATCATGATTACTAACCCAGATAACATCATGCTTAGTTACATTTGGGTTGACTGGAATGGATATTACGCAGCTAACGTACCTGTTGGAGACTGGAAAATAGCATATTTTCCTCAACAGGGTGAGGGGCGGGGGTATTATTTGAATGGATGGTATAGCGGTAAAGCCCATTTTCAGGAAGCTGATGTAATATCTGTAGCTCAAGAAGAGACAAAAGAAGTCAACATTATTCCTGGAATAGGCGGGAAAGTAGTCGGCCGTGTGACTGACAGTGCAGGCAAGGGGATTTTTAATGTTAATGTTAACGCAATTGATCCTGAGTCCAAAGATATAATTAACGGGGCTTGGACCGATCCTAATGGCATTTATGCTTTTAATGTACCAGAAGGGAATTGGAAAATATATTTCGATCCATGGAACACAAAGGAATCATACTCAGCAGAATGGTTTAATGATAAGAAAGATTTTCCTTCGGCAGATTTTGTTTCGGTAATTAAGAGCCAAACGAGAGAAAATATCAATGCTCAGCTTGAGGCAGGGAGTGCAATTTCTGGACGGGTTAAGGATGCTTTGGGGAACGGAATACCAAATGCCGATATTACTGCCTTCGACACCAATAATAATAGGATCAATGGTACGCGGACGGATATTAATGGAAATTACACCATAAATCTCCCTCCTGGGATGTACAAAATATTCTCTGACCCTTGGCAAACGGGGGGCTGCTATGTCTCCAAATGGTATGACAATAAATATATGTTCAACGAGGCTGATTCTGTTGCAGTAACCCCGGGCCAAACTGCTCTTAATGTGGACTTTCACCTTTCGTCTGATACCAAGATCACCGGTTGGGTCACGGATGCTATGGGGAGCCGGGTAGCAGGGGTGCACGTTACCGCCTATGACCTTGGTTCCGCGTGGATAAATCACATCCAAACGAAAAGCGATGGTTATTATGAGCTATGTCTGCCACCAGGAACCTATAAAGTATTTTTTGATCCTCGGCCAATGGGAGGGGATTACTCAGTCCAGTGGTACAGCAATAAGAGTAATTTCTCCGAGGCGGACCCGGTACCGGTTATCCCGGGTGTGCCAACAACCGGAATAAACGCTAAATTGGAGACAGCTTACAGAATTTCTGGCCAAGTTACAGATCTTTCGGGTAACCCAATAGCCAATGCTGATGTTACAGCTTTTGACCTTAATAACCAGGGGGTAAGTAGTAGCCGCACGGATAGTAATGGGAATTTCCTGCTTTCTCTTCCTCAAGGGACTTACAAGATTCTTTGTGACCCTTGGCAGACAGGAAGATATTACGCAGCCCAGTGGTACAACAATAAGAGCAATTTTAGCGAGGCCGATCCAGTACCAGTAGGTCCTGGCCTGCCAATACCTGGTATTAGTTTTCAGCTTTCTTCAGGGGATAAGATTACTGGATGGGTGACTAATTCCGAAAGAAATGGCGTTGCTGGGGTACACGTAACAGCATATCATCTCAATTACCAGTGGATCAACCACATACAAACCGGTCCTGATGGCAGTTATACATTAAGTGTCCAACCGGGTACATACAAAATATATTTTGATCCAAATCCAATAGGGCAGAATTATGCAGAGGAATGGTACAACGATAAGAAAAGCTTTAATTTTGCAAATTTAGTAACAGTGAGTCCAGGGCAAGTAAAATCCGATATCAATGCACAATTGGAACTTAAAGGCGCAATTTCTGGTTCGGTCACAGATGGGTCAGGAAATGGTATACCCAATGTTGATGTTAATGTTTTCGACCCTAATTTCGGCGCCATTAATGGAACGAGAACAGGTAATGCCGGGAACTATTCGATAAGTCTTCCTCCCGGTGATTACAAAATATTTTTCAATACTCAGAACGTGGGTGGATTTTATCTATCTGAATGGTACCAAAACATATACAATGCCCATGCCATAAACCTTGCAGAAGTTGTCACGGTACGGCCAGGGGAAACAACTCAGAATATTAATATTCGGCTTGAAACAGGTGGAAAGGTTACAGGTGAAGTCCTTGATTCAAATGGAAATCGCATACAAAGCATCAATATCAATTTTTATGACTCAAGTGGGGCGTGTGTTTTTGCAAAAAGGACCGAATCCAAGGGGATATTTGATCTTAACTTACTTGAGGGGACTTACAGATTGGTATTTGAAGATGTGAGGCCAAATGGGTATTACTTACCAAAGATGGCTGAGGTCATAATTATTAATGGTCGGACGACGAATCAGAATATTACGCTTACAGATATTGGTGGCAGAATCTCTGGTCGAATCGTTGATAGTACAGGAAACGGTTTACCGGCTAGCATTGATGTATTTGATTTGAATTGCCAACACGCAACCGTAGGCGGAAGTACGGGGACGGACGGTTACGGAAACTATTCGGTGCTTGTACCTCAAGGAACATGGAGAATACATTTTGAGACTTTTCAGGCAGGTGAGTATGTTTTGCCAGAATGGTACGATAACAAACGTTATTGTAACGAGGGGAATATAGTCGAAGTTGTGGCAGGCCAAACCATAACCCTTCCCGATGTCCAACTTGATAATGGGGAGAGGATTATGGGCCGAGTGACGGATGGCTCTGGGAATGGGATCTCAGGCGTCCATGTTACGGCCTATGACCTCAATTACAGATGGGTCAATCATACTCCAACGGATGGCAATGGAAATTACGTTCTGGGAGTTCCTACAGGGATATATAAGATATTTTTTGACCCAAACCCAATCGGGGATACGTATGCGCAGGAGTGGTTTAATAATAAACGGGATTTCAATTCGGCTGACCCAGTCACGGTAATCTCCGGCGTGGTTTTAGAAAACATAAACGCTCAACTAGAACTCAGCGGGATGATATCTGGAAGGGTCACTGATTTTTCAGGAAACGGGATTGGAAATATCCCTGTCAATGTTTATGATTTTAATTTTAATTTTGTAAATAGCGCGGGAACGGATGGTAGTGGTTATTATTCTGTGAAGGTTTCCGCAGGCACATGGAAGGTGGCGTTTTGGGCCAGCCAGACCCTGGAGTGGTATGCGGATGAGTGGTATAACAATAAGAAAACATTCGATACAGCGGATGGCGTAACAGTTTATGAGGGTCAAACGACTCCAGGCATAAATGCACAATTGGAGATGGCAGGCAAAATCTCTGGCCGAGTGACGGATAGTTCGGGGAATGGCGTGGAAAATATTCCCGTCAATGTTTATGATTTTAATTTTCAATTCATTAATGGCACATGGATAGATACGGGTAGTAGTGGATATTATTCTGTGAAGGTTCCTGCAGGGACATGGAAGGTAGCTTTTTTCGCCACCCAGAGCACGGGGTTCTATTTAGATGAGTGGTATAACAATAAGAAAACTTTTGATACGGCAGATGGTGTGACAGTGGTTGCAGGCCAAATTACTTCAAACATTGATGCCCAACTTGAAACTGGAGGTAAGATATCTGGACGTGTAACCGATGCTGCCAATCCGACTGTTGGTATAGCCAATGTGGATGTTTGGGCTCAGGATCTGAGTGGCAATTGGATGGGTGGCGGTCCGACGGATAGTAACGGAAATTATTCGTTTACTGTAGCTGCAGGGACCTACAAGGTAGGTTTTGATCCCTGGCAAGTGGCAGGTAATTACGCAATCAAATGGTTTGATAATAAGACGAATTCTAAGGATGCGACTCCTTTGACTGTTGTGGCAGGTGGGACCACTTCAAATATCAACGCTCAGCTTGAGGCAGGAGGTTTCATTTCCGGAAAAGTTACCGATAAATTTGGGAACCCTATTAAAGGCATTAGTGTTAATGCCTCGACAAAAAGCAACACCTGGGTCAATGGGACCCAAACCGATGCTGATGGAAATTATACAATGTTGCTCCCCGCCGGAGATTACAAGGTCAATTTCGGTCCTCCATGGGACATTGGAAATTATGCAGGGGAATTGTATGACAACACAAACAATTTTAATCTGGCTAAAGTGGTGAGCGTTGTATCTGGCCAGACCTTTCCGAATGTAAACGCGCAACTCAGACCGGTTCCCAGATTAGCTTCTTTTGACCTGGCTGTTTATAATGGAAGCTTGAGTCTCAGTTTTCAGCTACAACCAGGTTTGAGGGAGCTTTTAGAGAGTGCGACCTTAACCGGACCGAATGGGTTCCATTACGATCTTAATTTGGAGACCGATGTATTAAACTGGTTATCGGAATGCCGATACGTGTTGTTGTGGTTCCATACGTTTGCTTCTGCTTTCGACTACGGTGAGTATACTCTGACGTTGAACTTCTATGACGGTCCAACGGAGACTTACGCGAGGATCCTCGGGCAATCAACTGTTTTCCAGGTGAATCCCGATACCATTTCTGTAACGGTGAACCCCGACGGAAGCGCAGACGTGAGCTGGGTTTTGCCGGCGGGTAATGCAGGCAAATATTATCAGGTGAGGGTGAGGAGTGACGATGGAGGAACCGAATATTTTTCCTCCAATCAAATACCGGGCAAACAGGTTTTGATTGACCAAGATCACTTAAATATTCCTGCAAGTTATTTGAGATGCCTTGAGCCGAATCAAACCTATAGGTGGCTCGTGCGTGTCCATGATGCTGATCCAAGCATAGCGAACTGGGGTGTAAGTATATATGATGCAGCAGACACCAGATATAAATCCCTGGCTTATAATCCTGCACTATCCGGTCAGCGGATTTCCAGTTTTACGGCCATGTCTTGGAACGGTAAGCTTGGAATCGGGTTTGATGTCCGTCCCGGCTCAAGGGACGATATTTCCAGCGCTATCGTGACAGGACCAAACAACTTCTCTTATACATTCGATCTTGAAAAAGATTTCATTGACATCTCAACACCTGCAAGAGTTAACAAAACGTGGTGGAAGGAATTCGGCGCGTCGGAATTTGGCAATTATTCATTGCAGGTCGTTTTTTCAGATGGGCACACGGATAACGTCACAAAGTACCTCCAAGAGGCTCCCGTCGTTAAAGTAGATTCGAGCGGCATGAATTCTACGATTCATAAGAACGGCGTAGGTAGCTTTCAGTGGAATTTACCCCAAGGGGCAACGAACCAGACGTACGAAGTTAGGATCAGGAGCCTTGATGGGAGGGAAGAGTATTATAGCTCAGCCCGGCTCAACAATAAGAATACGGTTGATGCAAATTTTGGCGAGCTTAGGGGTCTTGAGCACGCTAAGACCTATCAATGGTTTGTGCGTGCATATGATCCTGGAAACAATACGATGCAGCAAAGCAATAGCCAGACTTTCTTCTACAATCCATTTAACCTGGATTACCGCAGCCTTACGGTGACAAAAGTGGGGAATGGCAAGGTTACGAGTTCACTTATGGGCATCAATTGTGGACCCTACTGCCAGGATACCTTTGTGAAAGGGGTCCCTGTTACGTTGACGGCGACGCCGGATCCGGGGTCTACATTCATAGGTTGGGGCGGAGACTGCTCCGGGACAGACCCATGTACGGTCACAATGGATGCTGGTCACACGGTCACGGCCACTTTTGATGTGAATACGCCTTCTGGTGGCCCGGACGGAGGTATCATCGTCCGTCCGGTTGATCCTGTTAGCTCAACTACCCCTGTGGAGATTACGTTTGATTCGGTGACTACGGCTGGCTCAACCTATTTGAACATTTCCCAGAATGGTGAGCCACCGCCAATAGGGTTCAAGTTGGGTGAACCGCCGACTTACTATAACATAACAACGACAGCAGTTTACTCAGGTTCAATACAGATATGTACTAATTACAGCGGAGTCTCTTTTGGAGATGAATCGAATATTAGGCTGTTCCACCTCGAGGGCGGCGTTTGGGTTGACCGGACGGTCTCCATAGACACAACTAATAAGATTATCTGTGCAAATGTCACCTCCCTTTCGCCGTTTGCCATTTTCGAACGTGTAGATATCATTCCACCAGTTACAACGGCTCAACTTTCACCGGCACCCAATGCAGCGGGATGGAATAATAGTGACACACAGGTAACCCTGAGCGCTGTTGATAATAATGGGGGCTTAGGGGTCAAGAACATCACTTACAGCGCCAGTGGGGCACAGTCGATTCCCACTACGACTGTGAGTGGGAACTCAACCATATTTAGTATCACGGCAGAAGGGCAGACGACAATTACGTTCTTCGCTGCAGACAATGCGAATAATGTCGAAACAGCCAAAAATGTAACTCTAAACATTGACAAAACCAAGCCCAATGTCAATATCACTGCCACCCCAAGTACCCTTTGGCCGCCTAATCACACAATGGTAAAGGTTACTGTCAATGGTTCTGCTTCGGATCAGCTGTCGGGTATTGCGGCTACTTCTTTTAAAGTTACCGATGAATACGGGAAAGTTGAACCAACAATATCTAAATTTGGTGATGTTATTCAGCTTGAGGCCTGGAGAAATGGGGACGATGCAAACGGCCGCATTTATACGATTTCAGTGATAGCAACGGACAAGGCGGGAAATCAAGCTACTGCCTCCACAACCGTTATTTGTCCCCATGATCAAGGCAAAAAATAGAGAAAAGCCTTAGTCCAAGGGCAAACACTATCGAAGTTGGCCTCTTTTTCTCCCAGGCCAACTTCGATGAAAAGCAAAGGTAGGGTCCGTACTAATGGCCCTACCTTTTTATTGCACATTTCGAATAAGCGTCAATCCGAAGTTGTGATAAAGCTGACAAACATGTGAATTCACGGTGTTGATCCAATTTTGGATTGACGCATGAAGAACAGAGCCGCTGCGCGAATAAAAAAGATTATCTATGGGGTTTCAATCGGGGGACTTCCCTTATAAGTTGCCAAAACTTAGCGACACAAACATTTTAACACCAAATTGAACGGGTATCAATTAAAAAAAACCGTGCTTCCCACCAACCTTTGTTTCTACCGCGCAGCGGTTTAGTTCTACACTCGATAATCGTTACCTTACAGATAAACCTTAGAGTGAACATTAGGAGGTGAAAACGTTAAATTTGGCATGGAGGGCGAATTTCCCCTGAGAAAGCAGGGCTCCTTCCTGAAACATTCTCTTCACTTATTTTCGAAAAAGATGTGTATTCAATCGCAAGTGCACAATCCGGACAGACTCCGGTTCTCCACGAATCAATGATTGTTAAATTATCTAAATTCTGTATAATAGTGTTAATGCAAACGTCGCTGCCTGACAGATTTTGACCATGCTGCAAGATTTAATATGATAACCGTTATCTGCAGTGCTGGCCCAAAACTTTCCGTCATATCTTCTGGTTCTTTTGGCTTGACATTCAACTCTGTTTTTCATATATTCAACTCATCCTTCAGCGAGGTCTTATCAAAATCAGTTCGAGGGGAGTCATGGAGATCCGTGGTTTTTCTGCACTGGTGACAGGTGCATCCGGTTTCATCGGGGGCCGGTTGGCAGAACGTCTTGCAACCGAAGAAGGAGTGCGCGTCCGTGCCATGGTTCGGAACACGAAGAGAGCAGAGCGACTGCAGAAACTTCAACTGGAGATCGTTAAAGCAGATCTCCTTGACTTGTCCTCATTGCGCAAAGCTATCGATGGTTGCGATCTTGTATTTCATTGTGCCGCCTTGGTCCGGGAGACCGGAGACCGGAACGAATTCTTTCAAACCAATGTTAAAGGCACCGAGAACATCCTCAAGGTTTCGAGCGACACCGGAGTCAAAAGATTCATCCACTTCAGCAGCGTGGCTGTGTATGGAATGAATCCACCGGACGGGGCAGATGAAACAACGCCCTACCAACCTTGCGGAAATCTTTATTGCGACACAAAGATTGCCGCGGAGAAGGCTGTGTGGGCCGCCCATCAAGAGGCAAGGCTTCCGGTAGTAGTGATTCGGCCCACCAATGTATATGGCCCGTATTCCAATCCGTGGACAATCCGTCCCGTAAAGTGGATAAATTCAGGCCAGATGATACTGATCAACGGAGGGACTGGTCTCTGCAACTACGTTTATATCGATAATCTCCTTGATGCAACGCTGGCGGCAACAAAACGCGACCAATCCGTGGGGCAGGTGTATTTGATTACCGATGGGATTGCAGTGACTTGGAAAGAATTCTTTGGATACTACGCAGAGATGACGGGAAAGCCAAAAATCAGATCTGTTCCCGAATGGCTTGGAAAGACCATTGCACTGGGTATGGAAATAACCTCAAAACTCACTGGCAAGCCGCCGAAAATCACACGTGAGGCCGTCGGCTTTCTGACCCGCCAAGCGCGGTTCAGCATTGAAAAATCGAGGCGCGAGTTGGGTTATCAACCACGAATTTCTTTGGAAGAGGGGATGAAACTGACCGAGCAGTGGTTGAGGGAAACGGGATATCTCCCGAGAGTTTAGAACCTCACTCCATTATCGTTCGCTTGTTTCACCTCTTTAGGCACAACGAAAATACGATCTATATTCTTTACCTTGTCGCCGAAAGCGAACTTCGCCCACTTTAG